>ERZ827101.900-NODE-900-length-42686-cov-6.148296_pt1 | contig 42686 bp, 43 predicted proteins | sample MGYA00519869_ERZ827101 | MGnify/ENA primary metagenome ERZ827101 (study PRJEB31778, sample SAMEA3449256) | human gut metagenome | biome: human gut; feature: human-associated habitat; material: faeces | place: United Kingdom | collected 2010/2012 ...
CACATGAAGCGAAAACGCCCCTATCGTTGTTGACCATGCTCCTGGATAATCGGAGCGACGAAATCTCTCCTTCCCTGCAAGCAAAGCTGGATTATGTCCGCAGTCAGCTTCAGGAGGATGTCACGCAGATGCTGTACTATGCCCGGTTGAAGAGCAGTACAAAGGATTACCGATTTGAGGATGTCAATTTGAATGACTGCTTGGGTGAAGTTCTGGAGGACTATGCCCCACTTCTTGAAGAGAAGCAGTTTGTCATTCTCAACAAACTGCAATCTGAAACAGTCTATACAGACCGTAGAGGACTTCAGTTTATGTTGGGACAAATCGTTAGCAATGCCATCAAATATAGCAGCGATAGTCCCATGCTTACAATTTCCGTGATACATTCGGAGACCGCAGATATCCTTTCTGTTGAAGATAACGGCATTGGCGTAAAAAAATATAATCTGCCGTACATTTTTCAAAAGGGCTTTACCGGGGATTCTACTGACAGCAGAAAGAAGGCTACCGGTATGGGACTTTACCTGGTTAAGAAGATGGCCGACGATCTAAATCTTCATCTGGAAGCAGCTTCCCAGTGGGGAAAGAGCTTCAAGATTGTCATCTTCTTTCCTAAATTGAGATCCAACGGAGGGAAATAATATAAACAGAAAAACGCCCGCAGGATTTTCTCCTGCGGGCAGCGTGTTGTCAGCTATCCCAAGGCTTGTATTCTGTTACAGTTTTCAAATAGGTTTCGGGATCGCCGTTCAAGATAAGGTCTGCATACTCCAAAGGAGCGTTGTAGATCAAATAATCCAGCTCTGACCGCTGATACATATTGTCAGCAATCTCGTTCTCAACGACGATAGTGTCAATCGCAATCATACTGCCGTCGCTGAATTTCACTTCCACACAGCAATTATCCATATTGTAGGCACAAGATATTAAGGTTTTCATGGTATGTCCTCCATAATTCGTAATATAAAGCGAAAATCCCGTCTGACTTCCTGTTAGAAATCAGACGGGATTTGTCCGTATGCACCCCGGAAACCGTCAGCTAACAGTTGATAAGTAAATTAGTTCCTTATCACTGTTAAGCCAAGCCCCTGCTGGATTTTTATATCCACCGGCTTGACACTAATACGGACACATATCTGGCACCTACATATACATAAACGGCTGACGCGGAGAAGGCGTCAGCCGTTCAATATTTTCGGATCACATTTCAAGACCGAGTTTTTCTGCGATCTCCTCTGGAGAGAGGCCGGAGGCTTTTGCTTTTTCCATTACAGTTTTCATGGTAACAGGATGGAGCAACTTTTGCTTTTGGGCCTCCAGAACTTTAATATCAGCTTTCTTTTTGGAGATTTTTTCATCGATGATTGCGATGCGTTCTTCTACAGTACGAGCAGCCATAAGAGGTACATCCTTTCGTGATCAGAAGATATGTTTATGATAATGCGGCAAAGATCCTTTGTCAATCAAATTTCCTCAAAATATGGTAAGTTCGAGTTGCCTCATGCACCCAAGAAACCCTTCCGCAAAAAACGCAGTTATCTTTGATGGGTAATTGCGTTTTTGAGCAGGCAGAGATTTACAGCAGATAAAAAGGAAAGGTATGTGATTGACGCTCCACAGTTTGCGTGTTATACTTCGGTTAGCCATAGCAAACTACGTAGAAGCGCTAATTTACAATCAGGGAAATGGAGGAACGATATGCGTTTAGGCTCTTTTCAGCTTCCCAATGATGCAAGTCTGTCCTATGCGGAATATGGGACATCAACGGGCAAGCCGGTACTCTTGCTTCACGGCTTGGTGGGAAGCATATGTTCAGAGGGAATGGAGGGGTCTCTTTGCGGACTGCCCATGAGGGTAATCGCTCTTGCCCGCCCTGGTTATGGAGACTCCGACTACTTCGATATGGACTGCGTAGCCGACTGGGGCCGGCTGCTGACTGAATTTTGGGATCACCTGGGTCTCCAGAGCTTTGACATCGTGGGCATCTCCGCCGGCGCACCTTATGCGTATAGTCTGGCGGCCCTCTACCCTGATCGAATCGGTACTGTCTATATCAACAGCGGCATACCTGCGGTCTGCTTCCCAAATATTCTGGCGCAATATCCGGCTCAGGAGGCGGCGCTCTATCATGCGTTCTGCGGCATGTCACGGCAAGAGGTGGGGCAGGCTTTATATGACAGTTATCTTCCCCTCTTTCCCGAGGCGGCCTTGCAAGGGCGAGACTTCCGGGACTCTATGGGCGGCGATCTCCGGAATATCGGTCAGGAAGCTAAACTACAGGAAGCACCTTGGGGATTTGAGCTGTCTGAGGTGCGATGTCCGGTAGTATTACTACACGGGACAGCTGATTCCGAGGTGCCTTATGGCGCCATGGTGGAGACCGTCAAAAGGCTTCCCCATGCCCGCATCATCAAACTGGAGGGGGAAGAACACGCATCTCCCGCAATCACGGACAGATTGATGGCGGAATTGCTCCAGTCGGACAATGTATAAAAGGAGAGAAAGTTGATATGAGCATTCGATACAAACTGGCTTCTGCAGCGCTCCGGGCCGCCGGGACGAAAAAGCTGTTCGCGCTGCCGGAGGAAGAACTGCTGGAGAAAGTGCGCGGGATGAACCGCAGACGGCAGTTCCAGATGCCAAAAGATCATAAAGCAGTCTACGGTGATCGCTTGATCCTGGGGCAATATCACTGCCTTACCATTCAATTGGGACAAAAGAGGACAAAAAAGGCGATCCTGTACTTGTTCGGAGGTGGGATGATCGTCGGTCCTGACCAGGGCGATATTAAGACAGCGCGGGATTTTGCTGTCCGCAGCGGCTCCGACTGCTGGTTCCCATACTATCCGCTCTGTACAGACCACTGTATCACAGAAACCTATGAGATGGTGCTTCAATGCTACCGGGAGATGGCAGAGTGCTACGGGGCGGAGCACATCTCGCTGGTGGGCTTTTCCTCCGGCGGCGCACTGGCTGTCGGGCTTCCGCTTCACCTCAATGCGCTGAACAGGCCGACGGGGATGCCCCGACAGGTTATCGCGGTGTCGCCCGGCAGTATTCCCAGTTCTCAAAAGGAGCGGGCGGAGATGCAGGCGTTGAACAGCCGCGACGTGATGGTGGATGCCGCCTTTATGGAGACGGATCGGAAGATTATGACAAAGGGACAGCCGGTACCTGTCTATATGCTCTCTGGTCCCAAGGGGGATTTTACCGGCTTGCCGCCGGTTCACTTCTACTATGGTGGGGATGAAGTTCTCTCTGTAGTGGCGGAGTCTTTTGCCGATGCCTGCAAAGCGGCGAATGTCCCCTACACCATGACCATCGCCCCGGGAATGTGCCACTGCTATGCAATGGTGGAGTGGTTTCCAGAGGGGCGTCAGGCCCGCGAAGAAATTATAGGGCTATTGCGCTGAGAAGGGACACCATGCCTCCATTTGTTTTTTGCATACAGGACTGCTATTATATTCGGGCCGCCTATCAAAATCCCCGTCCGCACCGGCACTTCGCCGCCCATGTTTTGATCGGGCTGGATGGGCCTTTCATCACCGAGATAGACGGAAAACACATGCAGGCCACAGGCATTGCCATTGCCTCCAATGTCGTCCATACAGTCCGTACAGACGCCGACCTCCTTGTGATTTTCATCGATGAACTGACCCCCATGGCCCGATTCGTCAAGTACGTGCTCCTGCAGGGAATGTCTTGCCGTTCCTTGGGAAAGGAAACTGCGGCTGCAGTCAGCGGTTTATGGCAGAATGTCCGCACAGAGGAGGAGGCTGTACGGGCGGCGAAGGGTACCGGGAATCTGCTGGGTCTGGAGAAACTGGTGCCGCCAGAGGAGGACAGCCGAGTGCTGGCTGCCGCAGCCTATATGAAACGGGCTCAGGCACTGGAGGCGGTAACTATCCAGGAGGTGGCTCAAGCTGTTCATCTGTCACCCAGCCGTCTGACTCATCTGTTTCACCAGGAGACCGGGATCTCCCCGCGACTCTATCTGGCAAACCTGAAACTGGAACGGGCTTTTTACCGGATGCAGGAGGGGATGACCCTCACAGAAGCCTGCATGGCCGCGGGCTTTGCCACACCTTCCCACATGGCAGATACCAGTCAAAATCTGCTGGGGCTCTCCATGTCCTATGTAAAGGAGATTGTTTCGGGCTCCTACGATACCCTGGACCACAAAACAGCAGATAGACAGAAGTACCCTGCGGACCTGCTGTGATACAATGCCCCCATCTGATCCAAGAAAGGGGTATTTTCATGTCAAACGAATTCCTCAGCGGCAGTTATCAGTTCAATAACAGTCCGCTCTATAACTTTCAACTCAATCGGGTTGTCCTGTGGAACCACGGAGATCTGGCAGAGGTGGCGGCCAGGGGAAAGGAGATCACAGATTTTGCATCCTGGGAGCGAGTGTTAAAGGAGTTATCCTATCAGGCAGAACGGCGGAAGGACTGGGCCGCGGCGGCGGGTTACCTCCGTATGGCAGAGTTTTTTATGGTGCCGGACACGCCGGAGAGCCGAGATGTCTATGACCGGGCCCAGGAACTGTTCTATGCCAATTTTGCCCACCTTTTCAGCCCCCAGGGCGGCCCCATTCACCGGGATGAGGTTCCCTATGAAAGCGGCACACTCCCATGCTGGCGGATCACGCCCTCCGGAGACAAGCGGGGGACCATCCTGTTCCACGGCGGCAACGACTCGCTTCTGGAGGAATTCACAGACCTCCTGCTCTATCTGGCCCGGGGTGGCTATGAAATTCTGGCCTTTGAGGGCCCCGGACAGGGGGCTGCACTGCGGAAGTCCGGTTTGACTTTTACGCCGGAGTGGGAGAAGCCGGTGGGCGCGGTATTGGACTTTTACGGTGCGGAGGATGTCACCATTGTGGGCGTCTCCCTGGGCGGCGAACTCGCCATGCGGGCGGCTGCTATGGAACCGCGTATCCGGAGAGTTGTTGCCTGGTGCGTCCTGCCCAGCATCTATGGAGCGCTGATGGCGGACAAGCCGGCAGAAATCCGTACAACACTGGAACAGTTGCTGTCTGAAAAACAGCGTGAGAAGGTCCTTGCCCTTTATACAGGGCTCTCCGAGCAAAATCCACTCTTTCGCTGGTCAATCCAGCACGCGAACTATGCCTACGGGACGGCGGATGTCTACGAGTATTTGCAAAGGGCTAAGGCATTTACCATTGAGCCTGTGGCCGACCAGATTACGCAGGATGTATTGCTCATTAGCGCCAGAGAAGATCTGATGGTTGGCTTTGATCTCTATAAAGAAGAAATTGACCTGCTGAAAAGCGCTCGCACACTGGAGTTCGCAGTGCCCGGCGCAGCCATCCACGGCCAAGCCCACTGCAATATGGGAAATCCTCAATATATCCTGGACCTGATCCTGAATTGGAATAACCGGTTGTTACAATAACGGCTGATTTATAAAACCGCGGCTGTCTCAGATGGCTGCGGTTTTTTTATGTATATCAGGCGTGAGACTTATAAAATAAAGACCGTTTTGTAAAAAATATTCTCTATTCTGTTGACAACTGCATCCATGTCTGCTATTCTTGCTTTGTGACCAAATATAAAATAATGGTCGCAAAGGAGGGGCACAATGTCACCTAAAATTTTCAGTATCACCGATAGGGAGGAGCTGCGTGTCAAAATGCTGGACGCGGGCTTCGAGCTTATCAAGCAGTATGGCATGACCCACGCCTCGGTGGAGAAGATCACCCAAGCCGCCGGGCTGGGCAAGAGCACCTTTTACAACTTCTTTTCCTCCAAGGAGGAATTTGTCACCGGCATCATGGAGTACCAGAGGGACCGGGTGAAGCAGCATTTTGAAAACCTTCTGAACGGCCGGGAGAAGATGACCGCCGCCGAGGGAAAAGAGTATCTGAAACTGATTGTGTTCAGTCAAAACAGCATCTACCAGTACCTAACTGTGGAGGATATGGAAAAACTCCGCCGTGCATCCTCACCGGAATGCGTGACCCCGGATGATGCCGACTATGACCAGCGGGAGGCCCAAATCCTGCACGGCCTGCTGGATCACATGGAGGGAGTGCGGCAGGATGTGGACCTCCATGTAGCAGCCAATCTCATCAAAATCATGGCTATGGCTAAGGTCAACCGGGAGTCCCTGCACACCGACGCCCTGGACCGCACGCTGGAGCGGATCTACGAACTGCTGTTTTCTTTGATTTTCAAGGAGGACGCCTGAGCGCGTCTTTCTTTTTCAGCGGAAGTTAGTTATTGCTAATCAAGGAGCGACCAATATGAAAGAAAAAACGAAAAAAGAAAAACAGGGCCTTGCCCGCCTGTTTGAGCTGGCCGGTGCGCGGAAAAACAAGCTGACGCTGGCCTGCCTTTTGTCTGTCCTCTCCTCTGCGGCGCGGATTGTGCCGTTTTTCACCATCTACGGCGTGGTGGTGGAGCTGCTGGCCCATTACACGGCCCCGGCGGAGGCAGACCAGGGGAAAATTCTTGCCCTCTGTGCCATTACCTTCGGCGCGGCGCTGGTCTATGGCGTCTGCGCTTACGCTTCCTCAGCAATTTCCCATACGGCGGCCTATGAGATCATTTATGAACTGCGCCTCCAGCTGATGGAAAAGCTCTCCCGTATCTCCTCCGGCTACTTTACCGGCACCACCCAGGGGGCCATCAAAAAGATTGTCTCTGATGATTCCGACCAGATTGAGGCGTTTCTGGCCCACCATCTGTGCGAGATCGCTGCGGCGATAGCCACGCCGGTGTTCACCCTGCTGTACCTGTTTTTCATGGACTGGAGACTGGCGCTGGTGACGCTGCTGCCCATCTGCATCTCCCTCTGGATGCTGTCCTCCTGTCTCAGACAGCAGGACAAGGCGGCTCTTCAGGTAGAACTTCACGAAGCCCAGGAGCGGATGCAGGGCACCGTGGTGGAGTACATCCACGGCATGAGTGTGGTGAAGGTGTTCAACCGGACCCTCAGCGCCTTCCGCCGGTACGAGGGCGACCTGAATCACTTCACCGATGTGGTGGAGCGGACGGCACGGGCCAACGCCAGGCCCATGGGCGCCTATTACGCCTTTTTTGGAGCGCAGCTTTTGTTCCTGCTTCCGGCGGCCCTGCTGCTCATCCCCACGGCAGACAGCTATCTGGATTTCCTGCCCGTCATTCTGCTGTTCTTTCTGGTGGGCGGCGGATTGAAGGAGCCGCTGGAAAACATGATGCAGATGGTGATCCTCTCCAGCCGCATCCTGGAGGGCGTCCGCCGCATGGACAACATCCTCCGTCAGCCGGAGCCGGATCAGGAGGGAGCCGGAAATCCAACTGCCTTCGATGTGGAATTTTCCAATGTGGAGTTTGCCTATACCAAAGGCATCCCGGCGGTGGATCATGTCTCTTTCCGTCTCCCCCAAGGAACGGTGACAGGGGTGGTCGGCCCCTCCGGCGGCGGGAAGTCCACTCTCGCCCAGCTTCTTCTGCGCTTTTATGAGCCCCAGGCGGGAAGCATCCGAATCGGCGGGGTGGACATCCGGGACATCCCACCGGACCGGCTGGCCGACCTGGTGGCCTATGTGTTTCAGGACTCCGTGCTGTTCACCGACACCATTGAGAACAATATCCGTATGGGCAACACCGCAGCCACCATGGCGGAGGTAGAACAGGCGGCAAAGAACGCAGGCATCCACGAGGTGATCCAGGCGCTTCCCAAAGGCTATCAGACTGTGGTGGGCCGGGACAACGCCTACCTCTCCGGCGGAGAGAAACAGCGCCTTGCCATCGCCCGGGTCTTTCTGAAGGACGCGCCCATCGTCATTCTGGACGAGGCAACCGCCTACGCCGACGCCGAGAACGAGGCCAAGATCCAGGCCGCCTTTGCAAAGCTGGCGCGGAACAAGACCGTGCTGATGATTGCGCACCGGCTGAAAACTGTGGAGCGGGCGGATCAGCTCCTGGTCATGGAGCGGGGGCGGCTGGTGGGCGCCGGCACCCACGAAAAACTGTTGGATTCCTGTACGACCTATCAAAAGCTGGTGGAGGCCAATCAGCGGCGGGACCGCTGGAGTATCGGGAAAGGAGTGGTGCGGGCATGAAAATCAAAGAATGGTTTCAGATGATGACCCTGGGCCAGCCGTATAAATATCTGCGGCTCATGCTCTGGTGTCTGTTTGACAGTATTGTGATGTCCATTCCCTACGGCCTGATGCTGGGGGCGGTCTACTATCTGCTGGCCCCCCTGGCCCAGCCGGGGACGGCTCTTCCGACAACCACCCTCTGGCTTTTGGTGGGAGGTTTCCTGGTCCAGTTGATCGCCTACTTCTTTATCCGGCAGAAAACCTACATCGACGCCAGCACCGGCTATGCCGGCATCATCAAGGACTCCCAGATCACCCTGGGCGAACACCTGCGGCAGCTCTCCATGGGCTTTTATTCCGCCCGCGATGCGGGGGACTTGTCCACTGTCCTGCTGCGGGACTATCAGACGGTGGGAGACCTGTCCCAGCAGATGCTCCCCCAGGTGGCGGTCATCCTGATCCGCTTCGTTCTGGCCGCTGTGCTGTTGGCGGTGTTTGACTGGCGGATGACGCTGGCCGTCTTTCTGGTCATCCCGCTGGCGCTCCCGTTCGCGTTCCTGAGCCTGTGCCGGATGGGACGAATCAGCGCGGATCTGCAAAATGCCCAGCGGGAAGTGGCGTCCGGAATCCTGGAATATGTCAGCGGCATCCAGACCCTGCGGGCCTTCCATATGGCGGGCGCCCAGTTCCAGAGCCTGAAGCGTTCCTTTGAGCGGGAGCGCAGCGCAGCCATCCACATGGAGACAGGGGCGGCGGCTCCGGTGAGTATGCTGGGGCGGTTTGTCCTCAGCTGCGGCATCGGCCTCGTGATGCTGACGGGGGCGTTTCTGCTGACCCGCGGGGAGTTGGAGCCCTTCTATTACCTGGCGTTTTTGATCCTGACACTCACTATCTATGAGCCGGTGCTGACCCTGTTCACCTTTATTGCGGACTTCTCCCGCACCCGCCGCAGCGGGGAGCGCATCCAGGCGCTGTTCCAGGAGAGGCCTCTGCCGGAGCCGGAGGTCAGCCAGACCCCACAGGGGACGGATATTACCTTCGAGCATGTCTCATTTGCCTACGGGGAAAAAGAAGTGCTCCATGACATTTCCCTCCAGTTCCCGGCCCGGAGCGTCACTGCCCTGGTGGGGCCCTCCGGCTCCGGCAAGTCCACCGTTACCCGGCTGGCCGCCCGATTCTGGGATGTGACGGGGGGCGCTGTGCGGCTGGGCGGTGTGGATGTGCGGGATATGAGAACGGACGAGATACTGGGACGGATCAGCGTGGTCTTTCAGGATGTGTACCTCTTTCACGATTCAATAGAGGCCAACATCCGCATGGGAAAGCCGGATGCCACCATGGAGGAGATCATCAAGGCGGCAAAAGCGGCGGCCTGCCACGACTTCATCATGGCCCTGCCCGACGGCTATCAGACCGTCGTGGGAGAGGGCGGCTCTACACTCTCCGGCGGTGAGAAGCAGCGCATTTCGATTGCAAGGGCGCTTTTGAAAGACGCGCCCATCGTCCTGTTGGACGAGGCAACCGCATCCCTTGACCCTGAGAATGAGGTGCTGATCCAGCAGGCGATCTCCGCCCTGGTAGCGGAAAAGACGGTCATCGTCATCGCCCACCGGCTTCAGTCCATTATGAGCGCGGACAACATCCTTGTGCTGGAGGATGGCCGGGTGGCCGAGTCGGGAACTCATGAGCAGCTTCTGGCCGCGGGCAGAATTTATGCGAATCTATGGGCAGAGCAGAGCCGGGCTGGCATCTGGCGGCTATAAGAATAAAAATATCTGTAGAAATAAAATTGTCCTGCCAAGGCAGGGCAATTTTATTAAGTGAAGGACATATGGCTTTACTTGGTAAGACGAGCCGCCATAGCCCAAAGCATCTACAGAGCCGCATTGACAAACTACATACTTTATGATAATATATCAATGATATATAGCGGCGATATATTGAAAAGAGTTGGTTTCAATATGACTAAGTACACAGAAACACAACGCAAAATCCTTGAAGTAGGAAAAGAAGAATTTTTAGCGAAAGGCTTCAAAGATGCCTCTCTTCGTGGAATTGTCAAGGCGGCCGGTTTTACCCAAGGTGCATTTTATGGGTACTATCCAGACAAGGCGGCTCTCTTTGATGCGTTGGTGTCCGAGGCCGCAGATACGCTGATGGAACAGTTCAAGGCGGCCCAGCGGGCGCATTATGATCTGATTACAGAGGAAAAAACAGCGCAGAGCCAGGAACTGTCGACCAATTATCTGAATTATTTTATCAATTACATTTATGACAATTTCGATGCATTCAAACTGGTGCTCTGTTGTTCTGAAGGGACTCGGTACAGCAACTATGTCCATGAGCTTGTGGAACTTGAAGTGTCCCAGACGGAAGAGTATTATCAGCAGCTCCGGCGACTCGGCAAGGCGGAAGGCGTAGTCAATCACGATCTGCATCACATGATTACCAGTGCCTATTTTACGGCTGTTTTTGAAACAGTCGTCCACGACATGAGTCGGGAACAGGCAATAGGGTATGTCAATGAACTGGCAGTCTTTTTTAACTGTGGCTGGAGCGGCCTGTTAAGGCTCAAATGAGCCTTAACTTTTTATAGAAAAGTTAGAGATAACTAACCTTTGGAGAGGAGTTGTTATGAATACCCATATTATCTCCCGCAGCCGAAATACGAACCCAATCACAGTTCTGATGCAGGGACAAAGCGACCAGCAGAGCATACAAAAAATACGGATTAGGCATTTGGCTGGCGGATGGAGGAAACTGTATGGATGACAAAAGTATAGAAAAGTTGCTGAAGAAAAGCAAACTGGCCTCAGCGTATGCGATGCTTCCTTCTCCAGAACTGAGGAGGGCGATTGCTATAGAGTATGGGAGGCTGTTAGGAGAAAACGATCTGTCTGATCCAATGCTGGCCGGACATCTCAGGACTTCCATTCTTCCGGCCGTTGCATTCCACCGCTGTCTGCAAGAATATGGATATACCCAATCTGCCTCCCTCATGGCAATTCGTGCTGCGGTATTGAAAACTGCCAAACCCATGGCAAATATTTTTCAGGGGATGGGAAGACTGCCTTTCTTTTTCTCAATTTTCCGTATCATGTGCTCTATTTCCACGAAACACAGCTTTGGCCCGAAAGGATGGGTATTTGAGTGGAAACGGAATGATGCGTATGCAATCGAATGGGACTGCCGCTCCTGCCTGTATGTCGATGTGTTTCGCCGATACAGTGTGCCGGAGCTGGCGCCCATTTTCTGCGAAAGTGATGATGTAATGTATGGGAACATCCCCGGCATTCGATGGGGCCGGGATCAAACCATCGGCGGAGGAGATAAGTTGTGTAATTTTTGCTTTTATAATGAGAAAAAGGAGGCTCTTCAACATGAAACAGGCAAATAAATGGACGGTCAAGGATGTAATCACAACGGTGCTGCTGACCGTACTGCTCATTGTCATCCAGATGGTCGTCAACATGGTCTGCATGGTAAATGATTTCGTCAGCATGGTACTGTCGGTGGGCTTCACAATGCTGCTCTGCGCACCGGTTTATTTCCTGATGGTCAGCCGGATCCATAAGCGTTTTGTTTCCTTGATCTACATGACGATCCTAGGCTGCGTATTCCTAATCATGGGCAACTGGTATCTGCTGCCCTATTACATCGTCGTCGGCCTCATCTGCGAGGCGATCCTTTGGAAAAACGGCTGGGAGTCGAAGGGGAAAATGACGGCTGCATGGACGATCTCAAGCCTTCTGTACAATGGAGTCAATCTTCTGCCCATCTGGTTCTTCTGGGACACTTATGAAGCCTTCGCCCTCTCCAGCGGCATGGAGCAAAGTTACATTGATTCCTTTGTCCGCTATTACACCTCAGCGGGATGGCTTGCGGCGATCATTCTCTTCACGGTTATCTGCGGCTTCCTCGGCAGTATGATTGGCGGCAAATTGATTCAGAAGCACTTCAAAAAGGCGGGCGTACTCTGATGCGGCGCAGCCACCTTGCCGTCCCGACAAAATTATGGGCGTTGCTCTGTGTGATGGTTGGAGTATCTCTGACCTCCAACGCTGTACTGACCTGTACCTTGACCCTGCTCGGTTTTACATACCTGGGGTTTCAGCGAAATTGGCGGCTTCTGCGTTCCTTCGGGGTGTTTTATCTCCTGTTGGCAGTTCTCTTGTATCTGATTCGTTTCCACGGATTCCATATGGCGATCTTCTCGGAATTCTATGTGCTGATGCTCTGGAACCTGTCTCCGGTTTTCCTTGCGGCCTGGGATCTCATTACCACGCCCCCCGGTGAGCTCGCGGCGTTTTTCTCCCGCATTCATATGCCCACGCCTGTGATCCTTGGACTCTTAGTCGTATTCCGTTTTTTTCCTACCATGAGGAGTGAAGTAAAAAGCGTGGGGCGCTCCATGCGCAACCGTGGGCTGACGGCTCCGGCGCAGCTTGTACGCCATCCGGCGGTATCCTGTGAGTATGTGCTTGTCCCCCTACTTTTGCGATGCCTGCAGATTGCCGACCAGTTGGCGGTTTCTGCCGTGGCCAGGGGCGCGGAGTATCCGGGCAAGCGGGGCAGTTATTATGGGAAAAGACTCGGAGCGCCCGACTATATTTGGTTTGGCGTTTGGACGGCCGCAACCGCCGTGTTTCTCGCTGTAGGGGGTGTTCGCATATGATAAGTCTGGGGAATGTGACCTTTCAATATGCGGGCTGCGAGGAGGGGGTAAGGAATATAGACCTCACCATCCGCGACGGGGAATGTGTTGTATTGACCGGTCCCTCCGGTGGAGGAAAGACAACGCTGACCAGACTGATCAACGGCCTTGCTCCCGCCTATTATCCGGGGAAGCTGACCGGAAGCCTCCGGCTGGATGAAACAGAGCTCACCACAATGCCAAGCTGGCGCATAGGGCAGGAAATAGGAAGCGTGTTTCAGGACCCGAAAAGCCAGTTTTTCTCCTCAGAACTGGCGGGAGAGGTTGCCTTTGCCTGCGAGAACTGCGGTATGTCCACGGAAGAAATACGGCGGCGCACCGATGAAGCCATTGTTGCGCTTGGACTGGAACGGCTGCGGGAGCGGCCACTGGATATTCTGTCCAGCGGGGAGAAGCAGCGGGCGGCCATCGCTTCCGTTTACGCACTGCAGCCCCGAATCTATGTCTGTGACGAGCCAACGGCAAATTTAGACAATGAGGGGACTACACAGCTTGCGGAAATCCTGAGGAAGTTGAAGACGGAGGGCAATACGCTCGTGATTGCTGAACATCGTCTGGCTTGGCTTCAGGGGATTACCGACCGATATATCTACATTTCCGATGGTGCGATCCAGTGGGAAAAGACTGCGGCGCAGATGCAGGCGCTTACCTGGGAAGAACGCCAAACCTATGGGTTGCGGGAGATCACCGAAGGAAAGTGGACACCGCCTGTACCTGTAAAACCGGAGCAGAATCCTATGCTCTCGGCGCTCCGCCTGTCCTGCAGGCGGAAGAAAAACTGGATTTTTTCAGAGCTGAATTTTTCACTGTACAGCGGACAAATCACTGCTTTGACTGGGAAAAATGGTGCAGGGAAGACCAGCTTGGCCATGGTGCTGACGGGACTTTGGAAACAGAGCTCTGGAGAAATCCAAATCGAGGGGAAACGCCTTGCGGCAGGAAAGCGCCGCAGAGCCGTATGGTACAGCTCCAACGATACGGGCACGCAATTTTTTACAAACAGCGTCACGGAAGAACTGCTGCTTTATTCAGACTACGCTCCGGAACGGCTGGAGCGGGCCAGAACATTGCTGAAAAAGCTGGGCTTGTATGCGTACAAGGACACACACCCAGCCGCTCTTTCCGGCGGGCAGAAACAGCGGCTCTCCATCGCCTGCGGCATTTTGTCGGATCGTGGTATTCTTATCTTCGATGAGCCAACCAGCGGACTTGATGGCGGCAATATGGGGATTGTCGCAGATGTGTTCCGTACAGAAGCGGAAGCCGGAAAAACAATTCTTGTGATTACCCATGACAGGGAACTGATGCACCGTTGCTGCGATGATGTCGTTACGCTTGCATAGCATTTTCAAGGAGGACTACATGGAGAAAAAAAGATCTGCCACAGCGTCTGGAGAGGACTATTTGGAGGCTGTATTGGTGCTCCAAAAAGAAAAAGGTATGGTGCGCTCTGTGGATGTGGCCCGGCATATGGGAGTCTCCAAACCCAGCGTATGCCATGCGGTAGTTACCTTGAAAAAGGGCGGTTTTCTCACTATGGATGAGGACCTCTTTCTCCGCTTGACCGATATAGGCCGAGAGGTAGCAGAGCAGACCTATGAAAAGCACTGCTTCTTCACCCATCTGCTGATGGAGGCTGGCGTGGAGCCAGAAATAGCGGAACAGGAAGCTTGCCGAATAGAGCATGTGATCAGCGAGGACAGTTTTCAGAAATTGTCCGAACTGTATCAGATAAGACATTCAAATACAAGGTCAATCGAGGCCGGGGAAAAATTTGATGTGGAAACAGGTCCTTCTGATTGATGATGGATTACCATAAATAGCATTTGAATTTAAAACCGCAGTTGCCCTAAATGGGTGCCTGCGGTTTTTTTCATCGTGCCTATCTGTCTGCGTATAGTGATGAGAACAAGAGGCTTGACAGGCTGAACGCTGCGTGCTATATTGTAAACATCGTTAGCGAACAATGATAACAAAGAAAGGAGGAAAGTATGCCGAAGGACAAGACGGAAACCCACGAACGGATCATACCGGCCGCCATGAAGATCTTTCTGGAAAAAGGCTTTGAAAAGGCCACCATGCGGGAGATCGCGGAGGAGGCGGGCATCACCGCCGCCGGACTGTACCGCCACTTTGTAGACAAGGAGGCCATGTTCGCCGCCCTGGTGGAGCCGGTGCTCTCTGAACTTCAGAAGTGGTGTGAGCGGACGCGGCAGGTGGACTATGACTTTCTGGAGCAGGGCGACCTGGATGCCATGTGGGATTCAGGCAATGATTTGGGCCTGGTGGTGGAACAGATCTATTCCCATTTCAACGAGTTCAAGCTGCTGCTTTGCTGTTCCGCCGGGACCAAGTACGCCTGGTTTCTCCACGATATTGTGGTTATGGAGCAGCAGGAGACGCTGGCCTACATGGAGGAAGCGAAGAAGCATGGCGTCCCGGTAAAAGAAGTGGACCCCAAAGAACTCCATCTGCTTATGACCGCCTATACCAACGCCCTCTTTGAAGTGGTAGTCCATGACTTCACCAAGGAGGAGGCCCTGCACTACCTGGATACGATGCATCAGTTCTTCATTCCCGGCTGGCGGGCCATCCTGGGGCTTTGAACAGCCCCTTTTTTCTACATTTGAGTTAGCGAAAACTAACTAAAATCCACAACAGGAGGTGCGTATGTAAATGAAGCGTGTATGGACGGCCAGGAGCCTTGCTGCCGTGCTCGGCGGGTCCCTGCTCTATTTCCTGATCACGGTGCTGGTGATGATGTGTGGGTCATTTTCACCCTTATTCTGGGTCTTTCTCCCGGCCATCACCGCCGCCGCATCGGGGTGGCTGTATCTGTATCTGGCGGCCCGAACGCCCCGGTTTGGGGTACCGGTACTCATGAACTTAGTGGTGCTTCTGCTGTTCCTGGCGGCGGGTGAGCTGTCCGGCTGGATGGCGGTGACGCTGGCGGCCGGAGCGGTGCTGGCGGAGCTGGTGCGGCGGCTGGGCGGGTATGAGAGCCTGCGGGCCGCCCGCTGGAGCTTTCTCCCGCTGGCCTTCAGCTCCAGCGGGAGTCCACTCTACATTTGGATCGACCCGGCCCGGACGGCAGCCAGCGCCGCGGAAGAGATGTCCCCGGCCTATGCCGCGGCGGTGGAGGGGCTTGCCACGCCGGGGATGCTGGTCCTGATGCTGGCGGCCATCATCGTGGGAGCCGCCATCGGCGCATGGCTTGGGAGCCCGCTTTGGAAACGCGGTCAGGCCCGAGTCCATATCAGAAAAGCATGAGCCGTATCGGAATACGGCGGAAAGGAAGTGCAGAATGAAAACAAAACGGGAAAATCCCCTGAAAGTCCTCTTTTCCTTCTCTGGAGAGGCCAGGGGAAAAATGACTGGCTCGGTGATCCTGGCCTTTATCGGAGAGATGTTCGGCATGGCCCCCTATTTTGTGGTGACCCTGCTGGCGAAGGAGCTGTATGAGGGCACTGCCACGGTGGAACGGGCGGCGGTCATGGCGGTGACGGCGGCGGTGTGCATGTGCCTGCGGGCGTGGCTTACCGGCCTGTCCTCCATGCGCAGCCATACAGTTTCCTTCACCATCCTGAAGAACATCCGGTGCGCTCTGGCGGAGAAAATGGCGAAAGTCCCCATGGGCGTCATGCTGGAGACCCCCTCCGGCACCTTCAAGACTTTGATGGTGGACAATGTGGGGCGGCTGGAGGACATCATCGCCCACATGGTGCCGGAGCTGCCCTCCAACCTGGCCGGGCCGGTTTTCAGCATCATCCTGGTGTTCGTTCTGGACTGGCGGATGGGGCTGGCCGCCTTCATTACCGTCCCCCTGAGCCTGGTGTTTGCCGTGTGCATGATGCGGGGGTACAAGGAGAAGATGGCCGTCTACCTGCGCTCGGGCAACGAGATGAACGCCGCCCTGGTGGAGTATGTGGGCGGCATCCAGGTCATCAAGGCATTCGGGCAGGGGAGCAAGAGCTTCGGGGAGTTCTCCCGGTCGGTCAACTTTTTCCACGACAGCACCCTGGCCTGGTGGCGGCAGAGCTGGTTCTGGATGGCGGGCTTCAAGGCAGTGCTCCCCTCCACTTTACTGGGCACGCTGCCCGTGGGGGCGTGGCTCTATATGCGGGGCACGCTGGAACTGCCTCTGTTCCTGGCCTGCATCATCATCCCCTTCGGCTTTATGGCCGGGCTCATCAAATTCGGCTTTGCCCTGGGCCAGCTCTCCTACATGGCTCCCAACCTGGACCCCATTCAGGACTTCCTCGCCACGCCGGAGCAGCGCCGGCCTGAAAAGCCGGTGAAGCTGGGAGAGCGTTCCTTCCGTTTTGACCGGGTGTGCTTCTCCTATGATGGGAAGAAGGAGGTCCTCCACGATGTGAGCTTTACCGCCCGCACCGGGCAGATCACCGCCATTGTGGGGCCTTCCGGCTCCGGAAAATCCACCATTGCCAAGCTGATGGCCGGCTTCTGGGACGCCACAGGCGGGACGGTCTCCTTCGGCGGGCAGGACATCCAAAATATTCCCTTTGACCAGCTCATGGGGGAGATCAGCTATGTGGCCCAGGACAACTTCCTCTTTGACAGGTCTATCCGGGAGAATATCCGCATGGGTGATCCCAGCGCCACCGACGCGGAGGTGGAAGCCGCGGCCAGGGCCGCCAACTGCCATGACTTTATCATGAATCTGGAGCAGGGGTACGATACCCTGGCCGGAGACGCCGGAGACCGGCTCTCCGGCGGAGAGCGCCAGCGCATCACCATCGCCCGGGCCATGCTCAAAAAGGCGTCCGTCATCATTCTGGACGAGGCGACCGCCTTCGCTGACCCCGAGAGCGAGGCGCAGATCCAACAGGCCATCTCCCGTCTGGTGCGGGGCAAGACCCTGATCGTGGTGGCCCACCGGCTGAACACCATCCAGAACGCGGATCAAATTCTGGTGATCAACCAGGGGCGGCTTGCCGCCTGCGGCCGGCAGGAGGAGCTGCTTAACACCTGCCCCCTGTACCGGACCATGTGGGAGCAGTATCAAAGCACGGCGGCTTTTGCCGGAAAGGAGGCCAACTGAATGTTCCATACCATCAAACGGATTCTGGATATTGCCGGAGACCAGAAAAAATACATCTATGCGGGCATTGTCTGCAACATCCTGAAAACCTTTTCCATGGCCATGATGCTCATGGCGGTCTATGTGGTGATCTCCCATCTGGACAGCCTCACCGCCGAGGTGATCGGACAGGGCCTCGGCATCCTGATTGCCAGCGTGTTCGGCCGTTTCCTGTTCCAGTGGCTGGAGGACATCTCCATGAGCGCCAAGGGCTTCGACATCTTCCGGGACTACCGGCTGGCTATCGGCGAGAAGATGAAAAGCGCCCCCATGGGTTACTTCTCCGACCAGCGCCTGGGCACCATCCAGACCACCCTCACCTCCACGGTGGTGGAGCTGGAGCAGTATTCCATGCTGTTTATTACGGATATCACCGGCGGCGTGTCCATGTCGGTCATCATCATTGTAATGATGCTGTTTTTCAGCCCCTGGTTCTCCCTGCTGTCCCTGGCGGGCCTGCTGGTGGGCCTCTATGTGCTGGGAATGGTGCAGAAAGCCGCGGCGGAGCACACCCCAAAGGTGCAGGAGGCGCAGGAGGAGCTGGTCACCCAGTCACTGGAGTACATCCGGGGCATCGCGGTGCTGCGCTCCTTCTCCCAGACGGTAGGGCAGGACGGCGCGGTGTACCAGTCCTTCCGCCGGTGGCAGAAGGCGGCGCTGGATCAGGAGAAGGCAGCCCTGCCCGCCCTGCGGCTCTATATTCTGGTGTTCAAGCTCACCGGCTGCGCCCTCATGTTCCTGTCCACCTTCCTCTACCTGCAGGGGGCCATCTCCCTGACCTACTGCTTTTTGTTCCTGGTGGCGTCCTTTATCCTCTACTCCGAGATGGAGGTCATGGGGGACGGCTCCTTCCTGGACAAGAAGATCGCCACCGAGCTGGACCGGCTGGAGGCGGTGACCAACATCCCCTCCCTGGACCGGACGGACAAGGCCCTCGCTCCCGGCCGCTTCGACATTGAGCTGAAGGATGTATCCTTCTCCTATGGAGGAGGCCGGAAGGTCATCGACCATGTTTCTCTCAAAATCCCCCAGGGGACTACCTGCGCCGTGGTGGGGCCGTCCGGCTCTGGAAAGACCACCTTATGCAGCCTGATCGCCCGTTTTTGGGATGTGCAGGAGGGGAGTGTCTGCGTGGGCGGCACGGATGTGAAGGACTGCACCGCCGACAGCCTGCTGAAAAACCTCTCCATGGTCTTCCAAAATGTGTATCTCTTCCACGACTCCATTGAGAACAACATCAAATTCGGCAATCCCAACGCCACTCACGAGCAGGTGGTGGAGGCGGCCAGGCGCGCCCAGTGCCACGACTTTATCATGGCGCTGCCCGACGGCTATCATACGATGGTGGGAGAGGGCGGCTCTACCCTCTCCGGCGGCGAGAAGCAGCGGGTCTCCATTGCCCGCGCCATTCTGAAGGACGCCCCCATCGTGATTCTGGATGAGGCGACTTCCAGTGTGGACCCGGAGAACGAGCATCTGCTTTTGGCCGCCATCCGGGAGCTGACGGCGGGCAAAACGCTTATTTCCATCGCCCACCGGCTCTCCACCGTCCGGGACGCGGATCAGATCGTGGTGGTGGACCAGGGACGGATCGTTCAGCAGGGGACTCACGATGCGCTGATGGCCCAGGACGGCCTCTACCGCCGGTTTGTTCAGGTCCGGGAGCAGGCCGAGGGCTGGCGGCTGGAATGACAGCCCCTGCCGCTCTGTGTGGCGCACAGAAAAGGGGGCCGCCGGAACTGTGACGGCGGCCCCCTTCTTGATGAAGCGGCTGTCTTTCTTCCTGCCTCCTGTCTTTTTCGGTCCGGTGTGTTCTCTCACTCTGCTTCCCGTGGGTGGGAAAACGCCCGGAACGCTGCCGGGCTCTGCCCGGTGCTGCGGCGGAAGAGCTGCGCGAAACGGCTGGGATTCTGATAGCCCACAATTTGAGCAATCTGGCCCACGGGCAGATCGGTATTCGCCAGCAGCTGCTCCGCACGCTCCATCCGCTGCCCCTGAATATACTGAGTGATGGTGCAGCCGTATCGGGTGTGAAAGGCATCCTTCAGCTTGGAGACGCCCATGCAGCCGATGCGGGCCAGGCGCTCCAGAGGCAGCCGGTCCGCGCAATGGGCGGTGATGTAGGCCGCCACATCCGCCAGCATCCGCTCATCCTCCTGCGTCAGTGTCCGCCTGGGAGCTGGGTGGGCCCGGTGCCGTTCCACCACCAGCGCCACGGCTTCCGCCACCTTGCCGTCGTAAAAGAGTTTGGCGGCCAGCCCCTCGCCCCGGTAGTCACGGACCTCTTTCAGCAGGCGGACCATCTCCGGGAAGTGGTCGGTCTGGTCCAGAGACTGAAAGGACTCCAACAGGCTTTGGAACTCCTCCGGAAACTGGCGGCGGAGGTAGTCCTGATAGTAGGCCGGAGTGATCTCAATGCCGATGGATACGATGGGGACCCGGCGGTGGATGAGCGCCCGGTAGGGCTCCCGCCCGCCGATGAAGCTCTTGACACAGCCGGACACCAGCCGGCGGCAGGGAGAAAACTCCTCCCCGGAGATGGACTCGTACTAGGTGACGCTCAGGCTCTCCGGCCAGCAAAACTCCAGAAGCTGATCCTCATGAAAATAGAAATCGTGGATTTTGAGCATATAGAGGTCCTGCTGCCCATAGGTCCAGAAATAGCCGCTTCCACCGGGGCCGGCCTGCCGCCAGCACAGGCCCATGCTTCCATACCTCCGGTTGTCTGGCTCCGGCACAAAGCCATGCTCCGCCATGGCCCCGGCATATTGCTCATCCAACACATTGCAGCTATACATTCTGACACGCCTCCTCCACCTCAATCGGCCGAATCCATACCCCGATCAGCCGCATGAGCGTGGCACGCCTTGTATCTGTGACAGACAGGGAGTATGCTGTTATTTGGTTAGTATCTGCTAACTAAAATATCATATCCGGCCTGTTCCGTCAAGGCTGGTAAAGGAGGAGTGCAATATGAAACAGAAAGAGATAAGCCCGGTCAGGCTTTTGCTCCGGTGGGCAGGGCCGGAGAAGAAATGGCTGATCGGGTCGGTGCTGTGCGCCTTTGGGAGCGGGCTGCTGGCGATCACCGCCTACCTGGGGCTGTACCGGCTGATGGACGCGGTGCTGTCCGGCGCCTGCACCCCGGCGGTGATCGCGGACTGCGCCGTGTTCGTGATGGCGGGCACCGTGGGGCGGATGGTGCTGCTGGGGGCCTCCGGGGTGCTGTCCCACAAGGGGGCCTACGGCGCTCTGTTCCGGGTGCGGTGCATGGTCACGGAGCATCTGGCGAAGGTGCCCCTGGGCGCGTTGGATGAGCGGAGCACGGGAGCGGTCAAGACCGTGCTCAACGAGGACATTGAGAAGCTGGAGCTGTTTCTGGCCCATAACCTGCCGGAGTTCGTGGCCTATCTCACCGGCCCGGTGGTGATCTTCCTCTATCTGTTGTCGGTGAATGTCCCATTGGCGCTGGTCTCGCTGTTCCCCCTGCCGCTGGCGGGAATTGTGATGGGGGTGATCTTTGGCCGCATGAAGGGGATTCTGGAGGACGCCAACCGCTCCCTGGTGAGCTTCAACTCGGTAATGATCGAGTATGTCTCCGGGATGCGGCTCATCAAGGCGTACAACATGGGGAGCCGGTCGTTTCAGAAGTTTTCCCACGCCATTTCGGAGGAAAACCGGATCTGGAATCTGGTGACCCATAAAACCGCGCCGCCCTATGCGGCCTTCCTGCTGCTGGTGGAGTGCGGTATGCTCCTGATGATCCCGGCCGGGGGGCTTATGTTCCTCCGGGGCTCGGTGAGCGCCAGCGTGTTTCTGCTCTTTGCCTATGTGGGCGGCATGTATTTGACGGAGATCCTGCCGCTCCAGAAGATGTCCACCACCTTTGCCCAGGCTCTCAGCGGTGTGGGAAAGGTGCGGGAGATTCTGGAGCTTCCGGTCTTTGAAGGAGGCGGGCCATTCCCGGAGGACCACGGCATTGAACTGGACCATGTGACCTTCTCCTATGACGGGAAGACGGATGTGCTGCGGGATTGCTCTCTGTCGGTAAAGCAGGGGGAAAAGGTGGCCCTGGTGGGGGTGTCCGGCGCGGGCAAGAGCACTATCATCCAGCTGATCTCCCGGTTTTACGATACAACAAAGGGCGAGGTCCGCATCGGCGGCCGGAATGTCAGGGACATCCGCTACGAGGACCTGCTCGCCCACATCTCCATCGTGTTTCAAAAGACCTTCCTCACCCGGGACAGCGTGCTGGAGAACATCCGTATGGGCACGCAGGCCACGCTGGAACAGGTGCGGGAGGCCGCCCGTCTGGCACAGATCGACGACTTCATCCTGTCGCTGCCCCAGGGATACGACACCAAGGTTGGGGCTATGGGCTCACGCTTCTCCGGTGGGGAGCGCCAGCGCATCGCCATTGCCCGCGCTATTTTGAAGGACGCCCCCATCCTCATTCTGGACGAGGCGACCTCCGCCGCCGACCCGGAGAATCAGGTGGAGATTGACCGGGCCATTGAAAACCTCTGCCGTGGCAAGACCGTACTCATCGTGGCTCACCGGCTGGGCGCGGTAAAGATGTGCGACAAAGTGGCGGTGGTGGAGGACCACACCATCACCTGCTGCGGAACTCATGCGGAGGTGTTGGAACAGAACTCTTATTACCGCAAAGCCTGGGCCGACTACCGGGCAGCCAGGTCCATCACCTATTCCGTGAAAGGAGGGCAAGACGATGACAAATGAATCCCCGTTCCGCAAAAACAGGGCTTTTTATATTGGCGTAGTGCTGACCGTATTGGAGGGCATCCTCTCCGGGTGCAGTTATCTGTCTGTCTACATCGTCCTCACCGCTCTGGCTTCAGGAACGATTACCGCCGGAATGGTGGGAGTGGTCACCGCGGGACTCGCTGTTATTTTCCTGCTGCGGCTGGTCATTTACAGTACCGGGTACACCCAGGTCCAGATCGGCGGGGCGGCGGTGTCCAAGCGCCTGCGGCTGCTTCTGGGGGATAAGCTCAAGAAGATCCCCCTGGCCCGCTTCACCCAGGGGCAGGTTGGGCAGTATGTGAACACCATGACCAGCGATGTGGGCAGCTATGAGAAAATCCTGACCCATTCCAGTGGGAACATTATCAAAAACGCCGCGCTCTCCGCGGTTCTGGTTGGCTTTGTATGCACCGTCTGGCTGCCGGCGGGGCTGATCCTGCTGGCGGTTGTCGCGCTGCTGATTCCCGACCTGTGGCTGTCCTTCCGGGTGGTAAAGGTGTACGGCGTGGCGAAAAACAAGGTCAGCGCCGAGACGGTGAGCGGCATTGTGGAGTACATTGACGGCATTCAGATGTTCCGGGCGTACAACATGGGCGGCGTAAAAAACAGGACCGTCACCCAGGCCATGGAGGAGTTCAGCCGGGTGTGCTACCAGTACGAAGCCAAGGGCATCCCCATCGGATTCGGCTACAATATCATCAGCTGGGGCAGCGTGCCGCTCATCATGGTGCTGGCCGCCGGGCCATGGACGGCGGGGACACTGAGCGGCGTGGATTATCTGATGCTCTCCATGCTTCCCATTCTGCTGACCAAGCTCACCGCCAGCATTGCCATTGATCTCTTTGAGTGGAAGCACCTGATGGTCTCCAAAAGGAACATTGAGAATCTGATTCAGGAGCCGGAGGAGGCCGGAGAGGGCGCGCCCTTTGCCCCGGAGCGGCACGACATCACCTTCCGGGATGTGTCGTTCTCCTATATGCCGGGAGAGCCGGTCCTGAAGAGGGTGTCCTTCACCGTCCCGGACGGGAAACTCACCGCCATCGTGGGAGACTCCGGCTCAGGCAAATCCACGATTTTGAATCTGATCGCCAAATTCTATGAGCCGCAGAGCGGGACTATCGCCATCGGCGGTCAATCCATCCAGCCTGTCTCCGCAGAGCGGGTGCTGGCACAGCTCTCTATGGTGGACCAGCAGGTGTTCCTCTTTGACGATACCGTGCGGGAGAACATCCGCCACGCCCGGCCCACGGCCACTGACCGGGAGGTGGAGGCAGCCTGTAGGGACGCCGGATGTGACGGCTTTGTGGAGAAACTGGAAAAGAGCTATGACACCGGGATTGGAGAAAACGGCAGCCTGCTCTCCGGAGGAGAGCGGTAGCGGCTTTCTATCGCCAGGGCCATTCTGAAAAACAGTCCCATCCTATTGCTGGACGAGGCCACCGCATCCCTGGATATTGAGAACGAATTGGCGGTCAAGCAGGCCATCGCCAATCTGCTCAAGGAGAAAAAGACCGTGGTGATGATCGCCCATACCCTTTCTATCGTCAAGAACGCGGATCAGATCCTGGTAGTGGCGGACGGAACAATCAAGGAGTCTGGCACCCACGAGGAGCTGCTGGCCGAGAACGGAAAATATGCGGCCATGTGGAACGCAGAACAGAAAATCACTGTATAGAGAAGAGGTCGCGCCTATGAAAAAACTCCATGCGTCGGGCGAGGATTATCTGGAGGCCGTGCTGGTACTCCAAAAAGGAAAAAGGCATGGTAAGGTCCGTGGATGTGGCCCGGCACATAGGAGTCTCCAAGCCCAGTGTATGCCATGCAGTGACAACACTGAGGGACAGCGGTTTTCTAACTATGGACAAGGGCTTTTTCCTGCACCTGACCGACGTAGGGCGAGAGGTGGCGGAACAAACCTACGAACCACGAAGCCCACTCTTACTTTTCTTGGAATGGAACTCCACCTCCGCAAGCAGACCGTAAAATGGGGCCCCTGTATCTCACGCATCTGGAGTTCTTTACACTGGCTTACTTGGCCCAGCACCCTGGCTGGCTCTTCACGCAGGAACAGATCTACGAGGCTGTATGGCACGAGTTTCCGAAGGGCTGCGGCGCGAACGTAGTCAATATCATCAGTCAGTTCTGCCGGAAGATGGAACCGGGAAACCCCATCCGCACTGCCCCCTACAGCAGTTATAAGTTCGAACTGACTCCTGTAACCTGAGAAGCCTTTTTCGCAAAAAACGCAGGTATCCTTGACGGGTAACTGCGTTTTTTATGCAGGCAGATACAAAATAAAAACGGCGCTTTGGTGTGAGCTGTAATGCCCTCAAAGTGCCGTTTATGCTTTATCTGGGATGTGACGAAGAACATCTTCTACCCTGCAAGAAAGAATGTTGCAAAGGTCATTCAGCGTTGCGGTTGAAATATTCCGGTTTTGCTTCAAAGAATCCAATGTTCCCTTGCTGAAGGAATAGTCCTTTATTAGAGAATAAGTTGTAATTCCCTTTCGACGCATGGTGTCCCAGAGCGGGTCGTAAGTAATAATAGAAACCACCCCTTTGTGATTTCTATTATATTTGACATGCTGCCTCTTGAATATTCCCGGTATATCGGGTATAATATCTTAATTACACGATTTCATACTTGTTAATTCTTCTCATTCAAGCGCCTGACCATCAACAAAACAGCTTCCAAATCCTGATCGTTCATCGACTTGATGCCATTTATGATCTCCTGAACCAAAATTGGATTTCGGTATTCCGCTTCCTCATCGAAAAACAAACGGGGCGTGATACCGAGCGTGTCAATCAAATAGAGCAATTCTTTCACAGATGGCTGGGAATACCCGGTGACAATGTTATGAATATAGTTCTTGCTATGCCCTAAATCATAACTTAATTGGTATTCTGAAACTCCCTTTTTTAACCGCAATTCTGTGATACGGTTTCTGATAAATTCCATCTCCATATGATTCCTCCACCACCATTTTCCCCATAATACACTTTCATGGTGTGATATTAGGGTGGGAGTGGTGTGTTTCTTTTATACAATATCACTTTTATAGCGTGATAATTTGATAAAATACCACACAGGAAAAGAGAGAGACATATGGATAGAGAGAAAGAATCGCCTCCGGAGAGACTGCCGTTCTGCTTGGACGACACAGTTGGTGAAATCGTAAGGGCAAGCCAGGAGTGCCCCGGCGTCTACTATATCGCAGCCAGGAAACAGGACGGCAAGTTTTTGGCAGATGAATACTATGTGGTGGAAAAATCCTCGCCAGCCATATCAAAAGAGGCCATGGTATATGGGAGGATGCCTGAAGAGGACTCCCGTGTGCTGCTCTATTCGTTTGCGGAAGAGCGGCGGGGATATAAAATCATTGAGTATGAGATCTATCGGTATCAGGTCAGGCACGGAATATATGCAGACGGACAGACATCGCTTCGTGATATTGCTTTTTACAATATGGAGTATCATCCGGAATACTTTGGAACTTATCCAGCGCCCCTTGCCACGCCGCGGGGCCGTACCGCACGCTACAAGCCGCTGATGAACGGCGTCTTCTGGATCGAAACAGGCACAGGAGAGGAAGTCCTCGCTGTCTGCTATCCTATTTGGAACTGCGACTTCTCAGAAACCGTATTAAAGCAATCGGAGCAGACCGAAGAGGATGTGCGGGAAGGAATTGACAGCACCTTGGGGTATCTGTTCTTTTCCAAGTGGGCCAGCAGCCTCGCCTTGTTTGAACTATGGGGGCAGTACGAGGAGTTAAGGGCCGGCGGTCTAATCAACTACCCCGCATTGATGAACTATATCTGGACCTATTTCCCGGAGTACGCCGCCACATACAATATACAGAATCAGATGGGGATGCACGATACCTTCGGCCTGCTGATGAACGCACTGGGGGCGGAAATGGAATTGCAGAACGACCCGAACAAGGTAATTGCAATGTCAAAAGCCGCCGGGCTTGATTTCCTGAATTTCTAATAGGGCTAAAAATGGACGGATCAGGTGGAACAATGAACTGGGATCAAAATGAAAATCTGGTAGAGCAAATCCTTCGCACCGGCATGTACGCAAATCTGTATGATAAAGAAACAACATACGGGTACCTGACCTATTTAACCTACCGGGTGGAGGACGCGCTGTTCACCTGGAAAAAGGAAAGCGATGCGGACGGTTTTTGGGCCGACCTCACATGGGAGGAATATATCGCCTTTTTGCAGCGGGAAAAAACATTGCTCTTGGCAGCCCAAAGGGTGCTGCTCAGCACCGTGATGGCGTTCCCTGCCTCCGCATTTGACTTTACATTGGAAGAAGCAGAAGTGGACTTTCCCGTAACGCGTTATGACAGCGCCGGGATGCTCCATATGGCAAAACTCCATTCCTTCGAGAACTGCATCTCAATCGTGGAGTTTCTGATGTTCCGGGCAGAGAGGGCGTATTACCCCCTGTGGAAGGAGCAGCGGGGACCCCACTACACATGGGAGCTTTATATCGTGGAACTGCTTCACAGCCGAAGGGAATTTGTGGACCCCTTATCAAGAGCCTTCCGCAACGCGCTGGTGCAATTGGACTTTCTCCCGGCGTGGCAGATAATCTATCCGACCATTCAAGGGGATACAGAGATAGGATGAGTCGGAGACCGAGATTATACTGTGGCTGAATCTTGAAAGGCGGTAAGGGATGTAAGGAGTGGGAAGACGGTACCCAAGCACAGGTAAAACGCACTCCTGACGATGATCAACATTATCAGCCAGCTCCGCCAGAAGATAGAACCAAACAACCCCGTCCGCACTGTCCCTGACAGCGTCTATAGGTTTGAGAACCTCTCAATAATAAAATGAAAAATCCCTGCAGATTTGCCGAATCTGCGGGGATTTTCTATTTCTTATTTTGGGCTCAATCGGTATCCATAAAATACTCCGCTGCCCGATATTCCAATTCCATCAAACTGTGGATGCGATACCTCTCAATTTTGTGTCGGAGATCTGGCAGTCGCAAGAAAAAATTCGACCACAGTTCTTGCCTGTCATAGTCCTTCTGATAGCGGTCCAAGGAATAATTGAACATCAGCCGGTAGGACAAGGCAGCCGTGCGGAGTCTGTGTTTATATCCATTGGGCGCTCTATCCCGAGAAAACAGATAAGCCACCATATCCATGATGCGCCGCTCTGTCATATAGGCGCTTCCCAATGTAATCGGGTGCCAGCAGTAGTAATCGTATTCTGATGGGTCATACCGCTTTGACAGGGAATCGTTTTGAAACGCCATAACGGATAGCTCAGGATACAGATGGCAGAGCTGATTAAGCGCACGGATATTTTTCCGCTTGTGCGCAATGTGATAGTAATAGATGAAATCCTCCAGGCTGATTTGCGGGTGGGTGACATTCAGCCGCCTCATGATTCCACTCCTTTGTATTCCGCCGCACATGGAAAATACTTCTTGCAAAGAAAGTATAATCACAAACATATATAAAAGTCAATGGTAATACTATATTTATCACACTGTATGAAGGCCGACATTTTCGATAAAATAAAACAAATACACGCGGGAAGGATTTGACGCCTTGGAATACAGAGTGGATGAACGGGCAAAGCGGATTGCCCGCAAATTGCGCAAAATCAGAGAGCTGAAAGGGCTGACCCGCGAAAAATTCTGTGAGCCCTTGGGTGAGAACAGCGATTACTGGGGGCTGATTGAGCGAGGTGAGCAGCCAATCAGCCTGCCCAAGCTGCTTCAGGTATGCGAGGTATCTCAGATCCCTATTGAGAGCGTCGTGGTACTGGACTATCAAGTACAGGACAACGGCCGAGTACGGGAGGACATTGACGGACTTTTGGGACAGTGCAATGAGTATCAGCTTGAAGTGATTCGCAAGTTTATTTCGGATATTGCTATGACGCTATGAAGTACCTAATCCCTGCTAAAAATCGGGCGGGATTCGGTACTTTTTGCATAGCAATTATGACTATCTGTGAAATGCCAATCACAGATTACCGCACTGTGAAGATTGGAGATTACTCACAGCTATCAAATTTCTTTTATTCGTTTGCCAAAGGATTTATTTCCGAGGGAGTTTTTCTTTCTGAGATTGCATCTATATTTTGAAAAAATTATAAACAACAAGATGGAACAGTTCAAAAATGTTCCATCTTGTTGTTTCGTTTATTCAAAAATGCAGTCCGTTTATATCGTTTTCTTTTTGAGCCAGACTCAGTGTGAATATTTCAGCAGTAACAATAGATCCGCAAATTCAGATGAACAACAGTATCCCACAAACGATTGCAATAACAGCCCCGGCACCGGTAAAGACAGCGTAAATTTTTCGGGAACTGGGATCGTTCTTTTCTTTTATGAGGTAATATATTCCCGCACCGAAGATCAGCAGACCAATCAAAAGGCCAATGATTTTATACATCATTTCTGTTTTCTCCTCCATTTCAGCAAAAACGCAGAATTGGTAATGACAAGAACGGACCCTGCATTATGAACCAGTGCGCCGACAACCGGATTTAACTCTCCACTAATAGCAAGAACAATGGCCAGAAAGTTCAGCGCCATGGAAAAAGTCATATTGCACTTGATGGTGATCATCATCCGTTTGGAAAGCGCAATCAGATGCGGCAGCTCCTTGACCTCATCATCGACCAGCGCAATATCAGCCGCATCCACTGCAATGTCGCTGCCCACGCCGCCCATCGCAATGCCGACCTCCGCTTTTTTCAACGCCGGCGCGTCGTTGATGCCATCCCCGATCATACAGACCGGGCTGCCATGCCGCTGGTATTCCTCAATGGATTTGAGCTTATCTTCCGGCAGGCAGTTTGCCTGAACCTGGCGGATATGGAGTTCGCCCGCAATCGTCCTGGCGGCATTTTCGTGGTCCCCTGTCAAGAGAACGGGCTGCACGCCAAGCCCGGAAAGCGCGTCAATCATACCGGAGCTCTCCTTGCGCAGCGTGTCGGACAGTACGATATATCCGGCAAACACACCATCCACCGCGAGACAGGTCACAGTGCAGCCTTTCCTGATATGCGCTTCCGCCTCAAGCAGGGGCGCCATCTTGATCCCGTGCTCCTGAAGCAGTTCGGGGTTTCCCGCGAAAACCTGTTTTCCCTCCACAAGAGCGCATACGCCCCGGCCAGGGATCATCTGAAAATTCTCCGCTGGAGAAAGTTCCGCTCCATATTCTTTTTTGCAGCAGCTCACAATGGCCTTCCCAAGTGGATGTTCGGACAACTGCTCTGCGGAAGCGGCCAGCCGGTAAACCTCCGCCTTTTCATACCGCTCCGAAATACTGACAGCCTCAACGACTTCCGGTGTTCCATAGGTCAGAGTCCCGGTCTTATCAAAGGCGATCACCTTGACTTTGGCGAGCCGTTCCAGCGCGTCACCCTCCCGCACGAGGAAGCCGTGCCTGGTCGCGTTTCCGATGGCCGCCATGATGGCGGTAGGCGTCGCCAGTACCAGAGCACAAGGGCAGAACACAACGAGGATCGTGACCGCACGAATGATCTCCCCACTGATCAACCAGGTCAGCGCCGCCGCACTCAGGGCAATTACCACGATCCAGGTTGCCCAGCGGTCAGCGAGGCCGACAATCTTTGCCTTACCCGCATCCGCAGACTGGACCAGCCGGATCATGCGCTGGATCGAGCTGTCCTCGCCCACCTTGGTGGCCTCCATTTCAAAGGCTCCAAACTGATTGACGGTGCCGCTGGATACGCCATCGCCCACGGTCTTGTCCACGGGGAGGGATTCGCCGGTCATGACCGCCTGATTGATGGAGGTCTGGCCGGACACGATCACACCATCGACAGGGATGGTTTCTCCGGGCAGAACGCGGAGCAAATCGCCGACCTGGACCTGCTCGGCGGGGATCACGGCCTCTTTTCCGCCTTTCAGGACCCTTGCAGTCTGCGGCGTCAGATGGACCAGCTTTTCAATGCCGGCCCGCGCTTTTGCGACCGTCACCTCCTCCAGCAGCGCGCCGAGCTGCATGATGAAGGCGACCTCTCCGGCCGCAAAGATCTGTCCGATGCAGACCGAGGCGATCAGAGCCAGCGATACCAGTACATCCGCTTTAATATCGAAAGCGGTGACCAGTCCGATCATTGCCTCCAAAATAATTGGCAGGCCGCACAGAACGATGGCGAACCATGCCATGTCAAAGGGGAGAGGTTGGAACTGAAGCAAACTGCAAATGACTGCGACGCCGGAAATCACAAGGAGAGTGATGTCCTTTTTGATCCCGCCGAGTTCCAACAGGTGCTCTAATTTTTCCATAGACGCTTGCATAAATCATCCTCTCTTTCATACCATAGGGGGTATGCGTATATAATACCCCTATGGGTATAACTTGTCAAGAAAAAAGCGGCCGTCCCCGGCCGCTTTCTCTATATCCAGATTTCATCCCATGTTGGAGAACCGTTCTACCGCTTTTGTAAAGTTCTCGATGGTTTTTTCGGCGTCTCCGTGTATCAGGCCATCCCGCACACAATGCTGAATATGGCCCTCCAAAACGATCTTCCCGCATCCGTGCAGCGCAGATTTTGCCGCGTTGATTTGGGCTAAAATATCCTCACACGGAATATCTTCGTCCACCATACGGTCAATCGCCTGTACCTGTCCGATGATTTTTTTCAATCTGCGGTGCAGGTTTTCCGCATCCATGCACTGCTTCATCCAGAACACCTCCATACCGTTAGGGGTATATGTAATTATAGCGCGCTGGTAATTTATCTGTCAATAGAGATTGCTCTTATAGTCTGGCAGAAGGTTTCTCAAGCAACTCCCCTCTTGACAAATAAAAATCACCGTGCTATATTCAAAACATCGTTATAAAACAGTGTTTTGAAAGGGGGGGAATGACAGTGGCAAAACAAAAGGCGGGTGTCTATGACAAGGTGCTGGAGTGCGCCAAGTCAGAGTTTTTGTCCAAGGGATTTCTGGACGCTTCTCTGCGCACCATAGCTCAGGCGGCAGATACCAGCACCGGCTCCATCTACACCCGGTTTGGAGACAAGGAGGGACTGTTCCGGGCCATCGCGGAGCCAGTGGTGGATCAGTTCAAGGCCATGTTCCGCAGGGTGCAGGAGGATTTTCACCAGCTCAGCGAGGAGGAGCAGCGTGCGGATATGGGACAGTACACCGCCCGCCACCAGGAGGAAATGCTGGACTACATCTACGACCACTTTGATGTGTTCTGTCTGCTGCTGGACGGGGCCCACGGCACCCGCTTTGCCTGTTTCCTGGATGAACTGGTGGACATCGAGGTGGAGTACACCTACAAGTACATGGAGGTCATCGGCTGTGAGAGCGTCAAGTCCGGTCTGGTGACGGAGGAGTTCATCCATATCATCGTCACCGCCTACTTCAACGGCATGTTTGAGGTGGTGCGGCACAACATGGACCGCGCCGCCGCCCACCGCTATATCAAGATGCTCAACTGCTACCACATGGCGGGATTTTCCACCGTGTTTGACCCTCAGCCCTGATAAGAGGCTGTGCCTTTGGGTGCAGCCCTCTCATTTGCGCAAAAGTTAGCAATTACTAACCAAAAGGAGGAATTTATCATGAAACAGAAAAGCCCCATGCTCCGTCTGTGGGAGCTGGGAGAGGGACAGCAGGGCGGCTTGAAGCGGGCGGTCCTGTCCGCTGTGGTGGGGGTACTGTTTGGGATGCTCCCCTACTTCGCCGCGGCGCAGATCATCCTGGGCCTGCTGAAAGGGGAGCAGAGCGCGCAATACTATCTGATATGGTGCGCTGTGGCGCTCGTGGGCTTTTTGCTCCGGGCCACCCTGTATTCCCTGGCCCTGTCCCAATCCCACAAGGCCACCTTTGCTATCCTGAAATCTATCCGGGAGAAAGTGCTGGAGAAACTGCCAAAGATGCCTCTGGGTACGATTCTGGACACCTCCAGCGGACAGATGAAACAGATCATCGTGGACCAGGTGGAGAGCATGGAGCGGCCTCTGGCCCATCTTCTGCCGGAGATGACCGCCAATGTGCTGGGGCCGGTGTGCATCCTGATCTATCTGTTCGTGCTGGACTGGCGGATGGCCCTTTTGAGTCTGGTGTCCATCCCGGTGGGCATGGCCTTCATGATGGCGGTCATGGCCGGCTACGGCAAGCAGTACGAGGGCTCGGTCAAGACAACCCAGGCCATGAACAGCGCCATTGTGGAGTACATTGGCGGCATTGAGGTCATCAAGGCGTTTAACCAGGGCAAGCAGTCCTATGCCCGCTTCTCCGACAGCGTGAAGGCCAACGCCTCCTACTTCTACCACTGGATGAAGAGCTGCCAGATGCCGGTCTCTTTGGCCCGTGCCATCTCGCCCACCACCATGATCACCATTCTGCCGGTGGGCTGGTTGCTTTATACCGGAGGGAGTTTGCCCATCGAGACCTTTATCACCACCATCGTCCTGTCCCTGGGCATTGCCGGGCCCCTGCTGGCCGCCATGGACTTTGTGGACAGTCTCGCCAAGGTAGGCACCATCGTGGGCTCGGTGGATGCCATTTTGAACGGAGCGGAGCAGGACCACGGGGAAACGCCGGCGGAGTTCCAGGGGCGGGACATCCAGCTCTCCCATGTGTCTTTCGGCTACCACGCGGACAAGGAAGTGCTCCACGATGTGTCCCTCACCATCCCCGCTGGGACCATGACCGCCTTTGTGGGGCCCTCCGGCTCCGGCAAGTCTACCATCGCCAAGCTGATCGCCGGCTTCTGGGATGTGACCTCCGGCTCCATTACTCTGGGCGGGCAGGACTTGAAGCGGGTCCCGCTGAAGCAGCTCTATGACCAGGTGGCCTTTGTCTCCCAGGACAACTACCTCTTTGACGAGAGCATTCGGGAGAACATCCGCATGGGCCGCCCGGCGGCCACCGACGCCGAGGTGGAGGCCGTGGCAAAAGCCGCCGGGTGTGACACCTTTATCCGCAGTCTGGAACACGGCTATGACACGGTGGTGGGCGGAGGCGGCACCCATCTGTCTGGCGGTGAGCGTCAGCGCATCGCCATCGCCCGGTCCATGCTCAAGGACGCGCCCATTGTGGTGCTGGACGAGGCGACCGCCTACATAGACCCCGAGAACGAGGCCGTGGTCCAGCAGGCCGTGGGCAGGCTGGTGGCGGGAAAGACCGTGCTGGTCATCGCCCACCGCCTCAGCACCATCACCGGCGCGGATCAGATCGTGGTAGTCAATGGCGGCCGCATCCAGGATGTGGGCACCCACGGGGAACTTTTGAAAAACTGCCCGCTGTATCAGGAGATGTGGCGGGCGCATATGGGCGCAAAGGAGGGAGAGCAGGCATGATCGGTGTTTTGAAAAAAATCTGGGACTTTGCCGGAGAGGAGCAGGGCAATATCCGAAAGTCCATGATTTTAGGTTTCTTTTACGCGGTGTTCCACATGTTCCAGATCGCGGCCATCTATGTGGTGGTGCTGGCCCTGGTGGGCGGCTCCACAGACTCTACCCCGGCATGGCAGGCGCTGGGGCTTCTGCTGGCCAGCATTCTGGGCCGGGCCGTCCTCAACCGCTTCAGCCAGCTCCAGCAGACCCACGCCGGCTACTTCATGGTGGCGAACAAGCGCATCTCCATCGGCGACAAGCTCAAGCGGGTCCCCATGGGCTATTTCAACGACCAGAGCTTGGGAGAACTCACCGGCATCACCACCACCGTTCTGGACGAGGTGGAGAGTACCGGCCCCATGGTGCTGGTCAGCATTCTGGGCGGCCTGATCAACTCCGCCGTCATGCTGCTGTGCGTCCTGTTCTGGGACTGGCGGATCGGCCTGCTGGCCCTGGCGGGGATGCTGGTGTATCTGGCCCTACTTTCAGCGATGGAGAAGCAGTCCGCAAAAATCGCCCCCAAGCGCCAGCGGGACGAGGCCCGGCTGGTGGAGGCGGTGCTGGAGCAGCTCCAGGGCATGAGCGTCATCAAGTCCTTTAACCTGACGGGAAAGGGCGACAAGCGGGTGCGGCAGGCGCTGGAGGACAGCCGGGCGAACAATCTGGCGGTGGAGAAGCTGTTTACTCCCTATATCTGGGGCCAGGAGATGGTCCTCCACCTGTTCAGTGTTCTAATCCTGGCGGCGTCGGTGGGGCTGTGCCTGACGGGTACTATGACCCTCGCCAATGCGCTGATGGCGGTCATTGTCTCTTTCCTGATTTTCTCCCAGATCCAGTCCGCGGGCAGCGGTGTGTCCGCCCTGCGTCTGGTGGGCAGTTCCATTGACCACGCCAACCAGGTGGACGACATCCCGGAGATGGACCAGCGCGGCACGGCCATCCGCCCGGAGAGCCACGAGATTGTATTCGACCATGTGAACTTCTCCTATGGAAGCCGCCCTATCCTCAAGGATGTGTCACTGACCATCCCGGACCGGACCACCACCGCCATTGTGGGGCCTTCCGGCTCCGGAAAGACCACCCTCTGCAACCTGATTGCCCGGTTTTGGGATGTGGACGGCGGCCGTGTGACCATCGGCGGCCGGGATGTGCGGGAGTACACACTGGAATCCCTCATGGAGCAGGTGAGCATGGTGTTCCAGCGGGTGTACCTCTTTGCAGACACCGTGGAGAACAACATCAAGTTCGGCTGCCCGGGCGCTACCCATGAACAGGTGGTGGAGGCTGCGAAAAAGGCGTGCTGCCACGACTTTATCTCTGCCCTGCCGGATGGATATAATACGGTAATTGGCGAGGGAGGAGCCACGCTCTCCGGCGGAGAGAAGCAGCGTATCTCCATTGCCCGGTGCCTTTTGAAGGACGCGCCCATCGTCATCTTCGACGAGGCCACGGCCAATGTAGACCCCGAGAATGAGGACCAGCTCCAAAAGGCTATGGAAGCTCTGACGCGGGAGAAAACCGTGCTGATGATCGCCCACCGGCTCAAGACGGTTCGGGGTGCGGATCAGATTCTGGTGGTAGACCAGGGCCGCGTCGTCCAAAAGGGTACCCACGACGAACTGATCCAGCAGGCGGGCATCTACCGGAATTTCGTCTCCGAGCGAACGAAGTCCAGCCGCTGGATACTTTGATTGAAAAAGACAACGCTGCGGTGTGGGTATTCTATTACCTGCGCCGCGGCTGTCTGATTACGGAATATTCAACTTTTTAGGATGCCAGAGCGATGGGGCCTTTTCAATGGCGAGTGCTATATGTTCCCTTCGAGGTCCGAGGCCCTTTGCGCTAATTTTGAGTGCCTGCATTGGAAACGCAAGGGAAAAAGCATCCAAACCGGCCCGCACAGTTGCATTTTCTGTGAGTTCTCTGTTATAATATCAGCAGGAAAACGGTTGGAGCGCGGCGTGGTTTGGCTCGGAATATCAAATTGGAGGTATTTCGATGCGTACAGAAGACTCCCTGGAGCAATCGCTCCGCCGTATACTGAAGGCGGCTGGCTACATGATGCGGAAATCCCATGCGCCCATCAGTGCGGACAACCTTGGCGGCTATATGATCGTGGATATGTCCAGGAATACGGTTGCGGCAGGCGGCCGCTTTGAGCTGACTTTGGAAGATGTCCGGGAGTGGGCACGGGATATGTGCTGACCGCGGTTGCGGCTGAGGGCGTTCCTCCCTCAGCCGTTATGCCTTGGGCTTCATCCCTGTGGTAAGCCGCCGATGCGGCTATCATGTAAAGAGTGCTTATCCAAATCAATAGAAAGAGAAAGGAATTTGCTTTATGAACAAGGGAGAACTGATTGCTGGTATGGCCGAGGAGAGCGGGGTTTCCAAAGCGGATGCAGAGAAAGTCTTGAACGCATTCCTATCCCAGGTTGAGAAAGCGTTGTGCGCGGGAGATAAGGTCCAGCTCACCGGCTTCGGCAGCTTTGAAGTGAAAGAGCGTGCTGAGCGTACGGGCCGGAATCCCAAAACCAACGAGCCCATTGTGATCCCAGCCGGAAAGATGCCAGTCTTTAAGGCTGGCAAGGTATTGAAGGACGCAATTAAATAAAAAGGCAGACGGCGCAACACATATCAACTGCATATAAGAACCTGATTCAAAAGTCACCCCTCTGAACACTCGCTCAAGAGGGGTGATTTATTTTGTGTCCCGAAGAAAGGTTTCAAAGCAGGTAAGGTAGACTAACTTGTAGCAGCGAGGCCGTTTCCTTGGATGAAAGCTGTACCGTACATTCCAATATTCCTATAATCTGGATGAACGAAGCACTCTATGCCTTTCCTTGACAGAAGCCGGTGGCTCCGGTATAATTAAATTGAGGTTAGCAATAACTAACCATATAAAAACAAAGGGGGTTTTTTAATGTTCACAATCAACAAGTCTGTAAGTGTTTGGGAACAGTTAGTCCAGCTTCCATTTTTAAATCTATATTCCAGATTGCTCAATGCGGCCATGGAGCTGGATGTATTTTCTCAACTTTGCCAGCCGGTTACTGCTGAAGCACTGGCAGTTCATATGGGATGGCATAAGGCAAATACAGAATACCTGCTCAGTGCATTGGTATCCATCGGCTTTTTAAACAAGACGGACGGCACTTACCAGAACACCGCAGAAGTTGACCGCTATCTGGTCAAAGGGAAAGATGAATATTTGGGAGGCTTTCTGCCCTTTTATATGCAGGAAGGCATGGCACCTATGGATGTGAAGCTGTTGGTCACAAAAGGCCCCCAGTCCCAGCAACAGGAAGCGATGGAGCAGCAGTTGGATTTTGCCTCTTTTGCACAGCGGATGCGACAGGCACAGGAAGGTTACCGGCAGCAGGAGTTGTTGCGGATTGTGCGTTCTCTGCCGGAAAATGACCAAATCAGGCGCGTGCTGGACCTAGGCGGTGCTACAGGACTTTTAGGGCTGGCAGTCATCGGTGATCGGCCGGATCGTACTGGCGTCCTATTTGACCGTTTTCCCCCGGCGGTGGTGGAAGAATCCATCTCCCTTATGGGACTCACTGACCGCACGGAAGTGATGTGCGGCAACTTTATGGCAGACAGAATTGGAGAGAGGTATGATTTAATCCTGGCCCTCAATGTGATGCTCTTTGCCAAAGGCCGTATGGAAGAACTGCTGAAAAAGTGCTATGACGCACTGAATCCCGGAGGGGTGCTGCTGGTTATCAGCGAGGCTATCCTGCCTGACCACACCGGCCCCTGGGATATGGTAATGGGGTATCTGCCGTATTACTTCCAGGGGATGGATATGGGCGTATTAAAAAACGAAGTATCAGATGCGGCCGTACGCGTGGGCTTTACAAAATGTGAAAAACGCACGGAATGCCTCTGCTCTGGCACACAGGACATTGACATTATTCGGAAATAAGGAGTGTATCTCATGCTCGAATCTTTAATAAATGCCAAAATCCAAGAGTCGACGGAAACAGAAAAAGTAGACCTTCTTCACTTGAATCCGGCAGATGCTGGTTGCTGCTGTGGAGGACATGCTGGACATCACTGTTGTGGGAAACACAGACACCATAATACAGAGCAACAGGAAAAGTCTGAATAGCACGCTTCAACTAAAGCGATTCTGCGGAAGAAAGTACTGCTAACGCAGCCGTTTGGTTCAGGTGTGGAACCACGGTGCGATAGACAATGATGCATAGACGCACCGGAAAAGGACTTGCTTTGTTGCCCTCCGATTTATCTCACTGAAGTCACAAAATGCAAGGGCGGGCCATCGGCGCTGTATGCCGATGGCCCGCTTTCGCCCCATTCTGGGCAGTTACTTCCTGCCGGCCACATAGCACACAGGCAGTACACGCCCCCCGAGCAGGGTGTGTTCCGTCACCCAAAAATCGTGGGAGGAAAGATAAGCAATGAATTCCCCGGCGTTCCAGGCGTGGTAGACACGAAAGCCGGTCCGCTCCATACCCCAGGTCCGCAGTCTGGCCAATTTTCCACCGGCGTGGACAAAGGTGGGGGCAAATAACCATCCTCCCGGCTTTAAGACTCTCCGAGCTTCCCGCAAAACCTTTTCCGGCTCCGGTAAGATATGCAGGGCATTGGCAATCACCACCGCGTCAAAGGTTTCCGAGGCATACGGCAGACAGGAGGCATCCCGCACTGAGAAATGAAGCCGGGAAGATCCGCTCCGCTTCTTGGCTTCCGCGATCATATTGGAAGAGGCATCGGTGGCCTCCCACAGCCGGACACACGGAGACAGGGGAAAGGACAGCTGGCCTGTGCCGCAGGCCAGTTCCAATACATTCATATCCCGTGTGAGATGCGGACGAATGTGATTGCAGATTTCTGTATATAACGGTGCAGAGCGCCGCATGAATTTGGTGTAATGTGCGGCCATTCCCTGCCAGAAGTCCAAGTCTGATTTCTTCATAGTGATACGCCTCTTTGCAGGTTAGTTATTGATAACTAAAGAATACTCCAAAAGTCTCTGTTCCACAAGCCCTTTTTGATGGAGAAAGCCGCGTTACAGACCAGACGGCCCGTAACGCGGCTTCCCTGCTATGCTAAAAGTTCCAACAACTGCCGGATATTTTTCTTGCCGAAAGATACCTGCTCCCCATCATTGATGACCAGGCAGGGAACGCTCATCACCTGATACTTCTCCCGCAGGTCTGGGAAGCGGTTCAGGTCATAGACCTGGGCGGTGATGTGCGGATTTTCCGCAGCGATCCGCTGGGCCGCCGTCACCAGCTCCGGGCACATGGTACAGGAGAGGGAGACCAGAAGCTCTAACTTGATGGGCTTCTGGATGGACTGGATTGCTGCTCTTGTATCTTCATCCAGAGCCTGTCCCGGCCCGGCGGCATTGTAGAGGCCCAGGACGAAGGAGGTGAACTCGTGGCCGCCGGGGACCCCATGGAAAGCGAGGCCCGTCCAGCTCCCATCCGGCCGGCAGACCCGGACACAGGGCAGGTGGCCGATTCCTTCTGTCGAACCTGTTTCCACTGTGAGCTTACTGCTCTGTGCCGCCAGCTCCTCCATATACTGCTTGAGTTCAGCCGAAAGAGGCGTTTCGTCCAGATACAGCCGCAGGATCAGAGGCGAGGACATCCGGGCAAACACCGTATGGAGCTGGGCCAGCATATCCCCCGTAAAAAGCGTGCTGCTTGTTTCGGTGGAAGCCGCCGTTTCTGCTGTCCGGCTCACCGGAGCATTGGGATGGATGCCAGTCTTTTCCTGCATGGCGGCGCACAGGCGTTCCAGCTCCGTGGCGGCAAGGGCGCCGTCTCCCACGGCGGTGACGACCTGACGCAGAGGCTTGACGCATACATCACCCGCGGCGTACAGGCCGTCCGCAGTTGTTTTTTGGCTCCGGTCTGTGAGGATATAGCCCTGGTCATTCAATTCAGCCAGGCCGCACACCAATTCTGTGGCCGGCTCATAGCCAGCAAAGACGAACACGCCGAAGGTTTCTCCGTCTGCCGCGTGGTGCTTGGTCACTTGACCGGTTTTGGTATTCCGGTACCGGAGATAGCGGAGAGAAGTGTCGCCGGAGACCTCCTCCACCTCTGTGTTGGTGAGGACGGTGATCTTCTCGTGGCTTCTGGCTGCGTCCGCTGTTGCCTGGGCGCAGGTGAAGTCGTCTCCCCGGATGAGGATGGTCACCTGGCGGGCGTACTTGGTCAGGAACACGCTCTCCTCCGCCGCGGCGAAGCCACCGCCCACCACAAAGACATCCTTCCCGGTGAAGAACTCGCCGTCGCAGGTGGCGCAGTAGGCCACGCCCCGGCCGCGGAACTGCTCCTCCCCCTGGAAGCCCACCATGCGGGGATGGGCGCCGGTTGCCAGGAGAATGCCGAAGCACTTCAAATCGCCCCGGCCGGTGCGGACGGTCTTTACATCGCCGGAGAGTTCCAGACCAGTGACCTCGGCCAGCAGAAATTCAGCGCCGAAGCCCTCCGCCTGCTTCCGCATGGTCTCGGTAAGCTCCGTCCCGCTGGTCCTGCCCACGCCGGGATAGTTCACCACTTCCGAGGTGATGGTGATCTGCCCGCCGAAGTGATTCTTCTCCACGACCACCACCCGGTAGCGGGCCCGGGCCAGGTAGAGGGCGGCGGTGAGTCCCGCTGGCCCGCCGCCGATGACCACGACATCGTAGAAATTTGCCGTCTGCTCCATAGCTTAAAGCTGTCCCACTAGGTCCAGACTGGGCTTCAGGGTCTCGGCGCCGGGCTGCCACTTCGCCGGGCACACCTCGTCTCCGTGCTCCGCCACGAACTGGCAGGCCTGCACCTTCCGCAGCAGCTCGTCGGCGTTCCGTCCCACATTGCCGGCGTTGACCTCATAGGCCACGATTTTTCCCTCGGGGTTGACGATGAAGCTGCCCCGCTCCGCCACGCCGTCGGCTTCGATGTAGACCTCAAAATCCTTTGCCAGACAATGCGTGGGATCGGCCAGCATGGGATACTGGATCTTCTGGATACGCTCGGAGGCGTCATGCCACGCCTTATGGACAAAGTGGGTATCGCAGGAAACTGCGTAGATCTCACAGCCGGCCGCCTGGAACTCGGCGTACTTATTTGCCAGGTCCTCCAGCTCCGTGGGGCACACAAAGGTGAAGTCGGCGGGATAGAAGAAAAACACGCTCCACTTTCCCAGTACATCCGCCTTGGTAACGGCGTGAAAGGCGTTATTCTGGTAGCACTGGACAGAGAAATCGGCAATTTCTTTTTGAATCAGGGACATAGGAATACCTCCATTCATAATTTCACTGGTTAGCAATAACTAACTGCTTGAAATTATACAACTTTCAGAGAGATGCGTCAAGCGGCGCTTGAGATTTTCTGAAACAGGCCGCAGCCCTTGTCCATTTACATTTGTGTTGACAAGTTCAAGGTCGAAGAGTAAAATAGCATCGTTATATAACGATGTTATAGAGGGGGGAGGCAAAACATGGAGGAAAATTCCGCCACCACCCTGGAAAAGATCCAAGAGGCCGCTTTGGCGGAGTTCCTGAAGAAGGGCTTTTTGGGCGCCTCCCTGCGGCAGATCGTGAAAAATGCCGGTGTCACTACCGGGGCCTTTTACGGCTACTTCTCCAGCAAGGAGGCCCTGTTCACCGCCATCGTAGAGCCTCACGCTTCTATGCTCATGAGTCGTTTTATGGAGGCCCAGACCACCTTTGCCGAACTGCCTGAAGAGGAACAGCCTAAGCACATGGGTGTAGAGTCCAGAGACCATGTTGCTTGGATGGTGGGCTATATCTGCCAGCACCGGGAGCCAGTGAAGCTGCTCCTGTGCTGCGCGGAGGGGACCAGCTATGAGCACTTCGTCCACAACATGGTGGAAGTAGAGGTGGAGTATACCCTCCGGTACATGGGGGTACTACGCCGCATGGGACGGGACATCCCACAGATGAGCCGATCCCTGTGCCATATCATCGCCAGCGGGATGTTCAACGCCATCTTCGAGGTGGTCATCCACGATATGCCCTATGAACAGGCCCTGCGGGATGTGGAGCAGCTGCAGGCGTTTTATACGGCTGGTTGGTCAAAACTGATGGGGGAATGATCCCCTATCTTTTTGGAAATAGGTTAGTTTATGCTAACTTCGAGAAGGAGGTTTTTTCATGAAGCAGAAGAAAAAGAGTGATGTGGCCGTCCTGTTGGACTACGCAGGCAGCCACAAGGGCCTGACCTTTCTGGGCCTGGCCCTGTCGGCGGTGTCCATGCTGCTGAGCATGGCACCCTACATCTGCATCTGGCTGGCAGCCCGGGACCTGATCGCGGTGGCGCCGGACTGGACGAAGGCGCAGAGCGTCGCCCAATACGGTTGGCTGGCGTTCGCCTTTGCGGTGGCCGGCATCATCCTGTATTTTGCGGGATTGATGTGTACCCATCTGGCGGCCTTCCGCACGGCCGCCAACATCCGCAAGCAGGGTGTGGCCCATGTGATGAAGGCCCCGCTGGGCTTCTTCGACGCCAACGCCTCCGGCCTCATCCGCGGGCGGCTGGATGCGGCGGCGGCCGACACGGAGACCCTGCTGGCCCACAACCTGGCGGACATCGTGGGCACCATCACGTTGTTCACCGCCATGCTGGTGATGATGTTCATCTTTGACTGGCGGATGGGGGCGGCCTGCCTGCTGGCTGCGGTGATCTCCATTGT
>ERZ827101.919-NODE-919-length-42025-cov-10.573624_pt1 | contig 42025 bp, 37 predicted proteins | sample MGYA00519869_ERZ827101 | MGnify/ENA primary metagenome ERZ827101 (study PRJEB31778, sample SAMEA3449256) | human gut metagenome | biome: human gut; feature: human-associated habitat; material: faeces | place: United Kingdom | collected 2010/2012 ...
GTCTGTCTGTCTGTCTGTCTGTCTGTCTGTCTGTCTGTCTGTCTGTCTGTCTGTCTGTCTGTCTGTCTGTCTGTCATGAGTGTGCTGCCTGTTTCAGCAAATGTCAAGAGCAAATCACGATAATATTCATATTGCTTCTGGCGTGCTTCGATTTCTGCTGGCAAACCAATATTCAGGTCAGTGCAAATTGACTCGAAGTTATCAAGCACCTCTACTAACTTACTTTGTACATCCTTAGATGGAACTGGTACCTTATATGCAAGCACCTTCTGAAAATCCAGAGAATCCACTGTTCCACCTTGCTTTTTCGTTTTTACCAAAATGTCATTTCCTTTTCCCTGTATTACATGAAAAGCGTACCTCGGAAGAATGTCTTCATTAACAACAAGCATTTTTATATCTTGATTAATGGTAGTTTCAAAAGGTACATAGGCAACTGGAAAAGTATGTTTTAAAATTCCAGACCTTGTTACCACGGCAATACTATTTGCCGGATATACTGTCATAGATGCTTCTTTTACTGCCTTTTCTGTAATGTGGTCCTGTGTATCTTCTAATGTTGACGATTTCATGTCTTTTGATGAAATCCAAGGGATTGTGCCTTGATCCCAAAAACTCTTTTCTGACATAGATGGCGTTTTTCCACCAGACCACTTTCCCAACTCAGCAAGCGGCTTCATTGGATAAATTCCATCATGAGAAAGTACTTTATCTCTGTAAAATTCATACTGTTTCTTCCGAGCTGTAAGCTCGGCTGTAAGCTCGGCTGTAAGCTCGGCTGTAAGTAACGTGAACGAGTCCAAAATATGAACTATTTCACATTGTACCTCCAGAGGAGGTACAGGCAGCTTATACTTCATAACCACATCCTTATCGCCTCTCGGCATTTTAACTCCCCTTGAATTTTGTACATCATATAAGAAAAATTTTTCTGAAGAAATTACATAATACAAAAATTCGGGAGTGATTTCAGTTCGGTCATTGATTTGAATTGCTAATACATCCCCATTGGTTCCTCCAATACAATCTGACAACCATATTTTTCTCAAATATGGTCTAATATTACCTATTAGAATATCTCCAATTTCAAACCGAATTACTTTTCCACTGTTTGGTACGCTACTAGCAACAGTTTTCCCCTGCTTATTTTGAAGTAGGTTTTCAACTCCTACATAAGTATTTTTATCAATCTCAGTAATGTCAATCCTTTTTTTTGCATAATGTGCAATCTCATTCAGTTTCTTATATTGCACTCCAGCCGGACAAAGTTCTTCAATCAACTCATCTAATTTACTCATCGCATTCTCCTCACTATTTTTTCATGCGAATAATCTTTAACTTGCTTTCTTAGTATATATTCATCACTCTCTATATAGCTATCATCATATTTAACCTTTGCTATTGATGAAAAGTAATATCCATATCTCGACAATGCTGGAATATAATCACTCCCACTGGCACATATCACTTTTGCTGTGTTTTTTCCTTTTTTGTCTCCTAAGCGTAAGCTTACCTCACGAAGTGAAAGCTTCTTAAATCCATTTTCAAAGAATAAAAAACAAACGCCTCCTTCTTTAGCTTCCGATTTATATGCAAGACAGTCCGGTTTCTCATATCCTATTCTATCAATAATTTCTTTCTCATCATTTGTAAGTTCTTCATGGTTACCAACTTTTTTCAAAATTTTATCAAATCCAAAATGAATACCATCAATTATTCGAAGACTTTCTGCCGGATAAATTGTAGGTACAAAACTGCTTCCGTCATCATATGCCCAAAATGTCAAAATATTATTACTAGACCCCCACTTTTTTATTTCTGTCCTTGCTGTTTGAGGGCAGTCTGCCCAATATGACAATTTTTGTCCGGGAAAGAGATTTGAATATCTATTATCTCTTTTACTCACCCTAAGATTCCCTTCATGAAGCGCACTCACAGTTTTTCCATAGTAATTATCTTTAAACTCAATGCATCTAAAAAAATCAAATTCATGAGATTTTAATATAGGTAATTCTTCATGTTTTAATATATTAACACCAAAAGACTGGTTTGGAAAAAGCATTCCCATAAAATCACACCTCAATTTCTGCGATGATCTTATTAATCTCATCACGGAGCACCTATTCACGGGCAACAATTTCTTTAATTTCTGCATTTAGCTTCACGATGTCAATTTTCTCTCTGGTATCTTCGGCTTCGACATAGGTAGATACAGACAAATTATAATCATTGCCAGATACTTCTTCATAGCTTGCCAGATGTGCAAAATGCTCCACTTCTTCATGCTTAGCAAACACATCCACAATACGGTCAATATTCTCTGGTGTCAGCTTATTATTGTTGGTCACCTTCACACACTCGCTTGTGGCATCAATAAACAAGGTCTTATTGTCTGCCTTGTTCTTTTTCATCACCATAATACAGGTCGCAATCGAAGTACCAAAAAACAGGTTGCTTGGTAACTGAATAATACAGTCAATATAGTTATTGTCTACCAGATATTTACGGATTTTCTGCTCTGCACCGCCACGATACATAATTCCCGGAAAACATACAATGGCAGTAGTTCCGTTAGACGCAAGCCATGACAGGCTGTGCATGATAAATGCCATATCCGCTTTACTCTTAGGTGCCAGAACTCCAGCCGGAGCAAAACGAGGGTCATTGATGAGCGATGGGTTTTCATCTCCCGCCCACTTGATAGAGTATGGTGGATTAGACACAATCAGCTCAAACGGCTCATCATCCCAATGCTGTGGACTGAGCAATGTATCTTCACAGGCTATATCAAATTTATCAAATCCCACATCATGCAGAAACATATTAATACGGCACAGGTTGTAGGTTGTGATATTGATCTCCTGTCCATAAAAACCGTTACGGATAGCATCCTTTCCAAGAATTTTCTCAGCCTTCAAAAGCAATGAACCCGAACCACAAGCCGGATCATATACTTTATTGATTTCTGTTTTTCCTACAGTTCCCAGACGTGTGAGCAGTTCGGACACATCTGCCGAAGCAAAGAACTCTCCACCAGATTTTCCGGCATTTGATGCGTACATAATCATAAGGTACTCATACTCATCACCAAAGGCGTCTATGGAATGTTCTTTCACATCTCCCAGTTTCATTTCGCCTACGCCATTCAGCAGTTTTACGAGTTTTTCATTACGCTTTGCAACTGTAGAACCCAGTTTATTGCTGTTTACATCATAGTCATCGAATAGTGCAGCGAAATTGCTCTCTGCCTCACTGCCTTTCGCTGATTCCTCGATGTGACGGAACACACGCTCCAGTGTTCCCGGAAAGGAATGAAATCAAAGACATATGGGTCTTTCATAGTCTGCACCGCAAGTTCACTTTGCTGAGACGGTAGACGGTGCTCAAAATTTGTGACTTTATCCGCCAGAACTTGTCGCTGATACAAACCACTTTCGATCCGATGAATCAAAACATTGTGAGATCATCCATTCTCAGCCGTTTTTTCAATGTACCATATACGCTGTTGTGGAGCTTTGACTTTTTCTAAAATTGCAATATATAGGACCGCGGAATTTGTGCAGACGGTGTCTGCACAAATTCCGTTCCGGATAAGTCTCAGCAAATTTTGCCATGTATTTTAGATTACGAACAAAATATCCCTTACTCTCTGGAACGGCAATTCTAATATCAGTGACAAGATTGTCAATAAACTTGTTGCCCCATGATTTATGCTCATCCTCTATATTCAAAAATTCACTCATAAACATTCCCTTTGTCATTTGCTATAAAATGTGTTTCTTCTACAAATTATACACTATATTTCCAAGTTTTGTTTCACTCGTTATAAAATCCCACAACCTTATAAGACTGGTGGCTTGTCCTATACTTTCTCTGCTCTGGCTAAACCAATATTTTACTACAAAAACAAATGTTTTTCCTTCTCCCGGACTTTACTTGAAACTATTGACTTCGATATAAGGGTACCCAATACTTTCTAGTACCCCATCCATACTATGCCTAAGCAAAAAAGACATTAAATTACCAACACATTTGTTATCGGCAATCTAATGTCTGTCAAATTTTGATTTATTGCATTAATTGCTACTGCGAATATTTAAATGTGCTGGCAACGAACCTATTACCACTTGATTTCTATCATCATCCCAATAGAAATAAATTCTTAAGCAATATCTCTTTTCTCTTGACACCCTGTTAGTCAAATGTCTTTCCAAAAGATGTTTCTTACCACCTATCGTTACGTAATACCCATCCCCTTGTTCTCCCGCTGAAATTGCTGAAGTTGCTTTCTCATCTTTTAAAGACAATTTCCCCAATTCTTCTTGATATTCTTCTTCTGTTACAAGTCCGAGTCTTTTATTATAATAAAACTCTGCAAGTATTTGAACGGCTTGATATACTAACCTTACATCTTCAAATTCTGCACTCTTTAATGCCCTTACAGCTCTTGGATGTAAATATATTTGAGCTTGATAATTTTCCTCGATCCACCCTACCATATCATTATATTTACTAGGAAATTCTACTTCTTTTTTCTGATTTTTCAGTTTTTTCTTTAACTCATATATTTGTGTATCTAAATACACCCTATTCTGCTTAAGTTGATTTATTTGACTTTCTAGCTTCTTAATCTCAACATCCCCAGATGCAAGTAAACTATTAAGAGTATCATTTTGCGCTTCTAAGTCCTTAATCTGCATCTTATATATCTCTTTATCAAGATTATTATCCTTTTCTACATCCAACAACTTTTCTCTTAAAATTTCCTTATTTGCTCTAAAAAAGAATTTAAATCCCCAATCTCCCCAATCATATCTCTCATTTACAAGATGTTTTTTTAAGTTATGCGCCAATATATGTCTAAATGCATGTCCGCCTATATAATCCTCTTGAGACTCTGACGTATAACAAGCAGCCATAATTTTTTCAGCTACCTGTAACGGATGTTCTAAATAATCACTTGATTCAAAATCTATTCCTGCATAATATGTTCTTACGGCTCCATCATAAACAGACCATTGTTTTCCCACTTCTACAGATAATTTATATGCATATTCTGTAGGCAAATAAATAACGTGTGCAACTAGTGTCAAATCCTTAGCTAACTTCTCTCCGTCCAGCAAATACCCGTCTCTTGCCTCAAAATACTTCATCAACTCTGCATCCCCCGATTTTTTTTGCGTCACCACCACAATAGGGAGCCGTCTGTCATCATCTTCTAATGCTTTTTTTAATTTTATAAACTTATCTTCATTATCTACCAGTATTAATTTACCATTACATAACTCACCATCTTTATAACCTATTCGATTATATATTGTCCACACAAACGAGGGCACACTAAAATCCACATAATCAGCCTGTACTGCATCAATTGTAGAATAATAATTCTTAACGCCTATCTTCAATATTCCATTTATTTCAGCAATCTCAGCTTCTGTCGTCCATGTTCTCCCTGCCACACTGATATCTGGATGTATTGTTTTCATACAGAAATATCTGGATTCCCAATTATATATTACATCCACACTTAATGTAGAATTATTTCTATTATAGGAACAAACTTTTTCTGGAAGACCCATACCTGGAAATTTTTCTTTTATCCATTTATATATTTGAAGTGACGCGTATTGAAATGTACCAACTACATTTCTACCTTCATTAATAGATATTTGCTGCGACATCTGAAAAGCCATTTTAGTATAATAAGATATTGATTTCATATAAAGCCCCCTATATGTATTTTATTTAACATACTAGATTATACATTATTTTACATGTTACACTTCCTTACTGTTAATTTTATGTTCCTTCAGCTTTTTTCTTCTCCAGTAGTATTAGAAAACGTTTAACGTCATTTTTCAAAGGCATAGGAGTAATATTAATTTCCACATTTTCCATAAGCTCACATCCTTTTCCTCTATTTTATCCATTTTTATAATCGATCTTTTATATCTCTTTTCCTCCTCTCTTCCATTCTACCCCAACCGTCGTTCTGTTTACAAGTATAATTTTCAACATTATCTTTATTCTTTTCTTTCATCCATCCCCTCTCAATCTCCCCCAGTTCCCTTCCACACAATGCTTCCACTTGTATCCAAAGGCTTTCCCAGACTTCCTCATCTTTCATGTCAAACAATGGTTTTGACTTGATTCCCGGAGTTACAAGAATAGAACTGCATACTTCCCTATATTTTGCATTAAACTCCATTATTTTTTTCTTAGCCGCCTCGCTATCGAATGGGCTTGATTGACAGATTTGCGTTGCAAGAAGAATATCATTCTCCAGTTCCGTAAGTTTTCCCTTACGTTTCAAATATTCCAAAATTCCCTCCAGCGTCTTATCCATTTTCTCCATATACGCCACCTTCTCTTTCCTAATAATAAAAAATTTTGTCATACCGCATTTGTCGAAAATTATCATATTCCGTCGGCATCTCGCAAAAAGTCCCAGGAATCTCCCCCCCCCCTTTCTACCGCCGCCCCAAAATATCCCCTGCATCGTCTCTTCCATTACCAGACAAAAGACATGTCTGCTTTCAGGATTCCTTCCTTGCGGCGGATTGCTCCTGCCTTCTGCGACATCCCTTGTCATCGCCACAGTGCAATCCCTGCAAAGCTTTTTACTTCATAGGGCGCATTTTCCTATAAAAAAAATAAGAAACGGGAAATCCGATCATTTTCCATCGGATTTCCCGCCATTCTTCTTATCCTTTTTCCCCATCCCCTACTCATAATCGAACTTCCCGTCGTTTTTTTCCTCCAGCGCCTTAATCATATGGTAGGTAAACTCATTGTACGGTGTCGGAATCCCCAGTTCACGCCCCATGCGCACCACCGCGCCGGCGAACATGTCCACTTCCGTGTGGCGCCCCGCATCCAGATCCTGCAGCGTGGAATAGCGCGCCCGATCCCGCACCTTACTGCCGAAAGTGGACGAGGTATCAGCCTTGTCAAAATCGATCCCCTTTTTCTCCGCGATCCGGTCCACCTCTTCCCGCAGCCGGTCCCGCAAAAATGCCACATGCTCACTGTCACGATAAGCGCCTACCCCGCATCCCACCATCGCCTGTGCCTGGTTGTTCGGCACGTTGAGCCGGAATTTACTCCAGATCTCCGTGAGGATGACGTCCGTTGCACGGTAGTGCAGCCCTGTATCCGCAAAAAGATCGTTCAACGCCTCAATGCGTCCGGTGCCTCTGCTAAGATCCGCCTCTCCATATACAATACCGATAGTCGTCTCCGGATCAAAAACCACCTGATTGCCCTTTCGCTCCGAGGCAACCTTGATCAGTGAATGGACAATTTGGACCGGATCAATGACCTCTCCGATGATCTCCTCGCTGTCCACACCGTTCATCAGGCTCATCACTGTCGCGTGTCCGCCTGCCACGGTCTGAATATCGCCGAGCGCCGGACGAAGCGCCTGATACTTGGTGGCAACGATTAAAAGATCGACACCTGCAGCCTCCTCCGGCGTCCTGACAGCGGGGTGGTATACCTGCCCGTTAATGACAAAGCCATCCCTCTCATAGCGCGCCTTCCGCGCTCCCGATGCGACTACGCACAGATCAATCTCTTTCTTTTTTGCAAGCCCCCACATGACATAAGAACCCACTGCTCCTGCGCCAAGAATGGCAACCGACTGATATTTCATTGCTTTAACCCTCTTTCTTCTGATACCTGCTTACCATTTCCTCACTCCGCTAATTATGAAAGCAGAAAATATTTCATATACACATTGCCAAAGATCAACACGGCAGCTGCAACGATCAGCACAATCAATCCGAAAACGGCAATTTCCTTTAACATGCTGTGTTTTTTCTCAAAAGAGTCATTTTCTTCCTGGTCGATCACTTCCACATTATCCATTTTCATTCTTTGATGATCTGCAACATTTCCATCCGTCTGGCTTTGATCTACAGCCAGCTGGAAATCTTCTTTTGCGCGGGCTGCATGCATACTTTCTTCTGTCTGCCAGTGATCTACAGCCAGCGGGGGCTCTCCATTTGCACGGGTTACATGCGTGCTTCCCTCTGTCTGTCTTCGATATATAGCCAGCGGATCCGAGATATGCATGATCTTACTCCGGAACTCGAAAAGCCATAAGACATCTTCTTCACTGCAGGGATAATCCTCAAACGAACCTTCCCCGTGTGCCATCTGATTCCTTATATGTCTTAGTTCTCTAAGCCTGTCATATGTCTGATTCCATTCCGGAATCCTGTTTCTTTGCATGACCGGAACAGCTATCATATCATTCAGATAACAGGTAACGCCGCCGCTGTTTTTACCGTACATTTCCGAACAAAGTTTATCCAGCTTTTTATACTCATCAAAGAAAACGATATTTGTATTCTCCGGCACGTTCTGTACCTCCTACTTCTTCTCCCGCAGCTTTTTCAGATAGGCATTCTTCACTTCATTCTCATGCCGGAGCCTTCCGATCTCATCCTTCAAATACTGCACATACTCTCTTGTCAGCTTCACGCCGCCCCGGACTGCCACGTCCTCATGCTGCTCCATCTCATTCAGCCACTGCTGCAGCGATTTATCCCGGATATCATTAAACGTCGTATCTTCCTTAAAAAACATCGCTCTCTCCATTCTCCGCATCATTTTCCCGCGCACCCACATCTTCCAGTTCCAACCGCATCAGCACGAGTTCCTGCCATCTGCCGTCGCGAGTCAGAAAACCCCGCGGATTTCTTCCATATTCCATAAACCCGTACTTCTTATACAGTCTCACTGCGGTCTCATTTTCACCGACCACCTCAAGTTCCAGCTGTCGGAATCCGGCTTCTTTCGCGCAGTCAATGCAGGCGCCGGTCAGCGCCGCGCCGATTCCCTGTCCCCAGTATTCCCGCAGAATACTGATGCCGAAATCCGCGCGGTGCCTTAGCTTCTCGCGCGTACTAAGCGCATGGTTTCCCGCCGATCCCACGAGGATGCCATCCACAAATGCACAGATCTCAATCTCCGTGCGGCTCGCCTTTTGCGCGGCAAGCCGTTCTTCCATGTCCTCCACCGAGTGCGTCCCTTCGTCCGCATACGTTGTCAGAAAATCTGTCTCCGCGTGTGCCTGTGTAAAATAATGCAGAAACGCCGCCGCATCCGCCCGTTCCGCATTTTTCAAAAGACATTTTCTTTGATCTTTTAAGCTGATCTCCCGGTAATATAACATATTGCTCCTCTCCCGCTTTTGCGCAGCAAGCCTCTCATCAAACCTCATTTGTCACCGAGTATAGCACACTCCTACGCAAAAAGAAAGAACGCACTCCTGGACACATCAGAACCTACTTTGCTGCACACGCACGTAATTCTGCAATCTGCTTCTCCGTCAGCGGTACCGTCGGAGAATTGTCATCACAGGTGTTCCTGTTTTCCACAATTAAACTTGTGTCTGTTATCCTTTCTTCCATGCGAGCCACAATCGCATTCACTTTTTTATCTCCACATCCATCTCTCTCTCCTTTCCCTCCACAAAAAACTGCCCTGTTTTTCTATTTTTATTAGTAAGAAAACAGGGCAGTCCCATACACAGTCTTCTGCTCCTTGTTGCAGTACGCCATGTGCATGTCATTGTAGTATAGTTCAATTCCGGAAAACACCGGGTACACGGTAACTTTTCCGGTTCCCGTCCCATCCTCCGTTTCCACTCTCTTCCCGTCTGATCAGGTCTCATCCAAACAATATTTTTCATCTGTTCTAAATCATGGTATACTGGATTGCAGCGTAAAGCAACAACAAATCCGCGCAGATACATAAAGGAAGTTTATCATATGAAACGAATCGATTTTGAACATGGAACCATCACCGGAAATATTTTGGGAGCCGCCCTTCCCATGCTGGTCGCACAGCTCTTAAGCCTGCTCTACAATATTGTAGACCGGATCTATATTGCCCGCATCCCGGATGTCGGCACCACAGCGCTCGGCGCCGTCGGACTCTGTTTTCCAATCATTGTCATCATCACCGCCTTCAGCAATCTTTTCGGCAGCGGCGGCGCCCCGCTTTTCTCAATCAGCCGCGGCGGCGGAGATACCAAAAAAGCCGGTCAGATCATGAATACCTCATTTACCATGCTGTGCGCCGGCGCTCTGGTGCTGATGGCAGCCGGCCTGCTGTTTGCAGCGCCAATTCTTAAGCTGTTCGGCGCCTCGGATGCCGCCCTGCCATACGCCTATCCTTACCTGATGATCTATCTGCTCGGCACGCTGCCGTCCATGATTGCCACCGGTATGAACCCCTTTATCAACGCGCAGGGGTACTCCGTCGCCGGCATGCTCTCGGTTGCCATCGGTGCCGTGACCAATTTTCTCTTAGATCCGCTTTTTATTTTTGTCTTTCATCTGGGAATCACCGGTGCCGCACTTGCCACCGTTCTCTCCCAAACGCTGTCCGCGCTCTATGTGATCCGCTTTCTACACCGGCGCGCGGAATATAAGGTGCGGCTGCTGCGCCCGGCTGAGTGGAAATCCAGTCTGGTCGAAGCAAAAAACATTATAAGCCTCGGCACCGCCGGATTTATCATGCAGCTCACGAACAGTCTGGTATCCATTTTCTGCAACAATGTCCTCGGTGCAACCGGCGGCGACGTCTACATCTCCGTCATGACCATCATCTCAAGCGTCCGGCAGATGGTGGAAACACCGATCTACGCGATCAATGAGGGAACCTCGCCGATCTTAAGTTACAATTACGGCGCAAGGCGCCCGAGCCGCGTGCGAAAGGCGATCACAGCCCTCGCCGTCCTGATTCTGCTCTACACCGCCGTCATGTGGAGCAGCATCATCCTTGCCCCGCGGGCGCTGATCGGCATTTTCAGTTCGGATGCCGCACTGGTCGCTGACGCCATCCCCGCATTAAAGCTTTACTTTGCCGCCTTTATTTTCATGGATCTGCAGTACATCGGACAGACCGTCTTCAAATCCCTGAATAAGAAGAAGCACGCCATCTTTTTCTCCCTGCTGCGCAAAGTATTCATCGTCGTGCCGCTGACCTATCTTCTTCCTTATGCTTTCGGCATGGGAACAGACGGTGTCTTTGCCGCAGAACCGGTGTCAAACGTCATCGGTGGAAGTCTATGCTTTATAACAATGTTGTTTACAGTGCTGCCGGAATTAAAGCGGATGGAAAAAGAAGCGTAACCCGTTTCTCCCTGCTGTCTTTGTATTCAGACACACTGCATTCATCTCCTATGCTTCTTCGTACTCCGCCAGCTCTGTCTCCGTCTCAAGCATCCGCTCCAGCAGACTGTCCTGGTTGGCTTCCTCCGCATCCACAGCGCTCTGCAGTTCCATCAGCTTCGGATAATCACTCGCAAGCGCCGGATCTAACATCTGCATCTGAAGCTCCGCCAGCTTCTCCTCGCTCTCCGCAAGCATCCGCTCATACTTTTCCTTCTGGCGCTGCAGCCGGGAGCGCACCTTGCCCGGATTGTAATAGGTCTTCTTGTCAAAAACATCCGAGAGCGTCGGAACACTGCCGGTATCCGCCGCCCCTCTCACATGGGCTCCCTGTCCTGCGGCACTTCCCATGTTCCGTCCTGCGGCATTTCCCGCTTCCGCTGCCACGCCGCCTGTTCCTTTGCTGCCCGCGTTCCGTTCTGCGGTGCCTCCCGCGTTCCGCCCTGCGGCGCTTCCCGCATTCGCTGCCACGCCGCCTGCACACTTCTGCTTCTCTGCGAGGTATTCCTCATAATTCATCGCATACTGCCTCACGGCGTCCCCGGAAAATTCCAGAATACCCGTGGCGATCCTGCTGATAAAATAGCGGTCGTGCGACACAAACAGCACCGTGCCTTCGTACTCGTGCAGCATCTGCTCTAACGCTTCTTTTCCGATGATGTCCATATGGTTCGTCGGCTCATCCAGGATCAGAAGATTCGGTCTGGTCTGAAGCATTTTGCACAGTGCGAGACGCACCTTCTCCCCACCGGAGAGCTGCCCCATTTTTTTCTCCACATCCTCCCCGGAAAATAAAAAGCCGCCGAGCGCGCTGCGCACCTCCTCGCGCAGGTACTCCGGATACGCTGCCCAGAAATTCTCAAGCACGGTCTGCTGGGGCGGTGCCTGCTCCATCACCGCTTTCTGCTGGTCAAAATACCCCCACTCCACGTTCTGCCCGAATTTGAAGCTGCCGCCAAGTGCCGGCAGTTCTCCGATCAGCGTCTTTAATAATGTAGATTTTCCCTTGCCGTTCTCCCCGATGATCGCCAGACGCTCCTTTTTCTGCAGCAAAAAGGACACCTCTGCCAGCGGTGCATCATAGCCGATGGAGAGGTCTTTTGTCTGAATCACATTGGTGTAGCTCTCGATACGCGGCGTATACCGCCCGTGAAATGCGCGCGTATCAAAGCGTCTCGGCTTCTCAATTTTCACCATGTGCTCGATCGCCATGCGTTTTGAGCGCGTCGCCGCCACCTTGGTCGGTGTGTTCTTCCACTTTTCAATCCAGTCCGTCAGCCGTTTGATCTCTTTCTGCTGTTCCTCGTAATCCTTCTCCTGCTTGATGAGATCCTCCTGCTTGCGCTGCATGAAATACGTGTAGTTTCCCGGATAGCGCTTCATCTCGTGATACTCGATCTCATAGGTCACATCCGCCACCTTGTCCAGAAACATCCGGTCATGCGACACGATCACGACCGCTTTGTCATAGCCTTTCAGATAATTTTCCAGCCACTCGATTGTCGGCAGATCCAGATGGTTCGTCGGCTCGTCGAGCAGCATGATATCCGGGCGCGTCAGAAGCAGCTTTATAAACGCCACTTTCGTCTGCTGCCCTCCGGAAAAACTGCCGATCGGACGCCGCAGATCCTCCAGTGCAAATCCGAACCGCTGGAACATCGTCTCCATATCCCTGCGCCAGGAATATCCCCGCATCGCCTCCATCTGCTTCTGCAATCTGTCATACTCGCGCAGGAGCGCCCCGTCCGGCGCAGTCTCCTTTGTCTCTGCCGCCGTCTTCATCTGCTCCTCCAGCTCTTTCATGCGCTCCTCACAGGCAAACACCGGTACAAAAACTTTTTTTAATTCGTCCTCCACGGTCACCTCCGCGTCCACAAAGTTGACCTGCCGCAGGAACCCGATCTCCTGTCTGCCCGCCATCGTGATGCCGCACTCCTCGTCACTGTCTAAGTTGCTCATCTCTATATCCCCGGCAATCAGCTTTAGCAGGGTCGTCTTTCCACAGCCGTTGCGCCCCACAACCGCAATTTTTTCCCTGTCGTGTACCTCAAAATTGACGTCCCGCAGGATCACGTCCCCACCGAACTGGACGCGTGCATGTCTGATCTGATACCTCATAATTAAAACCCACTTCTTTCTATATTACAGTGCAAAAGCCACGGCTGTCTGCCGCGGCCTCTCTTTTCCATGGAACTTCATATCTCTGCCGATAAACTCCTGTTTTGAACTCTTTTGGATTATACCGAATCCCTTCTGTACTGTCAACGCCTCCCGCCGCAGGTTCCCCCTCTTTTCCTCTCCCATTTATATACAGAATTTGCTAAAATTTTAACAATTTTTTATTGATTTTATGAGTTAACTATGTATAATTATGGTAGGGGAAGTTGGCAAATTCCAGCATCCCGGAAAAGATATCGTAAAGCCTGCTATCCGCAGGTGTTTACCATATAAATATGAAAGGAAAGAGGTTTAATAAGATGGCAACAATCGATTTAAGCAAGTACGGTATTACCGGAACCACAGAAGTTGTGTACAATCCTTCTTATGAGATGTTATTTGAAGAGGAGACCAAACCGGAGCTGGAAGGCTACGAAAAAGGACAGGTCAGCGAGCTGGGTGCAGTGAACGTTATGACCGGTATCTATACAGGTCGTTCTCCAAAAGACAAATTCATCGTTGTAGATGAGAACTCCAAGGACACTGTATGGTGGACCTCCGATGAGTATAAGAATGATAACCACCCGGCTACCCAGGAAGCCTGGAATGCAGTAAAGGACATCGCTATCAAAGAGCTCTCCAACAAGAGACTTTTCGTAGTTGATGCATTCTGCGGTGCAAACAAAGATACCCGTATGGCTATCCGTTTCATCGTTGAGGTAGCTTGGCAGGCACACTTTGTAACCAACATGTTCATCAAGCCAACCGCTGAGGAGCTTGAGAACTTTGAGCCGGATTTCGTTGTATACAACGCTTCCAAGGCAAAAGTTGAGAACTACAAAGAGTTAGGTCTGAATTCCGAGACTGCTGTTATGTTCAACATCACAAGCAAAGAGCAGGTTATCGTTAACACCTGGTACGGCGGAGAGATGAAGAAAGGTATGTTCTCCATGATGAACTACTTCCTTCCGCTCAAGGGTATGGCTTCCATGCACTGCTCTGCAAACACAGACTTAAACGGCGAGAATACCGCTATCTTCTTCGGTCTTTCCGGTACAGGTAAGACAACACTTTCCACAGACCCGAAGCGTCTTCTGATCGGTGATGACGAGCACGGCTGGGATGACAACGGTGTATTCAACTTCGAGGGTGGATGCTATGCCAAGGTTATCAACCTTGACAAGGATTCCGAGCCGGATATCTACAATGCAATCAAGCGTAACGCACTTCTTGAGAACGTTACTCTGGATGCAAACGGCAAGATCGATTTCGCAGACAAGAGCGTAACCGAGAACACCCGTGTATCTTACCCGATCGATCACATTCAGAACATTGTTCGCCCGATCTCTTCTGCACCGGCAGCAAAGAACGTTATCTTCCTGTCCGCAGATGCATTCGGCGTACTTCCGCCAGTATCTATCCTGACACCGGAGCAGACACAGTACTACTTCCTGTCTGGATTCACAGCAAAGCTTGCTGGTACAGAGCGCGGTATCACTGAGCCGACTCCTACTTTCTCCGCTTGCTTCGGACAGGCATTCCTTGAGCTGCATCCGACCAAGTACGCTGAGGAGCTTGTTAAGAAGATGGAGAAGAGCGGTGCTAAGGCATATCTTGTTAACACAGGATGGAACGGCACAGGCAAGCGTATCTCCATTAAGGATACCCGTGGTATCATCGATGCCATCTTAAACGGCGCCATCAAGACTGCTCCGACCAAGACGATTCCATACTTCAACTTCGAGGTTCCGACAGAGCTTCCGGGTGTTGATTCTGGAATCCTTGATCCGCGTGATACCTACGCAAATGCTTCCGATTGGGAGACAAAGGCTAAGGATCTGGCTGCAAGATTCGTTAAGAACTTCGCAAAATACGAAGGCAACGATGCTGGTAAGGCACTTGTATCTGCTGGTCCGCAGGCATAATTGCTGCGAACAATCCGCCTAAGAATCATAAAAGAAGGGACTGCCGCATAAGCGGGCAGTCCCTTTTTACGTGGTAAGTACTATAATGGAAAACAGATCATGCCTTTCGATTTCAGATGGAAATGTAGCTGGAAATTCGGATCAAAAAATGCGGCATTTCTACCCCCGTCGGGTTTTGCATCTGCGATGATCCGTGTTTTTCCAAGTTTTGAGCACTCCACGGGTGTGTCCGCAACCCGCAGACAATTTTAGGATTCTCGTGTGTCCCTTGCGGCACTGCTGAATAGAACATAACCGCGCGAAGCCGCTGTCTGAGTCGTCATCTGCCCTGTTTTGAATAGCTGATGACGACGAGTTCGGTTCGCGCGGTTTTATATTGTCTGTGAAGCAGTGCCGCTAGGGACGCTAGGGAATCCGCTCATTGTCTGCGGTTTGTCGGACACATTCCGTGGATTGTCAAAACGTGGAAGAGACACGGAATCCGATGCAAAATCCGGCAGGAAGAAATGCAAGCATTTTTTGGGGCTGCCTCTCGTTTTACTGCATCTTAAAGTAATCAATACTGCTGACCAGCTCATCTGCGATCTCGCGTAGCTGCTCTGCACTGAAATACACCTGCTTGAAAGTATCCACTACCTCTTCCGTCTCATCGTATGTCTTCTTCGTGCTGTCCACATTGCCCTGCACGATTTCTGAGAGTTCACTCACCGCCTGTAGCACTTCATTTCTGGAATTTTCCAGATGTCCTGTGCTTTCTTTGATCTGACGGATACTCTGCATGGAGCTGCCGATCTGCGCGATTACCTCTTCCACTACCTTCTGCGTATCCTGCATGCTCGCGCTCTGGTTCATAATGATCTCCTGCATCTGCTGCATAATCTCAACCGCCTTTGCAGAATCCTCACTGAGTGTCTTCGCGGTCTCCTCGATCTCCTTGCTCGACTCATTCGACTGCTCGGAGAGCTTCTTGATCTGGTCTGCCACAACGCCGAATCCTCTGCCGCTCTCTCCGGCTCTCGCCGCCTCGATCGAAGCGTTCAGGCTGAGAAGGTTCGTCTCCTCCGCAATCGACGTGATAAACGCGGTTGCCTCATGGATCTTCTGTACCGAATCGTTGGTCCGGTTCGTCTGCTCCTGCACTTCACCGATAATGCGTTCCACCTCGATATTGATGTTCCGCAGATTGTTGAGCGTCTCTGCCGCCTTCTCACTGGACTGCTGCATGGAAGCTGCATTGTCATCCAACAGTTCCACCTCTGCCGACGTCTCCGTAATATTCTCACCCATAATACGCATATGTTCCGATGTATTCTGGGAATTCTGTGCCTGTTCGGTGGAATTCTCCACAATCTGGTTGACTGCCATGCGCACATGATCCATGGTTCCGTTTGTCTGGTCTGCCGCTGTACCGAGCAGTTCGGACGCATCGAGCAGGCGTTTGGCATTTTGTGAAATCTCCTGGATAGTTGCCTTCATGGCATCCCGCAGCGTGATCGTCACGCGGGACAGATCACCGATCTCGTCGTGTCTCCCGAGCAGCTTGTCTTCTACCCAGACATTCAGATCGCCGTCCGCCACTTTTCCTACCACCTCAATACTGCTGCGGATATTGCGGCTCATTGAGGTTGCAAGCTTCATGCCGATCGCAATGCATAAGATCATCACAGCGCATACCGCCATACTGATTGTTCCCAGAATCTTGTTGATCACGGCATCCTTTTCCTGCTTGTCCGTTCCCACAAAAATCATACCGATAATCTCATCGGTCGATCCGTTCTGATATACCGGTATAAAATATCCATAGTTCAAAGTGCCCTCGATCGACACCGCATGGCTGAAATAGGATTCGCCGCCCTGTAGTACCTTTTCCACAATCCGGTCACCGGCCTTGGAATTCAAGATACGGTTCCCTCCTGCATCGACCGCCGACGTCATAATGCGGGTGTCTCCGTAGAAAAATGTGACATCCATGCCGGTATTGCCCTTGATGCGGTCTACCAGGCTCTCGGACTTTGAAATATTATAGCTGCCTTTCCAGATATCCCCGTTACTGGTCTGCAGATAATCTCCCGTGTTCTGATCGTAGGCTGCGAGCGTGGCTGCCGCCGTTCCCCGAAGCGCTTCCTCGATCTCCTCCAGCATGGCGCTCCGTACCATTGTGGTTGTCAAAAACATGGAAATCAACCCCAATATGATGACCGGTGCTATTGTAATCCCCAGAATCTTTTTCTTAATGTTCATACTAATCTCCATTTCGTCTGTGCATCTGCGTGTCTCTTTTCGTCCGGCTGCTCCTTAATCCACAACATTCACCGTCTTAAAATACCAGTTGATGCCGCCGGTGATTGTCGCATCGTCGAGCGTCTTGCCCGCTTCACCGACCGTCTCTCCGGTATTTGTCTCGATCACACCGTCAAATACACCGTTCTGCCCCGAAAGGATCTGTTCCTTCGCCTCGTCTACCTTCTCCTGTGTGCCCTCCGCACAGAAATCCGCCAGATTGGTAAGACCGACCAGATTCTCGTTCATGCCGCCGTAATAATTGCTTCCATCCCAGGTTCCGTCAATTAAGCTCTGCACTGCCGCGGTATAGTAGGCACTCCAGTTCCAGATAACGCTGCACAGGCAGGCCTCCGGCGCATTCTTGCTCATGTCGGAATTGTACCCGATGCTGTATACGCCACGCTCCTGGGCAAGTGTCTGCGGATACTCCGTATCACAGTGCTGGGCGATCACATCACAGTCCATATCGAGAAGTGTCTTTGCCGCATTCTCCTCCGCCTCCGGATCATACCAGCTGTTCGTCACCTTGACGTAAACCTTCGCGTCCGGATTGACCGAATAGATACCGAGCGCGAACGCATCGATTCCTCCCGTCACCTCTGAATTGCTGTTATCCATGGCAGCCACATAACCGATCTTGTTCGTCGTGGTATTCATTCCCGCCACAATACCGCTTAAATAGCGCGCCTGATAGATTCTGCCGAAATAGTTATTGAAATTCCTGCCGTTGCTCATATAACCGGTTCCATGGGAAAAATAAACATCGGGATATTCCTCCGCCATCTCCGCTGTCGGCTCCATGTAACCCCAGCTGGTCGTAAAGATAATGTTACAGCCCTCGTCGATACATTCCTGAATCGCCTGCTTTGTCGCATCCTCATCGGAATCTGGGACATTGATTTTCCGCACAATCTGATCGTCGGAAAGTCCGAGGTTCTGCTGCATTCCCTGAATTCCCAGATCATGCGTGTACGTGTATCCGCTTCCTTCTGCCGGGTCTGACAGATGGAGCACCCCGACCTTGATCTCGTCCTTCGGGATTCCCTCCGTCGCGGTCGTTGTTGCTGCCGACTCCGTCCCCGCTGTCTGCTGCACGCTCTCCGCTCCGGCATTTGTAGCATAATCATCAATCTGCGTATCTGCACCGCAGCCGGCAAGCAGAAAACTTCCCACAGCTGCTGCAATCAGTCTGATCCATTTTTTTCTCATATCCGGTACTCTCTTTCTGTATGCTATTATCTGCCAACTTTTTACATCTGCCTTTATTATACACATTTTTTATTTTGTCATCAATAAATTTGTAAATTATTGGAAACATATCTGAATGGATCTTAAAATATTCTTTTTTGTAAAACATTTCTTACGGTATAAACAAAAAAGCCTTCACAGTTCTGCCGCATTTACTGCCGGCGGCAAATCTGTAAAGACTTTTTTAAAATACATATTCAGTTAGCTCAAAAGATTCTGCATGCTCTTTAAGCTGATGACCAGCGTAGAGGTGTTATGCAGAAGCGCTGATGTGGTCGGCTGTAAAATGCCGCCGACTCCAAGCAGGATCAATCCGGTATTGAATCCGACAATCACGCGGTAATTCTTGCGAATCCGCTTCATCAGGCCGTCACTTAACAGCTTTAAGGTCACGATCTGGTAGAGATCATCCGAGCTTACCATGATATCCGCGATCTCACGCGCGATCTCCGCACCGTCCGAAATTGCGATGCCGACATCCGCCGCAGAGAGTGCCGGGGAATCGTTGATACCGTCTCCGACCATGATAACCTTGCGTCCGGCCGCCCTTTCACGCTCGACAAAGCCGGCTTTATCCTCCGGAAGCACCTCGGAATAATACTCGTCCACGCCGACGCGCTTAGCAATGGCGCTTGCCGTCCGCTCGCTGTCTCCCGTCATCATGACGATCTTCCTGATGCCGGAGCGGCGCAGGGAATTGATAACTGCCTCCGCCTCCTCACGAAGCGGATCCTCAATGCAGATCACGGCTGCAAGCTGTCCCTCGATGGCCAGATACAGATGGGAATACTCCTCCGGCAGGCTCTCGAACAGTTCCTTTGTGCCCTCCGGAAGGGCCGCTCCCTCATCCTCAAATACAAAATGATAGCTTCCGATCACGGCTTTCTTGCCGTTGATCGTTGTGGAAATACCATGCGCCACCACATACTCCACCTTGGAATGCATCTCCTCATGATCCAGACCTTTTTCCCTGGCTGCCGCAACAACCGCTTTTGCCATGGAATGCGGGAAATGCTCCTCCATGCAGGCTGCAATCCTAAGAAGCTCATCCGGGCTGTCCCCGTTAAAGGAAATCACTTTTGCCACGGTCGGCTTTGCCTTGGTCAGTGTGCCGGTCTTATCAAAGACGATCGTATCTGCCTCAGCCATTGCCTCTAAATATTTTCCACCCTTGACCGTCATATTGTAAAAGCCAGCCTCACGGATCGCTGACAATACGGAGATCGGCATGGCAAGCTTTAATGCGCAGGAGAAATCCACCATCAGAATCGACAGTGCCTTCGTCACATTCCGGGTCAGAAGGTAAGTGAGCGCTGTGCCGCCGAGGGAATACGGTACCAGACGGTCCGCCAGATGCTCTGCCCGGCTCTCAAGCCCGGACTTTAACTTCTGGGATTCCTCGATCATCTGCACAACCTTGTCGTAGCGGCTGGAGCCGCCTACCGCTTTCACGAGAATGGTAAGCTCCCCTTCCTCGACTACGGTTCCTGCATAGACATAATTCTCACTGATCCGGCGTACCGGCTCGGATTCTCCGGTTAAGGATGCCTGGTTGACCATCGCCTCGCCGTCTGTCACGACGCCGTCAAACGGGATCACATTGCCCATATGGACAACCACCTCGTCACCCTCACGGACTTCCTTCGCGCCGACAAGAACCTCCACGCCGTCCTTCTTCAGCCATACTTTGCCGACATTCAAGGACATGGTGCGCGCAAGGTCGCCGACGGACTTCTTGTGCGTCCACTCTTCTAACAGCTCGCCGATGCCAAGCAGGAACATGATCGATCCCGCCGTCTCGGTATCACCGCGCAGAATAGACACTCCGATCGCCGTCGCATCGAGTACCGGTACTTCGATCTTTCGTGCCGCCAGTGTCTTTATGCCCTTCCAGATGTAGCGGAACGACTTGACTGTCGTCCAGCACGCCAGGATGGGATACGGCAGAAAAATCCTGGATGCATAGCGTCTCACCACTCTGCCGATCAGCTTCTCCTGGTAGCTTGCATTCAGCTCTCTTCCGGAATTCTCGATCAGCCCGTTCGGCACTTCCACATCTTCATAGTGGAAATGTCTGAGCTTGTCGATCAGTTCCGCTCTGCTGCCGTCATAACAGATGACTGCGTCACCCGTACGCTCATACACCTTTGCGCTTGAGACCTGTATATCATTTTGTAAAAAATACAGAAGCGTATCCGCCTGTGCACAACTCATGCGGTACTGTGCCACGTGAATCCGCATCCGCCCCTTAATCTCATGCTTGATTGCAAACTTCACTTTACTCGCCTCTTATCAAAATCTTATTCTGCGGTGTTCTCTGCAGTCTCAGTGTTCTCTGCTGCTTCTGCCTCAGCATCTGCAAATGCCTCTGCCTCAGCCTTGGCTGCGCGCTCCTCATTGATCTCCTTTGCGCCTGCATAGATGTCACCGGCATTCTCCTGTACGGTGCTTACGGTGTTCATCACGCACTCTTTTGCTCTTAAGAAAGCTGCCGTACAGCTTGTGTAAACCTTCTTGGCATCCTTGCTGGAAAGCACCTTGATACCGGCTGTTCCAAATAATACGCCGCCTGCAAAAATTCCCGTCTTCTTCCAATCAATCTTCTCAAAACACTTTAACATATGTATCCTCCATTCTACGCACAATCCCGTGCATCCTTTGCTGAACATGTTGTTCGCTCTTTACATTATTGTGCATTATAGTACCGCTTTTTGTATTTTTCCAGTATTTTTTCGTTATTGATAAACTTCATCATTATCCGCCATTTTCCATCCTGCTCCCGGTTTTTAATACCTCCGCCGGATGGCTGCGTTTTTTCTTTATTATATGCCGGTTCATACCGGCTGCAATAACCGATGGCATCAAAAACCCGTAAAGCAGCAGAGATTTACTCGATCCCTGCCACTCCTTTTATTTCTATATTTTTCTATTTCTCTTCCGGTTCGTCCCCAAGCATCTCCGTAAGCGTGTGCCAGCCGAGTACCGCACATTTGACACGCGCCGGCATGTGTGAAATGTCCACAAGCGCCGATGCCTCCTCGAGTTCTTCTAATTCCTCGTCCGATACCGTCCCTTTAATCATCCGAAAGAACAGATCCGCCAGGTGCATGGCCTCTTCCTTGGTCTTTCCGATGACCAGATCCAGCATGATATCCACGGAAGCCTGTGAGATGGCGCAGCCGTCGCCCGTAAAGGTTCCCTCCGCAATCCTGCCGTCCTCCACGCGCAGCTGCAGCACAATATCATCCCCGCAGCTCGGATTCACACCCTCAAGCACCAGATTTGCATCCGCAAGCTTCTCCTTGTGCCCCGGATAGCGGTTGTGATCCGTCAGCACCTCATTATAAAATGTCCGGTTATTCATATCCCATCATCCTCCTGACTTGTGCCAGCTGATCCAGAAATCGTCCGACATCCTCTGGCGTATTATAAAATGCCACGCTCGCTCTGGCACAGGACGAAATGCCGAGCCATTCCAACAGCGGCTGGGCGCAGTGATGTCCCGCCCGCACCGCGACATGCGCCTCATCTAAGATCGATGCAATATCATGCGGGTGTACATCATCCACGGTAAAGCTCACAATTCCGCAGTGCTCCTTTTCGTCCCCGCTTCCCAGAATATGCACGCCTGGAATTATTTTCATTCCGGCAAGCAGCTGGGCGGTAAGCATCTCCTCGCGCTCCGTGATTTCTTTCCAGCCGATGGATTCCAGATAATCGATCGCGGCGGCAAGCGCGACCGCGCCTCCCGCATTGACCGTCCCTGCCTCAAACTTATGGGGAAGTTCGGCAAATACGGCTCCCTCTCTCGTCACACGGTCAATCATCTCCCCGCCGGTCAGAAACGGCGGCATCTCCTCTAAAAGTTCCTGTTTTCCGTAGAGCACACCGATCCCCATCGGCGCCATCAGCTTGTGCCCGGAAAATGCCAGAAAATCCACGTCAAGTGCCGTGACATCGATCGGCATATGCGGCGCTGCCTGTGCCGCATCCGCCAGTACCACACCGCCGTTTTCGTGTACCATCCCGATCAGTTTTTCTGCCGGGGTCGCCCGTCCAAGCACATTCGAGACAAGTGTCAGCGCGGCAAGCTTTGTGTGCGGTGTGACGGCATCACAGATTTTCTCCTCCGTAAAACTGCCGTCCGGTTCACACTCCAGATATTTAAGCGTGGCTCCGGTTCGTCTGGCCGCCATCTGCCACGGAAGCAGGTTGCTGTGATGCTCCATGATCGTGACAAGAATCTCATCCCCAGGCTTTAACCGGGGCAGCGCATAGCTGTACGCCACCAGGTTGATGCCCTCGGTCGTATTTCTGGTAAAAATGATTTCTCTCTCACTCTTCGCATGTACAAACCGTGCGACGCGCTCTCTCGCATGCTCATACTGCTCTGTCGCCTCCACGCCCAGCTCATAGAGCCCGCGCAGCGGATTGGCATTCCAGCGCTCATAGAATTCCCGCTCCGCATCGAGCACGCACGCCGGCCGCTGTTCTGTCGCCGCGTTGTCGAGGTAAGCGATATCGCTTTCCGCAAGCAGCGGAAAATCTTTTTTATAATCTGTCATATGCATTGCTCCTTCAGATAAGTGTCAACAGCGCCGCGCACCTCCTCTGACGGGATCTGGCTGTTTATCGCTTCGATCTTCGCCAGTGTCAGAAGTCTCTGTGCCTCCTCCGGGGGAATGCCTCTCGTGGCGGCATAAAAGAGCATGTTCTCGTCGAGCTTACCGATGGAAGCGCCGTGATTGCCCTCCACATCCTCCTCCGCGCACAGGATTAACGGGATGGTCTGGTTGACCATATTGTCACCGACAAGAAGCACATCCTCCTTCTCGTCTCCCTTAGCTCCCACACAGCCGTGCACAAAATCGATCGTTCCGCGCAGCAGCTTCTTCGCCTCGTTCTTTAAGATGCCCGATATCTGCATATTGCTCTTCGTCTTTTTCCCGCGGTGTCTGGCGACATAATTCATATCAATCTTCTGCCTGCCGGTGCCCAGATATCCGCTTACGAGTTCTGCCGTGCTCTCTTCTCCGCTAAGTTCAAACAGTGTTCCCGTATAGACCTCGGTGCCACCCAGTTCCAGCTGCACTTCCTTCACAGCGGCATCTTTTTCACACGAGACACCCACATCATGCAGGCAGACGGCTTCCGCATTCATCGTCTGCACCACATACAGTTCTACTTTCGCGCCCTCCCCGGCATATACCTTCGTCTGGATGGCGGACATCATCCCGCCCGTCTCCTCGCTCTCGCAGAGCAGAATTATTTTTGCCCGGCTGTGCGCTCCGGCATAGATATGCAGGCGGTTATAGGCGTGCTGCCCGCTCCGGTAAGCAAAACGGTACACATACGGTTCGCCGCAGTCTGCATTTTCCGGAATCGTCAAAAGCTCGGTATCCCATGCCGCATCTGTCTCCGACGGCTGATCCATCGCCTCGCCCATCCCGGTTGTGATTTTATCCCAATCCGTCTGCTGCGCCATCCGCAGCTGCTCTGCCTCTGCCTGCCCTGCTTCTGCCACACTCTGTTTTATCGCTATACTGCCGTCGATCCGCGGCATCCCAATCACGGTTTCATTCATTTTCAGCCAGTTCCAGGTCTTTGCAGGAAGCCGGTTGACTGTGATCGTCTGATTCTGTTTTGTCATAAGCTCCTCCTTTACCCGATGCTGCCCTTCATCTCAAGATCAATCAGATTGTTCATCTCCACCGCATACTCTAACGGCAGTTCCTTTGACACGTTGCTTGCAAAACCACTGACAATCATCGACCGCGCTTCCTCCTCGCTGATGCCGCGGGACATCAGATAGAATACGGCGTCGTCGCTGATGCGGCCGATTTTAGCCTCATGTCCCACATCCGCGTCTCCTGTGCGGATGTCCATCGCCGGAATCGTATCCGATCTTGAGATGTCATCGAGCATCAGCGACTGGCAGGAAACTGCCGATTTGCTGCCGGCGGCTTCCTTTGTAATGCTCACGGAACTCCGGAACGTGCTGATACCGCCGTCCTTGGAGATCGACTTGGTGTTCATGTACGAGGAGGTATCCGGTGCGGCATGCACCACCTTTGCCCCGGTGTCCAGATTCTGACCTTTTCCGGCAAACGTGATGCCTGTGAATTCCATGTGCGCCCCTTTTCCCTTTAAGATACTCATCGGATAGAGATACGATACATGGGAGCCGAAGGAGCCGGACACCCACTCGATCCGTCCCCCCTCCTTGACCAGCGCCCGCTTGGTGTTCAGATTATACATGTTTTTCGACCAGTTCTCGATCGTGGAATAGCGCAGTGTCGCGCCCTCCTCGACAAACAGTTCCACACAGCCCGCATGGAGGTTCGCCACATTGTATTTTGGTGCGGAACAGCCCTCGATAAAATGCAGATACGCCCCCTTATCCACGATGATGAGCGTGTGTTCAAACTGCCCTGCTCCCGGCGCATTGAGCCGGAAATAGGACTGCAGCGGAATCGTCACCGACACGCCCGGCGGCACATAGACAAACGATCCGCCTGACCAGACTGCTCCGTGCAGTGCGGCAAATTTGTGATCGTTCGGTTTGACCAGTTTCATAAAGTGGCTTTGCACCATATCCGCGTATTCGCCCTTTAACGCGCTCTCCATATCCGTGTAGACCACGCCCTGGGCTGCCACTTCTTCCCGCACATTGTGATACACCAGCTCCGAGTCATACTGCGCCCCGACACCTGCCAGCGACTTGCGCTCCGCCTGTGGGATACCAAGCCGCTCAAAGGTGTCCTTGATGTCCTGCGGCACATCCGACCACTTTGCCGTCATCTTTGTATTCGGCCGCACATACGTCACGATATGGCTCATATCCAGCCCTTCAATCGACGGTCCCCAGTCCGGCACCGGCATCTCATTGTAAATCTGCAGTGCCTGAAGCCGAAACAGTTCCATCCACGGCGGATCCTTTTTTTCACGGGAGATCTGCTCGACGATCGCCTCGGTCAGTCCCTCATCGACCTTGTAAGCATCCCGTTCCTCATCCTTCACATCGTATATGCTGCGGTCAATGTCTTCTACGTATGTCTTCTCTTTCACCGCTCATCCTCTCCTTTTTGTGCCAGCTTCTCATACTCCTCGTAACCTTCGCGGTTGATCTTATCCACCAGCGATGCATCCCCGGATGCCACAATATGCCCGTTCACCATGATATGGGTTGCGTCCACATGAAGCGCGTCCAGGATGCGCGTGCTGTGCGTGATGATTAAAAGTGCGCCGTCCGGATTCTCCTTCTGGTACTCGCGGATTCCCTCGGACGCAAGCCGCACCGCATCCACGTCCAGCCCGGAGTCTGTCTCGTCTAAAATGGCAAGATCCGGTTTTAGCATCATCAACTGCAGGATCTCGGATTTCTTTTTCTCGCCGCCGGAAAATCCCACGTTTAAATCCCGCCCGGCGTAGGAGGGATCCATGTGCAGCACTTCCATTGCCGCTTTTAATTCTTTTCTGAAATTCCAGACACGCATTTTATTTCTGCCCTGCTCGCTCAATGCACTGCGGATAAAGCTCTCGAGGGAGAGTCCCGGCACCTCGAGCGGCTCCTGAAACGACAGGAACATTCCCGCCTTGGCGCGCTTGTCTGCCGCCTCCTCCGTGATGTCATTTCCCTTGAAAAGGATTTTTCCCTCTGTGACGCTGTATTTGGGATTGCCGGTCAGAACATACCCCAGTGTCGACTTTCCCGCACCGTTCGGTCCCATCAGCACATGCGTCTCTCCTTTTTTTATCGTAAGCCCGACCTCGTGCAGGATCACCTTGTCCTCCACGCGCGCCGTAAGCCCTTCTACCTGTAAAATCTGCTCTGCCATAGCTGCCTCCGTTTCTGAAGCGTTTTCTGCAACCGGAATCCTCTTTCACGATTCCCTCCGCTGCCCTTTTGGTTTTCTTTGCGACGCTCCCACACATCTTTCATATCCTAGTCGCAAGGTAGGATATGATTCAACCACATTCTAGAACGAAACCGTTAAGAAAGCAAGGGAGAAATCGCCCCGCTATTGAGATTGTTTCTCAAATTCACAGAGAGCGTGCGATCGCATTCCGGATAGAAGCAGGCGGGGAAATTCGGATCGCACAATACGGAATTTCTAACCCTGCCGCTTTTTACATCTGCGATAATCCGTGTTTTTCCAAGTTTTGAGCACTCCGCGGGTGTGTCCGCAGGCCGACAGACAATTTAAGGACTTTTGTGTGTTCCTTACATCACTAATGAACAAAACATAACCGCGCAAAGCCGATGTCTGAGTCGGCATCTGCCATGCTTTCAATAGCAGATGCCAACGAGTTTCGGTTCGCGCGGTTTTATATTGTCTGTGAAGCGGTGATGTTAGGAACACTAAAAAGTCCGCGTATTGTCTGTCGGCACGCTCTCTTCCGAATCTATGCCTCCGCAAAACGTGCGAATGAAAGTTCCGCTCCGTTTGCCACGCGGCTGCAGATATTGACTGCCCGGCTCATCACATCCGAAAACTGTCCGTCCTTTGTGACGACAAAAAGCATCCGCTCGTCCGCTTTGATCGAGACGTCCTCCACGTCAGCGATTTCTCTCATCTCCCGCTGTACTTCCCTGCTCTCATCCTCTGTCAGCTTTTTTGATAATCGATAATATCTTCCCATAATGCCATCCTTTCTGACCGTTGCATGTTCGGGGTTAGTTATATCTAATCCTGTTTTTATTATAGCACTGCGATCTGAAATGAAAACGGGGTTGCTGATAAGTTTTCTCATTATATCCGGCTCTGCCGCATCTTTTTTACATATTCTGCACATACTGTGCCTGTCGCAACACGGATTACCCGGTATATCAATAAAAATAGGAGAAATCAACATGGGAAATAATATGGAACTCGATTACGAAATGTTCTGCTACCAGTGTGAGCAGACTGCTAACCAGAAAGGCTGCACCAAGCTCGGTGTATGCGGAAAAACTCCCGAAGTCGCAAATCTGCAGGATCTTTTAATCTTTCAGATCAAGGGCATCAGCTGCTATGCCAGGCCTCTGATCGAAAAAGGCACTCCTATGGATAAAAGTGTTGTCAGCTTCATCGAAAATGTGCTGTTTACCACACTTACGAACGTTAATTTTGACGCGGAAGTACATGTCGAACTTTTGCGCGAATCCCAGCGCATCAAAGAAGAACTCCGGGCTTACGCAGGCGCTCCCAGTCAGCCCACGCTTCACGCCACCTACGATCTTCCGCAGACCAAAACCGAGATGCTGCGCGACGCGCCCATCGCCGGTATCATGTATGACAAGTCGCTCGATCCGGACATCCGGTCCCTGCGTCAGACCGTTCTCTACGGACTCAAAGGCATCAGCGCCTACGGGCATCAGGCGAGAGAGCTCGGCTATTACAGCGATGAGGCGGATGATTTCTATATTCTCGCCCTGGAAGCCCTCACGGACGACCGGCTGTCGGTCGAGGAACTGATCCGCCTTACCATGCGCACCGGTGAGATGGCAATCGAAGTCATGAAAAAACTGGACGAAGCCAACACGACCATCTATCAGAACCCGGCCCCGCAAAAAGTCAATGTCCACCTGAAAAAAGGTCCGTTTATCATCGTCTCCGGGCACGATTTAAAAGACCTTGAAATGCTTTTAAAGCAGACGGAGGGAACCGGCATCCATATCTACACCCACGGAGAGATGCTTCCCTGTCACGGTTATCCGGGGCTGAACAAATATCCGCACCTCGCCGGGAATTTCGGCGGTGCCTGGCAGGATCAGCAGAAACAGTTCGACAATCTTCCCGGCTGTATTCTCATGACCACCAACTGCCTGATGCGCCCGCGCGACTCCTACAAAGACCGCATCTACAGCACAAATGTGGTCGGCTGGGACGGTGTGAAGCACATTGGCAAAAACGAGAACGGCGAAAAGGATTTTAGCGCCATCATAGAGCAGGCACTGGAACTCGGCGGCTATCCCGAAGACCAGGACGTGCAGGAAATCCTCGTCGGCTTCGGTCACCACGCCACACTGGGCTATGCTGATGCGATCGTGGATGCCGTAAAATCCGGAAAACTGCGCCATTTCTTCCTCATCGGCGGCTGCGACGGAGCGCGCCCCGGACGCAACTATTACACCGAATTCGCCGAGATGGTTCCACAGGACTGCCTCATTATGACCCTCGCCTGCGGCAAGTACCGCTTCAACAAGCTGGACTTCGGGGAGGTGGCGGGTCTTCCGAGGCTCCTCGACATCGGACAGTGCAACGATGTCTACTCTGCCATCCGCATTGCCACTGCTCTCGCCGATGCATTTGGCACGGACGTCAACGGTCTTCCGCTCTCGCTGATTATCTCCTGGTATGAGCAGAAAGCCGTCGCTGATCTTCTCGCTCTGTTAAGTCTCGGCATCCATGACATTTATCTCGGTCCCACTCTGCCCGCCTTTTTGAGTCCGAATGTCCTGCAGTACCTGACAGACACGTTCCACTTAAAATCCATCAGCAACGCCAGGGACGACATCCGCACCTGCCTCGGACAGGCAGTCTGATTTCCGCAGCTTTAACCGGGTTGTTGAATTATATTCTGATTATATACTATATCCTTCTGTCACTACAGCGTCTCTCCCTCCAGGTAGCGATGAGGTAAAATCCGCTGACTGTCTCCTGTTATCTGCTCCACTTCCGGTTCAGCGTCTATCATGGCAAAAAGCATCTCAACGGCACTTTTTGCCACCTCATCCACCACATTGGAGATCGTGGAAAGCTGCGGTGTCACATATGCCAGCGTATCGATATTGTCAAATCCGGTAATGCCGTAATCCACCGGCGCCTTTCTTTTTGCCCGCTTCTGATCCTTCATGATCTCAAGTGCATACTCATCTGCGGTACAGACAAACGCCGTCCGCTTTCCTTCTTTTAATATGGCATCCACTTTCTGCAGGTACTCCCAGGAGAGAATACACTCCGGCCGGAGCGCGGGATAGCGTTTCATCTCTTCCTCATACCCCAGCAGACGCTCCTTGTGAACATACAGATTCTGCCGGTTTTTTGTATCTAACGGCGGGCAGACAAACACGATGCGCTCATAGCCCTTCTCTGCCGCTCTCTGCACTGCCTCCCGCACTGCTGCCCGCTGGTCGATCCCAACAAACGGGATGCCGTCCGCAATCCGGTTATCCACAGAGACAATCGGGCGGTGCAGGGACTCCAGGAATGTCCGGTACGCCTCCCCCTCGTTGACCGAGGAGAGGATGATCCCGTCAACCCGGTAATCCGCAAGTCTTGTCAGCTGCTCGCGCTCCGTCCCGGCATCCCCGCCGTGCAGCGTAATGTTGACGCCGTAGCCGCGGGCATATGCCTCCGTGCTGATCGTCGAGAGCATCTGGGCAAAATAGCGGTTCTTCACGTCCAGCACGACGACACCGATGTTGTACGTCTGTCCCTTAGCCAGTCCGGTGGCAAGGAGATCCGGCCGGTAGCCGTGTTCCTTTGCCACCTGAAGGATCATCTCCTTTGTCTCCGGCTTAATCCGCCCGGTTCCATTTAATGCCCGGTGTATCGTTGTTCTGGAAACGCCGCATAACTGCGCCAGATCTTTTGTCGTGATCGCCATATTTTCCTGCTCCCCGTTTTCTTTCTTTTCAAAAAACTTTCTTCTATTTTAATCGAATCTGAACCATTTGAAAAGAGAGAGGTACAAGTTCCACTGAAATTTCGTTTCCGCTGCAGGAGACGTTTTCCAGTTCCACAGGTGTTACACAGTCATGTTCCTTTTGATTTGTCGCTTTCTTATCCTCGTGAAACAGTGCAATACTTTTTAAAACCGCCTCCGGCTCCATGCCCTGTAAAGAAACGGTCGCCTCGGCACTCTCCTCCATACGGTTTACAAAGAAAGCCGTCACTTCATGCTTTTGCCCGTCATAGACGAGCACATGATCCACACAGGGTACCGTCTCAAACGTGCTGCACGCGTAGGTGTCTCCCGTATACCGTGTATCTAACGTCACGCCGTGCGCATACTTCGCCATCAGGGCAAACGGATAATACACCGGCTGCACCCACACACCGCCGTCCTCCTCTGTCATAATGCAGGAGCTGATATTTGTCAAAAGCGACTGGCAGGCGATCTTCACACGATCCGCCCGTTTTATGAAATTCATCAGCATACTTGCAAACAGAAGCGCATCCTCCATGGTATAGATCTGCTCGCTGATCGCAGGTGCCGTCTGCCACGGTGCATCCTCCACCGATTTCTGCACCTGCACGTCGCTCATCGACCAGACGCCCCACTCATCAAAACAGATGTTGATCTTATGTGACATTTTCTTTTTTACCCTCACATAGTCACAGATGTTTAAGACCGTCTCGATATAGCGCTCCATATCCAGCGACTGTGCCAGGAACTCTGCCGTACCCTTCTCCTGTCCCCCGTAATACTGGTGCAGGGAAATGTAATCGAGGCAGGGATAACAATGTTCCAGTATGGTCTGTTCCCAGTCACCGAACGTCGGATTCGTCGACATCGAACTTCCGCACGCCACCAGCTCGATGGATGGATCTAAGATTTTCATCGCCTTTCCGGTCTCATAGGCGATCCTGCCGTATTCCTCCGCCGTCTTATGCCCGATCTGCCAGTCTCCGTCCATCTCATTGCCCAGACACCAGGTCCGGATGCCGTACGGCTTTTCATGTCCATTTGCCGCCCGGAGATCACTGTAGTATGTGCCGGTCTCCATATTACAATATTCCAGCACCGCAAGCGCTTCCTCGATTCCCTTGGTTCCAAGATTCACTGCATAGATCGGTACAACCTCTGCCGCGTCCGCCCACTTCATAAATTCATCCAGACCGACCTCGTTTGTCTCAATACTTTTCCACGCCAGATCCCGCTTCCTCGGGCGTTTCTCCACAGGTCCGATCCCGTCCCGCCAGTCATAGTTGGAGACAAAATTGCCCCCGGGATAGCGCACCGCCGTGACCCCCATCTGCCTTACCTTCTGCAGCACATCGCCCCGGAATCCGTTTTCATCTGCAGTCTTATGCGACGGCTCGTAGATGCCGGTGTACACCACTCTTCCCATGTGCTCCACGAAGGAGCCGTAGATACGGTCGTCAATCCTGCCTTTTGTAAATGCCGTATCAGCTTTAATTGTTACATGTCTCATCTTCTCTCTCCTCTGCCTCTATTCTTTCATTCCCGATGTTGCGATTCCTTCCATGAAAAACTTCTGTCCGAACAAAAACAGCAGTAACAGCGGCAGAATCGCAATCACCGTAGCAGCAAGTGTCGGACCATATTTGATCGAATTACTTCCAACCAGAATTGCAAGTCCTGCTGACAGCGTCCGCATTTCCACCGAACTTGTCAGCATCATCGGATAGAGCAGATCGTTCCAGTTATTCATGAAATGATAGATTCCCAGTGTCACAAGTGCCGGCTTTGCAAGCGGCAGAATGATTTTCAGATATATTTTCCACTCTCCCATACCATCAATTTTCGCAGCCTCATCCAGCGATTTCGGTATGCCCGAGAAGAAGGAGGTCAGCATGAAAATACCGTAGGCACTCGCTGCGCGTGGCAGAATCAGTCCTAAGAACGTATTTAAAATTCCAAGCTTATATTCTTCCATATAGAGTGGAATCATCACCACCTGAAACGGAATCATCATCGTGAGCAGGATGATTCCAAAGAGCAGTTTTCTTCCTGTAAATTTCATTCTGGCAAACGCATATGCTGCCATAGAATCAAAAAACAGACTGATGATGGTGACGCCGCCTGCGAACACAACCGTGTTAAGCAGCATTCTGGCAATCGGGAGCACTTTCCACACATAGGCAAACTGTGTTGTGACCCACTCCGTCGGGAAAAAGATTGGCGGCCACTTGATGACGTCCGCATCCGACTTGAAGGCGGATACGCCGAGCCAGAACAGTGGAAGCAGCACCAGCGCTGCAAACAGCAGAAGTACCAATGTTCCGATCACCCGCTGCGCACTTATTTTTCTCATGTCTCGTCACCTCCCTGGGGGAAAGCATATTTTCTTAAGATCACGGTTATAATCGCAATCATGCAGAACAGATAGACGGCGATTGCTGACGCATATCCGAGATCATACGGCGCTGTCTGAAATCCCCGGTTGTAGATATAACCCACGAGCGTCTCGGTCGCGTACTGCGGGCCGCCTCCCGTCATGACGTAGATCTGATCGAATACCTGCAGCGCCATAATTAACGTCGTCACCACGCAAAAACCGATCGTATCCCGTATGCCGGGTATTGTGACATAGAAAAATTTCTGCAGCCCGGTCGCGCCGTCAATCTCCGCCGCCTCATATAACGACTCAGAGACGCCGAGCGCCGCCGCCGAAAGGATGGTAAGCGTATATCCGAACCCTTTCCACACCGTAACAAAAATCACCGTAGGCATCGCCCATGTCGTGCTCGAGAGCATATTTGGCATCGTGATACCGATTTTTCCAAGCAGATATGGCAGCATTCCGTAGTGCGTATTGAGCAGCATCGACCACATGATGCTGACTGCCGTCATAGAACACACATAGGGCAGGTAAAATACGGTTCTCAAAAGCTTGTGCAGTTTTGTATTGCGCAGCATAAACATGAGCAGCAGCAACGCCACGATCATCTGGAGGGGCACCTCAAGCAGTGCGAAATAAAATGTATGAAACGTAGCATTTGCCACACGCTCATCCTGAAACATTTTGATGTAGTTGGCAATTCCGGCGAACGAGATATTTTTCATATAAATATCAATATTCATCAGACTGATCCCGATCGCTCCCGCCAGCGGTATAAATACAAATACGGTAAGTATGAGCAGGGAAGGCGCGATAAACGCATACGCCTTCACCTGATGCTCCATACGGTGTTGTCTCTTTTTTACTTTCATAATTTCCATCCTTTACGGCTTGCAGCTATTTTTGCGTCAGTGACCGTCAGACATCAGTCGGAGATTACCGCGTCCAGCGCGTCCGAAGCCTCCTGTACACTCTGCGTCACGTCTGCCCCGGATAAAATTTTCTCCATCATCGGTTTCATGACATCATTGTCAATCATGCTTCCGCATTCCAGTCCCAGATGCCAGTCACGTCCGATCTCGGATGCCTTGGATACTGCACTTAAGATCTCGTTGTTCTGAATGTCCGCATCCTCAAGAACAGAGTAAGACCATACCGGGAAGCCGTTCCGGTTCGACCACTCTTTTAACACATCATCAGACAGCCAGTATGCCATAAATTTATACACTGCCTCTTTGGTCTGTTCGTCGGCCCCTTTCGTCAGCATGTAAGAGCATCCGCCCTCCGGGGAGTACGCGCCGTCGCTTCCGCCCGGGATCGCCGTGATTCCATAATTCAAACCAAGCTGTGTCAACCCGTTGATGTTCCATGGACCGCTGGTATACATTGCAAGCTGGCCGGACTGGAACATCGTGTCCGCATCCGCTGCGGTGAGTCCCTCCGGGGATACCCCATCCTCCGTCGCAAGCTTCTGAATCCACTCCAGGGTTGCAATGTTTTCTTCGGAATTTAAAAGGTTCTGTGTTGCATCCTCATTGATGACATCTCCGCCGTTCGCCCACAGGTACTCGCAGTAATAACCGTAATCGGTCGGAAGTCCCAGTCCATACTGGTTCTTAGACGGATCGGTGCAGGCGATCGCCGCCTCGCGCAATTCATCGAGCGTGGTCGGCGGGTTCTCCGGATCAAGACCTGCCTCCGTGAAAAGATCCTTGTTGTAATACAGATACTGCACATTGTACTGCATTGGTACGCCGTAGAGCGCATCGTCTATGTAGGATTTTGCAAGTACATTTTCATAGAAATTACTCTTGTCAATGCCCATCGTATCCCAGAAATCGCTGATATCCTCGATCAGTCCATTCTCCTCATACTGATGAAGATACTCAATGCCCACCAGCACAAACGACGGTCCTGTACCGGTCGATACTGCCGTTGCAAATTTTGTCTGCAAGGTATCATTGTCCATAATATCAATCTGCACCGTAATATTGTCCGTATTGGTTTCATTGTAGTTGTCGATGATTTCACGCAGCACATCTCCGTCTGATCCGGTAAATGGTGCCCACACAGTCAATGTGATTCCTTCTCCCGCAGCACTTCCGCTGTCTTTTTCTGTCTTTGCTGCCTCTGTTGCCGTGCCTGCACTCCCCTGTGCATCCGCTGTCTGGCTGTCTGCTGCTGTGCTGCCGCACCCTGCAAACATGGTCGCTGCCATTGTCATTGCCAGTAATCCCGCCATTGCTCTTTTTTTCATGTTATCCTCCATTCTGCAGACACTTTGTGTCGAGGCAACCACAGATGCAACCTCTGATTTGCACGGGCAATGAATCTGCACCCGTAACGTGTCTTCCATCTCGTTTGCTCTGCGATAAGGGCTCATTTTGTGGTGTCTGCCGCATCAAACAGCCCTGTGCAAAATGCAGTATCGTCCGCATTTTTGCACTACTTCCTCCCCATACATTGTTTTGTTGTGATTTTTTCTGTTTTGCGTACACGTGTACATTTTTGTGTAAAAATATCGTCCGCGCATTTGCGGACGCGTGTACTCAACACACTATTTATTATACCAACAGCATAGTTTCTGTCAATTATATATTTTTCATGTATTTGATCTATAAATTTTGTGAAATATTACTGATACGAAACGCTCACAAATCGCCAGACACTTCTACGCTCCCCTGACATCCTCCCGCACCTCATAATACCCCTGTGGATAATGACAGGCAGGACAAACCTTAGGCGCACTGGTTCCGACCACAATATGCCCGCAGTTCCGGCACTCCCACACTTTCACACTGCTTTTCTCAAACACCGCCTGTGCCTGCACATCCCGCAGGAGCTCCCGGTACCGCTCTTCATGCATTTTCTCAATCGCGCCAACCATGCGAAATCGCGCTGCAAGCGCCGCAAAGCCTTCCTGCTCCGCCGTTTTTGCAAAATCCTCATACATGTCTGTCCACTCATAGTTCTCCCCGTGGGCTGCGGCATCCAGATTCTTTCCCGTATCGCCGATCAGTCCCAGTTCCTCGCCCCACATCTGCGCATGTGCGCGCTCGTTATCCGCCGTCTTCTCAAAAATCGCGGCAATCTGCTCATAGCCTTCCTTTTTTGCGATCTCCGCAAAAAAAGTATAGCTGTTTCTCGCCTGCGACTCCCCTGCAAATGCTGCTTTCAAATTCTTTTCCGTCTGTGTTCTGGCATACTTGTTCATAGAATCCTCCATTTTTTCACACGATCTCTCGCTCCAACTCTTTGCTCCAACTTCTGGCTTCAGCTTTTTGCTCCTGTCTTTTACTCCAACTTCTGGCTTCAGCTTTTTGCTCCGACTTTTACTCCAACTTTTGGCTTCAGCTTTTTGCTCCTGCTTTTTGCCTCAACCTTTCATTCCTGCCTGTTGTTCCTGCCTGCTGTTCTTGCCTTTGCCTTATTGCGCTAGTATGCCCGATCCGTCGAAATTTATTTATCCTGCCGGCAAACTTTTTGACGGCTTTTTTCTATTCCCACAAACCTGTTCTTCAAATATTTCTGGGGTCTTCCCTGCCTGCATAGCAATGTGCGGGTCTGACACGGCTTTTTTTCTCTCTCAGACCCGCAATAGCATATTTTTTTGCGTTATGTAAATTTGTTTTCCTTCTGTTCGGGTCTGATTCGTGAAAATCAATCTCCCAGACCCGTTTTTTCTGCTTTTTCGGGTCTGGCACGGCTTTTTCTTCCTCCCAGACCCGCAAGAGCTGATTTTTCGTTTCTTTTTCCCTCTTGCAATGGCATTTTCGGGTCCCGCAAGTCTTTTTTCCTTCTGTAGACCCGCAGTAGACTGACAAGCTCCTCCATACTTCCATTGACCCGAAAAAAGCAAAAAACAGGTCATCTATCAAACTGGAAAAACATTTCATCCGCTAGACTATAAAAACATTGCACCTGTCAGGCAGAAAAAACAGCCGGTGCATTTTGCGCCGGCTGTCCGTACATTTCCCTTTTTAAAATTTTATTTTTCCTGCAGACTTCTTTTCCTTCTGCACTGCTGCTGTCTGCACTGCTGCCATGCCAAGTCCAAAAACGATCGTCTATTCCCGATCCGGGTTCACCCCCTAAGATCAGCGCTTTACATTGAAAGCTGCCATGCCCGGATATACCGCAGCATCACCCAGTTCCTCCTCAATGCGCAGAAGCTGGTTGTATTTTGCCACACGCTCGGTTCTGCTCGGTGCGCCGGTCTTGATCTGGCAGGTGTTTAATGCCACCGCAAGATCTGCAATCGTCGTGTCCTCCGTCTCGCCGGAACGGTGAGAGGAAATTGCCGTATAACCGGCCTTATGTGCCATCTTGATCGCCTCAAGTGTCTCTGAGACAGAACCGATCTGATTTAATTTAATCAGGATTGCATTTCCGCAGCCACTGTCAATTCCCTTCTTGAGACGCTCGGTGTTCGTTACAAAAAGATCGTCGCCGACAAGCTGCACCTTATCGCCCAGCTCCTTCGTCAGCTTCTGCCATCCTTCCCAGTCCTCCTCATCCAACGCATCCTCGATGGAAATAATCGGATACTTCTCCACCAGCTTCTTCCAGTGCTCAATCAACTCCTCGGAAGTAAACTTTGTACCTGCCTTCGGCAATATGTACTCACCCTTCTTTGTGCCTTTCCACTCGGAGGACGCCGCATCCATGGCAATCATGAAATCTTTGCCCGGCTCATAGCCCGCATTTTTCACTGCCTGTAAAATGTACTCGATCGCTTCCTCATCGCTGGCAAGATCCGGTGCAAAACCACCCTCATCGCCGACGGAGGTTGCAAGACCTTTGCTCTTTAACAGCGCTGCCAGTGCATGGAATACCTCTGCACACCAGCGGAGCGCCTCTTTGAAGCTTGCCGCGCCGACCGGCATAATCATGAACTCCTGCACATCCACCGTATTGGCTGCATGCGCGCCGCCATTTAAAATATTCATCATCGGAACCGGAAGTCTGTTGCCGGAGATTCCGCCAAGGAAACGGTACAGCGGGATATCCAGTGCGATCGCCGCCGCTCTTGCCGCTGCAATTGATACCGCAAGGATGGCGTTTGCGCCAAGCTTTGACTTGTCCTTTGTTCCATCTGCCGCGATCATTGCCGCATCCAGCGCGTAGATGTCGCTCGCATCCATGCCACAGATCGTATCGCTGATGATCGTATTGATATTTTCTACTGCCTTTGTGACACCCTTTCCAAGGTATCTCGCTTTATCTCCATCACGAAGCTCCAGTGCCTCAAACTCTCCCGTCGAAGCGCCTGACGGTGCCATGCCTCTTCCCACGGTGCCATCCGCAAGTGTGACCTCCGCCTCAACGGTAGGATTGCCTCTGGAATCCAGTATCTCTCTTCCGATTACCTTTTCAATCTCCAAAAAATTCATGCTTCGTTCTCCTTCCATCTGATCATCTGATTCTCTGATCTTTTCAATCATCTGATTCTTTGATCCATCCGGACTCCGTCTTCCGGAAAACACACCGGAAGGCGTTCGTTACATAGGATGGAACGCGTCCCGGTGCAGCTGTTTTCCGGCAGGAAACGGATTCAGCAGCTCCGCACCTGTAAGAAGTCCTAAAATGATTTGCACTATAGTTAGTCACGCCTAACTGTCGTCATTATAACGGTTGGAGAAAAAGATTGCAACCCCGGATGTTGATACTTTTTCTCATTGCGGATTCTCCGCCGGATAAGAACGCCCTTTCCCTTACTGCACCGCTACTCCGCCGTCATCTTCATCTGACGGGTATTTTGGAAAAATACTTCAAGCTTTGCCAGCGATCCGACCAGCGACATCGAAAGCATCACCGCAAGCGCCGCCTGCGCCCCGGTAATGCTGACGCGGTCCGCCAGATACAGGCTGACCGGAAGCGTACTTGCATCCTTCGCTCTTCGCCAGACACTGCATCTGCTCCTCATTCCGGTAAGTCTCCATCGTCCCTCTCCTTTTTACCGTGTGCGGCATGGCTGCCCTCTGCGTCAGAACAGCAATACCATAACAAACAGCAACTCATAAAATACGCCCTGCCCGGGATTCCTCATAAATAAAGCTCCGGTTTCACACCTTCGCACCTATTCATTAAACGGAATACCCCAGACAGGGCGCTCTATCCAGACATCCTTTTTCTTACTTTTCGTGACGAAATGCGGAAAAAAGTCCCTTCTTTTCATAAGGTTCTCTCGTCACAGTTCCCACCTCATAGCCGGTCTTGTCAATGACTTCCTTTAACTTTGCATCATCGATGTCCTGTTCGGTCAGAATGACAGTCTCCCCTTTTGCATGGGAAGAGGTTACCTTCTTCACCGGAAACGCAGCTCTCACTGCCTCATTCACATGTGCCTCGCACATTCCGCACTGCATGCCATCCACTTTTACCACAATTTTTTCCATTGCTGTTCTTCCTCCGTATTACTTCTGTCTGCATATATCCTCTATCAGCTCCACCCATTCCTTCGGATGTACTGCAAGAAGCTCCTCATGCTGCATGTCCAGTTCATGCAGTACCGGGTGCGCAAAATGCCTGTGATAACGCGCCCGGTATTTTTCTCCCATCTTTAAGGCATATAAAATGTGGATCTCGGTGCCCGCCGGATCGATCGCATCCGGCAGCGGCGTAATCAGATCCGAATAAAACTGATTGCGCAGGCTCTCCTTTGTGATAAAGGAGAGATCCACACCGGCGCCGCGCATCATGCCGATAAACGCATCCACATATCCGTCTCCCGCCTTGCGCCACTTCTCCAGCTTACGGTTTAAAAACGGAAGCCGAAATCTGCCGGTCGTAAGAAACGGATAAATCATCGGCAGCATCAGGGCTGTCATCAGCTTCGCCGGCAGTTTTGCAGACTGATCCAGATCCGAACCGCCGAGAATGCCATAATCCATATGAATCACTCCGCGTGCTGCCATAAGTCCAACGAATGACCCGCCGAGTGAGCAGCCGTACGCCGCACAGATTTTCCCGTCATAGTGTTCCTTAATATATTCCTCGATCTTCGCCGTCTCCTCGATCATCGTGGGAAACTGCGTCTGTTCCGTCTCGTCAAACCCGTCGTAAGAGACGCACGCCACCCGGAATGTCTCCGCCAGCGGCTCGATCACCTTTCCAAAATTGCTGCGCCAGTAACAGCCGGTTCCCGGCAAAAGCATGAGAACTGGCTTTCCCTGCTCTCCAACTTCATATACTTTCATCTGTTCCCACTCCTGTTTCTATGGTATATTTTTCGGAATCTTTTCTGGCGTTTTCATACCCAGCAGACACAAAGCCATCCGCCCGTTCTAATAAAAGTGTCAGCCCAGCGCCACATCGAGCATCATCATGACGCTGAATCCCACCGCAAAAAATATCGTGCCGACATCCGAGTGCTCTCCCTGCGACATCTCCGGAATCAGTTCCTCCACGACCACATAGAGCATTGCCCCCGCCGCAAAACTGAGCAGATACGGCAGTGCCGGGACAATCAGTCCCGCCGCCAGGATCGTGAGAATCGCCCCGATCGGCTCCACAATCCCCGAGAGCACGCCTCCTAAGAATGCCTTCGGCTTTCCGGTTCCCTCCGCCCGAAGCGGCATGGAAATAATCGCCCCCTCCGGGAAATTCTGAATCGCGATTCCAAGCGACAGCGCCATCGCGGCCGCCGCGGAAATCTGGGTGCTGCCCGCCAGATACCCCGCATACACAACGCCGACCGCCATGCCTTCCGGGATATTATGTAATGTGACGGCAAGCACGAGCATCGTCGTGCGCTTCAGCTGGCTCTTCGGTCCCTCCGCACTCTGGCTGTTACGGTGCAGATGCGGGATGATATGGTCGAGCAGAAGAAGAAACAGGATCCCACACCAGAACCCTGCGACTGCCGGCACAAACGCCAGCTTTCCCATATCGACAACCTGCTCCATCGCCGGAATCAAAAGACTCCAGATCGACGCCGCCACCATCACGCCTGCGGCAAATCCCGTCAGCATACGCTGCAGCCGGTCTCCCATCTCCTTTTTCATAAAAAACACGCACGCCGCGCCGAACGATGTTCCAAGAAACGGTATCAATATTCCGTAAAATACACTCCAGTTCATTTGCAAGCCTCCTTTTCAGTTAGCTTTTACTAACCTTATTTTATCAATCACTTCCTATTTGTCAAGCCTCCCGCCAGTTCCGGCGCAAAATGTGCGGCAAAAAAAAATTTCCATGATACAAAAACGGACACTGAATCTTCTTCAGTGTCCTCCCATCACTTCTAACCTGCACATTCCTGGTACAGCGTCTTTTGTCCGGTCCCGCCGAAGATATCCATAATATCCGCCATTCCCACTCCGTAGGAAAGCAGCAGTACCAGATTTTCTTTCGCGTACTCAAACCGCTGGAATAACTGCTGTTTCTGTTCCCGGTTCTCATATACCTTCCAGTACCCGGTACAGAGATAATCTCTTCCCTGATGCTCGATAAATCCTCTCACATCCTCTACCGGATAGCCTAAAAGCAGTCCCATCTCATGAGGGAAATCCCTGCGCTCCTGCATGTATCTGCGGTAACGCATCCGGAAAACAGGAAGCACCGCCTCCAAGGAAGTATCCTGATACCCCAGTTTATGCAGCATCCCCACAACTGGTTCCTGTTCCATGTATTTTTTCAGGCTTTCTCTGCGGTATAAGAGCACAGCCGCTTTTCTGCCGGTTGAAAAAAGCACATACATGGATATTCCGGTATCCCGGATCAGCTCCCGGACCTGACATACTCCCTCACACGGAATATTGAACAGATTCGACGGCTTTAAGCCTGCGATTAACGGCGCACACTGCAGTGCAAGCTGCAGTTCCACATCCTTTGGCTCCATCTGCTGCAAAATCTCCCATGTCTCACGACTCATGCCGATCCCTCCTGTGTTATACGATCTTCCTAGTTAGTCTTATCTAACTATCTGTATCATATACGACAGCAGGCATCTTGTCAAGAATCAAAAGAATTGTCGCAATAAGCATAGACTGCTTTTGAGTGATAAGTAATATTATTAGAAACACACTTGGAGATTTCATGTGGAAATGCAGGTGGAATATTCGGCTGGAAATGCTGTAAAATCAAAGTAAATATTTCGATCAACAGAACCTTTTATGACAACATCTCTTTCACACAAGTACTTCGATAATCACTTGGTGATATTTTATATCTTTCTTTAAATACTCGGTTAAATGTTCTCTGACTTTCAA
>ERZ827101.924-NODE-924-length-41678-cov-17.523076_pt1 | contig 41678 bp, 40 predicted proteins | sample MGYA00519869_ERZ827101 | MGnify/ENA primary metagenome ERZ827101 (study PRJEB31778, sample SAMEA3449256) | human gut metagenome | biome: human gut; feature: human-associated habitat; material: faeces | place: United Kingdom | collected 2010/2012 ...
CCAGAATGACCACCAGATACATCAGGCCGTCGAACAGGCGGGTGGAGGTGTTGAAAGCTGCCATGGCGTAGTAGCCCAGCGTTTTGATGTGCTCAAAGTCTTTGTTGCCCTGCTCGAACTTGGCGCGCTCCTGCTCCTCGGCGGCAAAGGCTTTTACCACGCCCTGACCCAGCAGGCTGTCCTCGATGGTGGCGTTCAGCTCACCGATCTGGATGCGCTGCTGCCGGAACCGGGCACGCAGACGGCCGTTCAGGTAAACGGACACCACGCCCATCAGGGGCACGCAGGCGAACACCGCCAGCGTCAGCGGGATGCTGGCCTGGCACAGGATGATGAAGGAGGCCAGGATCTTGATAAAGGCGATGAAGAATTCCTCGGGGCAGTGGTGGGCAAACTCTGTCACATCGAACAGATCGTTGGTGATGCGGCCCATGATGGTGCCGACCTTGGTGTTATTGTAATAGGTGTGGTCGAGCAGCAGCAGGTGGTCGAAGGCATCCCGGCGCATGTCGGTCTCGATGTGCACGCCCATGATGTGGCCGATGCCGGACATGAAATACTGGGCCGCGCCGTCGATGATGCGGAGCACAAAGTAGATGCCCGCCAGCTTGAGCACGATGCCGGTGGTCAGGGTGATGCCCACGCCCATGGCCGAGTTGGTGATGGTGCTCATGATCTTGGGCAGGAAGATGTCACACAGGGTGGTCAGCGCGGCGCAGAACAGGTCGAGAAAGAGCACTGCCTTGTGTTTTGCCAGATAGGGTAAAAAGCGGCGGATGAGCGCGCCGCTGCTGTTGTGATGTGCTCCGGGGTCTTTGATGTTTTGCTTTGCCATGGTTCCTCCTTTTTAACGGGCTCACCCTCTCCGTCATTGCTGACGCAATGTCACCTCCCCCAAAGTGGGAGGCTTTGGCAGGATTTGCAAGCTTCATCTTTATGCCAAGGGCTCTCCCTTTGGGAGAGCTGGCGAGCGAAGCGAGACTGAGAGGGCGAGCAATTTTATCTTTTCCTGTAATCCCGTTCGCCGTAGATCGCAGTGCCGATACGCACCAGCGTTGCGCCTTCGCGGATGGCGTTCTCATAATCGCCGCTCATGCCCATAGAGAGGGTCTGCATCTCCACGTTGGAATAGCCGCGCTCCCCGGCCTTTACGAACAGGTCATGGACGGCGGCGAGATACCGGCGGTTCTGTGCATCGTCATCATTGACCGGGGGAATGGCCATCAGGCCCTTGACCCGGATGTGCTCCTGCGCGGCAGCGGCATCCAGCAGGGGCCAGAGCGCTTCCGGCGAAACGCCGCTCTTGCTCTCCTCCCCGCCGATGTTTACCTCCAGCAGGACGTTCTGCACGATGCCTGCTTTGGCGGCTTCCTTCTCGATGGCGGTCAGCAGATGTTCACTGCCCACGCTCTGGATCAGGCTGGCCCGGCCCAGGACTTTTTTGATCTTGTTGGTCTGCAGGTGCCCGATGAAATGGCTGGGCTTGCCGCAGTAAGCGCCTGCGTCAAAGTTTGCGCAGAGCTCCTGCACATGGTTTTCGCCAAACACGTCAATGGGCAGGGCGGCACTTGCGGCCACGGTTTCAGCGGTGCGGGTCTTGCAGGCGGCGCACAGCTGGACCTCGGCAGGGTCGCGGCCCGCCTCCCGGGCAGCAGCGGCCATCTTTTCACGGATGGCCAGCACGGCCTCCCGCATCTCTTCCGGTGTTTTTTCTGCCATAAGGCATCAGTCCTCCTCGGTATATTTTGCGCGCTCTCCGCCAATGAGCTTCGGACGGGTGCGGGCGCAGAGAATGTTTGCTTCACCGATCCGGTTCAGGCTCAGCCGCACCGGCACGGCCACCCGGCGCAGGTGCATCCCGATCAGGGTGCCGCCGATGTCGATACCGGCGTGGGCGCGGATCTCCTCCACGGCAACGGGATCTTTGCACTGCTTCCAACAGGTGGTGGCCCAGCTGCCGCCCGCATGGGGCCGGGGCACGACACATACTTCCTCCCAACCGTATTGTTCGGCGGCTTCCCGCTCAATGATAATGGCCCGGTTCAGGTGCTCACAGCACTGTGCCGCCAGCCAGATGCCGCGCTGGGCCAGCACCGGCGCAATGCCTGCATACACGGCCTGCGCTGCCTCCAGACTGCTGTCCTTGCCGATGTGCCCGCCCACGATCTCGCTGGACGAGCAGCCCACCACGAACACGTCGCCTTTTTTCAGCTTTGCCTGTTCCAGCAGCTCTTCCACTGCCTGCCGGGCTTCCGCCTGAATCTGCTGTTTGAATGCGTCTGTCATATCAATTACCTCGTATTGATCGGTTGCCGCGATGACCCGATGTTCTGTGTTCGATTGGGCCCAAGCGTTTGCAACAATTTTTCCGGGATGCCAGGGGCTTTCATTGGTAAGGGAGCTGGCACGCGAAGCGTGACGGAGCGGTTCAGACCCGTACAGAATAAAGCGCTTTTTCTCCCGCGATGCCAAAATACACCCGGTTCTCCACCGGGCAGAGGGCAGAGCTGCTGCCCTGAGGTTTGCCGGAAAAGCTCCACAGCCAGCTTCCGCTGGCGGTGGAAACGGCCTCGGCGCGGATGCTGTCGGCGGGCAGGGAGAACAGGTTCTCCTGCATCGATTCGCTCAGCCGCAGGGCCACGCCGCGCAGGAAGGTGCTGCCTGCATGGCGTTCCAGCCAGCTGGAGCTGGCCCAGCGGTAGCTGATGTAGAGGGTGCTGTCCTCATCCAGCGCCAGCGCGCCGGGATAGCCCGGCAGCCCGCTGAAGCTGCTCTGACAGCCCTTGCCCCCTGCGGTCAGGCCGCGGGCAGAGGCCGCAGCGCTCCAGATGCAGCGGCTGCCGAGGTCGGAGATGTAGAGGGTCTGGGCGCGCTCGTCCAGTGCAAGGCCGGACGCTCCGGCAATGCCGCCCACCACCTGCTCCACGGTGCGGGCAGCGGGATCATAAACGTATACCGCGCCTGTCCCGGTGTGGGCCAGCAGCTCGGTGCGCAGGGCGCTTTCCAGCCCCTGTTCCGCGCTCTCCTGCCCGACCACGGCAAAGTAGACCTTGCCGTCCGCACCGACTTCCAAGGCAGAAAGGGCCCCCAGCGGGGCACCGTCGATCTGCGTGACCACCTGTTCCACCGAAGCGCCCCAGCTGTCGTGCCGGGCGCGGCAAAGGGTGCCCCCGGCAGGGGTGAGGACTGTGAGCCACAGGTCTCCCGCAGCATCGAACGCAAAGCCGGTCAGCTCGCCCTCTACGCTCAGGATGACCGCAGCGTTGCCGCCGTCGGTGCGCACCAGATCGCTGGTGCGTTTCTTCAGGGAGGAGCCGTTCCACGCCGCCGCATAGACAAGGCCATCCCGGGTGCGGATGCAGTCCACACCCTGATACCCGCCCAGATCCCAGATCTCCCTGCGGTCGGTGGAAAGCGCTGCCTGCGCCGCGCCGGAGGCCTGCCGGTGATCCGGGGCGGTGTAGGTTTTGGGCGGGGCCTCAATGGGCCGGAGCACCAGCGCCCAGACCAGCGCAGCAACCGCGGCCAGCGTAAACACGATGCTCAATTTCTGGAACCTCTGGAGCACTTCCTCCCGCTCGGCGGCACGCTGGGCCTCCTGCACGGCCCGGCGGCGGGCAGCGGCGGCACTGGCCCGGTTGGCGCGGCGAAGCCAGCGGTCTACCCACAGGGCTGCACTGGGCCCGATGGTCAGTGACGCGATGAGCAGGATGAGAAGCAGTTCAACGAATCCGATGCGCATAGGCAGATTTCCTTTGTTCTGATGGTTGTTTTTATCAAATCAGTATAGCACACTTTATAGCAGAGAAGCAAGCCGGCGGCAGGCTCCTGCTGTTTCTTGCAGAGCTTTTGTGGTATACTAAGAAAAATGGGACGGCGGTTTTCCAAAACATTCACTTAAACTTCACAAAATTTTCCAATAATTATATTATGATACCCCTAGAAACTGGAGCTATTTTGATAACGAGGAGGAAACCTCAGATGGCAAAGATACTGATCGTTGATGATGAACCCCGCATCCGGGAACTGATCCGGGAGCATTTACAATATGCAGGCTATGTCTGCGAGGAAGCGGGCGACGGCTCTGCCGCCCTTTCGCTGCTGAGCGGCGGCGGCTTTGATCTGGTGATCCTGGATGTGATGATGCCCTTTATGGACGGCATGACCTGCCTGCGCGAGATGCGCGCCCGCCACATCAACACGCCGGTGATCATCCTGACCGCGCGCGGCGAGGAATATGACAAGCTGGCCGGTCTGGAAGGCGGCGCGGATGACTATGTGGTCAAGCCCTTCTCCCCGCGGGAGCTGGTGGCCCGTGTCAAGGCGGTGCTCAACCGCACTATGCCCCGCTCCGAGGCATCGGACGGCACCATGACCTTTGGCGAACTGACCATCGACACGGCCAGCCACACCGTGCGGGTGGCGGGCGAGGATGTGAGCCTGACCCCCAAGGAGTTTGACCTGCTGGTGTTTCTGGCCTCCAACAAGGGCATTGCCCTGAGCCGGGAGAAGATCCTGCAGAAGGTGTGGAACTACGACTATTTTGGCGAGGACCGCACCGTGGATACCCATGTCAAGATGCTGCGCGGCCATCTGGGCAAATGCCGGGGCTATATTGCCACCGTGTGGGGCATCGGCTATAAGTTCGACCCGGATGCAGCGCGTTAAACAGGAGGTTTGCGGTTGATGCGGCAACCCGAAAAAAAGCGGCGTACCGTGGGCATCCGCGGGCAGCTGATGTGGTTCCTCTGCTTCATCTGCCTGCTGCTGCTGGTGCTGTTCTGGTTTTTGTGCACCCAGCTGCTGGAGCCCCTGTACACCACCCATATCCAGAAGCAGCTGACCGAACAGGCGGATGCCATCGTGCAGAAGCTGGACGATGCCATTGCCGACGGCCAGACCCTCTCTTATTGGGGGTTCGGCAGTCAGCTCTATGTCAACAGCCAGTTTTTCAACCAGCTCAGCAGCGAGATCTACGAAAACGGCGGCATGAGCAGCTTCTGCGTGGATATCTCCGATGTCACGCTGCGGCAGATCTTCAAGGTGGAGAACCTCTCCTACTGCAACCTTCACCGCACCCGGCCCACCGATGAAAACAGCGAGCTGCCCTCTTACAGCACCGCCCGCGCCATGCGTCAGCTCTGCCGCGAGACCGGCAGCTGCGTGCGGAAGATCAACCCGCCCACGCCCTCGGGCACGGTGGAGCTGATGGTGGGCAGAACGACCTCCGACGGCAGCTACACCGTGCTGGTGACCACAAGCCTGATGCATGTCTCGGAGGCTGGCGAGGTGATGAGCACGGTGCTGCCGCTGGCGGCGGCGCTGATCTTTGCCTTTTCCATGAGCGCGGCGTGGCTGTTCAGCGAGTGGTTCACCAAGCCTCTGCGCCAGCTTTCGGGCGCGGCCCGGCAGGTGGCACAGGGCGACTATGCTGTGCAGGTGGAGACCAACCGCCGGGACGAACTGGGCGACCTGGCGCAGGAGTTCAACCACATGGCCAAGGAAGTCCAGCATGCGGCCCAGATGCAGCGCGACCTGCTGGCAAATGTCTCCCACGACCTGCGCACCCCGCTGACCCTCATCAAGGGCTATGCGGAGACGGTGCGGGACATCACCGGCGATGACAAGGCCCACCGGGACGAGCAGATGAACATCATCGTGGATGAGGCCGACCGGCTGACGGCGCTGGTCTCCAGCGTCATGGAGCTGAGCAAGGTGACCAGCGGCGCGGAAAAGTGCGAGAAGGTCCACTTTGATATGGGCCAGCTCTGCGATGAGGTCAGTGAGCGCTATGACGCGGTCTGTGCCCAAAATGGCTGGCAGCTCAAGCTGGAACTGCCGGAGGAAGAGCTGCCTGTCTATGCCGACCCCAACATGATGCAGCGCGCCCTCCACAACCTGCTGGGCAACGCCATGCACCACATCGGCGGGGACGGCATCTTCCTCCTGCGGGCCTCTAAGGTGCCCGAGGGAGTCCGGGTGGAGATCGAGGACCACGGCCCCGGCATCTGTGCCGAGGATCTGCCCTATATCTTTGACCGGTATTACCGCTCCCGCTCCGATGCGGGCAAGCAGGGCACCGGCCTGGGGCTTTCCATCACCAAGGCCATCTTCCAGCAGCACGGCTTCCGCTTCGGCGTGCAGAGCACGCTGGGCAAAGGCACGACCTTCTGGTTCATTGCAACGGATACAAAGTAAAGCGGCCCTCTTCGTCATTGTTTCAGAATGACGGAGAGGGTCGCTTTTTTTAAGCATCTGCTTTCCGGTAAATGCCCAGACTGTTGTCCGGTTCCGGCATCTTCACGCGGGAGGCGCGGTCGTTCACCTTGACCAGCATCCAGCCCATCAGGGCCAGCACCACCACGATAATGAGCCATTTTACGGCGTTGGGGAGTTTCTTCATATTCACATTCCTTTGTTTTTGATCTCAGGGGCGGCAGAGCTTCCGCGCCTGGGTCAGCAGGGCAGCGGCATCGGCGGCAGAGGGCGCTGCGACCCAGTCCGGGCGCTGGCGTGCCCCCGGGCCGCTGCTTCCGGCCTCAGCAAAGCGGGCAAGGCAGGTGTCCGTGCGGTCATTCCAGCCGGAAAAGCCCTCCGGTGCAATGTGGGCTCCAAGGCGGCAGTCCAGCACGGCAGTCTTTCCGGTGGGCCGCCAGGGCCTGCCCAGATAGACCGTTCCGGCGGGGCAGTCGGAGACGAAATCGCAGTCCCAGAACACGAAGCCCAGCCCGTTGGCACTGCCCGAAGGGGCGGTGATGTAGCTGTGGGGAAGGTGGTTGTCTACTGTGCGCAGGATGCACTGCTCAAACAGGGCATCGGCCCCGCCAAAGATGAAATCGATGTCCCCCGAGATCTCGCAGCTCTGGTAATACTGCGCCGAGGGGCGGCGGGGCGCAAACTTGCGGGGGCCCAGAAAACCGTCCTTCTCCCGTTCAGCCTCGGGCAGGGGCGCACAGAAGAGCGTGTCCTGGTTGCCCAGCAGCCTTACCCGGCGGAACACGGCCTTTTCGGCATCCACATAGGCGGCAATGCCCTGCCCCACGGCACTGCCCGGACCGGCATCGTTGGCAATGGTCAGATCCTCTACCGTTACGCTGCCGCCGCTGAAAAAAGCGGTGTAGCTGCGGAAGGTGTGGGTGGGCCGCCCATCCGGGTGGGGCAGCTTGCCGCCGTCCCCAAAGATCAGGGTGGTGGCATCAGCTCCCGCGCCCCGCAGGGTGAGCGCCCGTTTTTCACAGACCAGCTTTTCCCGGTAGATGCCGGGGCCGATGCTGATCTCTGCTTCCAGCTCGTAGGGCACCGCCAGCACGGCCTCCGAGATGCTGGCAAAATCGCTGCTGCCATCCTGGGAAACGGTGAGTTTTAACATGGGCAGTCCTCCCTAGTAAAAGATAAGGCTATTATATGCCCCTTTTGTGAAATTTTCAATGTCCGCAGGGCTCTAACCGGAGCACGGCGGCGGTGATATCATCGGGTCGGCCGGTCTGTTCGGCGCGGGCGCGGGCGGTCTCCACAAGGATCCGGGCCACCTTTTCGGGCGGGTCGCCTGCGGCGGCGGAAAGCTCCAGCTGCTTGGCCACCCAGCCGGGGCCATCCACAAGCAGACCGTCCGAGACCAGTACGGCATAGTCCCCGGCAGCAAGATGCACCACCCGGCTCTGGCCGTTCACACCGCCCAGAATGCCGATGGGCAGGCTGATATCGCCCACCGGACGGGCGCGGCCCCCGTGCACCAGAAAGCCTGGGGCGGCCCCGGCCTTGAAGATCCGTGCCGTGCCGGTGTAAAGGTCCACGCTGATCAGGTCGAGGGTGGCCCCGCTCTCCTCATCGCTTTTCAGGGCCAGCGCCACATTGACCAGCCGCGCCGCCAGCTCAGCGGTGAAACCGGCTTTCAGCAGGCGGGCTGTGAGCTCGGCGGCAAGGCTGCCGTCCACGGCGGCCGGGCGGCCCGTGCCCATGCCGTCACACAGGATCATCTGGGCAGCGGCCGGGCTGCAGAACTGCTGGACCGCATCCCCGGAGACAGTGCCCTTTGCCGCCGTGCCTGCAGTTCCGAACACGGCCCGGAGGGCGGGCTTTTCGCAGAAGAGCAGGGTGGTCATCCCTTTGCAGGAGAGCACCTGCGGCGGGTCGAAGTCCCGGCGGCAGATGCGCCCGGTCTCCTGCGCCAGCGCGGCCAGCTCGGGGGAAGAGAAGCGGGTGCGGGGCAGAGTGACCGCCGCCCGTGCCCGGCCCAGGTCGTCCAGCGTGACAGCGCATTCCAGCGGCGGCGTGCCCAGACTGGCAAAAAACGCCGCCACCCGCCCGGATTTGTAAGGCTCCGGGTTTCCGGGGCGGCCCAGCTGCTCACTGAGCACGCTCAGGGCATCGGCCATGGCGCTGTATTGTTCGGTCAGGGCGGTGCGCATGGCCTCGGCGTGGACATGGGCCTCCTTCCGGCTCCGGTAGAGCGCAAAGGAGCGATTTGCCGCCGCACAGAGCGCCGCCGGGTGGATGCATCTGGACAGCTGGCCGGGCAGATCGCTGGCCTGCAGGTGTCCCTGCTGTTCCAGAATGGGCCGCAGGGCGTTCATTCCCTCCAGCGTGGCAGTGTATTCCTGCTTCCAGCAGGTTTCCCGCCGCCCGCAGTTGAAGCACAGGCTGTCGTGGGTGTTGTCGATGACCCAGCGGAAGGTGTCGCACCGGCGGGGAAACGCATCGTACACAGCGTTCACCGTCTCGGCCAGCGAGGAAAGGCTCTCGGCCACTGCTTCCAGCCGGGTGGCGGCAGCAGAAAGCCGGGGCGGCTCCTCGGGCGGCGCGGGGGCTTCCGGCACCGGTGTCAGCCAATGTTTTGGGAAAAAGGCGGGGGCCGCAAGGCCCAGCCCGGCGCTGAGGAGCAGGGGCAGAGCCGTGCCGGGGGCGGGAACACAGAGTACCCCCAGCACACACCCGCCCGCACAGGCGGCAAGGGTCTCAGCCCGCCGCCCGGGGGCCAGCAGGACCGCTGCCGCCGTGCCGCAGCAGAGCCCCACCGCCGCCGGGGCAAGGGAAGGGTCTGCTGCGCAGAGCGCGGCCCCGGTGAAGGCCGCAAAGGCCAGCGCGGGCTTTTCCTGCCCACGGCAGCAGAGGGCAGCATCCGCCATGGCACAGGCCGCTACCCCAAGGCAGAGGGGGCCGAAGCGCAGCCCGCCCAGCGCCGCCGCCACGGCAGAAGCGGCCAGCAGGGTGCCAAAACCGGGCTTTTCGGGTGGGAAGCGCTGCAGCGCATAGCCGAAGCCGCCCGCCAGCAGGGCATCTGCCCCGCAGAAGAACACCAGCGTGAAGCCTGCCCCGCCGGGCCCCAGCGCAAAGCAGGCACCCCCCAGCACCAGCGCCCCGCACCCGGCCAGAAATGCCGGACGAAGCCTGCCGGGCCAGAGCCATCGGGCGGCCACGGCCGCCCCCACGGCGCAGAGCAGGCAGAGGCTGTCCAGCGAAAATGCCCCGAACCCGTGGAACAGGATGCTCAGCGCAGCTCCGGCTGCGCAGGCGGCAAAGCAGTCCGCAGGCAGGCCCAATGTCAGCCCCAGCCCAAAGGGGAGCAGGGCCCCGTAGAGAACGGCCCAGCCCCCGGCAAGCCCCAGCGCAAAGGCCCCGCCCTGCCGCAGGGCCGGGCGTACCGCCGCCCGGGAGGCCAACGCGGCGGCAACAGGCTGCTTCGGGTGCAGTTTTGTGGTTTCCGGCATGAAAAAATCCCCGCTTTCCGGCGGGGATCTTTTGCAATGTTCTGTTTCCCGCGCCCTTTGCATATACTGTAGCGCGGGCGCGCGGCGTTTTATGGGGTCATGCGGGGAAGCGGCTCAAATCAGCAGAAATAGCGCACTTCACCAAAGAAATTCATCCATTTGGCAATCACTTCATCGCTTCGCGCTTCGATGATGGCCATAATGTTTCGCAGAACACGGGGCGGAATGTTGGAATTGTTGTGGCACAGATAGCATTTCCCGGCCCGCGTGATCCAGATTTTGGTCGCGTTGCTGCTGGGAGCGCCCTGTGAAACATGAACATGAATGGGTTCCAGCGGATCATTTTCGTTGGCCCAGAAGTAGACCCAGTAGGAGCCGATCTTAAAAACCTGCGGCATTTTCCACCCCTCCTTCCTGGGAAAACTGCAGGATCAGATGTGCAGTGGATTCCAGGAACTTCTGGTAGCGGTCGATCTCAGCAGGGGTGAAGCCGCTGACATCCTCCCAGGTATAATCCGGCAGATAGCAGACCGCAGAGTGGAAACAATCCTTCTCGTCGGGCTTTTCGATGTAGACCTTTACACGGTGGTCTGGCTGCATCTCCGAATGCACGATCTCGGTGTTGTCGTCCAGTGTCATAAATGGGTACATCATAAAAACACCTCCGTGGATATGATTGCGAAAAGGGGAAGGAAGATCACCCGTTCAGCTTCTCAATGGCAGCCTTGACACGGGCAAGGGTCGTCTCGCGGCCCATCATGCAGGCAAGGTCGGTGCCGCCGCCGGGGGTGCGCTGCTTGCCGGAAAGGGCAATGCCCAGCGGGTAGAGCAGCCAGCCGTTCTTCTTGCCCAGCTCTTCGGCCTTGGCCTTGCAGGCGTTGAACACGGTGTCGCGGTCAGAGAAGTCCAGGCTCTCGTCGCTCAGCAGGGGCAGCAGGGCTTCCAGTGCCTCCCGGGCGGTCTCCGGGGTGGTCTTCTGCTTCTTGTTGGCGTACAGGCTCACATCGTAGTCGGGCATTGCGTCAAAGAAGTCCAGCTGCTCGGGGATCTCGCCCAGCACCTCACAGCGGGGCTGCAGGTTGGCGCAGAGCAGCTTCTTGTCGATGGGGGTGTGCACGGCCTGATCGATCCAGGGCTCGGCCTTCTTCTGGAACTCCTCAGGGCTCAGGCGGCGGATATACTCCGCGTTGATGGCCCGCAGCTTGAGGGGGTCGAAGATGGCGGGGGACTTGGAGATGCCGTCCGGGCTCCAGATCTTGATGAGCTCTTCCAGGCTGAAGATTTCCTGCTCGGCGTACTCGCCCTTGGGGCTCCAGCCCAGCAGGCAGATGTAGTTCATCACGGCCTCGCTCAGGTAGCCCTTGGCCACCAGATCCTGATAGCTGGCATCGCCGTTGCGCTTGGACAGCTTGTTCTGCGCGTCCTTCATCACGGGCGGGCAGTGGATATAGGTGGGGATCTCCCAGCCAAAGGCCTGATACAGCAGGTTGTACTTGGGGGTGGAGGACAGATACTCGCTGCCGCGGATGACATGGGTGATGCCCATCAGGTGGTCGTCCACAACATTTGCAAAGTTGTAGGTGGGCATTCCGTCGGTCTTGATGAGGATCTGGTCGTCCATCTCGCTGTTCTCGACCTCGATGTGGCCGTAGACCACATCATCAAAGCCGGTCACGCCCTCCTTGGGGATCTTCTGGCGGATGACGTAGGGCTCACCTGCGGCCAGACGCTGCTTGACCTCCTCCTCGGGCAGGTCGCGGCAGCAGCCGTCGTAGTGGGTCATCTCACCGTTGGCGCGCTGTTCGGCGTGCAGTGCCTCCAGCCGCTCCTCGGTGCAGAAGCAGTAGTAGGCCTTGCCCTCTGCCACCAGCTGCTCGGCATACTGCTTGAACATGCCCATCCGCTCACTCTGAACGTAGGGGCCCACAGGGCCGCCGATGTCCGGGCCCTCGTCCCACAGCAGGCCGGTCTCTCGCAGGGTGTTGTAGATGACATCCACAGCGCCCTCAACGTAACGGCCCTGGTCGGTGTCCTCAATGCGCAGGATGAAGGTGCCGTCCTCGTGCTTGGCCATCAGGTAGGTGTACAGCGCGGTGCGCAGGTTGCCAACGTGCATGTAGCCGGTGGGCGAGGGGGCAAAACGGGTGCGGACTTTATTGCTCGGCATAGAAAAACGCTCCTTTTATATTTACAGGCAAAAAATTGCGGATAGCTACCTTTTAGTTTAATCGCTGTGCGCTGTTTTGTCAACGAATCGGCCGCAGATTTGGCAGAATGGGCGTTTGGAAGCAAAAGAAAAATCTTTTTGTCGAAACTGCACGCAATCATTGACGAATGATTGGAAATTTTGTATACTGAGTGGGAGAGATGGCACAATTTTCCTTTGAAGGCTCTGAAGGAGAGATCAGGGCCGGGAGAAAACAGGAAATGGCTGTCTGAGGTGTAAATGACAAAGGAGAAGAAAAAACTATGAAGAGTACCGGAATCGTCCGCGGCGTTGACGGCCTGGGCCGTATCGTCTTGCCCAAGGAGCTGCGCACCAGCATGAAGCTGGACAACGATGCCAAGCTGGAGATCTTTGTGGAGGGCGATGAGATCATCCTCAAAAAATACCGCCCCACCGGCAGCTGCGATTTCTGCGGCGAGGTGGACGACAACGCCATCCAGTATGCAGGCTACTGCATCTGCACCTCCTGCCGCAAGAAGATCGGCAACATGAAAAAATAATGCGGAGAAGGAGGGCAGCCCATGAGCCAGATGATCGACTTTACCCTGCCGTCCTGCCAGCCGGGGCGGACGCTCCACGCGTTCCGCTGTGTGCCGGAGGGAGAGGTGCGGGCGGTGCTGCAGCTCTCCCACGGGATGGTGGAGTTCATCGACCGCTATAAGCCGCTGGCCGAGAATCTGGCCGCCCGGGGCATCCTTGTCACCGGCAACGACCACCTGGGCCACGGCGGGTCCATCCGCACCAAAGAGGATTACGGCTACTTCGGCGAACCCGACGGCAACCGCGCCGTGCTGGAGGATCTGCACGCTGTGACGACCCTGACAAAGCAGCTGTATCCCGGCGTGCCCTATTTCCTGCTGGGCCACAGCATGGGCTCGTTCTACGCGCGGCAGTACCTCTGTGAGTGGGGCGATGAGCTGGACGGTGCCATCATCATGGGCACCGGCTACCAGCCCAAAGCGCTGGTGCAGCTGGCCAGGACCATCTGCCGGGTGCTGGCCGTGTTCCATGGCTGGCACTACCGCAGCAAACTGGTGGCCAGACTTTCGTTTCTGGGGTACAACAAGGGGTTGGAGGGCCGCACGGCCCACGACTGGCTCAACCGTGACCCGGTGGAGGTGGACCGCTACCGCGCCGACGAGCGCTGTACCTTTATCTTTACCCTGAACGCCTATTACAGCATGTTCAGCGGCATCCTGCGGCTGTACGACCCGGCTCTTCTGGCCCGGGTGCCCAAGGATCTGCCCCTGCTGTTCCTGGCAGGCGATGCCGACCCGGTGGGCGAACAGGGCGCAGGCGTGAAGCGGGCGGTCAAGAGCCTGCTGGATGCCGGTGTGAAGAACATCGAGGTCAAGCTGTACCCCAGCGCCCGGCATGAGCTGCTGGTGGAGCTGAACCGCGAAGAGGTCTTTGCTGACATTGGTGACTGGCTGGATCGCCGGCTGTAAAAACACGAACACACAAAAACAGAACCGCCGCCCGAAATTTTCGGGCGGCGGTTCTTTGCACACACGATCAAAAAGGAGAATGGAGGAGAGTTTTTGTCAGAGCATGGGGGACAGGGGGATTACTCGCCGCGGACGGCTGCGAAGCCTGCCTCCAGATCAGCGATGATGTCATCGATGTGCTCGGTACCGATGGACAGGCGGATGGTGTTCTGATAGATCTGCTGCTCGGCCAGCTCCTGATCGTTCAGCTGGCTGTGGGTGGTGGAGGCCGGGTGGATGACCAGGCTCTTCACGTCTGCAACGTTTGCCAGCAGGGAGAAGATCTTCAGGTTGTCAATGAACTTGAAGGCTTCTTCGCGGCCGCCCTTGATGTTGAAGGTGAAGATGGATGCGCCGCCGTTGGGGAAATACTTCTCGTACAGGGCGTGATCCGGGTGATCGGGCAGAGAGGGGTGGTTGACCTTTTCCACCTGAGGATGGTTTGCCAGGAATTCGACCACCTTCTTGGTGTTCTCCACATGGCGCTCGATGCGCAGGCTCAGGGTCTCGGTGCCCTGCAGCAGCAGGAATGCATTGAACGGGGAGATGGTGGCACCGGTATCGCGCAGCAGGATGGCACGGATGTAGGTGACGAAGGCGGCAGGGCCTGCGGCATCGGCGAAGGAAACACCGTGGTAGCTGGGGTTGGGATCGGCGATATTGCCGAACTTGCCGCTGGCCTTCCAGTCAAACTTGCCGCTGTCCACGATGATGCCGCCCAGGGTGGTGCCATGGCCGCCGATGAACTTGGTGGCGGAGTGGACCACGATGTCTGCGCCGTGCTCGATGGGGCGGATCAGGTACGGGGTGCCGAAGGTGTTGTCGATGACCAGCGGCAGGCCGTGCTTGTGGGCAATGGCGGCAATGGCATCAATGTCGGGGATATCGCTGTTGGGGTTGCCCAGGGTCTCCAGATAGACGGCCTTGGTGTTGGGCTGGATGGCATTCTCCACCTCGGCCAGATCGTGAGCATTGACAAAGGTGGTGGTCACGCCGAACTGGGTCAGGGTGTGCTCCAGCAGGTTGTAGCTGCCGCCGTAGATGGTCTTTTGTGCCACGATGTGGTCACCGGCCTGTGCCAGCGCCTCGATGGTGTAGGTGATGGCGGCAGCGCCGGAAGCGGTGGCCAGAGCAGCCACGCCGCCCTCCAGAGCAGCGATGCGCTTCTCGAACACATCCTGCGTGGAGTTGGTCAGGCGGCCGTAGATGTTGCCTGCATCGGCCAGACCGAAACGGTCAGCGGCGTGCTGGCTGTTGCGGAACACATAGGAAGTGGTCTGGTAGATGGGCACGGCGCGGGAATCGGTTGCGGGATCGGCCTGCTCCTGGCCAACGTGAAGCTGCAGGGTCTCAAATTTATAGTTAGACATAGTAATTAACCTCTTTATCTGTACTTAAAGTATAATTCTGACGCATAAAAAATCCCGGTCACTGACACCATTTCAGTGCACCGGGCAAAAATTCAGGTTTAGCGCTTTGGCAGCTTTTCCATCACATTCACACACACATTCGGTCTGCAGAGGGCAATGCACAGCGCTCGGTCCCATATTCTGCCCGGGTGGTGTACATTCGCCCACAACGGAAGTTCGCGTGGAGCAGGTTTTTCCAGATCAGCGTCATTTTGGTGCCCTCCTTTCAACGATTTTCCCAATCCTCTACGACCCCGAGGAATCTAGTATCAATTTCCCACTAGGTTTGTGGATTTGTTGTCTGGATTATATCCCTATTTACCTAGATTGTCAATAGGTTTATTACAAAAAAGTTGGAAATTTTCCGCAGGGGTCTATTTTGCGAGGTTTTGAAGATCCCGCCCACCATAAACAATACGAACGAGAGTTACGGTACGGGTGCTTTGATCGATCAGGTAGAACAACAGAAAATTCTCCACGGTAAACCTGTGCATCCCCATGCTCTGCCACGGTTCCCAGTCCACAACAGGGTACCGCCCGGGCAGGGCATCCAGTGAGCGAGCAGCCTTGCGGATGCGGTTGACCAGTTTTTGGGCGGTAGCTGGCTCTTTGAGCGAAAATGCGACATAGGAGTAGAGATCCCGCAGGTCGTCCAACGCCTGCGGTGCGTAGCGGACCGTATAAACGCTGCTCATATTCCAAACTCCTGATACAATGCGGCATCGACTTCATCGGCAGAAAAACTTTTGCTATTTTGCAGAGAGGCGACTCCCTTTTGCAGCTCGGTATCCAACTCGGTACGGCTCATGCCACCCACAGCAGTGGGGGTGGCAGGGGGAAGATGCAGATCGAGCGGGAGCCCCCGGGTCAGGACGATCTGGCGGTAAAGCATCTGGATGGCGCTGGATGGGGTAATGCCCAGTTGAGCAAGGATATCCTCGGCGCTTTCTTTCAGGTTGGTATCAATGCGGGCATAGACGGCGGCGGTGTTAGCCATAACGATCACACTCCTTTTTTACAGTATAACGCAGATTGCTTGCAAATGCAATCGGGTGCAAGCAAAAATAAATGCGGTGTTTTGCGTTGACGGGAAAACGGGGATGCTGTATACTAAGTCTATTCTTTATTCTTGTAAAGGAGGGCGGGCAGATGAGCATTGGGCCAAGTATGCCGCTGCGGCTGGAAAAGCCGGAGGGCATCGACCTTGCACAGGCGGCGCGGTATTTCGGGGCCCGGGGCGGCGCGGACGCGGCCACCCAGGCGCTGCTGGAAAAATGCGCCGTGCCGCTGCTGGCGGCGGCCACGCCCCGGGCAGTCTGGCTGGAGGCCGACCCCGACAGCCTGACAGCGGCGGGCATTCTGGCGGGGGAAGATGTGGTAAAGCATCTGGAAGGCTGCACCGCCGCCCTGCTGCTGGCCGTAACGCTTGGCCCAGGTGTGGATGCCCAGATCCGCCGGGCCGGTGTGGGCGATATCGCCGCCGGTGTGGCATCGGATGCGCTGGGCTCCGCGCTGGCCGAACAGGCTGCGGAAGCCGCTGAGGCTGAGCTGCGCCAGTGGGCTGCCCGGCAGGGCAAGTATCTGACGGGGCGCTATTCCCCGGGCTACGGGGACTGGCCCCTTGCCGTGCAGCCGCTGTTGGCAGCAGCGCTGGACACCGCCCGCCGCGCTGGGCTCTGTGTCACGGAAAACAACCTGATGACCCCCCGCAAGAGCATCACGGCCATTCTGGGGGTCAGCGATCACCCGGTCCGGGGTCATCTGGCGGGGTGCGGGCACTGCGTGCTCCGCACCCGGTGCGAATATAGAAAGAGGGGGATCACCTGTGCAAGCGAATGAACTGTTTGACCGGCTCAATACCATCCTGCTGGATGGCGGCATGGGCACCATGCTGCAGGCAGCGGGCCTGAAACTGGGGGCCCGCCCCGAGGAGCTGAACATCACCGACCCGGCGCTCATCGAGAGCATCCATGCCCGGTACGCCGCCGCAGGCAGCCGCATCATCAATGCCAATACCTTTGGCGCTTCCGCCCACAAGCTGGCGGGCAGCGAGTACACGCTGGAGGAGATCATTGCGGCGGGCATTGCCAACTGCAAGCGGGCCTGTGCCCCTTACGGTGCACTGGCCGCGCTGGATGTGGGCCCACTGGGGGAGCTGCTGGAACCCAACGGCACCCTTGCGTTTGAGGATGCCGTGGCAGAGTATGGCCGCATCGTCCGGGCGGGCGTGGCTGCCGGGGCTGACCTCGTGTTCCTTGAGACCTTTACCGATCTGTATGAGCTGAAGGCCGCCCTGCTGGCCGTCAAGGAGAACAGCAGCCTGCCCGTGCTGGCCAGCATGAGCTTTGAAGCAGGCGGCCGCACCTTTACCGGCTGCACGGTCGAGAGCTTTGCCGCCACCGCCCGGGGCTTGGGGGCCGATGCCGTGGGTATCAACTGCTCTCTTGGCCCCAAGGAGATCTTCCCCATGGCAAAGCGGCTGACCGAGGCCCTGCCCGGCAGCTTCCCGGTGTTCGTCAAGCCCAACGCGGGCCTGCCCCGCGCCGATGGCTCGGGCTACGATATCACTCCGCAGCTCTACGCCATGCAGATGAAGCCCTACCGGGAGCTGGGCCTGTTTGCTGCAGGCGGATGCTGCGGCACCACCCCGGAGTTTATCCAGCTGCTGAACGGCGTGTTTGCCGATTGCAGGCCGGGCCGCCCCGACCACCCCATGAAGTCGGTGGTGTGCAGCCCCATGGACTGCGTGGATGTGGACGGCATCACGGTGGTGGGTGAGCGCATCAATCCCACCGGCAAAAAGCGGTTCCAGCAGGCCCTGCGGGAAGGGGATATGAACTATGTGCTGGAACAGGCCGTGAGCCAGACCGAGGCCGGGGCCCAGATCCTGGATGTGAACGTAGGTGCGCCCGGCGTGGATGAGCCTGTCCTGATGGAACAGGTGGTCAAGGCCCTGCAGAGCGTGGTCAGCCTGCCGTTGCAGCTGGACTCCTCCCATGCCGAGGCGCTGGAACGGGGCCTGCGGGTCTACAACGGCAAGCCCATCGTCAACTCGGTGAACGGCGAGGCGGAAAAGCTGAACACCATTCTGCCCCTGTGCAAAAAGTACGGCGCGGCGGTGGTCGGCCTTGCCATTGATGAGCGGGGCATCCTGCCCAAAGCCGAGGACCGCGTGGCCATTGCCCGCCGCATCCGGAACGCGGCACTGGCGGCAGGCATCCCGCAGGAGGACATCTACATCGACTGCCTGACCCTGACGGCCAGCGCCCAGCAGGAGGATGTGCTTGCCACGGTGCAGGCCCTTCACGCCTGCAAGGAGGAGCTGGGGGTGCGCACCATTCTGGGCGTGTCCAACATCAGCTTTGGTCTGCCCTGCCGCGCCTACCTGAACACTACCTTTCTCACTATGGCCATGTATGCCGGGCTTGACCTTGCCATTATGAACCCCTCCAGCGAGGAGATGATGGCGGCGGTCTACGCTTACAACGTCCTGACCAACCGGGACCGGCAGAGCACGAAGTACATTGAGCGGTATGCCAACCGGGTGCCCGCTTCTGCCGCACTGGTGCAGGCCGTGCAGAATGCCCAGACCGCCCCGGCAGCAGGCGAAACACCGGAGGCCGCCGGCCCCTATGCCCCCTTGATGAAGGCGGTGGAAAAGGGCTTGAAGGGCGAGGCGGCTGCCCGCACCCGGGCGCTGCTGGAGGAAAAGGAGCCGCTGGAGCTGGTGGACGAAGCCCTCATTCCGGCGCTGGATATCGTGGGTGCAAAGTATGAAAAGGGTATCCTCTTCCTGCCGCAGCTGCTGCAGGCGGCCGCCGCCGCGCAGGGAGCCTTTGAGGAGATCAAGACCGCCATTGCCCAAAAGGGCGAGGGCAGCGCCAGCAAGGGACGCATCGTCATTGCCACCGTCAAGGGCGATGTCCACGACATCGGCAAGAACATCGTCCGGGTCATCCTGGAGAATTATGGCTTTGAGGTCATCGACCTGGGCCGTGACGTGCCGGTGGAAACGGTCGTGAATACCGTCCGGGAGAAGGATGTGCATCTGGTGGGACTTTCCGCCCTGATGACCACCACCCTCAAGAGCATGGAGGAGACCATCCGGGCCCTGCACGATGCCAAGCTGGACTGTAAGATCATGGTGGGCGGCGCTGTGCTGACCCCCGAATATGCAAAAAAGATCGGTGCCGACTGGTACGCCAAGGATGCCAAGCAGAGTGCCGATATTGCCAAGGAGTTCTTTGGCGTATAAACCGAACCAACAAAAAATGGAGCACCATGCGGTGCTCCATTTTTTATGCTTACTTTTACTTTTTGATCCAGCCGTCCACAGCGGCAACCAGAGCCCTGCCCCGGCGGCCCAGGAGCTTGGGCAGGAGCATCCGGGCCATGGCCCAGACACCTGCAAAGTTGAACAGGATGATGGCGGCGGTGATGATGCCCGTCCACAGGCCGTAGAGCGGAGGCTCGGCCAGCAGGAGCAGGGCCTCGCCCGCCAGTACGCCGAAGTTCAGCGCCACCCGGCCCGGATGGATGGACATGCCGATCATGTTGTGGGCATCCAGCGCGCGCAGCACGAACACGATGCCCAGACCGAAGAAGGAAGCCACCGTTGCGCCGATGGGCCCCCACCACTTGATGAAGAAGTAGTTCATAATGCAGTTGCTCACGGCACCGGCCAGCATGGTCCACAGGCTGTGGGTGGACTTTTTGTTGACAACGTATGCGCTGTTGAGGAACTGGTTGAAGCAGCTGCAGGTGGAAGCCAGCGTAAGGAAGGGCACAAAGTGCCAGGCGTAGTAGTAGTTGGCCTTCATCACGTGCATGACCGGGCGGCAGAGCCAGATGATGCCTGCCGCACAGCAGAACAGCACCGAGGAATAGGTGCGGAAGATCTTGGTAAAGAACCGGGCACGGCCCTCTTCCTCAGTCACGGCGGAGAGCTGCCAGGCATCGTAGAAGATCAGGCCCAGCGTGGTCAGGATGGTGGGCAGGAAGTAGCCGGTGGAAAGCAGGCCGCTCCAAGCGTCGCCGCTGTGGCCGTCCAGCCCGCCGCACATCTCGCGCACAAAGAACAGGTCCGATGCGTTGATGACCCAGAAGCTGATCTGGGCCGGGATCATGGGCAGGGAAAAGCGGAGCATCTGCTGCCAGAGATCCCGGTTCAGGGCCTTGAGCTCCACATAGTTCCACAGCCTGCCGGTGATGCAGAGGAAGAGCACGCTGACCAGGTCACCGCTGATGATGGCAAGCAGATAACCGTTGGCCCCCCAGTGGAAGCCCACAAGGTAGAGCACATAGAACATCAGGGTGGCAAAGGTGCACAGGATGCCGTCCACGGCCACCAGCTTGTTCCACTGGTGGCTGCGCACGAACTGGGTGCAGAGGGTGCGCAGGCAGCTCATCAGGACGTAGATGTAGATGAGGAAGCCGTACTGCGCCATATCGGGCAGGAACTGCGCCACAGGCCAGCAGAGGATCAGGATGCCGAAGCCCCCCAGAATGGTCAGCAGGCCGTTGGTGAACACCTGCTTTTCGCTGTTGCCCTTGTCCAGGCCAAAGCGGATGATGGCGTTGGACATGCCCATCGAGACAAAGGGGATGAGCAGGTTTGCATACTGGCTCAGGATCTTCGCCAGACCCAGATCGGCGATCTCGGCCATGGCGTAGGTCAGGAACGGCTGCACCAAAAGGGTCAGCAGCTTAGACGAAAAGCTCGAAATGGCAAAGATAATGGTGTTTCCGGCCAGCTTTGAATATTTGTCGCCGCCGGAGGTCTTTTTTTCACTTTCCACGAAAGGTACACACTCCTAATAGTTTCTATATACTTTAGGGCAAAACCTCTCAGCTTCGCTTTGCAGCTCTCCTGATAGGAGAGCCAAGAAAACAGTGGTGCCTGACTTGCCACCCCTACCAGGGGAGGTGCCGCCATAGGCGGCGGAGAGGTTATTTCAATAAAGCCCGCCGTTCTTTCCAGTCCGGCAGCAGCTTTTCCACCTCGGCCCAGAAGGCCGGGCTGTGGTTGGGCTGCAGGAAGTGGCAGTACTCGTGCACCACCACATAGATCTGTGCGGCGGGCGGCATATTGTAGAGCTGCAATGCAAAGGTGATCTGCCGCCGTTTCATGTAGCACACGCCCCACCTGCTGGTCATGTCCCGCACCCTGATGATGGGCTTCTGCCCGCCCAGCACCCCGGCAAAGGCAGGGTAGACCTTGTCGCTCATGGCGGTAAAACAGGCCAGTGCCTCCGCCTGGGAGGGCAGGGGCTGGTCATTCCGGGCGTTCCGCCGCAGCTGGCGGGAGACCGCCTCCCGGATCCACTGGGCCTGCTCTGTCACAAAGGTATCGGCAAAGCCCACCGTGTAGGACCACGGGATGCTCACGGCCACGGTGCCGTCCCGCCGGATGTGCAGGTTGAGCCGCTTGACCTTTTTGCGGGTCAGCTCATAGGGAATGCCTGCGGCGGTGCGCCGGGTCACTTCCGGCTTGCGCTGCGGCATTTCAGCCAGTCCTCCACGGGCAGCTGGGCCAGAACCACCGCTGCAAAGATGAGGGTGCAGCCAAAGACCTCCCGCATGGAAAGGCTCTGGTGGAGCAGCAGCCAGCCGCCCAGCGCGCTGAACACGCTTTCCAGACACATGATGAGGCTTGCAATGGCGGGGTTCACGTCCCGCTGGCCCAGGATCTGCAGGGTGTAGGCCACGCCGCTGGACATCACGCCGCAGTAGGCCAGCGGGAGCCAGTTGGCCCTGAACTCGGCCAGGGTGGGGTTCTCGAACAGGAGGGCGGCGGCGGTGCTCTCTACGGCCACCACAAAGAACTGCAGCAGGCTCAGGCGGACACCGTCCACCTGCGGGGCAAAGTGGTCCACCGTCATAATCTGAAAGCTGAACAGCACGGCGCAGGAAAGCAGGATCCAATCGCTGGCCTCAATGCCGCCAAAGCCGTTTTTCATGCAGAGCAGATAGAGCCCGCCCACGGCGATGACCATGCTCAGCCAGAGCCGGGCACTGCCCCGCCGCCCCAGAAACAGCCCGAATACCGGCACCAGCACCACATACATGGCGGTCAGGAAACCAGCCTTGGCCGTAGAAGGGTTGAGCGTGATGCCGATCTGCTGGGCAGCGGAGGCCGCAAACAGCAGGGTGCCGCAGCAAAGCCCCGCCGTCAGCAGATGTCTGCGGTCGGCAGGGGCTTTGGGCCAGCCATAGGCTGCGCCGTGCCTGCGGTGGAGGGCATCGAAGGCGCGGACGGTGGGCAGCAGCACCAGCACCGCCAGCCAGCTGCGCCCGGCCAGAAAGGAATAAGCCCCCATGCCGGAGCCTGCGCTCTGGGCCACGAACGCCGTGCCCCAGATAAAGGCGCAGAGCATCAGCATGAGAGAGTGCCTTGTTTGTGTGTTCATCTTAGCCGATGCCCTCCACTTTCATCAGACCGTAGAGGTAGTAACGGCTGGAATCGTAGGAAATGGTAACGCGGTAGCTTGCGTTGGGGTCAAGGTTGCCGATGTCGCAGTGGTAGTTCTGGCCGTCGGCGGAGAAATAGAAGGTGGTGTTGTCCACATACTGCGCGCCGCTGTCCACCTTTTTCCAGAGGGAGACCTTGAACTTCTGGGCACCGCCGTCGGTGGTGCCGCAGCCGTAAATGCTCAGCAGGCCGCTGGGCACAGTGAAGTATTCGGTCTTGCGGCTCCAGATGCCGTTGAACACGATGTTCAGCGCCCCGTTGGCCCGGGCTGTGACGTATTTGGCTGTGGTATCGGCAATGCCATCAATCATCAGCGGGTCAGAGCTGAGCACGGCCCACTGGGTGGTGTCGTCCTCCTGCACCTCGTTGGAAGAGCCGAACACCTTTTGGGCAATGCTCTTGCAGCCGCTCAGGACGACAACGGCCAGCACAGCTGCCAGCGCAAAGGCAAGGATTCGTTTTGTTTTACTCATGTTTTTCTATCCTCAAAAACAGCAGGTGAAAAATGCGATATTTTTGCATGATACCATAGTATACCGCATTTTTTTCCTGCTTACAAGGGATTTTCTGTGTCTTAGCCGTCCAATGCCGTCAGAGCGGCACGTTCGGCGGCGGCAAGGCCGCTTTCGTCGGAGCGGAACAGGGAGCCATAGCGGTAGAGCGCCCAGCCCCCGGCACCGGCGCTGCGCAGGTCGGTCACCTGCCGGGCCAGCGCGCTGCCGGTGCACCACTGGCTGACGCTGTCGGCGTTGGCTCCGCCGTCTCCCACACCGACCCGGTAGGCTCCCAGACCGAAATAGAGGGCCGTGCTCTCTGCCCGGGGCATGGCCAGCCACTCGGCGGTGATGTTCTCAAAGGCAAAGCGGGTGCTGCCGGAGGAGAGGGTATAGCCGTAGCCCCAGTAGATCTGGGGGCAGAGGTAATCCACAACGGCATCCGCACCGGAGGCCGTCAGCCAGACGGAGAGATCGGTGTACTGCTCGTTCCGGTCGTTGTCCGGGTTGCCCTGGGGACTGACCCCGAACCGCAGGGTCGGGTCGGCGGCCTTGACGGCATCGTGGGCGGCTTTGACCAGCCGGGTCACGTTGGCCCGCCGCCATGCGGTCAGGTCGTTTTCCCCGCTGGCTGCAAACTGCGCCGCGTCAATGGAAGGATCGGTGGTGGGGTAGAAGTAGTCGTCAAAGTGGATGCCGTCCACGGCGTAGTTCTGCACCAGCTCTGCCACGCCCTGTACCACATAGTCGGCAGCCTCCGGAATGGCGGGGTTCAGGTAGGCCCCCTCGTTCACGGTGCAGACCCACTCCGGGTGGGTGTTCAGCAGGCTGTTCTCTGCAAGGACGGGGGGCATAGAGGCCGAGCTCCTGAGCCGGTAGGGATTGACCCAGGCCTCCAGCGAAAGCCCCCGGGCGTGGGCCTCGGTCAGCAGCACGTCCAGCGGGTCAAAGCCCGGGTCCTGCCCCTGCACGCCGGCGCACAGGTGGCTCCACGGGAAGAGGCTGCTCCGGTAAAGCGCATCCCCGAAGGGCCACACCTGTGCAATGACGGTGTTCAGCCCAAGGGACAGGCAGTTGTCCATCAGCGCGGCGGCATCGGCCCGGAACGCGCTTTCTGAGGAAAAGTCCATCTCTGCAAATTCGAGATAGCTCACCCACACCGCCCGCCACTCGCCGCTGGGCAGGGCGGGGTTGGGGGCAGCCTGTGGTGATGGCGCAGGCTCCGCATTGTTTCCTGCCGGGATAGAACGCAGCAGATAATACGTCAGGGCGGCAGATACAGACCCGCCCAGTCCGATCAGGAAGGCGCGGCGGCCAACCCGGCGCTTGCGGTGCCGGTTCCGCCGCCGCTGGGTCATGCGTCTTCCTCCTGCATCTTGTACAGGCTCAGTGCCGCCCAGCCCCGGGCGCAGGCCAGCAGCACCCAGAGCAGATTGGCCCAGAAGCTCAGGCCTGCCATGCCGCCGTAGACCGTGAGCAGAACAAAGAGCAGGTGGAATGCCTCCGCGGCACCCACCAGCTGCAGCTGGCGCTGGATGGGCCTGCCCTTCTGGTACTCCAGTGCCAGCAGGGCGGGCCAGACCAGTGCGGAGAATAAGTAGGCTGCCCAGCCGCCCAGCACATAGCTGAGCATGAGCAGGACAAAGATCAGAAAATAGCTGCGCTTGTCCTTGGGGTCAGAGCCCTTTTCAGCGGCCAGAAACAGGATGGTGATGCCGGTGATGCAGAACGCGACCATCTCCAGAAACGAAAAATCCATGCCGCCCAGCACGGCAAAGCCGTTGAGCATGGATGCCGCCGCCGCGCACAGCAGGAAGAAATACCAGGTCTTATGGGTGAATTTGAGCTTCATAGGGGAAGTCCTCCAGCAAAAATTTGGATTGTTTCAAATATTATAACACAATTTTCCGCAGGTTGTGTTACAATAAGGAAAACATGATTCAAAATCTGCGGAGGGATCCATGAACGTTGTATTCTCACTCATCCTGCTGGCGGCCGCCCTGGGCTGCATCGTTTTTCTGCTCACCCGGCGGGAAAACGCCCGCCGCAGTCAGTATGGCCCCAGCGGCCTTTCCGAATTCCGCACCGACCTGCCGCTGGACGACTGCTTCGACCGGCTGGACCAGCACAGCTCGGACGATGAGTTCGCCTACGAGTGCCGCCGTGAGAACGATGGCGGTTTCCTGCTCCATCTGACCCTGCACCAGCCAACCCAGCAGCCGCTGGACACCCTGTATACCCTCCGGCTTGACCCCGGGCGGCAGACCATCGCCACCCTGATCTTCATCCGGGAGGCCTTTGGCTACAAGGAGCCGCTTTTTCCGCAGGAAATGCTGGACAAGTTCATGCAGCAGAAGCTGGAAGCCCACCGCACAAAATAATTTTGCCCGAAACGCTTTTCATTTCGCGCGTTTTTTGTTATACTTACTTGTGCGCCCGGCAAACCGGGCAATGGGGGCTAGTAGCTCAGTTGGTCAGAGCTGGCGGCTCATAACCGCTTGGTCCCGGGTTCAAGTCCTGGCTGGCCCATGCAAAAAAGCACGAAGGTTTCGGCCTTCGTGCTTCTTTTTTGCTCATTCATACAGTTCTTTGCTCATCTGGCCGTTTTTGTTTGCCCCAATTGCGGCAGATCCTGCTTTCTGCCGCAAATTGCATCAGATCCCGCCGTTTGCTCAATGAGTATTTCCCGCTGTCCCGTTATACTGGGAGGGAAATGGAATGAAACGATGGAGGAACAGACCATGAAATACGGTGTCATCGATGTGGGTGGCGGCCTGCGGGGCATTTACGGCGCTGGCGTGCTGGACCGCTGCCTGGAGGAGGACCTCCGCTTCGATCTCTGCATCGGCGTTTCGGCGGGCAGCGCCAATATGACATCCTATCTGGCAGGCCAGCATGGGCGGAACAAGCCCTTTTACGATGAATACTCCTTCCGCAGGGAGTACATGAGCGTGCACAACCTCATCCACAAGCACTCCTATCTCGATCTGGGCTATGTCTACGGCACCCTCAGCAATGCAGGCGGCGAGAATCCGCTGGATTACGCGGCGCTTGCCCGCAGCCCGACAGAGCTCTGCGTGGTGGCCGCTAATGCACAGAACGGCGAGGCGCAGTATTTCACCAAGGCAGACCTCCACCCGGACGACTACCGCATCCTCATGGCATCCTGCTGCATCCCGGTCATCGACCAGCCCTGCGTCATCGACGGCGTGCCTTATTTTGATGGCGGCCTGGCCGACCCCGTCCCGCTGGAATGGGCCTTTGCCCACGGATGCGACCGGGTGGCTCTCATCCTGACCAAGCCCATCGGGCTGGTGAGGAGTGATGCCCTGGACGAGCATCTGGCACACCTGCTGCAGTCGCATTACCCCGCTGCAGCCGAGGGGCTGCGCCGCCGGGCATGGCGGTACAACACGGCTGTCCAGCGGGCGCGGGAGCTGGAGCGGCAGGGCCTTGTCTGCATCATCGCCCCGGACAGCACCGAGGGAATGTCCACCCTGACCAAGAACCGCGCCGGCCTTGAAAAAATGTACACCAAAGGCAAACAGGATGCCGAAGCGCTGGTGCGGTGGATGCAAAACACCAAACAAGATGAATCGGTGGGCACCGAGAGATGAAACCCGTTCACTTCCCTTGACAATATCCGCCCCGGACATTATACACATGATATGTACATACAGACAAAGGAGCCTGGAGCGGTATCGCTCTGGGCTTTTTTGCTTTGGAACAGAAAAATCGGATTTTTTGCAAAAAACACTTGCAAAGAAGGAATTCTTGTGGTAAAATAATTGAGCTGTGATTGTGCTGCTATAGCTCAGTTGGTAGAGCGCATCCTTGGTAAGGATGAGGTCTCCAGTTCGAATCTGGATAGCAGCTCCAGCTCAAACCGCCTTGATGGGAAACCGTCAGGGCGGTTTTTTGCATCCATCGCTCTGCCGTCTGCAGCAGCGCAAGCCTGGCAGCCCCAGTCAGGGGAGCTGGCGCGGAGCGCCTGAGAGGTCCATCAAACAACAAAGCCGCAGGCCTGTTGAGGGCTTGCGGCTTTGCTGTTATGGGAAAGAGGTAAAAGTGTCTGTAAAATGTCGGTTTAAATCAGAAGTCGACCTCAGTGTCGTAGTAGCAGCACTTGAGCAACTTCTCCATCTCCTCCTGGCTGGGCTGGCGGGGATTGGAGCCGGTGCAGGCATCGCCGATGGCGTTCTTTGCGATCTCGGGCAGACGCTCCAGGAACACTTCCTCGGGAACAAAGCCCTGCTCGGTGGGGTAGGAATCGGGGCCGTAGTTCTTGATGCAGTGGGGGATGTTCAGCGCATCGTTCATGCCGCGCAGGTACTCGATGAGCAGCTTGACCTTCTCGTCGTCGTTGGAACCGCCCAGCTTCATCTCGTCAGCGATGACACCATAGCGCTTCTTGGCCTCGGGATCCTTGGCGTTGAAGGCGATGACCTTGGGCAGATACATGGCGTTGGCAGCACCGTGGATGATGTGTGCGCCGTAGTCGGCAAAGGCAGCACCGGTCTTGTGTGCCATGGAGTGGACAATGCCCAGCAGCGCATTGGAGAATGCCATACCGGCCAGGCACTGTGCATTGTGCATGGAATCGCGCTTGGACATATCGCCGTTGTAGCTATCCACCAGATCGCCCTGGATCATCCGGATGGCGAAGATGGCCAGCGGGTCGGTGTAGTCGCAGTGGGCGGTGGAAACATAAGCCTCGATGGCGTGGGTCATTGCATCCATACCGGTGTGGGCAACCAGCTTCTTGGGCATGGTCTCGGCCAGATCGGGATCGACAATGGCGACATCGGGGGTGATCTCAAAGTCAGCGATGGGGTACTTGATGCCCTTCTGATAATCGGTGATGATGGAGAAGGCGGTCACCTCAGTGGCGGTGCCGGAGGTGGAAGAGATGGCGCAGAAGTGGGCCTTGCGGCGGAGCGGCGGAATGCCGAACACCTTGCACATCTCCTCAAAGGTGATCTCAGGGTACTCGTACTTGATCCACATGGCCTTTGCGGCATCAATGGGGGAGCCGCCGCCCATGGCAATGATCCAGTCGGGCTCAAACTTCAGCATGGCCTCTGCGCCGCGCATGACGGTCTCAACAGAGGGATCGGGCTCGATGCCCTCAAACAGCTCCACTTCCATGCCGGCTTCCTTCAGGTAGCCAACAGCGCGGTCAAGGAAGCCGAACCGCTTCATGGAGCCGCCGCCGACACAGATCATGGCCTTTTTGCCGGTAAAGGACTTCAGGGCTTCCAGAGCACCCTTGCCGTGGTACAGATCGCGGGGAAGAGTAAAACGAGCCATAGGAAATACCTCCGATTCAATCAAAACTCTCTGGTCTGTGGATGTTTGACACAAAAATAACCAACTCTCTTACACAAAGTGTACTGCAAACCATCCAAAAGTTCAATTGCCGGAATGTGGAAAAATCAGACCCAATTTTGGGCATTTCGCTGGAAAGGGAAGGCTTCCCGGCCGGAGAAACCGGGAAAATGGCAAACAAAAAACCACCTGAAGCTCTAAGACTTCAAGTGGTTTTTCAATGGAGCTGCTATCCAGATTCGAACTGGAGACCTCATCCTTACCAAGGATGCGCTCTACCAACTGAGCTATAGCAGCAAATGGCGACCCGGATCGGGCTCGAACCGACGACCCCCAGCGTGACAGGCTGGTGCTCTAACCAACTGAGCTACCGGGCCATGATCGCTCAAGTTCGTGCGGCGTTTACCGCCGGAACGTGCCTTATTATACCGGAAGATGGACGGCTTGTCAAGCGGAAAAAACAAAAAAGCCGCAAAAAAGATGAAAAAGGCGGACTTCCTCAGTCTGCTCACTGCATTCGCAGCCAGCTCCTTCCATGAGGGAGCCTCTTTGCAGGGGCACAAAGGCCCCATCCCAGAGGGGGCTGGCATCGCGCAGCGATGACTGGGGGAGTATGTCTGCGCAAAAACAAAACCTCCGGAACGGCTGCTCCGGAGGTTTGTGGCAGGGGTAGTAAGTCTCGAACTCACGGCACGCGGTTTTGGAGACCGCTGCTCTACCAACTGAGCTATACCCCTAAATCTATGCTGCATTCGCTGAATGCCTGCTTATTATATAAGATTCGGCGCAAAATGTCAAGCATAAATTTTCAGGTTTTGGTGTTGCAGCCGCAGCAGCCGTCTTTGGCGGCGGGCAGGCTCTGGGCCAGCTGCTCCAGAGTGACGCTGTCGATGTACTGGTTGATGACCTCGTCCAGCCCTGCCCAGAACGGCAGGGTGAAGCACTGCTCGGACATGGGGCACTCGTTGGTCTCGCTGCCAAGGCAGGGGATGGGGGCCACGCTGCCCTCAATGGCGCGCAGGATCTCACCGGCGGTGTAGTCGGCGGGGGCCTTGGTCAGCCGGTAGCCGCCCTGGCTGCCGCGCTCACTTTTCACAAGCCCCACCCGGGCCAGCGGGGTGACGATCTGTTCCAGATATTTCAGGCTCAGGTTCTGCCGCTCGCTGATCTCTTTCAGGGAGACGGTGGTGCCCGGTGCGTAGCGGGCCAGCTCGGCCATCAGCCGCAGGGCGTAGCGGCTCTTTGTGGAAAATTTCATGGTCTACTCTCCTTGTTTCTCCCCTTAGTATACCACGCGGTGCAGGTTTTGCAAAGCGAAAACGCCGGTTTCTCTTGCCGAAACAAAAAACGTCTGTTATCATATAATAGAGAAATTATCGGAACTTGGAGATGAGACAATGGTAGAGAAGATCACTCCGGCCGAAGCCATCCGCCTGCTGGATGCAGGCAAGGCGCAGGCCGTGGATGTCCGGGAGCCGGACGAATTTGCCGTGGGGCATATCCCCGGCGCAAAGCTGCTGCCCCTGGGTGACGTGCTGACCCGCGCGGAGGAGGTCATGCCGGACAAAAACGCCCAGTGGCTGATCTACTGCCGCACCGGCCGCCGCAGTGCCGATGCCGCACAGAAGCTGGAAGCGCAGGGCTACACCGGCCTGCGTGATCTCGGCGGCATCCTGAGCTGGCCGTATGAGATCGAGGGCGATTTTGAGGGGCATTTTTAAAGGAAACTCCCCCAGTCTGCTTCGCAGACAGCCCCCTCTGAGATGGGGCCTATCCGTGCGATGACGGGAGGGAGTTTTGTGCAAAAGAAAGGATGTGCACTTATGGCGTTCGACCCGAAAAAGTTTGCCGGAGCCCATTGCGGCTGCCGGTATCAGCAGGACTACCGCCCCACGCTGGGCCGGGACGGCAAAAAGGAATCCGGTACGCTGGAGGTCATCAAATTCTATTATGATGGTGCCATCCGCTTTGAGCAGCACTGCTACGGCGAGGCGGCGACCTTTGTGTTCGGCGTGTGGGCTTCCGGCATGGATGCCGACGGCACCCTCCACTGGGCCCTGCCGGATAAGCGCAAGAGCTATTATGATGAGGAGTACCTGCCCCAAAAGCTGGACCGGGTGGACGAAGCGGGCAATCTGTACTTCGATGGCGGCACCTTCCCCTGGAAGCTGGCCGATGATTTTGCCGAGGATCGGCGCTGGGGCTACCCCAAATGGAAGGTGGTTCTGGGAAAGCTGGCCGGAAAAGGCCGCTGAATCTGCCCGGATTGTTACGGATTGATGAATTTCCAGTATTCCTATTGACATGCTAGGGAATGATATGGTATAACATTCCCGTTAAAAGGTATCATAGGCCCGGACGTTCGGTCCGGAAATGCAAAAACGATTTGTCGTTTGCCAGAAAGGATCAATCCCATGGAAACTATGGAGAAAGTGGTTTATCTCGACAATGCTGCCACGACTGCCTGTGCCCCGGAGGTGCTGGCAGTGATGACCCAGGCCCTGAGCGGTGCCTGCGGCAACCCCAGCAGCCATTACAGCGTTGGCTATGAGGCCAAAGAGTTTGTGGACACCGGCCGCGCCCAGGTGGCAAAGGCCATCAATGCTTCCCCGGCAGAGATCTTCTTCACCGGCTGCGGCTCTGAGGCCGACAACTGGGCCGTGAAGGGCACTGCCTTCACCAAGGCCCGCCAGAACAAGAAGCACCTCATCACCAGCGCCTTTGAGCACCATGCCATCATGCACAGCATGGCGGCTCTGGAGCGCATGGGCTTTGAGGTCACTTATATCAAGCCCACCCCGGAAGGTTATATCCGCCCGGAGGATGTGGAGGCGGCCATCCGTCCCGATACCGCGCTGGTCAGCATTATGATGGCCAACAACGAGATCGGCACCATCCAGCCCATCAAGGAAATTACAGAGATCGCCCACAAGCACGGCGTGTGGATGCACACCGATGCGGTGCAGGCCGTTGGCACCATTCCCGTGGATGTCAAGGAGCTGGGCGTGGATATGCTGTCCATGAGCGCCCACAAGTTCAATGGCCCCAAGGGCATGGGCGCACTGTACTGCCGCAAGGGCATCTGGCCCCAGAACCTGATCGATGGCGGCAGCCAGGAGGCCCGCCACCGCGCCGGCACCGAGAACGTGGCCGGTATCGCCGGTATGGGCAAGGCCCTGGAAATGGCCGTCGCCCATCTGGACGAGCGGATGGCCCACGAGAAAGAGCTGCGTGATTACGTCATTGACCGCGTGCTCAAGAACATCCCGGAGGCCCGCCTGAACGGCGGCCTGGAGCACCGCCTGCCTGGCAATGCGAACATCAGCTTCCCCGGCCTGGAGGGCGAGACCATCCTGCTGGATCTGGATATGCACAACATCTGCGCATCCACCGGCTCTGCCTGCAACTCCGACAGCCTGGACCCCAGCCATGTTCTGCTGAGCATCGGCGTGCCGGAGGAGATCGGCCACGGTTCCATGCGGTTCACCTTTGGCCCGCAGAATACCATGGAGGAAGCAAAATATCTGTGCGACGTGCTGGAGGAGGTCATTCCCCGCCGCCGTGCTATGAGTTGTATGTGGCTGCAGGGCCAGAACACCGCCCGCCAGTTCAGCCTGAAGGGAGAAAACTAAGATGGCAAGTATGTATAGCGCAAAGGTCATGGAGCATTTCGCAAACCCGCACAATGTCGGCGAGATCCCCGATGCAAACGGCGTGGGTGAAGTCGGCAACCCCAAGTGCGGCGATATCATGCGCATGTACCTGAAGATCGAAAACAACGTGATCGTTGATGTCAAGTTCCTGACCTTTGGCTGCGGTGCCGCCATTGCCACCAGCAGCATGGCCACCGACCTCATCAAGGGCAAGACCATTGACGAGGCCCTGAAGCTGACCAACAAGGCCGTTGTGGAAGCTCTGGAGGGTCTGCCCCCCATCAAGGTGCACTGCTCCGTTCTGGCAGAGCAGGCGGTCAAGGCTGCCCTGTCTGACTACTACCGCCGTCAGGGCATCGATCCGGAACCCATCGTGGGCAAGCTGGAAGAAGACTGTGACCATTGCAGCGGTGAGAGCTGCAAGGTCTGAGCAGGATCCGCAGAATCATAAAAAGGGGTGGTTCCCGGTCGGGAACCACCCCTTTTTTGGTATCATACGGAACTGCGGTGAAAGTTCAGCGCAGATTCGCCTTCTGGATCAGGCTGCGGATATGGTGGGCCAGCATCTCGATGGCGGGGCCGTTTTCGCCGCCGTTGGGGATGATGATATCGGCGTTGCGCTTGCTGGGCTCCACAAAAGCCTCGTGCATGGGCTTGACGGTGGCGCGGTACTGGGCAATGACGCTGTCCAGCGAGCGGCCCCGCTCCTTGACATCCCGCAGGATGCGGCGGAGGATCCGCTCGTCCGCGTCGGTGTCCACGTAGATCTTGTAATCGAACAGGCTGCACAGCTCCGGCTCAGCCAGGGGCAGAATGCCCTCCACGATGAGGACGGGGGCAGGCTCGATGTGCTGCACCTCGCTGCTGCGGTTGTGGTTGGCGTAATCGTACACGGGGCAGTCGATGGCGCGGCCCGCCTTCAGCTCCTTCAGGTGCTGGATGAGCAGGTCGTTGTCGAACGCGTCCGGGTGGTCATAGTTCAGCTTGCAGCGCTCTGCAAAAGGCAGTTCATCGTGGCGCTTGTAGTAGCTGTCGTGGGAGATCAGACGCACCTCGTCCTCCCCGAACCGCTCCTTGAGCCGGTAAGCCAGCGTGGTCTTGCCGCTGCCCGAGCCGCCTGCGATGCCGATGATCAGATTGTTCATATCCCAAAATCCTCCCGCCTGCCGATTCCGGTAGAAAAATCGGTCAGAATAAGCTATAATAGGTATATTGTTGGGGAACACCCCTGTTTCTCACTGCTTATGATATCACAAATCCACTGTTTTTGACAGAGTAAGAGGAAAATTGATGAAAAAGATCATTCCGGCCCCGTATATCGACCAGACTGCCCGCTGGGTGAACGGCTGCGAGAGCATCAGCAGCGTGATGCTGCTGCAGGCTGTGGGCATCCCCATTGACCCGGATGTGTTCATTGAGCGCGACCTGCCCCACGCCCCCTACTGGGAACAGGAGGGCAGGCTCTACGGGCCTGACCCGATGTTCGTCTACCCCGGTGACCCCCACGACCACACCGGGTACGGCTGCTATGCCCCCTGCATCGTGCAGGCCTTGCAGAGCGCGTTGAAGCATGAAGGCGCGGCGGACCGGTTCGAGGTGCTGGACGTGAGCGGCGAGACCGCGGCACAGCTGTGCCGGTTCATTGACGAGGGAATGCCGGTGGTGTTCTGGGCAACGCTGGATTTTACCCCGGTGCCCGAGGAGCGGGACCACTGGCTGCTGGCCGATGGCACCGACTTTGCCTGGAAGTGCCACGAGCACTGCCTGCTGCTGGTGGGCTACGATGAGGAAAACTACTGGTTCAATGACCCGTGGCATGACCACGGGGTCTGCGCCCAGCCCAAGGAGCTGGTGGAGCGCTGCCACGCGGCACAGGACTCCTATGCGGTGACCCTGCGGCGGAAATAAGAAAGGCGGAACATGAAAACAGAGAAACTGAAACAGAACGTCAAGGGCTATGTCCAGCAGTTTGAGGACGGCGGCCTGCGGCTGCTGAGAAAGGGGCAGAAGGGTGTGATCCACGCCATCTTCAGCCGCTTTGGCCTGGTGCTGATCCTCCTGCTGCTGCAGGTGGGGCTGCTGTTCAGCATCTTCCGGTGGTTCGGCAACCTGTGGCCCCATTACTTCGGCGGCAGCGTGGTCGTTACATCGGCCATGGTCATCTACCTGCTCAACAGCAAGATGGACAACAGCGCCAAGATCACCTGGATGGTGGTGGTTGCCATTGCGCCGGTGGTGGGCATTCCGATGTTCTTCTATGTCAAGAGCAATTTCGGGCACAACATCCTGCGCAAACGGCTGCTGGAGCTGGAGGACCAGCTGCGCGGCTGGCTGCCGCAGAGCCAAAAGGCAGTGGAGCAGCTGAAAGCGCTTGAACCCGGCGCAGCCTCGCTGGCAAAGTACCTGTATGGGCGGGGCGGCGGCTTTCCGGTGTACCAGAACACCGCCATGACCTATTTTCCCGGCGGCGAGGCAAAGTTTGAGGAACTGCTGCGCCAGCTGGAAACGGCAGAAGAATATATCTTTGTGGAGTATTTCATCATCGACGAGGGCCTGATGTGGGGCAAGATCCTGGAAGTGCTGGCCCGCAAGGCGCTGCAGGGCGTGGATGTCCGGGTGATGTACGACGGCACCTGTGAGTTCTCCACCCTGCCCCGCAATTACCCCCGGCTGCTGGAGAAGCTGAACATTCAGTGCAAGGTGTTCAGCCCGGTGCAGCCGTTCGTCTCCACCCACTATAATTACCGCGACCACCGGAAAATTCTTGTCATTGACGGGCGGGTCGGTTTTACCGGCGGTGTGAATCTTGCCGATGAGTACATCAACCACATCCAGAAGCATGGCCGCTGGAAGGATGCCGCCGTGATGCTGGAGGGCGAGGCGGTCCGTTCGCTGACGGCTCAGTTTCTGCAGATGTGGGGCATCCTGAAGGAGCCGGAATATGAGCAGTTCCTGACCCGGCCCATCCCGGTGCCGGAAAATGCAAAGGGCGTGGCGGCTCCCTACGGGGACTGCCCGCTGGACGGCGAGCGGGTGGGCGAGATGGTCTACATCGACCTGCTCAACCGGGCCAGAGATTACATCCACATTATGACCCCCTACCTTATCCTGGACGGCGAACTGGAGACCGCCCTGAAATTTGCCGCTGAACGGGGCGTGGATGTCCACCTGATCCTGCCCGGAAAGCCGGACAAGCAGTTCCCCTACGCACTGGCAAAGAGCCACTATTCGGCCCTGCTGGATTCGGGCGTGAAGATCAGCGAGTGGAGCCCTGGTTTTGTCCATGCAAAGGTGTTCGTGGTGGATGGCAGGGAAGCGGTGGTGGGCACCATCAATCTGGACTACCGCAGCCTGTACCATCACTTTGAGGATGCCGTCTGGATGGTGGATGCTCCCTGCATCCGGGACATCGAGCAGGATTTCCAGCACACGCTGGAGCAGTGCCGCGCGGTGGAAAATACCTCGGCCAGCATCTGGCAGAAGCATTATCTGCTCCGTGCCACCGGAATGCTGCTCAAGGTCATTGCACCGCTGCTGTAACAGCTGAATTACAGAGCAACAGCCCCCTCGGGCTATTATGACCCGAGGGGGCTGTTGTTTTGTATGATCCTTATCTGGGGTAGCACAGCGCCAGCTTGGAATAAAAATCTTCCAGTGCAAAACGAACATCCAGATCGTGATAGACACGGATGGTTTTGCGGTCAGAAGCTTCAGCATAGGTCAGGCTGGGCAGGAGCACAGGGGCCGGGCGGAGTGTCCAGTGCCCCCGGAATCCATTCTCCAGCAGGACGGCGGCGGTAGTGTTGTCGCCCAAAGTCCAATTGCCCCCGGTGCGCAGAGGAAAGCGGGGATCGTATTCGGAGGGGTACTCGTCCATCAGCTGCCGAAATAGATAGGCTCCCACTTCGCCGCAGGGCCGTACCCGAAGCGCCAATTCGGAAAGGGATACCTCGAATCTGACGTAGACATCCTGTGGGATCTGCCAGACCGTGACAGCGCTGTCCAACAGGACACGGCAGGCGATGGGGTCTTGCTGAACATTGAATTCCGGTCGTCCGGCGGGATAGGGGCCGCCGCCGTTCCAGAGCACCGTCATGCGGGACGCGATCTCCGGGGCACGGTTCAGGGCGGCGGCAATGTTTGTCATAGCGCCCTGGGCCGCAATGTACAGGGGAGCCGGGTCATCCCGCAGAGCCTCCTGGATCAGAAACTCGACAGCTTCACAGTCGGGAGCATCCTCCGGGGAGGCGAGAGGGGCAGTACAACCATGAAGAACAGGAACATCGTCGATGTGTGCGGCGTTCAGCAGGCGGCATACCTCCTGGTAACTGCGTTCCATGCTGTGGGGCGGCAAACCCCTTTGGGTGGTTTTGACCTCGAAATGGGTGGCACAGATACCACGCACATCAAATTGCGGAGTGAGCAGATGGTGCAGGATGGCAAAGTCATCATCGCCTTCGTTTTTTGCATCGGTGTCAATGATGACCCGCACCCGGCAGGCCTCCGGCGGTGCAAATCCCAGCCGCGCAAGAAGTTCAGAGCGTTCCATGTGGTGTTCCCTCAGTTCAGCTTTGCCAGCGCTTCGTTCAGTGCGGCCAGCTTTTCTTCATCGAACATTTTGTTGCTGTAGAATTGCAGATTGTTCACCGAAATGCCCCGGGAGCCGGGCTCCTGCTGCACATATTGGGCCAGCTCCGGCAACAGCTGCTGGATCAGGGCAGCGGACTGAGGAGTGTCCAGCAGGGTGCCGATCTTCATATCAAGACAGAATTCCTTGACTTCCTCCGGGGCGGGCACCAGCACGTCGTGGTTGAAAATGTGGTTCAGGAAGCCGAGCGCCATGCCCTGCCACACTGCGGATTCCGGGTTTTCCGGGTTGTTGGGATTGGCGATGTGGCGGCTGCCGGTGGAGAAGCCGTGGTCGCCGTAAGCAAAGATATGCATCTCATAGGGGATCTTCCGCTCTGCCAGCAGGGTGGCAAACTGCAGGGACTGTGTGGCGGGCACCAGATGGTCGCCCTGAGTGGCAAAAAGGAAGGCAGGGGGAGTCTGGTCATCCACCTGCTGCAGCAGGTCCGGCAGCTCCATGCCCAACGCCTTGCCCGGGACGCTGAACACAGCGTAGCCCAGCAGCATGGCCGCAGGACGGACCCGGCCCATGGTGCCCACCGAGGCGGCAAGATGCCCGCCGGCAGAGAAGCCTACCACGGCGATCTGCTCCGGGTCGATGTGCAGGTCACCTGCGTTCTGATGCAGGTAGTCCATGGCCTCCTGCGCCTCGGCAAAGGCATTGGTATAGACCTCCTCCACCGGACAGTTCTGGGAGACGCTGTACCGCAGCACAAAGGCATTGTAGCCTGCGTTCAGGAAGGCCAGCGCTACAGGATCGGCTTCCCGGTCTGAGCAGAAGGCATAGGCTCCGCCCGGAAAGATCAGGATCGCAGGGCAGCGGTCCAGAGCAGGCATTTCGGTGCAGGGATCCTGCAGGTAGCAGGTCAGCTGGGCATTGTGGGCCCCCATGGGGATCTGAGTGATTTTCATAGTTGGCTCCTTTTTCCTGTAATAAAACGGGCCTTCGTACAGATAACCCCAAAAGGCAGGGGGGTCCCTGTGCGAAAGCCCAAAATCGACTTTATTATTCTGATATCAATATAGCAGATAGCAGAAACACTGTCAAGGAGATTTACTGGTATTCTTTTTCCATCGAGAAGCCCCGGCCGCTGACTTCGGTCACGCGGCTGACGATGAGGAAACAGGCGGGGTCGATGGAGTGGACCAGCTTTTCCAGCCGGGGCAGCTCCCGGTTGGAGATGACGCTGAGCAGCACCTCGCTGGGCTCGCCGGTGTAGCCGCCCTCGCCGTGGAGCACGGTCACGCCGCGGTCGATCTCGGCCAGAATGGCGGTGCGGATCTCATCCGACCGGGTGCTGATGATCTTGACCTCGGTGCGGCTGTCGCCCAGCATCAGCATCTTGTCCATGACGATGGTGTGGGTGATGACCAGCACGATGCCGTAGAGCACCTGCTCCGGCTGGCTGAACGCCGCCTGTACCAGCAGGATGGCGATATCAAAGAGCATCATGGTGATGGACACCGGCCAGCGGAACCATTTCTGCAGCACCAGCGGAGGGATATCCATGCCGCCTGTGGAAGCGCCCGCCCGGATGACCATGCCCAGCGCAACGCCGATGCCCAGACCCGAGAAGATGGTGCAGAGGAAGATATCCTCAGTCAGCACCCGGCCGTCCAGCAGCCGCTCAAACAGCTCCAGAAAGGCGGGGCTCAGCACGCTGCTGGCAAGGGTGTTCAGCGCGAACTTCTTGCCCAGCACCGCCCAGCCCCACACCAGCATGGACATGTTGAAGAGGAAGAGGAAACCGGAGACGGAGAGCCCCGTCAGCCGCCCGAAGGCCAGCGCGATGCCGGTGGCACCGCCCGTGATGAGCCCTGCGGGCTCCAGAAACAGGGCCACCGCCAGCGAATACAGTGCGTTGCCCAGGATGATAGCCAGACTGTTCAGCAAAAGCTGCTGCCAGCGACGAGTAGATTTCATAGCAGTACCTCCCATACTATCCTTATAATACAGGAAAACTTCAAGAAAATCCACCCGATGCTGTTGCTTCCCATCAGAACAGCGGGATTGATGTGGCTGCCAAGGGCTCCCCCTTTGGGGGAGCTGGCGCGAAGCGCCTGAGAGGGCGAGGCCGTTACTCCTCGTCCAGCAGCCGCAGGCCCGCCGTATCGGTCACGGGCAGGGAGAACACGATGGCTCCCGCCTTGGGGCCTGCCCCCTGCATGATAGCCTGCATGATCTGGTTTTTCAGGGTGGTGCGGGACACGATGAGCACCAGCTCCTTCTCGTTGACCAGCTCCACCCCCATAAAGTGGGCGGCACCCTCCATGCCGGTGCCCTTTGCGTGGATGACGGTGCCGCCGCCAGCTCCGGCGGCGCGGGCCGCGTCCATGATGGAGCCGGTGTGGCCCTGATTGGCAATGACGAGCAGCAGCTCATAGCGGGTATCCTTCAAGGTGCTTTCCTCCTTCAGTGCAAAGGTCTGGTGTTCGGTCAGGAATTGCAGCGCCCGCTTGCCGCCGATGCTGCTGACCGGGATGATGAACGCGATGCCGGTGCCCGGCACATCGATGCGCATTTTGAGGCGCAGGTCTTTTTGCAGGCCGGGCCAGGTCTCGGCGGTGATCATGGCAAAGAGCACGGCCTTTTCGGTCTGCTCCAGCCCCAGGGTGGAAAGGGTCTCCCGCACCGCCGTGCCTGCACCCACCGTGCGCAGGCTGACCGTGATGCCGTGCTCCTCGTAAAGGGCCAGAAAGGCATCGGTGGAGTGGCGGTCGGTGATGGTGATGAGCCAGTATAAAGTATTCACAGCAGGACCTCCTTACAGCTCGATGATGGCATCATCCGGCAGGTCGGCAAAGGCCAGCGCGGCGGCGGGCACAGGCTGTGCCTGCCGGGCCCTGCGCTGCTTGAGCTGGGCCATCAGACCCATGAGCTGCACCGTGATGAGGGGGGTCATGGCGACCATAGCCACCACGCCGAAGGCATCGGTGACGATATTGCCGCCCACGGCCACACAGGCACCTTGTGCCAGCGGCAGCAGGAAGGTGGCCGTCATGGGGCCGGAAGCAACGCCGCCCGCGTCAAAGGCGATGGCGGTGTAGAGCTTGGGCACCACGAAGGAGATGCCAATGGCAAAGGCATAGCCCGGGATGAGGAACCACAGGATGGAGATGCCGGTGAGCACCCGCACCATGGCAAGACCCACCGAGAGGGAAACGCCTGCCGAGAGGGCTGCGCCCATGGTGCTGGCGGAGATGGCACCGTCGGTTACTTCCTCGACCTGCTTGTTCAGTACATAGACGGCGGGCTCGGCCTTGACGATGAAGTAGCCGATGAGCATCCCGATGGGCACCAGCAGCCAGCGGAAGCTCTGGCCTGCCAGCACCTGACCCAGATAATTACCGGCGGGCATAAAGCCGATGTTTGCGCCTGCGAGGAATAGCACAAGACCGATATAAGTATAGGCAAGGCCCACGCCGATGCGGCCCAGCGTCCGCCGGTCGAGCTTGAGGGCCGCCAGCTGGAACACGCCGAACATGGCGATGATGGGCAGCAGGGAGGTGGCGATCTCCTTGATGTAGGTGGGCAGGCCCTCGTGGAAGAGCTGCCACAGCTCCACAGAATCGCTGACGTTGGGCAGGATGGGCGGAACGTAGGTGCTGTCGCTGGCCTGGAACGCAATGCCCAGAATGAGCACCGCCAGAATGGGGCCGATGGAGCAGAGCGCCACCAGACCAAAGCTGTCGTCCGCGGCATGGCGGTCGGAACGGATGGCGGCCACGCCGACACCCAGCGCCATGATGAAGGGAACGGTGATGGGGCCGGTGGTCACGCCGCCGGAATCAAAGGCCACGGAAAGAAATTCCTTTGGCACAAAGGCGGCCAGCACAAAGATGAGCCCGTAGAACACCACCAGCAGCTTGGGCAGGGCAATGCCCAGCAGCATACGCAGGAAGGCGACCACGAGGAACAGCCCCACGCCTGCCGCCACCGAGAGGATGAGGGTCATGTTGGGGATGGAGGGCACCTGATTGGCCAATACCTGTAAGTCGGGCTCCGAGATGGTGATGAGGAAGCCCAGCAGAAAGCCGACACCGATGATGAGCGGCACGCTCCGGCTTTTGGTGAGCATTGCGCCCACCCGCTCGCCCATGGGGCTCATGCTCATCTCCGCGCCCAGCGTAAAGAACATGATGCCCACAATGATCATAGCCGCGCCCAGCAGGAAGCAGAGCAGGATGCTGGGGGAGACGGGAGCAATGGAGAAGCAGAGCACCAGCACGATGGCCACGATGGGCAGCACCGCCTGAAGCGCTTCCAATAATTTTTCCCGCAGTTTGGGGATGGATGCCTTGAGAATAATGTCCACCGACCTTTCGAGAAAATATTTCCGCAGTGTACAAAACGTATGCAGATATATGAATAGTATACCGAAAAACGGAAAAAGGGGTCAACTAAGAAACGGTAAAGATGGATAAATGAGCGCAAAATTTACAAATTGGAAATCAAATGGAAACCGATGAGAAATAAAACGCCCGGCGGGACAGACCAGCCGGGCGGGAAAAGCATTATTTGACTTCCTGTTTGCCCAGAACGTCTGAGGTGGGGGTCTGGAAGGTGGGGATGTCGGCGTAGGGATCGGGGGTCGTATCTGCAGGCAGACTCTTCATGTACTTGTCCATGGATTCGGCCACCTGCTTGGCAATGGCCACGGCCTCGACCACGGTACGGGCACCCATAACGGCATCGCCGCCGGCAAACACGCCCTCGCGGGTGGTGCTGCCGTCCTCGCTGACGGTCAGCAGGCCCTTCTGGTTGGTCTCGATGCCGGTGGTGGTCTTGACGAGGTTGCTTTCCGAGCCCTGGCTCACCGAGACGATGACACCGGTGTGGGGGTAGAAGGTCTCGCTGCCCTCTACCTGCACGAACTTGCCCTCTTCGTTCTTGACCGTGTCGCGGCAGATCAGGCCGTTCTCCCGGATCTCCACCGGGGCCTTGCAGAAGCGGAAGCCCACGCCCTCGAGCTTGGCATAGCTGACCTCGTACGCAGAGGCGCTGATGCAGCTCTCGTCCCGGCGGGCATAGCAGGTGACATGGCGGGCACCGTTGCGGATGGCGGTGCGGGCGCAGTCCATGGCCGAGTTGCCCACGCCGATCACGGCGATGTCGTCCCCCAGCTGGAAGGCCTTAGAGTTGGCCAGATAGTCGATGCCGAAGGCCACGTTGCCCAGGGTCTCACCCTTGATGTGCATGGCGTTGGCCTTCCACAGGCCGGCACCGATGAACACGCTCTTGTAGCCGTCGCGGAACAGGTCGTCGATGGTGA
>ERZ827101.945-NODE-945-length-40957-cov-20.237079_pt1 | contig 40957 bp, 23 predicted proteins | sample MGYA00519869_ERZ827101 | MGnify/ENA primary metagenome ERZ827101 (study PRJEB31778, sample SAMEA3449256) | human gut metagenome | biome: human gut; feature: human-associated habitat; material: faeces | place: United Kingdom | collected 2010/2012 ...
TTGCAAGCAGGTAAACATGGGCTGTTTCTTAATATCTTTTTGTTTGGGAAACACCCGTTTCCCAACGAGATATTGTTCTTCTGGCAACATTCAATTTCTCAGCCAACTGTTCTTGAGTCATCCCATTTTCTTTACGTAATTCTGCCAGAAACTTACCGATTTTCGCTTGATTCATTGTGCGCAACCTCCTTTACGGTGTTCAGCATATAACTTTTCACTGTTACCTAACAGGACACAAAGTGAGCAAATGCCCTGTTTTATCTATGGGACACTCTTGTCCCACTATTTTTCTGCCGTTTATACTGATATATTATTCTGAATTATAAACAATTCGACAAATTCCATTTGTCTCTATCTTTATTTCTTAATTATACACAAGATTTGAAGCTTTTTCTACTTATCTATTGTTCTAAAATATCTTCCTAAAAAAATAATTTAAAAAATTTTTAAAAAATAGGGTGTCAAAAGCCTGAGCAATTCCAAATAAGTGAAGGGAGTAATTCCAATCAATAAAAATGGAATCCTTTCACTTGAATTGAAAACTGAATATACAGGTCACTAAGACGTTAATTCTGATGATAGCCGCTTTATCGGGTGAGTGGTGTGTTTTCGACAAGATTACAATGACAACCGGAAATATTGAAATCAAATGCCCGAAATGTGGGTATATCAATGAGATTGACCTTTCTTTAAGAAAAGGAAGTGTCAAGTTTAGGAAATTTAAAATCAATATAGATTGAGCAGACAACTGAATAATTGTGTTTTATAAAAAGTAAAGGAATCTGCAAAAACAGATTCCTTAAACCAGGGGAAATCCCTGTCGAAGAATGGAACACCAGTTACTTTTTTGATAGAGAAAACGGACTACAATAACGGTCTGCTTTTCTTCATCAATAGTATAAAAGGCAAGGTAATTATTGATTATTACAAAACGAATTTCCCAACTTGCTAAAACCGGATCATCGACAAGACGGAACTTTTGAGGAAAATCTGATAATGTTCCTATCTGCTTTGTGACAGCATCTAACAGATTGTCAGCAACTTGTGGATTTTTTAGTGTAAATTCGATGTAATCCACAGCACGCATAATATCATGCTCTGCGGTGGATGTGATATGAAGCTGATAACTCATCGTGTGCGGCGGCTCCTGATATCTGCCATAGCTTCAGAGAAAGGTCGGGTGTTGCCTGATGCAATATCGTCCATTCCGTCCTTGATTTGGCTGTAAAGCTCAAAGCGGCTGGCAAGATTTTCGTAGGCTTCAATGCTCATAACTGCAAGGTCTCCTTTTCCATTCTTCGTAATGAAAACTGGTTCTGGATAATTATGACAAAATGTAGAAATTTCATTGTAATTATTCCTTAAATCAGCACTTGATTTGATTGTCGGCATAAAAGCACCTCCTTATCTAATAACAAAATTATACATAAATTTTGTTATGAAGTCAATGGGTTTGCTATAAGTGTTGGCAGAATTAAATCTTAATATGTCAATGAGATTGACCTTTCTTTAAAGAAAGTAAGTGTCAAGTTTAAAAGCAATTGGCAGCGATGAAGATTTACCTCAACTAGATGATGAGAATCAAAATGTTGCATAATAGCTTTATCTATAATTGAAAACAACAAGATGGAAAGGCTCAGAAAAAGGTATTCTGGGCCTTTTGTCTTAGAAGGATAGCAGTATAAAAGAGCAGGGATTTTTATACCCCACCTATTGATATACACTGTCACCATCAAAGAAGATTAAATCATAAAATTCAAAGAAATGGAGGAGCTGGCAATGAAAGGAATATTCGGAAGGATGTTTGATCTGAACCATGATGGAAATATTAGTCCACTGGAAAGCGCAATGGAATTTACTTTCCTAAATGAACTACTGAAAGACGATTCTGACGTACAGACAGAGTTAGAATTATCGGGACTGGATCCAGACGAGTTGGAGTTTATGGATGCAGATGAACGAAGAGAAGTACTGGAAGATGCCGGACTGGATCCAGATGAATATGATTTCTAAGGAAGGAGCATTTATAATGGCAAAAGTATTTATCACACATAATACATCTGTCCTTATAGGAAAGGTGAAGGTTCTTTTTCAGATTTTTCTTTTGATTCTTTTTCATGGTGGACTCCTTTCATACCACACTCATATCACTAAGATCATTATAGCAGAAAGAACACTCCCCCTGAGATTTGTCAAGGTAAATTCCCGTAAAGGTCAAAACGGGAAGTTTCAATAAAATTTTAGCAACTTTTTTTATGATGTCTAAAGGAATTGACAAAAAATATCGGGGGGTATAATGACAGAGAATATGCTGAGATTATTGTGTCTCAGGTAGAATAAAAAGAGGAGGAACCGCAGCCGGAGGAAATGCCTCAGACGCCGATCTGGCTGCTGGTGGCACTGCTTGCGGTAAGTGCAGGAGTATTGACGACCGTCAGTATCCGCGGAAGAAAAAGAATAACGCGAAACTTTTCAGAGAGTGTTGATTAGCAGCCGGATATATGTTATCTTAAAAAAAGAATACCATAGTGAATGAAGCATATTGACATCATATAGTATGTTTGTATGCTTCGTTTAGTATATGAATGAAAAATGGAGAGATAAAGTGAGAAACAGAAGAATTAAAAAGATTTTAGGAGCGATGCTTGCGGCTGCAATTGTGTGTCAGACGAGTGCATCGCCGGGGGTACTGACAGTACGTGCAGAGACAGCGGATTCAGTCACAGCGGATTCTTCCACGGCAGATTCTTCCGCAGCAGATTCCGCGGTGGATGAGCAGGAACAGATCCGGCATGGGGATATGGATGAAAACACCGGAGCTGAGGAAGACGTTGATGTGAATCAGGGGGTTGATGTCGAGGCGGCGATTGGCGGGACTGAGGAGAAGGCGGCAGATGCAGTGGCAGAGTCTGCGACAGAAGCCGAGTACCGTTATATATCGGATATGGAGTATATTACGGACAACAGATGGTCCTATGCCGGCTGGGGCAATATCATGAAGGATAAAAATATCGAAGGAGGCACCATCAGCCTTCTGCTCGATGGCTCCAGAGTATACTTCAAAAAAGGAATGGGAGCACACGCCACATCACAGCTTACCTATGATATTTCAGCGTATTCGGATGTCTATACACGTTTTGTTGCGAAAATGGGTGTTGATGCGGAACGAGGCGGCAACGGAGAGGTCTGGTTCAGAATCTCTGTCTCAAAGGACGGGACAAACTGGGAGGAATTATATAAGAGTGGGGTGGTTACTTCCGCCAGTAATGCGATCGAGGTGGATCTGAATGTTAAGGGTTACCGGTATCTGAGGCTGTATTCAGACAGCAACGGATCGAACGGGGCAGATCACTCTGTATATGCGGACGCAAGAATCGTTAAGACAGATTATGATATGTCCTCAGAATTAATACAGGATATCAGACCGACCGCATATTATGATGAACAGCTTTCCCAAAATACAGTGAAAGAGAATTACAGCAATCAGCTATATACCGTATTAAAAAGAGAATTTGTGAACCGCATGGGATACTGGACATTGCAGAGTGCAATAAAAGACGATGCAGATGGAGAGGTTCTGGAAGCGATTCGGTGGATTTTTAATAACAAGGAGAATCTGCAGCTGTTTATAGAGACGGGAAATGTAGGGGACTCGCAGGCGTGTCTTAAGCTGCTTGGAAGTCTGTACAAGAACCAGAAGGAGGATCTGGACAAGGCTGACGGGGATATATATAAAAAGATGATGATCGCACTGGCGATATCCTACAGCACTGACCGTAATGGCTCACCATTGAGTTTCAATTCACCGGCGAACTCCTATGACATTAATGAACGCTATGAGATTTTAAAAGAGTTATATGATACGGAGCTTTTTGTGAGAAAAGCCGAGTTTTCTTCCTATCATATGGAACTGATCCGTATGGTGGTGAATGACTCTACTGCTAACAGTGAGATTAAGTGGCTGCGTGGATATTCGGAATCAAAATATCCGAATAATCTCGAAAAGAGATTGAATCCATATAACTATATGAAGTATATCTCGCCGAATTATCATCAGGACAGGCTGTATGCCCAGGAGAATTATGCGGCATATAATGATAAATATAAGCTGGAGCAGTATGGAATCCCATATGGTCTTAATTCGGATGGAAGTAAGACGGAAAAGACCTGGATGGTAATGGAGGCCGGAGGTATCTGCTGGAATATCTCAAGACTTGGTTCAAATCTACACAGAGTTCATGGAATCCCATCGGTAGGTGTCTACCAGCCGGCACACGAGTCTTATCTGACCTATTCGGTGAATGCAGACGGCAAGGGTGTGTGGGATATCGGCAACAACATTTTCGGATGGGGACAGAGCTCGACCACCTGGTATGGCGGAAACGGCAACCGTTTGCTGTTTGACTGGAATAATAAGTCCTTTACAAGAAAGCATATGGGAATTGATATGGATCTTGGCAATGGCAACAAATCTTCTGTAGGAAATAACGGAGGATATCAGCTGTTGGGACAGGCGGCACTGAATGATTATGATCATTATAATAAATCATTCTATTATAATCTGATTGCCAATTCTTATGGAGAAAGTAACCGAAAAGAGGATACATACCGTAAAGCATTGGAAGCATTCAAGCTGAATCTTGACAGCTATGAGCAGCTGATCGGCATATATAAGGAACAGCAGCGGACCAGTGCAGAATGGAGAGCACTTGCAGAGCAGATTGTAGATACATACACATACTATCCGATGGCAATGACAGACTTGTTAAGAGTGATTGAGCCATATCTGGGTAACGATGATGTCATAGAGATTGATATGCTGAAAACAGAGGCTCTGAATAAGGCTGTAAAAGCAACGGATAAGGAAGTCCTACAGTCCGGTGCATGCCGCGAGATTGCAAGTGAGCTGCTGGGAAGCAGTAAAGTGGACCTTGCTTCTTTCTCGTTTGATGGAGAAAATGCCGGCAAGATTGTTATGAATTCCAAGTATGATGATTACAATTTCCAGGTTCAGTACAGTCTGGACGGCGGAAACACATGGGAAACGACGCTGGATCATCAGATCAGTCTTACAGAAAAGGAGATCAGCAGTATCTCTGCAGAGCATGATATACAAGTAAAGATATCCGGTTCCAGTCAGGTGTTTATCATAGACATTCTGGAGGGAGAAGGAATCGAGTCTAAAACATTAGCTGCAAATGATGACGAGAATACATTTATTGGAAAGGTTCAGAATCTGGAATGCAGTACAGATGGCGGAAAGACCTGGACAGATTATACGGCGGACCTCAGATTTGAAGGAAAGGTAAAGGTGACAGCTCGTTATAAAGCACATGGAACTTACCTGCAGGGAGAATCGACAGTATTTGATTTTACAGAAGCAGCAGAGACAGAAACGAAACGGTATATCTATGTAGAGAATATCAGCTTTGTGTCGGCAGGAACCGCACAGAGAGGATATGAGTCTGAACATATGATAGACGCCAGCCCATATACGACATGGCATACGAAATGGGGAGAAGTGGCACAGGATAAGACCTATGTTGTCAGCCTGGATAAAGTACGGTATCTGTCACAGGTGACGTATGATCCGGCAGGACTGAACGGAAGAATTAAAAAAGCGAAGATCTACGTGAGTATGGATGGCAAGGACTGGACACTGGCCGGAGAGCAGGCGAACCTTGCAAACAATGAACAGAGAAAGACGATTGCATTAAAAGAGTCGATGCCTGCAAGATATGTTAAGGTAGAAGCTGTAGAAACCTATGGCAATCACGAAGGTAATAACAAGTACGTCAGCGGTACAAGATTTAATTATTATGAAGACAGTACGAAGGTCTTTAAGGAACCGGAGGTAGAATATTCCGTAACATCTTGGACCAATCAGGATGTTACTGCGACCTTGAAGGTTCCGGCGGGATATACGGTGATCGGAGACGAGAGCCATACATTTACAGAGAATGGCAATTATACATTTACATATAAAGACATTCATGACAAAGAAAAAACCATAACAGCCGAAGTGACCTGGATTGACAGGGAAGCACCGACGGCGACAGTGGAATACGATATTACAGAAACGACACAGTTTGCGGTAAAAGCAGCCTTGAAGGATTTCTCAGAGGAGAATGTAACGATTCTGAATGCAGATGAAGATGGCAGTCACACTTTCCAGGAAAACGGAACCTTCACCTTTGAACTTCGCGATAAAGCGGGCAATATGGGTTATGTGACAGCTGAAGTAACCTGGATTGAGAACGGAGATTCGGGAAAACTGGAAATTGATTCAGAGGTGTACCATGTGGGAGATAATGGTATCATTAAAAATATTAATGCCAATACCTCGCTGGAGGAGTTTTTGAAAAATATCAATACCAATGCCGGAAGCATAAAACTTACCAGAGATGGAAAAGAGACGAAGGTTGTTGCAACCGGAAGCGTATTGACACTGAATGATAATGTAAATTATACTCTGGTGGTAAAAGGAGATCTGACCGGCGACGGAGCTACAACAGACGCAGATCTGGCTATGCTGAACAAACATCTGATAGACCGCCTGGTGATCAAAGACAGGATAACTCTGCTGGCGGCAGATATGAATCAGGACGATACGATTGACATTGTGGATTTGTCTGTTCTGAACAAGACGATCCTGAAAAAATAAGAGTGCATAAAGGTCAGGTAAGGAAAAATATGAAAAAAAGAGTATATGTGATGGCTGTTATGATTGCTGTATTGATGTCGTTCAGTAACCTTACAGTGAATGCGCAGGAGAAAGTGAAACTGAATGCAGCCAGTAAAGAGAAGACGTTAGAGGTGACACTTGAGTTGCCGGTCACAGAGAAGGGAATCGATGCAATGGCGGGAACCCTGGATTATGATCATGCAAAGTTGGAACTGACAGAAATGAAAGCAGGAGATTCCAGATTGCAGGAACCGGTGTATAACAGTGATAATGGTAAATTTACAACGGTGATTAAGTCAGAAACAATAAAAGAATCTGTTAATGCAGTACAGTTTGTATTTAAAAAGAAAGCTGATGCAGCAGGGGAGACGATTGTAAGAGTGAGCGAACTTACAGCGGCTACGGCAGAAGATACAAAGCAGATGCTGGATGCTGCCAGTGTGACGATAACGTTGGGAGATACAACGAAACCATCAGAAGATAAGAATGATTCAAAGAATGATTCGCCAACAACAGATAAGAGTGATTCTCCGGCAACCGGGGAAAATAATTCATCAAATAGTGGAACAACAGACGAAGAAAGGAATAGGAAAACAGATACAGCAGAGAGGAAAAATGGTGTGAAAACCGGAGATGTTGCTGATATGTCGGTGTGGATAGCCGGGATAGCAGTGAGTGCCGGAGTGCTGATAGCTCTGAGGATACGAAAACGAAAAATAAAATAATACACAGAAAACCGGGAGGCTGTTCTGCAGGATGCAGACAGCCTCCTGCTTTGCGCAATCCTGATTAAAAATGCGGTAAGAATCCTGCAATGCAGGATTCCTAAGATGAGAAGCAGGTGATATCAAAATTAGACATGACAAAAAGACTTCCCAGATGGACTGCGAAGAAAATGCTATAAATACCAAAAGGTCAGGCAATCAAAGGTTTTAAACTTCGTATATATTGATGCTGGTGGATTTTATCAGCAACAAGTACGGTAACAAGCTGTGTAATTCCGGCAAGAAGTAAATCAGCATGAAGTGTTTTTTCGTTCTGTGTTTGGCGTTTCGCAAACGCCTATGAAAAAATTAAATTAAAAGGAGAAGATTATGAAGAGAAAGATTATTTTGACAGTTATTGCGGCAATGATGATTACTATGACAGGATGTGGGAAAAAACCATCAGAATCACAAGCTGAACCTACAACGAAATCTACGCAGTAAACAGGTGTGACAGAAGAAAAAGAACCAGGTGATGTTGCAGAATCTAAAGCACAAACAAAGACTACAAGTGGAGATACTACAGGTGTATATCCGAATGCAACAGGTATTACAGAAATAGCAATGGGAGTTACAGAGGATATTTGTACTTTTAAAGTACCATTAAATTATGTACTCTTAGGTTCGTATTATGATGAAAACAATGAAGAGCAAAGCATTCAGGGATTGGATTCAACTATGACTACCATGGAGGAAGCAATGTCAGAAGGAGGATTTTCTACAGGAAAACATTTGGCATGTTTCTCAATGGCATCACTTGAAGCAGATGGTACGGGAATTAACGTAGATACCTATGTGCCTGATGAGATAACTTGGGATGAGTTTAAATCATATTATCCAGAGGCAAAATCAATAGGAAATGCATCTGTTCCGGCACTTTTATATCATGTAGAGTCATTTAATGGTCAGGCTGTTGCTGTAGCTCTTAAATTATCAGATAATATTACGATGCAAATAGTATATGAAGGTTCTCTGGAAAGCAAAATTGGAGAGGACGAGTTAGGACAGAGATTGTATAATTTGGTGACTGTAAAATAATATACGAAAAACAAGTATGTTTTAGAGAAAAGAGGACGTAATTCCGTTTATGAAGGTAAAATCACAATGAAGGAAGCACAGAGCCTTATTGACAGCTATTCTAGAAAACATGATGACGTTTGGAAAAGCGGGCATCATCAAGGTTCTGCTTGCATTAGATATTTTGATAGTATTAGCTGCCCTGCTGTTGGAGAGGAAGCAATATAGCAAAAAAAACATTTCGCTTGTATCTGATATATGCTTGTATCCTGACAGCTACAGCGTTCCTTGATTATGTTATTGATACCTGGTATCTGCAGAATCTGGCGATTTTCTTTTCATCCATGATTATTTCTGTAAATCATATGATACAGGTTTCGGATCAGTGGCTGGATGCAAAAAGAGAATTGTTGATTTCCGAATACAGAGCGAGCCACGATATCATGACGGGGTTATGGAATAAAACCAGTGGTGTGGATCAGGTTATAAACTGTTTAGAAAATATGTCAGAAAGTGATATGGCAGTATTGGGATTTATGGATATCGATAATTTCAAGTCTGTCAATGACACATATGGACATGAAACCGGTGTTTTCTGGATTCGCGAAGTAGCCACAGCACTTCAGGAAATGTGTGGTCCGTCAGACATTGCATGCAGATATGGCGGTGATGAGTATATTCTTTTCCTGCAGAATATCGGAGATAGGGAAGAATTAACGGCACGCATTGAAGGCTTCAGAAAAAAGATTCATGATAAAGCAGAAGAAAAGGGACAGGATGTGCATTGCAGCATCGGACTTTATCGTGTGAAGGGAGCAGGGAGAAAATTAGCTGAATGCATCATGATATCTGATGGTTTGCTTTATCAGGCAAAGAAGAATGGAAAAGATACTTACGTAATAGAGTAAATAAAAGGGGAAGAAAGTGATGTATGATAACGTAGTAGTTGTGGGAATTTGCAGCAGAACGTTTTTCTATGAGAAAGCGGGTGTAAGGATCCTGAGAATGATTTCGGATATGCTCAAAGCTTCCACTGTCTACAATACGTCCGCTGTTCATTACGAGGATACGGTCTGCCACTTTAGAAATTGCGCCTAAGTCATGGGTGATGAAAATCAGCTGATAACCAGCTAATACTTCAAAGAGAAGGTGTTTTTCTTGTAAGAGAGGACACCTTCTTTTTGTAATTTGCTTAATTCATTAGATAGAGCACTTCGATCTGCATTCAGATAATCTGCCAGCCCTTGCCTATCGTAAGGGATTGTAAATGTGTTAGAGCCGGCATGCATAGATTCGCCAGACAAGTAATTAAGTATCTTGTCACGTAAATTTTTCTTAGAAATATGATCTATTTTGTTCATCAATCTTACATTTTTTCTTGCTATTATCTCTAACAGGTTATGAATCAATCTTGTATGGAAACTGCAAGATGAAGAACAGGTTGTAATAATATGATTTATATTGAAAAGCATGACGGTGAGATTTTCATTGGCAATGACACTGATTTGAGCAGGAACACTGCTGATGCAGGCATAGCTTTCGCCATAGAGCATTCCTGATGACAGCTCTGTAATAATATTGCGATTCCCCCAGACATCATCATTTATTATGAGAGCCTGGCCAGATAGAATCATGCCGATAGTTTGTACCTTATCGCCACTTCTTAGCAGGTATTCACCTTTTGAATAATTTTTAATGCTGACAGATAGACATTTAAGCATTGGAAGAATTTCTGATTCTGAAATTCCTTGAAACAAAGGTGTATTCGTTAAGATGTTCATATATTTTTGCATGAGTTCTATAATCCTTCTTTTCATCTTTTCCATAGTATATCACAAAAATCGAAAACAAAACAAAAATGTTGTCTGGACAACGGAATAATTGTTGTGAGTTTGATATAGTACCATTAAACAACAAGAAATGATGAATAAAGCAATAGAAAAGGAGAAAGACATGGAAAATAAAATGTTTTGTTATCAATGTGAACAGACCGCAGGATGTACAGGATGTACCGGAAATGCAGGAGTATGCGGAAAGTCCGCCAATACTGCAAGATTACAGGATGAGCTTACAGGAGCATTAATCGGACTTGCTCGTGCAGCCGAGGGCAATGAGCACCTTGTAACCGAAGAGATGAATCAATTAGTTCTTGAGGGATTGTTTACAACCGTTACAAACGTAAACTTTAATGATGAGACATTAAAAATTTTAATTTATAAGATAGAAAATGCAAAAAAGAAATTAGTACCAAATTGCTTTACATGTTCCGGCTCATGTGGAAGAAACGATAATTTTGATATGAATACTCTCTGGACTACTGATGAAGATGTTCGTTCCTTAAAATCCTTAATACTTTTTGGGATTCGTGGAATGGCTGCATATGCATATCATGCAAGTGTGCTTGGATATACCGATGAAACAATCAGCAAATTCTTCTATAAGGCACTTTTTGCAGTCGGAATGAAGGATTGGGGAATGGATGAACTACTTCCTATTGTATTAGAGGTTGGAGAAGTGAATTTAAGATGTATGGAGCTTTTAGATCAGGCAAATACTACAACTTATGGAACTCCTGTACCAACAACAGTACCTCTTACAATTGAAAAAGGACCATTTATTATTATTACCGGTCATGATTTAAAAGATTTACAACTTTTATTAGAGCAGACAAAAGATAAGGGAATCAATATTTATACACATGGTGAAATGCTCCCAGCGCATGCATATCCAGAATTTAAGAAGTACTCTCATTTAAAGGGAAACTTTGGTACAGCATGGCAGAATCAGCAGAAAGAGTTTGATAATATTCCTGGAGCAATTCTTTACACGACGAACTGTCTTATGCCTGTAAAACCAAGCTACGCAGACAGAGTATTTACAACAGAAGTTGTATCTTATCCGGAAATGGTACACATAGGAGAAGAAAAGGATTTTACACCGGTGATTGAAAAGGCACTCGCCTTAGGTGGATATACCAAAGACCAGCATATGACTGGAATTAATGGAGGAATGCAGGTGACAACTGGTTTCTCACATGGAACTGTATTATCTGTAGCAGATCAGGTGATTGAAGCAGTAAAGAATGGAGATATTAAACATTTCTTCCTGGTTGGTGGATGTGATGGAGCCAGAGTAGGAAGAAACTACTACACAGAGTTTGTGAAACAGTCTCCTGCAGACAGCATTATTTTGACGCTTGCATGTGGAAAATATAGGTTCAACGATTTAGATTTAGGAACAATCGGAGGACTTCCGAGAATCATGGATATGGGACAGTGTAATGATGCTTATGGTGCAATCAAGGTCGCAATCGCTTTAGCAGAAGCATTTGAATGTGATGTAAATGAACTCCCGCTATCGATGGTACTTTCATGGTACGAGCAGAAGGCCGTATCTATTTTACTTACACTTCTCTATCTCGGAATCAAGAACATTCACCTCGGACCAACATTACCAGCATTTATTTCGTCAAATGTGCTGAATTTCCTAGTAGAGAATTATGGGATTTCTCCAATTAGTACACCGGAAGAGGATCTAAAAAAGTTATTAAATAAATAATCAGACGGGAACGGAAAGAGACAGATTTACAATTGTGAGATAGATTTTTCTTAAAACAAAATAGGGGAAAGGCGGTAAAATATTATGAGTAAAAAAATTGATTTAAACTGGTCGGTGTATGATATTACGAAAACTTATCCAGAAGTGATTGATATTATGGCAAATCTTGGGTTTGATGAAATTAAGAAGCCGGCTATGCTAAACTCCGTTGGACGAATTATGACAATTCCTAAGGGTGCAAAGGCAAAAGGAATTTCGATTCCGGTTGTTATAGCAGAACTGATAAAAAATGGTTTTGAAATTACTGGTAATATGCCAGATATTTCTTCTATGGGGAGCAAACAATTTCAAGCCAAAGAGACTGGCAATACAGTATTACTGAAGGATTATTTAAAGAGACTTGGAAATGGAGAAGATTTAGAAAGTGTTAAAAAAGATTTTGTCCAGAATTTTTCTGATGTAGATGCTTCTGAAATTATGAAGGCAGAGCAGGAACTTATAAAAGAGGGAACACCTATTACAGAGGTGCAGAAACTGTGTGATGTGCATAGTGCATTGTTTCATGGCTTAACCAAAGAAGAAAAAATAGCAAATGCTGAAAAGGCAGTCGAAGAATCTTTAAAAAAGGAAGAAACATCCGAAATGACAACTATGACGGATGCATATGTCAGAAAACATGAGCTTGCAAAAGCATTCAGAGAAACAAAGGGCCATCCTCTTTATTCTTTTACAGAAGCAAATGAGAAGTTTAGCAAAGAAATAGCAGATATTAGAGGTGCACTGGAAAAGGGCGAAGATGTAAGCAAAAAAATATCAGATTTTAGACAAATAGCAATACACTATGCACAAAAGGGTGATTTGATTTATCCACTCCTTAAAGTTCGCTATGAAATATCAGGACCATCGTATGTTATGTGGACTGTTGATGATGAAATCAGAGATGAATTAGCAGCAATAGATAAGGAATGCAATCATGACGAAGAATGGATTAAAAGAGTACAGGCTGTTTTAACAAGAGCAGATGAAATGATTTATAAAGAGACTAATATACTGTTCCCTATCTGCGCAATGAATTTTACAGCCGAAGAATGGTATGAAATCTATGAAGATGCCAAAGACTATGCATTAGTGTATGGCATTGATAATAGATGGGAAGAAGCAGAAAAATATGTGCAGGATAAAAAGAATCGTCATGAGGCGGCTATTTATGAAGGTGAAATAGTAATGGGCGGTGGACATATGAGTGCAGCACAGTTGGAAGCTATGCTTAATACGTTGCCAATAGAGATTACATTTATCGATGATAATAATATAAATCGTTTCTTTAATGAAGGAGCGAAAGTGTTCAAACGCCCTGGCATGGCAATTGACAGAGAAGTATTCTCTTGTCATCCGCCTAAGATAGAATCAATGGTTCGCTCCATTATAGAAAGTTTTAAAAATCATACTCGTGATAGCGTTCCGGTTTGGATGGAAAAGCAGGGAAAACCATTTTTAGTTACTTATTATGCAGTGAGAGACAAAAAAGATAATTATCTTGGAACTGTAGAAGTGGTACAGGATATGCAGTTTGCAAAAGAGCACTTTACAAGTTAAAACGCATAAAACCATAGATTGTAATCGAATAAAAAGGGAAATATTCTATGAGGTGTCGGATAAAACTGACACCTCAATGAGATGAATAAAAAGAATAAAGTAGAAAAAAGCGGTAGAAAGAACAGTATGTTCTGGAAGAGGTGATCGAGAGGGCGATACTGATCCTGATACTTGTACTGGTGGTCATACGATTAAAGGTTACTGGTAATTGCAGAATTTCTGTGATACACTGTTATAGAACTTTGTGAAAGAAGGAGGAATCAGTATGGCTACTTTAAAAGATATAGCATCAAAGGCTGGGGTTTCACAAAGTACGGTTTCAAGGATATTGAATAATGATCAGACGTTAAATGTAACAGATCAGACAAGACAAAAAGTTCTTGAAGTTGCGCAGGAATTAAATTACCGTTCTTTGTCGCAAAGATATAACCGGGGAAATTCCCAGTCGGAAGAAGAGAAGAACATCTGTATCGGAGTTGCGCAAATGCTTCAGATGGAGGAACTTCAGGACGATATTTATTATCTTCTTATGAAAAATATGTTAGATAGTGAATGTTTTGAAAAAGGGTGGACAACTGTTCCGTTGTATCGAGATGAAACTGGTCGTTTCGGAACGGGACGTGAGATAGAGCTTGACGGAATCGTTGCAATTGGAAGATTTACGAAAGAAGAGGTGAAAGATTTTCACCAGTATACAGATCACATTGTATTTATAGATTCGTCACCGGATGAGATGAAGTATTACAGTATTTTACCGAATTATCATATGGCGGTAAGAAATGCGCTGAATTATTTTGAAGAGATGGGATATGAAAAGATTGCCTACGTTGGTGCGGTGAATACATATGATTATAAGAAAGAACTGACAATGGATGCAAGATATTATTACTACCGGAACTCAGAGACGATGCGAGATACATTTGATGAGGAATGGGTGATCGATTCGGAGATGAATCCACGCAGTGCATATGCGTCGATGATCGCATATTTAGATGCACACAAGAATCCTCCGGAGGCGATGCTCATTAGCAGTGACGTACTTGTACCGGGAGTGATTAAGGCTTTGACGGAACGTGGATTTTCTGTTCCGAAAGATACGAATATGATCGTATTTAATAATACATCAATATCAGGAAATTGTAACCCGCCGTTGGATGCGATTGAGACTTATATCCAGGAAACAATCCGAGCAGCAATGCTATGTATCGAGCAGCTGCGGATGGGAGAAATCATTCCAAAGAAAGTGATTATTCCATGTAGTTTAGTAAAACGTGGAAGTGTGGAAAAGAAAAAATAGACAAAAAATGCGTGTCCCCAATAGGTTGATACGCATTTTTTTTGTGCACTTTTTCAGCAAGTAAAAGGGAAAGTAAAAACTTTACTAAAAACAGTAAAAATAGTAAAAGTTTTATTAACTATTAGTAAAACTTTTGGTAAAATCGTTGATAAAGAGAGAACCGAGGAGGTAAGGAAGTTTGTTGTTAGGTGTTGATTATTACCCGGAACAGTGGAATATCGATCTGATGGAACAGGATATGGATACGATCGTGGAGATGGGATGTAATGTAATTCGTATTGCGGAATTTTCCTGGCATATGATGGAGAAGAGGGAAGGGCAGTTTGATTTTTCTTTTTTTGATCATGTGATCGAAGAAGCGAAGAAGAGAAATCTGAAAGTGATCATGGGAACTCCTACCGCTACGATTCCGGCATGGCTTGCAAAGAAATATCCGGACATTCTTTCGGAATTTGAAGGAGGAAAAAAACGTTCCTTTGGAGGAAGACATGTGTATTGCTTTAACAGTGCCACAATGTATGCGTATTCGGAAAAAATTGTTCGTGCTTTAGTTGAACATTATAAAAATGAAGAAGCAATCGTAGCATGGCAGATCGACAATGAGATCGGACATGAAGGAAGCGATATTTGTTATTGTGAAAACTGTCAGAAAAAATTTCAGCAATATTTGAGCGAAACGTTCCAAGGACAGATCGATCGGTTAAATGATACATACGGGACGACGTTCTGGTCTCAGGAATACAATTCTTTCGATGAGATTCCAATTCCGACAGAGACAATTACAACACATAATCCGGCACTTCGTCAGGACTGGGAGCGTTTCCGAAGTAAAGTGATTGTTGATTTTATTGATTTTCAGGCGAAGCTGATCAAATCAATCGCGCCGAAAGCAGTTGTTATGCACGATTTCCCAGGCGGTGGACTTGGAAAACATGTAGATTATTCGAAAGTGGCTGCGACCCTGGATCAGGTCGCGTATAACAACTACCCGGTATGGGGCGGTCAGAAGGAACCAATCGCACCCCACGAAATTGCCTTCGGTCTGGATTATATACGAGGCTTAAAAGGGGAGAACTTCTGGATCACGGAAGCCATCATGGGAGCGCAAGGACATGATGTAACGGGATTCCTGCCAAGACCGAATCAGGCAAAAATGTGGTCCTACCAGGGAATGGCACATGGCTGTGATTCTATGATGTATTTCCGTTATCGTGGAGCAACAAAAGGAGCGGAACAGTTCTGCTATGGAATTTTAGATGCAGACAATGTAAAGAGAAGAAAATTTTATGAAGTGCAAAGCTTTTTTCGGGATATAAAAAATTATGACGCGGCATTAAAAACACCGATTCGAAATCAGGTGGCAATTGTTTATGATTACGATTCGCTTGCTTCTTTCCGTATCCAGAAACAGAGTATTTTGCTTGATCCGGCAGCAGAAATGCAGAAATTTTACAAGCCATTTTTCGATGTGAACGTAGGAGTGGATGTCATTCCGGAAGACCGCGATTTTTCGAAGTATCAGGTGCTCATCCTTCCACAGATGATTATTCACAAACCGGAAATGGAAGCGAAAGTAAAAGCATTTGCCGAACAAGGCGGAACGGTTGTACTAACTTACCGTTGTTCGGTGAAAGATGCGAACAACAATGTACCGTTTGGAAAGACGGCACCGGTTGGATACAATGAGTTTGCCGGACATTGCGTAGTAGAAACAGAGAGCCTTCAGACGCTGGATGCATTTCCGGTTGTGGGGACAGGCGCATTTGCAAAATATAACGGCATGGGCGGTATTTTCAGAGACATGATCGAAGTAAAAGATGCAGAAATCCTCTTCCGGTATGGAGATACATTTTACGATTCATTTGCGGCAGTGACAAGAAAACCGGCCGGTAAAGGAATGGTTTATTATATTGGATGTGGACTGGAAGAATCCATTACAAAAGCACTCATGGAGACGATCATGAAAGAGAAAGAGATTCCGATGTATCCATCTCAAAATGGTGTGGAAATTGTTACAAGAGGAGAAAAGGAACAACAGATCAAAATGTATATAAATCACAATGGGACAGAGGCAGAAGAAGACGGTGTAAAACTGGCACCGTTCGAATGTGTGATTAAATCGATAAATTAACAGGTAAAAATGGAGGTAGAACAGTGGGTATTGTAGTGAACGATTCACAAAATCTTTTTATGCTCCAGACGCGCTCTAACAGTTACGCGTTCGGAATTGACAATCAGGGATTAGTGAGACATTTGTACTGGGGAAGCAGGATCAATGCGATGGAAGATTTCGAAATGCCGGAGCTTGCAGAAGTATCTACGAACGATCCGGTATATGAGATCACAAAAGAAGAATTTCCTGTATACGGAGGTCTTCGATACAAAGAACACTGTCTGAAGGTTACATTTGCAGACGGGACGAGAGATGTGGCTTACGAGTACGTAAATTATGAGATCCAGAAAAACGAACAGTGTGAGGAACTGGTGATCATTTTAAAAGACAAACATTATGCCCTTGTAATGGAACTGCATTATAAAATCTACGAAGCGTATGACTTGATGGAACGTTTCGTTGTGCTGAAAAATGAGTCGACAGAAGTTATGCAGATAGAAAAGCTGCACAGTGGGCAATTTCATGTTCCATATGAAGGATTGAATTTTAGAAATGTACACGGCCATTGGGGCGCAGAACAGCAGAAATTCGTGCAGAAAGTCGATTATGGAAAAATCATTTTCGAAAATAGAAGAGGAATTTCCAGCCACAATCACAATCCTTATTTCATTTTGGATCAGGATGCCACAGAGACAACCGGAAATGTGTACTTTGGCGCACTTCGTATGACTGGAAATTTCAGCGGGGCGGTAGAGCAGACACAGTACGGAGAGACACTTGTGCAGATGGGAATTAACACACATGATTTCACATGGGATCTTAAGCCGGGAGAAAGCTTTGCCTCACCGGAAATTCTCTGTGGGTATTCAGCAGATGGATTTCAGACAATGTCCCACAACCTGCATCAGTTTGCAAATGATTTTCTACTTCGGGAAGGACTTTGTCCGGTACTTTATAATTCCTGGGAAGCAACCGGTTTTGATGTAACGGTTCAGGAGCAGAAAAAGCTTGCAGCTAAGGCAAAAGAGTTGGGTGCGGAGTTGTTCGTAGTAGATGATGGATGGTTTGGCCAGCGTCACGGAATTGATAACGGCCTTGGCGACTGGTATGTAAATAAAGAGAAGTTCCCGAATGGAATCGATGAGCTGATCGACGAAGTGAAAGCGCAGGGACTTCTGTTTGGAATCTGGGTAGAGCCGGAAATGGTAAATCCAAAGGCAGAGCTTTATGCGAAGCATCCGGATTGGATCTATCACTTTGATACAAGAGAGAGCGACACATCGAGAGAACAGTATGTGCTGGATCTTACAAAAAATGAAGTAAAAGCGTTTGTACTGGAAATGCTGGATAATCTTCTCTCTAACCACGAAATCGACTACATCAAATGGGATGCAAACAGACCAATCTCTCAGACAAATTTAAAGAAAGATCTCTGGTATAAGCACATCCAGGCACTCTACGATATTGTGAAGGAAACGAAGAAAAAGCATCCGGCTGTATTGTTCGAAGCATGCGCATCTGGTGGTGGACGTATTGATTACGGCATTCTCGGAATTTTTGATGATTTCTGGACGAGCGATAATACAGACGCATATGACCGTCTGTTTATCCAGGATGCATATTCTTACATTTATCCGATCAAGGCAATGCGTGCCTGGGTGACCGATTGTCCGAACTTCCTGTCCAACCGTGTGATTCCAATGAAATTCCGCTATCACAGTGCAATGATGGGAACACTTGGAATTGGATGTAATATTTTGAAATTTACAGAAGAAGACATTGCTCTTTCTCAGGAAATGATCGCACAGTACAAGGAAATCCGTCCGATCATTCAGGAAGGTACGTTCTATCGTCTGAATCATACGTCGGCAAATGATTATTTCCTATATGAATATATGAAAGGAAATGAGGGCGTACTGTTCGCATTTCTCCCACAAAGCAAGCTGGGACATCGTGGAGTGACAGTGAAACTTCGTGGACTGGAAGAAAATGCGTCCTACGAACTTCTTATGGAAGATGGCAAACTCACAAAGAGTGGAAGTTATCTTATGAAACATGGATTTGACATGCGGTTGACGGGTGACTACGCAAGCATGTTGATTCGTATAAACAAATTATAAAAAAGCAAAGGAGAACATCAAATGAAACTTTCAAACTTTTCTAAATTATCATTTGGTATTGGAGCACTGGGAAAAGATTTATGCTATGCCATTATTTCGTATTTCTTAATGATTTATTTTACAGATACGATCGGATTGACACCGCTTTTTGTCGGTAACCTGTTTCTGGTTGCCAGAGTGTGGGATGCATTCAACGATCCAATGATGGGATTTGTTGTTGATAACACAAGAACAAAATGGGGAAAATTCAGACCTTGGATTTTGATTGGTACGGTGTTAAATGCAATCGTTTTAGTATTTATGTTTACAAAACCTTCCGGATTAGAAGGAACTGGCATGTATATATATTTCTCTGTTGTTTATATTTTGTGGGGAATGACTTATACAGTTATGGATATTCCATACTGGTCAATGCTTCCGTCTCTTTCCAGCACGAAAAAAGAAAGAGATTCTATGTCAGTTATCCCGAGAATTTTTGCAAGTACAGCCTGGCTTCTTATGGGTGCGTTTGCTCTGAAACTTGTATCTGTTCTTGGTAAAGGAGACAGCGCTGTTGGATATTCTGCACTTGCGAAAATTATTGCAGTGATTTTTGTAATTACTTCTATTATTACTGTTGTATTTGTAAAAGACCGCAGCTGTCAGGAAGCGGAGTCGGGTAAAGAAGCAAAAAGGCTTACAATCAAAGATGCACTTCATGTTATTGCCGGAAATGATCAGCTGAAAGTATTTATCGGAATTGTGCTTTGCTACAATCTTGTTGTACAGCTTGCCGGTGGTATTGCAATTTATTACTTCAAATATGTAACCGGAAATGAAGGCTTATATCCAATCTTCACAACTGCAGCACAGTTTGCAGAGATTGCAGCTTTGTTCCTTTTCCCAATCCTTTCTAACTATTTTACAAAGAAACAGGTATTTGCAATTGCCAGCTTCAGTCCTGCAATTGGTCTCGCAGGAGTTGTACTTTGTGGATTCTTTGCACCACAGAACATGGTAATTGTAGCAATCAGTGGTATCTTCTATAAATTGGGTTCTGGTCTTACATTAGGAGCAACAACCGTTATGCTTGCTGATGTTATCGATTATGGACAGGTAAAATTAGGAAGTAGAAATGAAAGTATTATCGCTTCATTCCAGACACTGCTTGTTAAGACCGCATCTGCAGTATCTGCCTGGCTGATCGGTGTAGGCCTTACAATTGTCGGCTATGTAGCAAACGCAGAACAGAGCGCGTCTACAATCATGGGAATGCGAGTATTAATGGGTGTTGTACCTTCTGTAATTACAATCCTTGCATTTGTGATCTACGCAAAAGGCTACAAACTGGAAGGCGCATATCTGGAAGAGATCATGGAAAAAATAAAAGGTAACAAAACGGAAGAAACAGAAGAATAGAAAATGAAATGAGATGAAGAGGTAGCGCGCTAAGTATTAAGTGCGCTGCCTTTTTTTGTTAAGACAATAGTATCACTGTATGAGATTGCGCATGGAATTTTTTTTCACTGGTAGTAGTATTTTGCATATCATAAATTTCTAGCAACAACTTCAAAACATTATAATCCAAAAATGAAAGAAAGAGGCAGTGCGTTAAGTGGGTGATATGCCTTTTCTCGGTTCTGTTATTAAAAAGTTCCGAATATGACAAAAAATCGGAGGTGGTGTGATAAAAAAGTGCAAGCCAGCCCCCCTTTTTTTATGAGAAAATAAAATCACTTATATATAATGGAAAGGGGTAAGGAAAAAATGAAAAAGAGAAGGCGAATCTTATCGCTTGTCTTTGCAGCCTGTCTTGTGATAACGGGAATTGTTTCGGGCGCAGGTGTGCAGAAGGCCGAAGCAGCTGCAAGAACAGAAGTAATCGATGTTACGGATTACGGAGTATATCCGGACAGTGGGAAGGATAGTGCAATCGGAATACAGAAAGCAATCGCAGCTGCGAAAGATGCAACGAAAGAGGGAAAAGAAGTCAAGATTAATTTCCCGGAAGGACGCTATGATATCTATCCAGATAAAGCAATAGAAAGAGAATTATATGTTTCCAATACTGTAGGTGCCGATCAGAACAATAAAATGAAGAAGATCGGTATTTTTCTGGAAGATATGGATCATGTTACCGTAGATGGAAACAACTCTCTGTTTATGTTCCATGGTAAAATGACAACATTTGCAACAATCGGTTGCGAAGATGTTGAATTTAAAAATTTTGCAGTGGATTTCCAGGTTCCGACAGTTATTGATATGACTGTTGAGAGTGTAGAGGGAAATACAGCAACTATGTATATTCCTGAGTGCTATAATTATGAAGTTGCAGGAACAACGATTAAATGGTACAGCGATGTAAGTCCTTATACAGGTCAACGTTACTGGAGTATCTCCGATCTGTCAGGTTATCATACCCAGCGGGAAGATACCGTACAGGGAATCAAATTCGGTGCAGGAAATGGAAATGCTGCATTAAAAGGTGTAGCTTCTATTGAGGATCTTGGAAATCATCGTGTAAAGATTACATATAATAGTAAAGCCGGTGAAGTTCAGAACGGAATGTGCTTTCAGTCACGTCCGACCGTACGTGATCATGCAGGAACGTTTTTCTGGAAGAGCAAAGATATTAAGATGACTTCTCTTGATATCCAATTCCTTCATGGATTTGGTATGGTAGGTCAGCATTCTGAAAACATTACAATGGAAGATGTTGATTTTGAAGCACCAAAGGAAAGTGGAAGAACAACAGCCGGATATGCTGACTTTGTACAGATGTCCGGATGCAAAGGAGCAATCAATATTAATAACTGTACCTTTGCAGGTCCTCATGACGACCCGATCAATATCCACGGAACATTTAACACAGTTACATCCATCAGTTCTGACAGAAGAACAATCACAGTACAGTACAACCATCATGAAACAGCTGGTTTCCCGAACTTTTTCAAAGGTGACGAAATCGAGTTCATGACAAAGGGAAATATGATCACAGTTGAAAATTCCGTTCGTACAGTAACAAAAGTTGACGGACCGGACGGAATGGGCGGAAACATGGGTGAAGGTTCAGGAAGTCTGACAACCATCAAGCTGACATTGGATAAGGCAATTCCTGCCGACGTTCAGGTAAATCAACATGTGGTAGAAAATATCACTTATACACCAGCTGTCAACATCAGCAATTGTGAATTTAAGGAAGTTCCGACAAGAGGAATCCTTGTAACTACAAGAAAACCAATTGTCATTGAAAATAATACATTTGACGGAATGAGTATGGCAGGCATCTATATTTCTGATGATGCTCAGGGCTGGTATGAGTCAGGTCCGGTCAGAGATGTGACCATCCGTAATAATACATTTACAAGAGGAAATGCACAGGCAATTTTCATTGAGCCTACCAATCCGACTGTATCTACGGAAAAGACCGTACATTCTAATATTAAGATCAAGGGCAATACGTTTTTTACGTACAATAAGAGAGTTCTTGATGCAAAGAGTGTAGATAACCTTACCTTTAAAAATAATAAAATTTACAGACAGGATCCGATCAACGGAGATGGATCTCTGAGTCTGGCAGTAAAAGACGGAAGTTCTACAGAACTGAATGTAGCCGACAGTGCAGAACTGACCGTAAGCGGAAGTGGGAATACCTTATCAGGAAAGCTGTATAACTTTAATGGTTGTAAGAATGTAGTGATCGAAGGAAATGAGTATGACGGCGGAATGAATGCCGGAAGTTCAATCAGCAATATGAGTGCTTCTGATATTACAGTAACCAATGATGCAATGAAGGTAAACGCAGATTCCACAACAGCACCGAACGGAACGATGTACTACGAATCTGACAATGAAAAAGTAGTAAAAGTTTCCAGTACAGGTGTCGTAACTGCAGTTGGAGCAGGAACAGCCAATGTAACAGGATATATGGTTGTTGGAGGACGTAAGTTCCCGACCAATACAGTTACATTCACAGTCAACGCAGGTGAACTTGGTAATCTGCCGGAAGGAATAGAGCTGACAGCAGCTGGTAACAAAGAAAATATTAAAGTAAATGATACGATCCAGTATACTGCAGATCTGAAATGGAACGCTGAAGAGAACGGTGCAGACAAGAACAGCGCAGTGACATGGAAGGTTTATGATGCCAAGACCGGAACTGAGACTGATAAAGCAACAATCACTGAACAAGGACTTCTGACAGCAGTAAAACCGGGAAGTGTTGTAGTGACAGCATCTACAGCCAACGGCTATGCAGCATCCAAACTGGTATCGATCTGGCAGGAAGGGAAGATGATCGCATCGGATATTACAGTGGATTATCCGACATCTTCCGACAAATACCGTGCAAGTTCGACCGTGGAAGGCGGACTGGAGCAGGATTTCACAAGCCAGGGACTTTACCAGAATCAGACTCCGAGCAATGTCCTTGTAAAACCATTGCCGGAAGGAACAGACAGAACAGATCTGACACTTGTATTCAAACTGACAGGTGCAACTCCTGCAAATACATGGGCAGATGCAGGAATCTATCTCTATGATGATGCGGACAATTATGTAGCACTGGAAAAGAAGCATCGTGATGGCTCTACCAGTGCAGTAGCACTTGTAAAAGAGCAGAACAGAAGTGCAGTAGAGGAACCATATAATAACTGGGCAAATGTAAGCACAAATCCAATCTGGCTGAAATTGGTAAAAAATAATGCCACAGTGACAGCTTACTACAGTGCAGATAAGAACAACTGGACCACCATCGGTTCGAGAACAGACTGCGGTTTCCTGAGCGGTAATTTTAAGCTGGCAATCGCAAGCCAGGGAACTAATACAGGATCCATCACTTATTCTGATGTTACAGTGAATAATAAAGAAGTAAAATTAGTTGAAGAGGCAGTGAAACCGACCGCCTCCAATGTTAAGGTAACATATGACGAAGCTGCTGACAGCCTGACAGCGGCAGGAGATACTACAGGACAGTCCGTAATTGTAAAATGGGCAGTTGCTGATAAAGAAAATGGAAACTATTCCATTATCAGCGGAGTAGAGGGAACTTCTCTGACAGCTTCTAAAGCATTGAAAGGCAAATATGTGAAAGCTGCTTATGTACCGCTGATCGGAACAGGTGCAGCAGGAGACATTGTATGGTCTGATGCAGTAAAAGTAACCGGAAATGGCACAGATTCAGGTGCATCAGCAGTCAAATCTGCAAATGCAGATCTGGCGACAGCTGACATTAAAACTAGTGAAAGTACAGACATGTTCCAGTTTGTAAAAGGAACAACTTTCTATCAGACAACAGCAGGAAGTGACGTTCAGGAAATCAAGTATTCCTTTGCAGCAGAGGATACAAAGGCAACAGTAAAAGTGCTGGTGAATGGAAAAGAAACAGCTGAACTGAGCGGAAACGCAGTTCTCACAAGCGGAAGAAATCTGATCGAGGTAAATGTTACAGCAGAAGATGGCGTGACAATGAAAAAATATCGTTTCACAATCAGCCGTCAGGGAGATAACAATGCATTGTTGGAAAGCCTGCAGGTAAATGGACAAGAAGTTGTGCTGGAAGAGGGAGTTTATGAATATAGTCTTCCAATTGCAACAGGAACAACAACAGCGCAGGTTGCAGCGACAGCACAGAGTACAAGAGCAACGGTTTCCATCGTGAACGGAAAAGAGGTTACATCCGCAGCACAGACTGTTCAGGGAGACGTGACAGTTGCACCGGGAATCAATGAGATTACGATCCGTGTGACACCTGAGACAAGTGCAGAGCCGGTCTACTATAAACTGAAACTGAAAGTGCCGAATGCTGCAAATGCACGTTTGGAAGCATTAAGCCTTGGAGGAAATATATCTCTGAAAGAAAACTTTGATGCAGATACATTAAAATATACAGCATCTGCAACAGAATCCGCTGTGACAATCAATGCAACAGCAGAAGAGGCGGATGCAACCGTAGAAGTTATCTGGAAAGATAAAGTGATTCAGACAGGAACAGGAAGTGCTTCGGCAGAACTGGGACTGACAGAAGGTGACAACACTGTGAAAGTGAAAGTAACTTCTGCGGACAAGTCCACAGAAAAGACTTATAAAGTAACAGTTCATGCATCAGGAGATACATGGTTATCTGATCTTGACTGGACATCACAGACATCCGGAGATTCAGGTAATCCGACAAGAAAAGATAAGAGCTGTGGAAACAACACACTGACCTTATGGGACGGTTCAAAGGAAGAAACCTTTGATAAAGGAATCGGAAGCCATGCAGATTCTACAATCATTTACGATCTGACTGGCAAAGGATATACAAGTTTTTCATCTTATTACGGTGTAGACCGTGAGACAAAGATAAATCCTTCTCAGGCAAGTATCACATTTAAGGTATATGTGGATGGAAATCTGAAGTTCACAAGTGATGTAATGGGAACTAACACAGCAAAAGGATTTACAGGTGATATTGATATAACTGATGCAACAGAACTGAAATTGGTTATGGACAAAGGTGCAAATAACTGGAGCGATCATGGTGACTGGGCAAATGCGAAACTGACAAAACCGTTTACAGCGCCGCAACCAGTAGTTGTGACCGTTCAGGTAAATGACCCGGTAATGGGAAGTGCAGCAACCGATAAGGGTGAGTATCAGAAGTATGATACCGCTACAGTAACTGCAACAGCAAAAGAAGGATATCATTTCGTAAACTGGACAAACGCAGAGGGAACAGAAGTCAGTGATGCAAATCCACATGTATTTGATGTGACAGAAGATGTGACACTGACAGCAAACTTCGCAGCAAATCCTGTAGTAAAGAAACAGTATACAGTAACAGCAACAGCAAGTGCTGAAGCAATGGGAACAGTCAGCATGGATCATGAGGACGGAATCTACGAAGATGGCAAAGAGGCAACTGTAACAGCAACAGCGAAAGAAGGATACCATTTTGTAGGATGGAAGCTGAAAGATGCAGAGGATATTTTAAGTACCGATGCGAAGTATACATTTAAGGTTGAAAAGGATGTAAACCTGATCGGAGTATTTGAGAAGGACGCAGAGCCAGTTAAACAGTATACAGTAACAGCAACAGCAAGTGCTGAAACAATGGGAACAGTTAGCATGGATCATGAGGACGGAATCTATGAAGATGGCAAAGAGGCAACAGTAACAGCAACAGCGAAAGAAGGACATCATTTCGTAGGATGGAAGCTGAAAGATGCAGAGGATATTTTAAGTACCGATGCGAAGTATACATTTAAGGTTGAAAAGGATGTAGACCTGATCGGAGTATTTGAGAAGGATGCAGAGCCTGAGCAGGTGATAACTGCAGAAGAAATCATGCGTCGTATTATTGCAGATAAATCTTTTGCAACTTCTATTAAGAAAGATACGAAGAAACTAGTATTACCGGAAGTACCAGAAAACGCACAGATTGAGATTTGTAGTGTAAATCCAGAAGGAATTATCGCGCTGAATGGCGAAGTAACTATACCGCAAGAGGATACAGAAGTCATCGTAACAGTAAAGGTAACTGGAACAGATGGAAGTGTTGCCACTAAAGAGTTTAAGGTTATGGTAGAAGGAAATGGTGAGACAGAGAAACCAGCTCCAGAGAAACCAAATCCGGAGAAACCAGATAATGGAAATGTGAACCAGAGTGGAGCAAAGGATAACAATGCTAACAGCTCAACTCCGAATGGTGGTGCAGGACAGAACACGGTAAAGGCAATCAAGACTGGAGATACAGCGAATTTCGCATTGTATGGAATTGTAATGGTAGCCGCTGGGGCAGTAATCGCAACACTTGTATATCGCAGAAAAAGAAGCTAATCTAGATGAACAGAAACAGACCGTTATGAATTACGGAGCTGTGAAAAGTAAAAAATTATAGAAGACTGCCGGGATATTCTGAAGAGTATCCCGGCAGTCTTCTATGAGAAACCACTTCTTGGCTGTAATGGTTTATATTCCTTGAATGCATGTTACAACCACAGAACATTATAATCCAAAAACGAAAGAAAGGGGGAGCGCGCTAAGTGAGTGATAAGCCCTTTCCAGGTTCTGTTATTGAGAGTTCCGAATATGACAAAGAATCAGGAGGGATGAAACAAAAAATACGAGTTGTATTCTTATTTTTATGAGATACTAAAATTAACTATATATAATGATTTCTCGCTCGGTAAAAGATAAATCCAGATTCCAAAACCGTTCAATGATATCCCAGGTGGAACGAGCAAGAGTATTTGGATAAGGATAATATTTACGAAGATTCCGAGAGATTAATAAGGAAAAGGAGGAAGAGAGTAGGCTATAAAAAGTCTAAAAAGAAAAAAGTATGAAAAAGTATAATTTAAAAAGAAAAGGTATGGCAGCAGCTGCACTGACACTTGCCTTTGGAATGTTTACTCCAAGTGTTTCATTTGCGGCAGGAACTCCGGTCAATGTGCTTTCTGAAACAGAAAGCCAGATGAGTTCTGATAAAGAAGTTGTTTATGTAAACAATTATTCGGCAGCAAAACGAGATGTCAATTTTAATGACAACTGGAAGTTCTATTTGGGAGATGGATCAGGTGCGGAAGAACCGGCATTTGATGATTCTAAATGGGAACATGTAAATCTGCCTCATGACTATAGTATTGAACAAGAGTATTCAACGAAGATGGAAGCAGAAAGCGGATATCTTCCGGGTGGAATTGGCTGGTACAGAAAGAGTTTCACGCTTGGAAAAACAGCGGAGAATAAACGTGTGCGAATTGATTTTGGTGGCGTATATATGGATGCTACAGTTTGGGTCAATGGAACACAGGTGGGAAGCCATCCGTATGGATATACTCCATTCTCATTTGATATCACTGATTTGGTGAAATTTGATGGTGAGAATGTAATTACGGTAAAGGTAAATCATCAGACACCATCCAGCCGTTGGTATTCAGGAAGTGGTATTTATAGAAGTGTAGATTTGAATATTGTAAATCCTGTACATGTTGACTTATATGGGACAAAGGTAGAAACTCCAAATTTGGAAACAGAAAAAGACGGAGCGGTGACTACTAATATTAAGACAACTGTAGCCAACGATTCAGACAGAGAACAGAATGTGACATTGACTCATACCATTTTCAAAAAAGGTGGGGAGCCAAGCGCTAATATCGGAACTGTGACAACAGAAACAAAAGCGATTGCGGCAGGTGAAACCGCAGCGATTGATGCAACAGTAAATGCACAGAATCCAGAATTATGGAGTACTACAAATCCGGCGCTTTATACAGTGCGTACAGAAGTAAAGATTGGTGAAGAGGTTGTAGATACTTACGATACAGAATATGGATTCCGTTATTTTAAATTTGATGAAAATAGTGGATTTTCATTAAACGGAACAAATATGAAACTGAAAGGTGTGTGTATGCACCACGATCAGGGAGCGCTTGGAGCAGAGGCATGGAAACGTGCAATTGAGCGTCAGGTGGAAATCTTAAAGGAAATGGGATGTAACTCAATTCGTGTTACACATAACCCGGCAGCAGAAGAACTGATAAATATTTGTAATGAAAAAGGTATCCTTGTTGTAGAAGAGATGTTTGATGGCTGGCAAAATGCTAAGAATGGAAATAACAATGATTATGCCAGATTTTTCAATCAGACAATAGATGAAAGCAATCAGATTCTTGGAAAAGAAAATGGAATGACTTGGGCAAAATATGACTTAACAGCAACAGTAAAACGTGGTTGGAATGCTCCGTCAGTTATTATGTGGTCCCTCGGAAATGAAGTTCAGGAAGGTGCAACCGGTGTATTGACACAGGCGTATGCAAATGTTCAGGCGAATTTGATTGATTGGACAACTGCGTTGGATACCACAAGACCGGCAACACGTGGCGACAACGTGTTAAAAGGTAATAAGATTGGAATACCGAAAAACATGATGGATGCTATGACAACTGCAAATGGTACGGTTGGTTTGAATTATTGTTCTGGAAATGATTATGATACGCTTCATAATAGTAACCCAAATTGGAAGTTGTATGGTTCTGAAACTGCTTCAGCAGTCAATAGTCGAGGTGTATATGACAGAATAGATGGAAGTAAGACGGGTCAGAAGTTAACATCCTATGATAATTCAGCAGTTAACTGGGGGGCAGTTGCCAGCAGTGCCTGGTACGAGGTTATTAAGAGAGATTTTGTGGCAGGCGAATATGTATGGACCGGTTTTGATTATATTGGAGAGCCGACACCATGGAACGGAACTGGAAAAGGAGCACAAGGAACATGGCCGTCTCCAAAGAATTCATATTTTGGAATTATTGACACTGCAGGATTTCCAAAAGATAGTTACTACTTCTATCAGAGCCAGTGGAATGACGAAGTAAATACCCTTCATATTTTACCGGCATGGAATGAAGATGCAGTGAAGAAAGATAGCAGTGGAAAGGTTCCGGTTGTCGTTTATACAGATGCGAAAAAAGTAGAATTATTCTTTACAGATGCAAAAACGGGTGATAAGAAGAGCCTTGGGACAAAGGAATTTACACAGAAACAGTCAAATACACAAGGGTATACATATCAGTATTATGAAGGCACGGATAAGTCTGGTACAGAACATAAGAATTTATATCTGACATGGCAGGTTCCGTATAAAGCAGGTACAATTTCAGCAGTAGCTTACGGACAGGATGGACAGAAAATTTCAGAGGAAAAACTGAATGGTCGAACATCTGTAACAACCACCGGTGAGAAGAAGAATTTAAAAGCTACAGTTGACCGCGATACAATTGCAGCAGATGGAGCGGACTTAACTTATGTAACTGTAGATGTAACAGATAAAGATGGAAATATTATTCCGAATGCGGAAGATAAAGTAAGCTTTAAAGTAGAAGGCGAAGGTAAACTGGTGGGTATTGATAACGGAAGACAAGACGATCATACCTCCTATCAGGCAAATAGCAGAAATGCATTTGCAGGAAAAGTACTGGCAATTGTACAGTCTACAAAAAAAGCGGGAAGTTTCACAGTAACAGCCAGTGCAAAAGGTCTGGAAACTTCTTCAGTGACAGTAACAACGACTTCGGTAGAACAGGATACAACAGGAGAAAAGGCTATCAGTTATTACGAAATGTCTAAAAACTACTATGTAAAAACCGGTAATATGCCACAGCTTCCGAGTACTGTTAAAGCAGTGTATACAGATGGAAGTGAAAAAGAGATTCCTGTAACATGGGATGCAATTACAGAAGAACAGATTGCACAGAGTGGTACATTTTCTGTAGCAGGTACAACAGAGGCAGGAGATACTCTTACAGTAATCGTCAATATGATTGACCAGGTAGTTTCCCTGCTGAACTATTCAACAACTGTTCCGCTTGGAACGAAACCGACACTTCCGGAATCTAGACCGGCGGTACTTCAAGATGGTGAAGTAATGAATGCGTCCTTCCCAGTTGCTTGGGGAGAACCGAATGGAAGTTACGATGCAGAAGGAATTGTGACAGTGAAAGGAACAGCAGATGTTCTAGGACAGAATGTAGAGGTTACAGCGACCATTCGTGTAGAAAAACAGAAGATAGAGCTAGGCTCCAGTGTAAGTAGCGCAGCATACTTAAGTCAGGATGTACCGGAAGGACAACAGTCAGATACACTGGATGCAATTAAGGATGGAAAGAAAGAAATTGGAGACAACAACAGTGGAGGCGCAAATCCAACTTGTTGGTCAAACTGGGCAACTAGAAATACAGATCCAACTTCTGAAATCACATTCCGCTATGCTACTCAGCAGCGTGTAGGAAAAATTGTTGTATATTATTCCAAAGATAATGGTGCAATGACATTCCCTCGGGAAGGAAGAACAAAACTCTTTGTATCTGAAACAGGAGATGAAGGAAGTTGGAAAGAACTTTCAGTGGAAGAAACAATTGCGGAAAATGAAAGTCCAGAACGTGTAAAAGCATATACATATACATTTGATCCAACTGTAGCAACTTTTGTAAAACTGCAAGTAACAAATACAACTCCTCAAGAGGCAGGAAAAACAGAAACATGTACTGGTATTACAGAAGTAGAGATTATTGAGTGGAATGGTTCATATACGACCAATTCTACTGCAAATCTTTCTAAATTAACGGTAAATGGTCTTGAGTTAAGTGAGGAAGAACTTGCTGCAGGAAGTTTTGATACAGAAGCTATTGTTATTGATACAATAGACTATGTGGCAGCTGATAATGCAGCGGTAACTTATGTACCGCCGTATGAAAATAAAGCGAAGCTAATCATTGAATCAGAAGATCATACAACCAGAAATGAATTTGTCATCAACTTAGACGGAAAAGGTGTTGGAAATACAGATCCAGTTTATGCAGGACGGGATTATGATACCCAAAAAATGTCGGTGACAGCTGGAAGTGAACAGAGTGGACAAGGCAATGAAGGTCCGGCAAGATATGTTTTAGATGGCAATGAAGGTACTATCTGGCATACATCATGGAATCCGCAAGCGAGTCGTGATACATTTTGGATTAAATTTGAGTTAAATGAAATTACTAGCCTAGATGCATTACGCTACAAAGGACGTGGTGGTGCTTCAAATGGACGTATCAGTAAGTATCGAGTAGAGGTAAGTAAGGACGATCAAAATTGGACAGAAGTTTCTGTTGGAAATTGGGATAATACAGATGACTGGTATATCGCAATGTTTAATGAACCGACAGAAGCAAAATATGTTCGACTTACCGGCGTTGAAACTTATGGTGAAGGATCACAGCAGAATAAATTTGCAAGTGCTGCAGAGATTCGCTTGCGTAAAGCAGATTCAAAGACAGACATTTCAGATGCAACTGTTTCTCTTACAAATGAGAAAAAACTGGTTTCTGTTGTAGATAAAGATCATCCGGTAACATTGTCAAAAGAAGACATTGAAGTTACCTTGGGAGATAAGGTGCTCAGATATGGCATAGACTACAAACTTACTTATAATAATAATGAGGCACCAGGAACTGCAACTGCAATCGTAACAGGTATTGGACAGTATGGATATACAGGAAGTCAAGAGGTATCATTTACAATTGAGTTGAAAAAACCGGAAATGAATAATATTTCCATAAAGAGCTTCCCGACAAAAACAACATATAAAGAAGGAGAAACCTTAGATCCTACAGGTCTTGTACTTACTACATCATATGACAATGGTACAACGGCGGATGTTGTATATTCAGAAGAGACTGCAAAAGACTTTGCATTTAATCCAGATACAAAGACAGCGTTGTCTAAAGGAAATACAAAAGTAACAGTGACCTATGGTGGTTTTGAAACAGAGTTTGCAATCACAGTGACAGAAGCTAAGAAACCAGATCCAGAAAAGCCGGGTCCAGAAAAGCCAGATCCAGAAAAACCAGATCCAGAAAAGCCGAGTCCAGAAAAGCCAGATCCAGAAAAGCCGGATCCAGAAAAGCCGGATCCAGAAAAGCCAGGTTCAGGCAACCAGGATTCAGGTAAGCCGGATTCAGGCAACCAGGGTTCAGGTAAACCGGACGGAAATGGTAGCTCCAAAGGAAATACAGGCAATACAAACAATTCAAATAATGCAGTACAAACAGGGGATACTGCATCAGTAGGAATTTGCGTAGTTGCATTAGCAGCAGCTGGTATAGTAGGAATAGTAGGAGCTATAATGATTGGAAAGAAAAGGAAAGATGTTAAATAATCAATTTGAAGAGTATTATGTGACAATCCTTTTAAGGAGGAAATTTTGAAAAAATTACGAATTGATAGAAAGAACAAAAAAGGCTTTCAGAAATTCGCTGCAGGAGTCATGGCATTAGTAATGACTGTTTCCGGACTGACAATATCGCCAGTCCGGAGTGAAGCTGCGGCTGCAGAGTATGAAATTTATCCAAATCCACAGGTGGTTCAATATACGGAAGGTGACTATGTTATCAAAAACGAGGTCAATGTAGTATATGAATCAGGAATCGATCAGGCAACGAAAGATCGATTAGCAGAAGCACTTGCGTTGAAAGACGGGGTAACAGTGACCACATCCGAGTCAATTGAAGAGGGCAAGACGAATATTCTTGTTGGAATTGATGGTTCGGGAGAAGTTGCAGATACTTATGCAAATGAACATGTGAATATGCAGTCAGCGGATTTGTATGAAAAGCTGGACGCCTATGTATTGGATAGTAATAATGATGTGATTACTGTAGTAGGTGCAGACACAGATGCAAGTTATTATGGATTGACGACGTTGTATCATATTTTGAAGCAGATGGATAGTAATACCATCCGGAATTTTCACATTGAGGACTGGGCAGATGTTGCAAGTCGTGGATTTATTGAAGGGTATTATGGAAATCCATGGTCTACAGAAGATAGAATCAATCTTATGAAATGGGGCGGTTATTATAAACTGAATTCCTATTTCTATGCACCGAAAAATGATCCAAAGCATAATGCAAAATGGAGAGAATTATATACAGAAGAGGAACTGAATACATTAATCAGACCTTTGGCAGAAGCTGGGAATGCATCTAAATGCCGTTTTGTGTATGCACTTCATACGTTTATGTATAATCCGGTTAGATTTGACGGCAATTATCAAGCTGATTTAAAAGCAGTACAAGATAAACTTGCTCAGGTGATTGATGCCGGTGTCAGACAGGTTGCAATTCTGGCAGACGATGCGGGAAACGTAGGTGGAAATAATTATAATAAGTTTTTAACGGATATGACAGCGTGGCTGGCAGAAATGAAAAAAACATATCCGGATTTGAAACAGACGTTGCCGTTTTGTCCACAGGAATATATGTACAACGGACAGGCATATTACAAAAATTTCCCGGAAAATGTACAGGTTGTTATGACAGGCGGTAGAGTATGGGGCGAAGTAAACCAGAACTTTACCAATACATTTACGAATAATGCGGGACGCGGTCCTTATATGTGGATTAACTGGCCTTGTACAGATAATTCTAAAAGCCATCTGATCATGGGCGGATATACAACATTCCTACATCCAGGAGTTGATCCGGCAAAGATTCAAGGTATCGTACTTAATCCGATGCAGCAGTCAGAGCCAAGTAAAGTGGCAATTTTCGGAAATGCATGTTATTCATGGAATATTTGGGAAAATGCAGATATAGCAAACAAGGCATGGCAGGATTCTTTCAAATATGTAGACCACAATTCAGCAGCGAAAACGGAAGCCTCTACAGCGTTGTATGAATTGTCTAAACATATGATGAATCAGAACATGGATTCTCGAGTAACAGCATTGCAGGAATCCGTAGATTTAGCTCCGAAACTGACGGATTTTCGTGATAAATTAAAGACAGGTACAGTTACTGTAGAAGAAGCGGATGCATTGATTGCGGAATTCCAGATTTTACAGAATGCAGCTGCTGTTTATAGAGAACAGGCTGTAGACATAAAGGTTAGAGATCAGATTGTATATTGGCTGGATTGCTGGGATGATACAACTGTTTCAGCAATTGGATATTTGAATGCTATTAAGGCAATTGTCAATGAGGATGCAGATACTGCACTTCGTTATAATGCAGAAGCAAAAGCTGCATTCGAGCAGTCAAAGACACATGAACTCTGGTATCTGGATCATTATGAAAAAGCAGAAGTCGGAGTACAGCATATTGTTCCGTTTATTAAAGCGATGGCAAAATATGTAACTGATTATATTGACACCGGAATCAATCCAAATACACAGAAAAGATATACAGGAACTGTTACATATGAGCAGATATCTATACAAAATAACGCATCGGAAGATAAATATTTTGATGGAGATAACAGCAGTGAAGTATGGCTGGCAAAAGGACCATACGAAAACCCCGGAAGAGATACAATTCCAGCAGGAGCAACATTGACAGTTACTTTCCCGGAGCCAAAAACAATTGGTTCCTTCCGTTTGGTGCAGGGAGTTTCAGCAAAGAGTGATAAGTTCAGCAATGCAGATGTAGAGTATCAGATTGAGGGAACGAGTACATGGACAAAAGCGGGTACATTGTCGGATAAAGGTGATCAGACCATTTCATTCGGAAATGTTGCTAATGTAAAAGCGGTGCGTATTCATAATAATACAGTAACAGGAGGCTGGGTAAGAATTGGTGAAATAGAGATTCTTTCTCCGGCAAATGAAGATGCAAGTGGTGCGAGAGCAGGGCTTTATACGAACGTTGATACAAATATCACTGCAAGTCTGGAGGAAGGCAGTGTTTCATTAAGTAACGGAACAGTTACATTGAACAAAGACGAGTATATCGGAGTGAAACTTGGCGATATCAAAGCAATACAGAATATTACAATTCCGGCACTTTCGGAAAATGTAGTTCTGGAGACGTCTATGAATGAAATCACATGGAAGCCTTACGCAGCGGATGCAAAAAATGTAGATGCAGCGTATATACGCATTAAAAATAATGGCGAAGAAGCAAGCCAGATTACTTTGAATGATTTTAAAGTGACTTATAAGTTTGTCGGAGCTAAAAAAGTAGATACAGACTTTGAAAAAGCACAGGATGCAAATGATATGCGTGTGGCAGGAACTGTTGGAAATGTATTTGATGGAAAATTAAGTACATTGGGTATGATCAATGGAAAACAGGAAGCTGGCAAACATATCACATTTGATCTGGGACAAGTTATTCACTTTAACTCTCTGCGTTACTATATTGTAGAAACACAGTTGAATTATTTGAGAAATGCAAAATTTGAAGTGTCAACAGATGGTGAAAACTGGACAGAGGTTATGACGGTTGGAAAACCAACTCAAAATGTGCATGATAATACAGTAGCGAAAGACATGCAAGGCATTACTCTGACCCATGATGATAAAAATCCGGGATATATGTATAAAGAAGCAACAGGTCTGGATGTAGATGGAAGATATATCCGCATCATGCCGAATGAAACATATAATCATAGATGGGTTGCAATTAATGAACTGCAGATCAATGGAGGAGAATATATTTCTCCTGAGCAGAGTAGACAGATTGTGTCAGAAGCAATTGAAGAAGCAGGAAAGCTTCCGTCTAATATGCGGGATGGAAGCTATGGTACAACTTATAAGTCTTCTAAAAAGAACAGCTCATTTACCTGGAGAGTGTTAGATCCAACATCAATCGCATCTGTTCGTCTGATACAGATCGGCGATATTTCTAAAGCAGATGTTACAGCAACTTATTTAGATAAAAGTAATGTTACAAAAGCTAGTGAAAAAGTAAACCTTGGAAAACTGAATCAAGTAATCAATGAGTTTGTTATTCCGGAAGGAAAAATGCTGGAAACACTGACTGTTACTTGGAAAGATGTAATTCCGGAAATTGCTGAGATTGAAACTTCATCAGAACGTGGCGGAGAAGTAAACAAAGAAACATTAAAAGCAGAGCTTGCAAAAGCAGAGGATGACACATGGACAGCTGATAGCAAAACAGCTTACACACAGGCAAAAGAAACTGCACAGGAAATCTATGATAATGAAAATGCAAGTCAGGCAATGGTGGATTCAGCGATTAAAGCATTAGAGTCAGCACGTACAAATGCAAAGACAAAAGCGAATGAAGAAACCGTCGCAAAGATGAATGAAGTGTTGGCTGAAAAAATCAGTAATGAGGAAACAATTTATACAAAAGTTACTTATTCTGCATATGCAAATGTAATTGGCAAGTTGGAAAAGGCAATGAAAACTCCGGATAATTTGTCGCAGACAGATGCAGATGAGCTGATGAAAAATGTGACAGAAGCGCAGAATAATCTTGTCTATTCTACAAGAAACAGAGAACTTGCAGAGCTGGAAACGAAAAAATATGATTTGGTTGAAGCAGATCCGTATACAAAAGCTAGTTATCAGGCGTTGACAGCGATTAAATCAGAAATTGATACGTTGGTGGCTACGGATAAAGAGGCAGAAATAGCCGGAACAGAACGTGTAAATCCAAAAGACTTTATTACTAAGAGAACTGCTTTCCAGAATAGCATGTTAAATCTAGTTGATATCAGTACTCTGAAGGCAGCGATTAAACAGTCAGAAAGCGTAGACGGTACTTTATATACGAACGAAAGTTATCAGTATTATGTTGCAGCTGTAGAAGCAGGAAAACAACTTCTTGATGCAGGTACAAAAGAACAGGTTGCACAGGCGCTGAAACTAATCGAAGAAAAATATAATGGATTGACTACAAGTGATAAAGCAGCTTTGGAGCAGATGATTCAGGCAGCGAAGGCATTGAAGGCTGAATCTTATACAGAAGACTCTTATAAGGAATTGCTGGATATTGTCGCAGAGGCAGAAAAGAGCGCTGATGATAAATATATTGATAAGATTCAAGAGGCAATGAAAAAACTGGTTAATGTAGAAGCATTAAAGGATAAGATTCAGGCGGCTGAAAAAGTGGATAAGGAGTTGTATACAGAAGACTCTTATCAGAGATTAGAAGATGCATTGAAAAAAGCGAAAAAACTTCTGAAGTCAGGTAGTGCAAAAGAAGTAAAAGCAGCAACAGAAGAATTAGAAAATGCACGTCGCGCATTGGTACAGAAAACTACAGTAGATGTAGGAGGAAATCAAAATAATGCAGGTCAAAATACAAATCAAAAAGGTCAGGCAGTGCAAACTGGTGATGAAGGAAATCTTCTTCCGATAGTTTTGGTCATGGTAGCTTGCATAGCAATAATTACAGTAGTGATTATTCGCAGGAAAAGGAAATAGGGGGTAAGAAATAAAAGCTCACTGTTGGTATTTTTTGAACCAGCAGTGAGCTTTTGTAGAGAAATTTAAATGAATTTAACAGTGTAGTCATCTATACCTGAAAGGAAGTATTAATAATCCTGAAGCTATTTCCTTAATTTTTTTCATGTGTATTTTCTCCTTTAAATTTACATTATATTTTGCATTATAGCCATGCAGTAACTAAAGAATGTACTGATTGTGGTAGATGATATAGAAAAATCCATAGAGTTTTATAGGGATTTATTTGGCTTGCAAGTGATTCTTCAGAATGAAGGAAATGTGATTTTATCGGAGGGCCTTGTGTTGCAGGATGCGGACGTATGGGGGAAGACTTTGGATGAGATCTCGATGCCATTCAATAATATGATGAGCAACATTGATGTGTATGTCACCGGAAGCAATTCTAAGTTTCTGTCCAGCGACATTGTGACTGAGTTCCGTGGCAGAGGTGATGAGATCAGAATCTACCCCCTCTCTTTTGCAGAGGTTTATTCTGTCTATGAAGGTGATTACGACGATGCCTGGGATGACTACATGATCTATGGAGGATTGCCGCAGGTCGTAGGTTTACAGAGTGAACGACAGAAGGCAGATTACCTGAAAAACATTTTTGCAAATGTTTATCTGAAGGACGTAATTGAAAGAAACAAGATCCAAAATGTGGATGAAATTGGCATTCTGGTTGATGTGCTTGCATCTGCAATTGGCGCACCGACCAACCCTTCAAAGATTGCTAATACCTTTGCCAGTGAGCGTCAGATGAGTTATACAAATAAAACGATTTCCAATCATATTGACTATTTGGCAGATGCGTTTTTGATTTCTAAAGCAAACCGATACGATATTAAGGGCAGAAAGTATATTGGTGCAAATCTGAAATACTACTTTACTGATCCAGGACTGAGAAATGCCCGTTTGAATTTCAGACAGCAGGAACCTACCAACATCATGGAGAACATTGTTTATAACGAGCTTCTGATTCGTGGCTACAATGTTGATGTGGGTGTTGTGCAAATCTTTGATAAAGATAAAGAGGGCAAGCGTGTCCGTAAGCAGCTGGAAGTTGATTTTGTAGTTAACCAAGGAAATCAGAGATACTACATCCAGGTTGCTTATGACATGACTTCAGAAGAAAAGCAGACTCAGGAGTTCAATTCTCTGCGTAATATCCCGGACTCTTTCAAGAAGGTTGTCATTGTAAATGGCAGCAAAAGACCTTGGAGAAATGATGAGGGATTTGTCATCATGGGAATGAAATATTTCCTTTTGAACGCGGATAGTTTAGAGTTTTGACATTGGATAGAACACATTGGTGACAGGCACTATGAAGCATAAGTAAATAGTGATTCAAATTTCAGTTTAGATAGTTGAGAGGAAGGTGTTTTGCATGGCAAAAATAGAAAGATATATAAATGAAGATTTTGATCAGTTGCTTTCTAAAATTGAAGACGGAATAATAAATGGTAGTATGTCTGCAACGCTAGAAGATGCCAGTGACTTTCGAAGTGGAACTGCGCGTTGCAGCGTTCGTGTTTTTGAGCGTTACAGCTATGCAGGAGGAAACAGAGTGAGTCTTAATATTACACTTTTTCAAAATGATAAAGATCCAGTACAACTTTCTGCAATTACAGCAGGAGGAAGCCAAGCTGTATTTTTCAAAATTAATACATGGGGGGAAGAGGCATTTCTTGATAAGTTAATCGAGTTGTTGGATTAGTTCTAATCGTTTTATTTGCAATATTATTGCGAAAAAAATAATTAAAGTTTTACGAGGGAGGCAAATCGGCATGAAATGTCCATATTGTGGTGAAGAAATGATAAGAGGATACCTAATGAGCTCACGAGACATTACTTTTGCAGTTGATAATCCGATAAAAGTTTTTCGTATTAAAAAATCGGACGATTTGGAACTGAGTAAAGGTTCAGGCGGAATCCCTCATTGCGAAGCTTATCGTTGCAGTAGTTGCAAAAAGATTTTGATTGATTATGCAAATAGATAAATTCAATTTGTAGAATTCAAAATTTTATATGAAATGTGAGATAGTGCGTAGTATTGTCAAGAGTGCTTATAGACGATAAGTGATAGGAAGGTAAGATATATGATTAAAGAAATTGAGAACAGAAGGAGTATAAGAAAATATAAAAGGCATGAGATCAGTAAGGAAATAATTGAAGATATAATTTACAGTGCGACTCTTGCTCCATCTGCCAAAAACAGACAACCTTGGAAATTTATTGTATATCAAGGTGAAGAAAAGTCTAAGCTGGTTGATGTTATGCACCAGGGAATAAAGTCAGAAAAAATCACTCATAAACTTATGCCAGAATGGGCATTTGCTATACCGGATGCTGAGAATACTGTTAGAGTTATGGAAGAAGCACCATGTCTTATAGCAGTGCTTAATACAAATCAGAAAACTCCATTTGATAGTATTGAAGATGAAAAACGTATTGTGGAAATTTGTGATTCGCTATCGATAGGCGCTGCTATTGAAAACATGATATTGACTGCGACAAGTTATGGATTAGGTACATTATGGATTGCAAATACGTGTTTTGCATATAATGAACTTATAGACTTCATTGAAACAGACAGCCAGTTGACAGGAATTGTCGCTATCGGATTTGCAAATGAAGCCCCAGCCAAAAGACCACGGAAACCTTTGACAGACATTGTTGAGTACAGATAAATAAAAAATTCTTCCTACATTTTTTTATAGGCGTTCCCCATTCGACCATTGAGTCGAGAATAGGTTTCAGAGTAAGTCCAAGTTCGCTTAGACTGTATTCAACTCTTGGGGAAACCTCCGGATAAACTGTGCGAATAAGGAAGAGGTGATGAAAATGAATGAGCTTGATGAAATCACTAGAAATTAATATAGCAGAATAAAGGTTGTTTAGAAATTCCGTTGATTGTGAAAGAAGAAAAAGAGAGTATGAAAGAAGTTAGTAAAGGTATCCTCAAATGACACAGCATATTTTATGTCTAAAAGAAAAGTATCTGTTGAGGATAAGATATACGCTGTAAATCTATATCTGGAGGAAAAAGAAAGCCAATGGCGAATTGCCGATATGTTTGATGTAAGTCTCGCATCTGTCCAACAATGGATTCG
>ERZ827101.964-NODE-964-length-40129-cov-6.168937_pt1 | contig 40129 bp, 47 predicted proteins | sample MGYA00519869_ERZ827101 | MGnify/ENA primary metagenome ERZ827101 (study PRJEB31778, sample SAMEA3449256) | human gut metagenome | biome: human gut; feature: human-associated habitat; material: faeces | place: United Kingdom | collected 2010/2012 ...
TGACATAAGAGTTGACGTTTGCGACATCGACGTCGGGTTCCGTGTCGTGCTTTACATCCAATAGAGGCACTGACCCCTGTAAGTCTGGCATAGAGTACATGAGGGTATAGAGATGAAAAAAGCAAAAAAACAAGGAAATAAAAACAAAAATCGAAGCTTATAAAAAGCTTCGATTTATATATTAAATTGGGGTAAACTAGGACTAGCGTTGGGCCGTCCTTCGTGGTGGTAGCTTCAACAACAATGGGGACAATGCACCAGTTTCTCGCCGCGACGGTAACATAAGAGTTGACGATTGCAACATCAACATCGGGTTCCGTGTCGTGCTCTAATATCATTCGAGATTATATGTCTTACGAGATATATACAGTGAAATGTTAGAATATTAAAGGGGTTTACTCCATCCTTAAGTGGTAAATATAAATTTTAAGATGAGGTATGAGTAGATATATCGAAAATATAGTAGTCTTAAAAAACACCCAGCAAGTGCGGCAAGCACTAGCTGAGTGTTTTTTATTTCAGAATTAATTACTCCCGAAAAATTATTTTCATTTTTTCGACTTCCTTTTTTATTGGAGTTAGTAGCTCGGAAAAATCAGGAATTGAACTTTGTGGACCTTCATATACATATTTGAAATTATTATCATCTTTCGAATAGAAGATTTTAATACCTTCATCCGGCGAAGTCCATTCCCAATCACCAGAAGAAAAAGCACTGATAACAGCTCCGTCATTTTTAGTCAAAGTATAGACTATTATGTTTTGATCTGATTGTAATCTGCTCGTGAATTTGGAAACTCCATCAGGTACAATCTTAGAACAAGATATATGTATAGGGGAATTGAAAAGTGAATCAATTTGAATGATAGTATCCCATACAACTGAAACATCAAAGACATATTCATCAGGTCTTAAGTTAAGCAAATAGTTCTCTGCTTTCTCAGATAATGATTTAGATAGCTCAATGTCCAAAGAATATTCTGCTGTGATTAATGAATAAAAAAATGATGTTTTAGAGTATACACAGGTAAGATTTTTTCCCGACTTAAAAAGTGTTTTTTTATCCAAAGTTAACACTGGACTATTCTTGTAATTCCTTGTAACAGAGTAAGTTCTGGAAGATAAAGAATCTTCTAAAGTAATTGTTGAGGACTGCTTCCCGGATTTAAGTAACATTCTTAGCGTAGTACTGTTTGTATTAATAAAAAAAGCTAAATTATTGATTTCCTCAATTGATTCGAGATTTTTATACAACCCCAAACTTTTTAAGATTGTCACAAAATCACTTAAGTCCCATCCATCTTTTTTTAGCCACAAAGAAAGATTGGCTTTTGTTCTTTCAGAAGAGTCGAAAGATTGCTGCCTTATCCGGTCGATTTCTTCGAACCTTTTTTTACGTTTGTTTTTGTTCCAAACCAATGAAAATTTTTTCATATAACCTCCTTATAAAACATAATACGAGGTTGTATTATGCTTGTACCAGTTTTATTCCGGGTACCAGGGAATGATACTTATATTATAACACTTTTGATTAATTATGTAAAATCAATACTTATACCAACGTTTCAATTTTTTTTGAAAATCTCTAAGCAAATCATAAGCTTGAGAAATTGATAATTCATTTATTTTAACATCTAAAAAATTTGATAAAAAATCATTAAGCTTTGTAGAATTGTAACATCTTTCTAAATCATAATTAAAAATATCTTCTGGCAAAGGAACAATTTTATAATCAATTTTCAAATTATCTAATTTTTTAAAATATCTTTCTGAGAAATTTAACGAAAACCCACACTTAACAATAATTGAATTCAAATTAGTCAAATTTAAATTAAGCAAAGGAGAAACTTTTAATGCATCATCAGCGATAAAAAAATAATAATTTTTAGATTTGAATAAGTATAAAAGTTCAGAATTTTCAATTTTTAAAGACAAATATCTTTGGTATAACTTACTATTCATATTAACACACCCTTTATAAAAAAATAATTTTTATTATATAAAAAAATAAAAGAAAAAGTAACCACTACTAATAGTTGCCAAAATATATATTGGATAGTGATTTATTAATACAGAATAAAAGTATATAATCTAACCAAAAAGGTGGGGATAAGATGGCTTATTTTAGTAGGTTCTATAAAAAAGAAAATTTAATAAGCAGGTCATTAGATATAGATGAAGAACTATATAGTGAGCTTGAATATTTGTCAAAAAATGTGTATGAAGCATCAATAAGTAAACTTGTAAATGCATCAATTGAGAAACTTATAGAAAAAGAAGAGATTCAAGTTTATGAGAGAAAAAATAAATCGTATGTTTCAAGGTCATTTTTAATTAGGGAAAGTTTAATTGAGGGTTTATATGTTTTAAAAGATAAATATAGAATATCAATTTGTTTGCTTGTTAATATTGCTATAAGAAATGCGTTATTAGAAGAGAAGAAAGAGGTAGAGTGAATTTTTTTCGGATTGGGGACGGTTCTTTTTCGGAAAAAGAACCGTCCCCAATCCGAAAAAATAAAAATATTTGCCAAAAGACTACCAAAACGCAAAAAAATGTGGTAAAATAAAAAATGAATTTTTGAAAACGATAATGAAGAGGAGGAACAAAATATGAGTGGACACTCTAAATGGAGCAACATACAAGCAAAAAAAGGAAAGGCTGATGCAGCAAGAGGAAAAGTATTTACAAAACTAGGAAGAGAGCTATTAGTAGCAGTAAAAGCAGGAGGACCAGACCCAGCTGGAAATTCAAAATTAAAAGATGTTATTGCAAAATGTAAAGCAGCAAATATGCCAAATGATACAATAAATAATGCTATAAAAAAAGCTTCAGGAGAAGGAAGCACAGCAACATATGAGGAAATAACATACGAAGGATATGGACCAAATGGTGTTGCATTAATAGTAGAGGCAAGTACAGATAATAGAAATAGAACAGCTGCAGATGTAAGACACGTTTTTGATAAAGCTGGAGGAAACTTAGGTACAACAGGATGTGTATCATATATGTTTAGTCAAAAAGGTGTAATTGTAATAGAAAAAGAAAATTGCAAATTATCAGAAGATGAATTAATGATGCAAGCTCTAGAGTTTGGAGCAGAAGATTTTGAGGCAGATGAAGATGTATATGAAATAACAACAGCTCCATCAGATTTCTCATCAGTAAGAGAACAATTAGAAAATCTAGGACTAGAATTCTTAGAAGCATCAGTTCAAATGGTACCATCAACAACAGTAGCTTTAGATGAACACGGAGCTGAAAAAATGAATAGATTAATAGACAACCTAAATGATTTAGATGATGTAATGAATGTATATCACAATTGGGAAGAATAAAATAGGTTCTAAAATAAAATGGAATGCATATAATATTTTAATGAATATTATATGCATTTTTTGCGTTCAAAATTATAGAAAGAGAGAAAAAATGATTAATGAGGTACTAGAATATTTTCCGAAATCAATAAGAGAAAAAATAAATGATGTAAATATTGATTATATAGAAGAAATAAGATTGCGAGTACGTCAAAATTTATCCATAAAAATAGGACAAGAATTAAAAGAAATAAATTACAGAATAACTCCCAAAGAGCTTGGAGAAACATTTGAAAATATATGTGAGAAATCAATATATTCATACACAAGGCAAATAGCAGAAGGCTTTATAACAATAAAAGGCGGAAATAGGGTTGGAATAACGGGTTCGTGTGTTATAGAAGATGGAAAAATAAAGATTATAAATAACATATCAAGCCTAAATTTTAGAATTGCTAAGCAAATAAAAGATGTTTCAATTCCAATTTTGAAAGATGTAATAGATTTACCCAATAACACCATATTTAATACAATGATAGTATCACCTCCAGGAGGAGGAAAAACAACAATTTTAAGAGATTTAATAAGAAAAATATCAAATCGGAATGCCAGAAATTGGCTTTACTGCTAAAAATTGCGGAATTGTAGATGAAAGAAGCGAAATAGCTGCAATGTACAAAGGAATTCCTCAAAATGATATAGGAAAATTTTCAGATGTAATAGACAATGTACCGAAATCAATAGGAATAAATATGCTTATAAGGTCAATGGCACCGCAAATAATTGCATGTGATGAAATTGGAAGTAAAGAAGATGTAGAAGCAATTGAAAAAATGGTTTGTAGTGGCGTAAAAGGCATATTTACAGCACACGCAGGAACTTTGCAAGAAGTATTTCAAAATATCAATTTGAAAAGATTAGTTGAGCTCAAATTAATAAGAAAAGTGATTGTTTTAGATGCTAATGAAAAGGGAAAAATTAAAGAAGTTTTTGATGTTCTAAAATAACAAATAATCGCATATACATATATAGAAGATATATGGAGGACATTATGGGATTTTTTAGATACATATTTTTAATAGCGATACTTACAGGAAGTACAAGCATAGGATTTTTACTTTCAAAAGGTTATGTAGATAGATTAAATGAATTAAAAAAACTATCAAATTTAATAAATATATTTCAAAATAAACTAAAATTTTCGAGAAAGCCTTTAAGTGAAATATTTGAGGAAGTTTATTTTGTGGAAACAGGCAATAAAGTTTCAGAGATATTTTTAAAAACATCTCAAAAAATAAAGGAAATGAATGTAAGCGAAGCATGGAGAAGTGCAGTTGCAGAAAATAGTTTTTTTCTAAATTTGAAAAAAGAAGATATTGAACTAATTAAATCCTTTGGAAATATGCTTGGGAAAACAGATATTGAAGGTCAAGTAAGTGAAATTAATCAATTTTTAACCTTGCTTGATGGACAAATTGCCACCTGCGAGGAAGAGAAAAACAAAAATACCAAATTATGTAAAAGTCTGGGGACTATTGTTGGATTGGGAATTGTAATTATATTATTTTGAAAAATTTCTGATTGGGGACGGTTCCTTTTCGGAAAAAGAACCGTCCCCAATCAGAAAAAAAGGAGAAAAAAATGAATGTTGATTTATTATTTAAAATAGCAGCAGTAGGGATACTGGTTGCTGTATTACATCAAGTATTATGTAGGGCAGGAAGAGAAGAACAAGCAATGATGACGACACTTGCAGGTTTGGTAATTGTATTAACATTAGTTATAAAAGAAATTAGCTCACTTTTTGATACTGTTAGGACATTGTTTAGTTTGTGAAATTTTTGAAATGGGGACGGTTCCTTTTTCAAAAAGGAACCGTCCCCATTTCGAAAAAAGGAGGAAAAATGGAAGAAATAATCAAAATTATAGGCATAGGAATAATTGGCCTAATATTAATAATAATTATAAAACAATACAGGCCTGAATTTGCAATATATATTTCATTAATAACAGGAGCGCTAATTCTTTATCTAGCAATAGATGAGTTATCAAATGTTATAAATCTCTTAAAGCAAATTTGTGATAAATCTGGAATAAATAATAAATTTTTGATGATTTTAATAAAAATGACTGGGATTGCTTTTTTAGCTGAATTTGCAATTAGTATTTGTAAAGATGCAGGAGAAGGAGCGATTGCAAGTAAGGTGGAGCTTGGAAGTAAAGCACTTATTATATCGATGTCTATACCGATTATTTATAATTTGCTAGAGGTTATTTTGAAAATTTTACCAAATTGAAATAAAAAATTAGGGAGTATTCAAATGAAAAAAATACAAATTTTAACAACAATTATGATTATAGCAATTTTTATTTTTATTCCAAAAAACACGAAAGCTTATAATGAAAACGATCAAACTAGCGAAAAAAATGAAATAAATACTGATATAATTTTAGAGGAACAACAGTCAAATTTTGGCATAAGAGATTTCCTAAAAGAGGCCGAAAACTATTCTCCAGATTTTGTTAAAGATTTAGATATATCTAATATATTTAATAGTGCATTAACTGGAAAAATTGACAATAGCAATATTTTGAAAAAGATATTAAATTTAGCGGGTGTGCAAGTACTAGACACACTAAAAATTCTTATAAATATTTTACTTATAGTATTAATACATAGTATATTAAAATCAATTACAGATGGATTAGAAAATGGTGAGGTGTCAAAAATTGTTTATTATGTTCAATATGTTTTAATTGTAACAATAATAATGGCAAATTTTACAGATATATTAAAAAGTGTAGAAGAAACAATTGAAAATTTAGTAGGATTTTCAGGTAGTTTAGTACCACTTTTAGTAACACTTATGACATACACTGGAAGCATAACAACAACAGCAGTTATAGAACCAATATTATTATTTATGATAGAATTTATTACAAATATGATAAAAACACTTGTAATACCTATAATTTCGATAATTACGGTATTGATAATAATTTCAAAAATAACAGATAAGGTGCAAATAAGCAAATTAGGAAAATTTTTAAAATCGAGTGTTGTTTGGGCTTTAGGAATTATCCTTACAATATTTGTAGGAATTGTATCATTAGAAGGAAGCTTAACCTCTAGTGTTGATGGGGTAACAGCAAAAACTGCAAAGGCAGCAGTAAGTTCGTTAATACCAATTGTACGGCAAAATATTAGGAGATGGAGTTGATGTAGTACTTGGATGTGGAGTTATTTTGAAAAATGCGGTAGGGATGGTAGGAGTTATTATAATTATAGGAATATGTATACTTCCTATTATAAAATTGGGAACTTTTAGCATAATGTATTCTTTGGCATCTTGCGTAATTGAGCCTATTGCAGATGAAAAAATTGTGAAGTTATTAGGCGAAATAAGCGGAGTATTTAGATTATTACTTGCAGTTTTGACATCAGTATCAGTTTTATTAATTATAGGAATAACTCTTGTTGTAAAAATTTCAAATAGTGGGATGATGTATAGATGATAAATTTTTTAAGTAATTGGATAGAACAAATTGCTATAGCTGTAATTATAGTAAGTATTTTTGAATTGATACTGCCAAAAGGAAATTTGAAAAAATATATAAAAGTGGTACTTGGAATATATATAATATTCTGTATGATTTCCCCATTTGTAAATAGCTCTGCTTTATATGATATAGGAAATATTGATTTAGAAAAATATACCAAAAACAATATTAGCAATACTACAAATGTTAATCAAGAAAGTATGGATTTAAGGTTACAAAATTTATATATAGAAGAAATGAAAAGAGATATTTCTAAAAAAGTAGAAGATGCAGGATACAAACTATCTAAATGTGATATTGATGCAGACCTAAATAATTCAAGTGAAAATGCGGGAATACATAGAATTGGTTTAACTATAAGCAGAAAAAATATAGAAAAAGTTGAAATTGATTTTTCAAACAAAATTAATGAAGAAAATACAAATGAGGAGGAACAGATAAAAGAGGATATAGCTAGATATTACGAAATTGATAAAAATTTGATAAATGTAAAAATCAAATAAAGAGGTGATTAAAATGAATGGACTTTTGAGAAAATTAACATCAAAAGAAGGAGAGAATCAAAATAAGAAAAAAATAGAAAATTTGGTATTTTTAATAATTATACTTATTGTAACAATTATTATAATAAACGCAATTTGGAAAAAAGATGAAAATTCTAACAATACAACCAAAGATACAAACTCACTATCAGGAAAAATTTTAGCAGATGATTCCAAAGATGAAGTTTCAAATCAAACAGAATTAGAAACAAAATTAGAAAATATTTTAAGTACAATAAAAAATGTTGGCAAAGTAAATGTATTAATAAATTATTCAGAAAGCAGTAGTTTGGTTCCATTATACAATGAAAGCACAACAACCAGTAGTACAGAAGAAGGTGATTCAGGAGGTGGAACAAGAAATGTTACAGAAACAGAAAGCAAAAAAGATGTAGTTTTCTCGGAAAATTCAGGTCAAAAACAACCTGTAACCGAAAAAACAGTTATGCCAACAATTCAAGGTGCAATAATTACAGCAGAAGGAGCAAAAGATGCAAATGTTAAAACAAATATAATAAATGCAGTAGGTGCTGTAACAGGTTTAAGTATAGATAAAATTCAAGTATTTGAAACAAATAATTAAAAGGGAGGTGAACGGCCTAAAAAAGGCTAGAAATTTATGTTAAAAAAATTTAAAAAAAGTGAAATTGCAATTTACGCAATATCATTAATGCTTGTAGCAGCAGGGTATTTTAATTATTCAACATTTAATCAGAAAACAGAAGAAACTTATTCAGAAGATGTAGGAAATATTAGTGAACAATATGCAAATGTTGGAGATGCGGTTTTAGTGAGTAATAATGAAACAGAGAATGTTACAGATGAAAATACTAAAACAACAACATCATCATCAGAAACGACAGAAACTAAAACAGAAAATGAAACTGATTATTATGCAAATGCCAAATTAAACAGAGACAAAATGTATGCAGAAATGATATCAAATTATGAAAAAATAATAAACAATCAAAATGCATCAGAAGCGCAAAAATCAATAGCAACACAAGAAATTACCAAAATTAATAATACCAAAAATGCAATTATGATAAGTGAAAACTTGATTGGAACAAAAGGATTTAACAATTGTGTAATACTTGAAAATGATGGAAGTGTAAATGTAGTTGTAAATGTTCAAGGAGGTTTGAACAAAGAAAATGTAGCTAAGCTTCAAAATATAGTATCTAGGGAGCTTAAGGTTGAGATTGATAATATACATATAACAGAAAAATAAAGTAGAAAATAAGAGCTGACTCGTATGGGTTAGCTTTTTTCTGATTGGGGACGGTTCTTTTTCCGAAAAAGAACCGTCCCCAATCAGAAAAAATGTCCTTAATTAGAAATATTACAGAAATATTACAAAAAAATTAACTTTATATTACAAAACACATAATTTGTTGATTTAGAAAAAAAAATGATGTAAAATAAAAAATGAAATGCGTAGCAAAATTTTATAAATAAAAAATAGAGGAGGAATTTAAAATGGCATCAAATCCAATGCAAAGACAAGCAAGAAATTCATTTTTATTAGGAATGGTATTAACATTAATTATAGCAGCAATAATAGTGGCTTTAATGTTTATGCAAATAAAAAAATTAAATGAGAAAATAAAGGCAGATCAAGCTGCGACAAAGAGTGTTTATGTGTTAACACAGGATGTAAAATCAGGACAAGTAATAACATCAGATTTATTTACTTTAGCAACAGTAAAGGCGTCAGGAGTACCTGCTAATGCAACAAGTGATATAGCAACAATGTTACAAAATTATTCGCTATGTGATAAATCTGGAAATAATATATATACAGATACAGATGGTAGTTTGTTTATGAATTCTGAAAATGGAAGCAAAGTTGTAGTATATAAAGAAGAATCAACAGGAAGCTATTACACACAAGCAAGTGGTGGAGCAAAGAATTATATAGAAACAACACAAAAACCATTAATAGCAAAAGTAGATATGAAAGCAAATACAGTAATTGCATCATCATTTGTAACAAGATCTGATGATATAGATACAGATGATGTTAGAATTCAAGAATATAATTCACTTGTATTACCAGTAGACTTATTTACAGGAGATTATGTGGATATAAGATTATTATTACCAAGTGGACAAGATTATATAGTAACATCAAAGAAAATGGTTACAATTCCTAATGTAAATGGTGAATATTTAGCTGATACAATTCAAATGAAAATGTCAGAAGATGAAATACTTTCAATGTCAAATGCTATAGTTGAAGCATACAAAATAGATGGAGCAAAATTATATGCAACAAAATATTCAGATGCAGGATTACAAGAAGCATCATCACCTACATATGTTGTAAATGACGAGGTTGCAAAATTAATAGAATCAGATCCAAATATTGTATCTACAGCAATGGCAGCATTAAGTGCAAGATATAATGCAAATAATGGAGCTTTAAAGAATATGAGAAGTCAAGGAATAAACGGAGCTATTTCAAATTACGGAAAAGATGAAAATGTTTCTCAAAAAGTAGAGGAAAGTATAACATCAACAAAAGAAGCTAGACAACAATATTTACAATCATTAACAGGAACAACAACCACAACTACAACTACAACAAATTAGTATTTATAAAGGAAAGGGTTTTATATGAGAAAGATAGGATTTATGGGGGCATATGACAAAGCTAATTTTATGATATATACAGCAAAAGTGTTAAGGTTATTAGATTATAAGGTTTTAGTAGTAGACGCAAGTAGTGTACAGAAAATCAAATACATAATACCAGCTATAAATCCTACAAAATCATATATAACAAGTTTCGAGGATATAGATTTTGCAGTAGGATTTGAAGAATGGGCGGAAGTTGAAAGATATTTAGGAATAAGATATGATTCAAATGAAGCCGAAGTAACTAAAGCAAACACAGATATATATGATTATGTTTTAATTGACATTGATTCTGCTGAAAGATTAGAAAGTTTTGAAATGGAAAATGCAGATAAAAATTATTTTGTTACTTCATTTGATATGTTTTCTTTGAAAAAGGGAATAGACATATTTAAAAATGTAATAAGACCAATGGATTTAACAAAAATAGAATTTGCTTATGAAACTTCGAAAGAAGATGAAGATTATTTAAACTACATTTCTCTAGAATATAGAGTTAATTGGAACAACTATGTATTTTATTTTCAGATATTAGGAGAAGACAATAAAGTATTTGAGGAAAACCAACGATTGGAGAAAATAAGATTTAGAAGATTAAGCATTGGATACAAAGAGGCACTTACATACGTAATACAGGATATTTGCAAAAATGAAAATCCAAGCAAAATAAAGAGAACAATGAAAGATTAGAGGAGGAAGGATATGGCAATTGTAACTTTTTGGAATGGAACAGATGAGCAAGTTCGGAACTACCTCAAGTTGTATAGCATTTGCAACAGAAATTGCAATACAACATAATATGAAAGTTTTATTGGTATCTACAGCATTTAACGATAGTTTAATAAATGAAAGTTTTTGGCAAGACAAAAAGAAAAAATCATTTTCGCTATTTGGTGGAAGTACAAAAGGTAAAGAAGTTGAAACAAGTGGAATTGTAGGATTAGATAGAATGCTTAGAAGTAATAAACTATCTCCTGATATAATAACAGATTATGCAAAAATAGTTTTAACAAACAGACTTGAGATTTTACCAGGAATAGAAAACGATAAAGAACAATATAAGCAAGTAAAAGAAAAATATGCTCAAATTATTAGCTTAGCAGGAAAATATTACGATATGGTAATTGTAGATTTAGATAAAAGCGTTGGAAAACAGGCTGAAATTGACATATTAAATATTTCAGATATAGTAGTTGCTTTAGTACCACAAAGAGCAAAACAAATTGAAAAAATCCAAAATATGATAAATGAGGGAGAAATCCTAAAAGAACAAAATACAGTAATGGCAATAGGAAGATATGTGGAAGAATCAAAATACAATGCAAAAAATATAACAAGAAATTTATTAAGAAAAAAAGATTTAATAAACACAATACCATATAATACATTGTTTTTTGATTCAACACAAGAAGGAACAGTTATTGATTTATTCTTGAATTTTATGAGAATAAAAGACAGAGATACAAATTATACATTTGTTGAAGAAATAAAAAGATTAAATGAAACCATAAAAGGAAAATTAGAAATACTACAAATGATGAGATAAAAAAGTCCAAATTATGTAAGTTACTTAAACTTATAATAGAAAGGAGGAAGCTTTTATTTAAGGTAAAAATTAAATAAAAGCAAGAAAGAAGAATGACAATAGTAAATCTTATACTTATAGTACTAGTATTAGGTGTAGCAGTATTAATGATATATTTTTACATTAATTCAAAGAAAAATGCCGAAGTTGTAACTAAAATGGACGTAGATGATCAGACTTATACATTAATCAAAATGATAGAATTTATAAAAAGAAGATTAGACGAAATTACAAAAATCAATTTATATGATATAGGTTTATCAGAGGAAGAATTAAAGAGAAGAAAAAGCAAAAAATATGAATTAAAAAAAGCCTTAAAAGGTTGTACTTATGGTGATGTAAATGATAAAAAATATGTTAAAGAATTGATTTTTGATTTATTATCAAAAGAATATGGCGTAACAGAAATGAATATATCAAAAGCTATACCATTTGATATTCCTTCTATTTTAACATCTCAAGATAAATTTGATATATTAATATATATTTACAAAAAAGAGTTTGGATATGAGGCTTTAAGTGAACTTATAAGAAAATACAAACTAGATGAATTTAAATATATACAAGGAGAAACAAAACCTTGTTATGTTATAACAGAAGACGAAATTAATGAAATATTTGAAAAGGAAAATATCACACTTACATTTAATGATAAACTAAATATTGTTGTACAAAGGATATATCAACAATACAAAGGATATTCAAGTATAGACGAAATAAGAGATATGAATATAGATGGTGTATCTGGTGGTGTATCTGGACTTCCAGAAAGTTTTATAAGCCAAGTTGCACAAACAGATTCAGCAGATTATTTAACTCAAATACAAGAACACAAAGTACAACGTGCTTGTGACAGTATTTGGATAATGTTTCATGGTAAATCAATACGTTTAGCATTTTTATCATTTGGAACAGAAGCAGAACTAAAAAGAGTATGCCAAAATATTTACAAATACAATAACCCAGGTCAGTTATCAGACACAAATGGTTATAAAATTAATGAAATGAAAGATGGTTCTCGTGTCGTTGTTGTAAGACCTTCAATGTCAGAGACATGGGCATTCTTCGTAAGAAAGTTCGATGTTAAAAGAGCAACACTAGAACAAATAGTTCTATACCCAGGAAAAGAAGATACAATAGATCTTTTAAAATTCTTAGTAAAAGGTGCTAGAATTATATCACTAACCGGTGAACAAGGATGCCGGAAAAACAACAATGCTTATGGCAATGATTGAAAACATATATGAAACAATGAACTTACGTATCACAGAAACAGCGTTCGAGTTACACTTAAGAAAAATTTACCCAACACGAAACATCGTTTCAATGCGTGAGACAGACACAATAGCAGGTCAAGAGTGTTTGGACGTTCAAAAGAAAACAGATGGTTCTGTTAACATCATAGGTGAGGTTGCAACAGACCCCGTAGCATCTTGGATGATACAATCAGCCCAAGTTGCATCTAAATTTACATTATTTACTCACCACGCAAAAACATTCCCAGACTTAGTAACAGCACTTCGAAACTCAATGCTTAGAGCTGGAGTATTCAAAAACGAAAAAACAGCAGAAGAGCAAGTTGTACAAGTATTAAACTTCGATATCCACTTAGTAAAAGACTATAGAGGAAATCGTTACATAGAAAGAATTACAGAATGTGTGCCAGTAGAAAATAAAAACGAATACACATTTGACCACAGAAAAGAAAAGACATTAGAAGGAAAATTTGATAAATTTTTCGATAATGCAACACATTACTTTATGAAAACAACAGACAAACAATTATATGTATACAGAAACATATTAGAATATGTTGATGGAGAATATATAATAACAAATAAAATATCAGACAAAAACATAAGAGAAATGAGACTTAATATGACAGACGCTGATGCAGAAGATTTTGATAGATTTGTTGCCAGACATTGGGGAGAAGAAAGCGTATACAAAATGGCAGATGAAAGAAAAGAAAAATCTAAAATAGCAGTAGGAGTAGCAAAAAGAGGAAGAAAAGCGAAAACAGTAGAATAAGGAGGTGTATTAGATAATGTCAAGTAATATGTTACTATATGTAATATATGGTGTAGGAGGTATCTTTGTATTCATTGTTGTAGCTTTTTTGGTACTTAATAAAAAGATGGGAAAGTCTGATTACCAAAAAATAAAGAAATTAAGAAAAGGTACAGAATCAGATAGATTTTCAAGTGAAATAATGTATCAGAAAATTTATATTACCTTTTCTAAAATTCCTTTTTTAAAAAGTTATCTATTAAAATTAAGAAGAAGACTTGAAATTATAAATGTTGATGACGAATATGCAACACGTAGAGATTCTGCTAAAATATTATCAAAAACATTAATAATTTTAATTCCAATAATGACTGCTTCAATTATACTTGCACATACAAATTACTTATTATTATCAATAATATTAATTTTTGAAATATTTATGATGGATAGTTTTATTGATGGAATGGTAGACAAAATAGATAATACACTATTAAAAGAGCAATTAGACTTTTTCGCAGAAATAAGACACGCTTATCACGAATTTAATATGGTTGAAGAAGCGATTTACCAAATATCACAAGATGATGAAAAAAATATATCAAAACAAGGTGAAAAAATATATGAAGTTTTAATTTCTAATGACCCAGAAATGGAACTAGAAAAATATTATGATATAGCACCAAATCCATACCTAAAAGAATTTGCAGGTGTATCATACTTAACAAAAGAATTTGGTGATAGAAAAGTAGATAAATCTTCATTATACTTAAAAAATGTAAATAATATTACAGAAGAAATGCAAATTGAAATATTAAAAAGAGACAAGATTGATTATGTGTTCCAAAGTTTATCAATCATCTCAATAGTGCCAGTTTTAGGCTTGGAGCCATTAAAAAATTGGTCTGTAGACAATTTTAGCTTTACACAAAATTTTTATTGTGGTAAAGGTGGAATGCTAGTACAAATATTAGTAATATTATTAACAGTAATATGTTATTTACTATTAAGAAAAATAAAAAATAATGGCTCAACTGATAAGAGCACACAAAATACAGAAAATCCATGGCAGGCAAAAGTATACAAAAATCCAATTGGAAAAAGAATAGTTGATTTATTTATACCTAAAAAGGGAACAAAAGATTTTATAAAAGTACAAAAATTATTAAAAGATTCGGCATCTAAGCTGAAAATGGAATGGTTATATGTAAATAGAATTACAATTGCAATTTTAACATTTTTAATTTCAATTTTCTTATTTGTAGAATTACATATAACATCCATAAATTGGATTTATACAGAGCCAACTACCGATTATGATATAATGGGTGGTGTAACAGGTTCAGAACTGCAAGAAGCAATGGCAAAAACAGAAAGTGATAACAAATTCTTAGATATGTTTAGGGGGAATACCAAGACAACAGTCCAAGATATACAAAAAGCAATGGAAAGATCAAAAGATTATGCTGATAGTGACGAAGAAGAAATCGAAACTTCTGCAAAGAGAGTATATGACAAACTACAAAAAGTAAACAAAGAATATTTAGGATGGTTTGAGGTTTTATTAGCAGTAGTATTTATGATCGTGGCTTATATGGCACCGATTTGGATAATGTATTTCCAATTGAAAATGAGGCAAATGGAAATGGAAGATGAGGTAATGCAGTTCCAAACAATAATATTAATGCTTATGAGAATAGAGCGTGTAAATGTTGAAATAATTCTAGAATGGCTAGAACGTTACGCAAATATTTTCAAAGAGCCAATATCAAGATGTGTTAATAACTATGAAGCAGGAGCTTGGGAGGCATTAGAAGAATTAAAAAACGCAACTAATTACCAACAATTTATAAGAATAGTAGAAAGTTTACAAGCAGCTGTTGAAAAAATTCCAATTAGGGATGCATTTGATGAATTAGATTCAGAAAGAGACTATTACCAAGCAAAAAGACGTGAATCAAATGATAGATTAATAGCTAAAAAAGCAAGAATTGGTAAACTTATAGGATTTACACCAATGGTTGTAATGTTTGTTGGATATTTAATAGTACCACTTGTAGTTATAGGTTTAACAAGTATGACAAGTTCAATGGCAAGTTTACAATAAAGATAAAATAAAGTAAGGAAGGTGATATTTTGGAAAATGCATCAAAAGCATTAATTATGGCAGGAGGAATGCTTCTTGCAATACTTATAGTTTCATTATTGGTATATGCTTGGAGTTTGTTTTCAAAATATCAACTTTCTAAAGATTCTTTATCAGATGTTGAGGATACTGCAAAATTTAACGAGCAATTTGCTAATTATGATAGAGATGATGTTCAAGGCTATGAGCTTATTAGTTTAGTAAATAAGATTGTAGATTACAATTATAGAAAATCTAAAGATGAAGAAGCTAAGAGTGATGATAAATATAGTCCAATAACTATTACTATAGATTTTGGTAGTGATGCAAATATGAAAAAACTAAGCTATAATTCGAATAATACATTATTTACTAGCTCTAATTTTAAATATACTCAATCACAAGCAGGACAAACAACAAAAAATCCATTAGAAAATATAATTAAAACGGCAACAGATTTAGAAAAAGCTTGGGGAGGTTCTGATAATGCAACCAAAATTGCTAAGGGAATAATGGCAATTTTCCTAGAAAGTACTCCAACACCACCAAGTGAAAATCAAAAGATAGATGCTGTAAAAAAATGGAATTATTCATCTTCAATAAAATATTCATTAACTGTAGATGGGTATAATAAAATGAATTTAGAGCAAAAGGCAAATGCTTATAAATATTATGAATATGTACAATTTAAAAAAGCAGTGTTTAAATCTGATTCAAGTAGCCTAAAATATGATAATGTAACAGGAAGAATTACACAAATGGTATTTAACTTTGATAAAATAAGATAGGAGTAAAATATGGAAAATGCATCAAAAGCCCTAATTATAGCAGGTGGAATTTTAATTGCAATATTATTATTAACTTTATTTTCATATTTATTTGGACATATGGCTTCAAGTACATCGAGTATTTATCAAACCATAGAAAAACATGAAAAGGATGAATTTAATCAACAATTCTTGAATTATGAGAGAAGAGGAATAACACCTTTAAAGAGAATAAATGAAGCAGGTGTGGAAGAGACGTATTATAACAACTTAAAACCACAAGATATAGCAACATTATTAAATTTAGCTAAAAATGCTAAACAAAACTCAAAATTTAAAGTTGATGTTAAAATTTATTTAAATGAAGTTGATATTTCCAATCAGAATTCGAATGAATGGTTAAGAAACAATATAAATTCAAATAAAGAATATCAATGCGACAAAGTAAATATTAACTATGATACATTGTTGGTTGACGAGGTAAAAGTTTCACAAAAATAAGCTTAGAGGAATGATAATAGAAATGAAAAAAACGATTATAATTATAGTATGTATTGTTATTGTTATATTATCAATATTTGGAAATAAATATTTGAATTATAAAGATGAAAAAAGACGAATAAATGAAGAAAATCTTGAATATGAAACATATTTAAACAAAGAAGTTTCAGGAAGAGATTTAACAACTGCGGTAAATAGAGCAGTAGATAATAATGAAAAAAATAAAGTATCAAAAGATGAAAAAGGATTCTATATTGGAAATGATATTAATTCGGTGATTATAGAAATTAAAATCTCAGATAATGATACAACATATAAAATGGAAACTCTGTATAACGGAGGAATGCCAACTTTTATTCAATATTATGGAGATATTTCTTTCGAATGTACAAAAATAGAATATAATAAAAGCGGAAGAGTAAGTTTTATGATATTTGAACAAAAGACAAGTTAAGTTATTAATATTAGACAGATGTGATGCTTCCATAATGTTACATCTATCTATATCAAATAAAAAATTAATTTATATATTTTAAAGGAGGAATTTATTATGGAAAACGCTTCAAAAGCACTAATTATAGCAGGAGCTATACTATTATCAATTTTATTAATATCTTTAGGAATATTGGTTTACAATAATGCTAAAGGAACAATTCAAGATGCAAATTTGGACTCAGAAGAGGCTCAAACATTCAATACTAAAATTTCACAATATTGTGGTAATAAAAAATCAGCAATTGATATGAATTCTTTAATGGATGCAATAGCAGCATCTAATGGTGCACAAAATAAACTTGCACAAGCAGAAAGACACTATATAAGTGTTAAAACAGAAAATAGTGCTGGTGGATATATTACAGGAGGAGGAACTATTACTGTAGATGCTACAGCTGCTGCTTCAGGAGTTACATATCCAAGTTTTAATACAGGAACAACTTATACAGCAACATATAAAACTGGAGCTGACGGATATATAAACTACGTTATAGTTAAACCAGCAGCCTAGTAAAATAAATATTTTTGTAAGGAGCAAGCAATATGGAAAATGCATCAAAAGCTTTAATAATGGCAGGAGCAATTTTAATTGCTATTATGATAATATCACTAGGAATATTAGTTTTTAGCAGAATGAGCAGTTCTGCTAAAAGCGCGGCTAATATGGATGAACAAGAAATTGCAAATTTTAATTCTAAATTAACTCCATATATTGGACAAAATGTAAATGGTTCACAGGTAAATGCATTAATACAACTAGTAATATCAATTGATAAGTCAGCTGAAAGTGCTAAAGATACTACTAAAGTTGTTTCGATTGAGTATCCGATAGATGATGCGGGAAACACAAACAAAATAGATGTTGTATCGGGAGTAGTAGATGGAGCTGATAATGTTAAAAGAGTTATAACAGGAGCTGGAAAGTTTTATAAGGTTGAAGCCAAATATAAGGACGGTTTAATTAAGGAAATTACAGTAAGGAAACAATAAAAGAAAGGAGATATTCAAATGGAAAATGCGTCAGATGCCTTAATAATGGCAGGTCAAATGTTAATATTTATAATAGCGCTTACTGTTTGTATATCTTCTTTTACAACTGTAAGAGCCGAGGTAAATAGAATTGTTGGTGAAAATGAGGAAATAAGAATGGCAAAAGATGGGGATACATATATAAATTATATAGAAAGTAAAAAAAGTTCATCAACAAGAGTAATTGGTTCAGATGCACTTATAGCATCAATGTATAGAGCTATAAAAGAAGATTATGTTATATATATAAAATTTAATAGTGATATAAGAGACCAAATTGATACTTCTCATATAAAAACAATGGTTGCATCAGTAGATTCTGTAGTGAAAAACAAAGATGGTCAGCCTATAATAAAAGCAGGAGATAAATTAATTAAAATAACAATAGGTTCAGATACTAACCAAAACATAAATGAAGTACTGAAATCAACAGAGGGAGGAAAGCTATTTGAATTAATTAAGGATAAAAACTTTAATGAATACCTAGGGGAATATCAAAAAGCTTCTGCTCAAGGTGTTACTTCGGAAAATAAGGAAGTATATAGAATTATAACTTATATAGAAGTATAACCAAATTCGAATCCATAAAATAGAAAAAAACTATTTACAAAATAAACAAAAAAATGATATAATATAATTGTTTAATAATATTATAGATTTGAAAGGAAGGAAAAGTATGGGAGATTCAGCAGTAACAATAATAGCAATATTTTTAGCAGCAATATTAATGTTTGTTTTTCCACTTATGACAATGGCAGATAAATCAGATGATGTTTCACAATTATCAATTCAAAATGCAACAACAGATTTTACAAACAAAATAAGAACAACAGGATATCTTTCTCAAGATGATTATGATAATTTTATATTAACTCTTGCATCAACAGGAAATTCATATGATGCAGAAATTACAATACAAAAATTAGACCAAAATCCTGCAAAGAAGAGTAGTGGAGATACAACAACAATAGGACAAAATGTATATTATACAATGTATACAACTCAAGTTTTAGAACAATTACCATTATCATTAAATGAAGGAGATATAGTATCTGTTAATGTTGAAAATACAAATACAACAGTAGCAGGACAATTAAGAAACTTTATGTATAAAGTTACAGGAAATACAAGTGGCAATATAGTTGCACAAGAATCTGGAATAGTAACAAAAACAACAGCAAATTAAAAATAAAATAGCTTGTAGGTTATTTTATACAAGCTTTTTGTTTAATTTAAAATGCAATTAAAAGGGGGAACAAACATGTAATTTTTGTTTTTTATAAAATAAAAAGTTAGATGTTTGTTCCCATTAATTTTGGACAAAGGAAAGGAATACATATGAAACTCCAATCATTAGCAATCATATTTATAATAATAATAATGCCAATATCTATGGTTTTATCTGAGTATATAAGTAATAAAATAGAAACAGAAGAAAGAGAATTGGTATATAATACAAGGCTTTTAAACTCTACATATGATGCGATAAAAGCATACCAATTAAATACTGTTAATAATGCTTTTGGTGATGTTACTAATAAAAAGATACAAGATATAGAAGCAGCAGCTAAAACTTTTTATAATTCTTTAGCATCTAATTTCAACTTTTTAGGAAATAAATCTGATGTTATGAAAGAATATGTACCTGCAATTGTATTTACAATGTATGATGGATATTATACTTATACTCCTTTTACTAATACTTTAACAGAGATTCCTGATAAGGATGACAGTGGAGAAGATGCTTACGATAAATCTTATACTGTAAATGGTGATACTGAAGAAGGATTAAAACCATATGTTTACTATACTGCTAGGTATAAATATTCAAATGCAAGCGGAGAAAGTGATTTTTCTATAATTTACACATTGGATAATTATATAACTATACAAGGAAAAGTAAATGGAGAGTTTGTTTATGATAATGGTTATTTATACAGTATAGTAGATACTAAAGCAGAAGCAGAGGCTGGAAAGGGAATATATAAATATCGAGGTCAAAATAAATATAATTATATGGGCGTTGATTTTGAAGAAGGAACAACAGAAGAGTTAAAAGAATACGTAGGCGGAAGTACTGATGATTATCTGTATTCATATGCCAAAATAAATGGAAAAAAATATTACTTAGATCCCAAAGCAGATAAAAGTAAAACAGGAACTATTACAAAAGATGGAGAAACTTTTGATGCAGGAACAGGAATATTCTATATAGATTCAAATGGAACAAGAAATTATAGTCAGGTAAAAACATATGATGAATCTAATACAACAGCAGAAAAGACTGAATTCTTAAAATATTATAAAGCTATAAAGCATAATAAAAGTGCATATGAGTATTATAAAGATGCTTATGAATTTTCTTGTTGGGTTTTAAATAAAGGAGAATTTACTAGTACAACTAAACGAAAAGATAAATCAGGAACAAAACATAATAAATATGATTTAAGTGGTTTAAAAGCAAATATGTCAACTATATATAATGCGACTGCAGATGATAATGCTACATCACTACAAAATTATGGCAACATAGAAATCTTTGGAGGAACAAGCAATATCGAAAATGCAGATTCAAATTTCAATCAACATAGAAAAGCAGTAATAAGATATGTTGTAGAAACAAATCTATCAACAGCGATTGCATCATTTTCATCAGATAAACAATTTTTGATGCCTAAAATATCAGAAACAGACTGGGAAACTATAGAAAATGATGTTTGTGCAATATCATTTTTACAAGGAATGAGTTTAGGTGGAAAGAAATATAATGGATATTCTGTAGTTGCAAATACATTAACAAAGGAATATATAGATGAAAATGATATATATCTTTTGACTAAAAATTCATCAGATCAAGATATATATTGTAAAGTAAACGATAAATCTTTAGGAACAGAGCTAACATTAAAACAAAAGAATAATTTAGGATATTATGCTGGAGTTTGGAAAGTAGACTTTGAGCAAAGACAACTAATTCAAGAGGCGACAACAGAAGGAGAAGAAGATAAAAATGTACATTATTATCCACATAATGACTATGGTAGCTATACAAGTATAATGGGAAGTTATTCTAGAGATACCATTGCTGATAAAGATATGTATAAATATATAGCGAGTTTAAGTGATTTGAACGTAAAAACCGCTTACCTTATGGCACTTGGAAGAGAGCGTTGGGGTGCGTATAATGTTAATAATGTTAACTATGAATTGTATGGTAATTCTAATGGAAATATTTATTTCTTGGAAGATTATGATGTTAATTTATAAAATAAAAATGTACCATTGGGACCGGGTCCTTTTGGTACATTTTTATTATTTCAAAAGCATAGGACCAATTTCTGTAACTGTTCCTGCACCTTGTGTTATAACAATATCATTTTCGTGAATATTTTCTTTTAAATATTTTACACAATCATTAAAATCAGGTATATATAAAGCATCTTTTCCAAGGCTAGATATTTTATCTGCTAAATCCTTAGAAGTAACGCCATAAGTATTTTTCTCACGAGCAGCATAAATATCTAAAATAATTATATTATCAAAATTTAATAAAGCTTTAGCAAAATCATCCATAAGATTTTTTGTTCTACTATAAGTATGAGGTTGGAAAACAACCCAAGATTTATTGTATTTTTTATTCATTAAAGCTTTAGCAGTAGCTACAATTTCTGTTGGATGATGACCATAATCATCATAAATATTTGCACCATTTACAGTTCCTTTAAATTCAAATCTTCTATTAGCACCTGTAAATGAAAGTAAAGCTTTTTGAATAGAATTCAAGTTTATTCCATAATAATCACATAAAGCAATACAAGCTAAAGCATTTAGAACATTATGCATACCAGGAATACTTAATTTGATTCTTCCATAAAATTCGCCTTTTGCATAAACATCAAATTCTGGGAAACCATTATTGTCAAAAACAATGTTTACAGCAAAAAAGTCAGTATTTTTATTAGAAATTCCGTAAGTTATAGAAGTTGCATTTGTGTATTCTATTAAATCTAATGCATTTTTATCATCACCATTAACAACAAGTAAACCATCATCTGGAAGAAGTTTTACATATTTTACAAAAGCTTTTTTTATGTTCTCAAAGTTTTTAAAATAATCTAAATGGTCATTATCTATATTTAAAATAATTTCAGATTTAGGGCTAAATTTTAAAAAGCTTTCAACATATTCACAAGCTTCAATAATAAAATATTCACTATTACCAACTTTATAATTTCCATCTAATTGTTTAATATCAGCACCAACTTGAATGCTAGGGTCTTTTAGGGCTTCTAAGAAACAAAGTGAAACCATTGAAGTTGTTGTACTTTTTCCGTGTGTACCAGAAATTGTAATTGTGTCTTTATAGCATCTTGTAAGTTCACCTAGGAAATCAGCTCTTTCTATTATAGGAATATTTTTAGATTTGGCTGTTACAAGCTCTGGGTTATCTTGCTTTATAGCTGCTGAATAAACAACTACATCTTGATCTACAATATTTTTTTCATTATGTCCAATAAATACTTTTATTCCTGCTTTTTCTAATTTTTTAGTAGTTTCTGTTTCAACATTATTAGAGCCTGTAACTTGAAAACCAAAGTTTACAAGTATTTCTGCAATCCCGCTCATACTAACTCCACCAATACCTACCATATGTACTTTTTTGTATTTTTTTAATCTTTCTATATTAGGCATATTTTCTCACTCCTGTTAAAATAAAATCTATCCTCGATTATATACTTATTCTATGGTTTTTTCAAGGAAAATGTGAAAAAATAATGAATTTTTTATGAAAAACAAATTACAGAAATATTGACAAAAAGAAATAAAAATAGTAAATTAAAATCAAATGCCAAATGGCTTTTCAGTAACTAAAAATTAAATTTTAGGAAAGGAAAGAATGCAAGATGAGAGATGAAAGATATTTTCGTTTTTTATGCTATCACAAAGGAAGAGTAACAACCAACAAACGGCTAAAATTTGTCGCCAAAATTCAAGATACAGGGTATGTTGAAAATCTATATATTGAATTTTATCGTGCAGATAAATTGGCCATGGAAATTAAGTTAAACTATGTTGGAAAGGAGAACAAGTGCAGTATATTTGCTAGTAAAGAATTTGATTTTGAATTATCAGGAACCTATTATTATGTTTTTAGATATGAACTAGAAGGTAGTAGGGTGTATATTGTAAAAGGAAGAAATTTAGTTAAAGAAAAAGGATTATATCCAAATGAATTTGGCTTTAAACTGGAGGTGCCAGATAAAACTTTAAGAGTTATTCCAAAATGGCTAGGAAGAACAGTTTATCAACTTATGCCAGATAGATTTAGTATTGGAAAAGAAGGAATCAATCAGGTAAATAATAGAAAAGTAAAAAAATGGGAAGATAGAATGCCAGATTGGGAGCCTGATACAGATGGAGTTTATCGGAATGAGTATTTTTATGGTGGAAATTTACAAGGTATAATGGAGAGAATTCAGTATATAAAATCTATGGGATTTGATACTGTATATATTACTCCTATATATCCAAGTAAGACATATCACCATTATGATCCTTGTGAACTTCTTGAAATTGATCCAATGTTGGGAACTTGGGAAGATTTTAAAAATTTAGCTTTAGAACTTAAAAAGAATGGAATGTATATGATAAATGATTGTGTATTTAATCATATGTCAAACTGTTCAGAGTTTTTTAAATCCGCTGTTTCCGATAAAAATTCACCATATAGGAATTGGTTTGCAAAAGATGGTGATAATTATAGAACTTGGTACGGATTTAAGGATATGATAGAACTTGATAAAATGAATAAAGATGTTCAAGAATATCATAAAAAATCCATAAAGAAGCTAAAAGAAAATGGAGCAGATGCAATAAGATTAGATTTAGGAGAAATTCTTCCAAGTGGATATTTAACTTCAATTGGGGAAGAAAAAGATAATGAATTCATATTTTTTAACGAGATGTGGGGATTAGCCACACATAGATATGATTCGCAAATTTTTAATAAAGAAGCGGATTCGGTAATGAACTATCCTGCTACAGATGCAATACTTAGATGGGTTCGTTATGGAAATGCAGAATTATTAAAATATATATTAGAAGAATTAAATAAATATCCAAAAGAAGTAAGAAATCGTTTGCTAAATATTGTTTCTACTCACGATACCCCAACTGCTATTACAATGTTAATTGGAGAAGGAATGAACCCAGATTCATATACAGGTGGAATATGGGATATAGAAGCACCTTGGCGTAAACCAGAAGGATTTGATACTTATGGTTTTAGAAAGTTTGAGGCCGAAAATGATTCAATTCCTAAGGAAAAATTACATCTTGGAATAAAGAAATTAAAATTAGCTTTAGGCATATTTTATGTAATTCCAGGTATTCCATCAGTGTTTATGGGAACAGAAAATGCAGAAAGTGGTTACAAAGATCCATTCCCCAGAAAGCCAATGATTTTTCGAGATACTGCAATTTTGAAAAATTTCTTGTTTAATTTAAGTCAAGTAAGAAAAGAAAATTTAAGTGTACTTGCTCAAGGAGATGCCAGAGTTAGAAGATGTAATGATTCATTACTAGACTATGAACGGTATACAGAAAAGAACAGCTTTAGAGCCATCTATAACAGAACCAATAGACCGATTTTGTTAGAAAATTTAGGTGCTGATTATAAGTTGATTTTTTCTGAGGAATTTAAAGCAGGCATTATTGGTGCAAATCAATTTGCTTACTTTATAAAATAGCAAAAAATTGTGCCATTCTAATATATTTTTAGAATGGCACAATTAAATTATATGTGAAATAAAAAACTAAAATTGCAAAAGCCTTAAAAATATGTTATACTAAAATTCGACAAAAAAAGAAAGAAGGTCAAAATAAATGCGGAAATAAACAAAAAAGTGTAGCATTTTATACATTACGGTTGCAAGGTAAATCAATATGAATCAAATGCTATGGCACAAAAATTTTTAGAAAACGGATATGAAATTTGTGAATTAGAAGAAAATCCAAATGTTGTTGTTGTAAATACATGTACAGTAACAAATATAGCAGATAGAAAGTCAAGACAAGTATTAAGAAAAGTAAAAGAAGAAAATCCTCAAAGTATAATTGTTGCAGTTGGATGCTATGTACAAGTTGCAAAAGAAACTGTAGAAAATATGAAAGAAATCGATTTGTGCTTGGGAAATGTCGAGAAAAAAGATATAGTAAAAAAAGTTGAAGAATATATGAAAAAAAATCAAAAAGAAAATATAGAAATTATTGATGTAAACAAAGAAACCGAATTTCAAGAGATGGGAGCCATTACATTTTCAGAAAAAACTAGAGCAACAGTTAAAGTTCAAGATGGTTGCAACAATTTTTGCACATATTGCTTAATTCCATTTGCAAGAGGAAGAATAAGAAGTAGGAAAAAGGAAAATGTAATTGAAGAAGTAAAAAAAATTGCAGAAAAAGGAATAAAAGAAATTGTAATAACGGGGATTCATATAGCATCTTATGGCAAGGACTTTGATAACAATTATAGATTAATAGATTTACTTGAGGATCTAGATAAAATTGACGGAATAGAAAGAATTAGATTAGGTTCATTAGAGCCAACTATAGTTACAAAAGAATTTGCCGAAAGACTTTCAAAATTAGATAGCATCTGCAATCAATTTCATTTATCTCTTCAAAGTGGATGTGATGAAACATTAAAAAGAATGAACAGAAAATATTCGTGTGATGAATTTTTTAAGGTTACTGAAATTTTAAGAGAGTATTTTAAAGATGTAAATTTAACAACAGACATAATTGTAGGTTTTCCAGGGGAGACAAATGAAGAATTTGAAAGTACTTATGAATTTTTAAGTAAAATCAAATTTTACAAAATGCATATTTTCAAATATTCACCAAGAGAAGGCACTTTGGCGGCTAAGATGACTAATCAAATTGATGGAAATATTAAAGAAGAAAGAAGTCAAAAGTTAATAGAGCTTTCAAATAAAAATGAGAGAGAATGTAATGAAAAGTATATTGGCAAGAGCGTAGAGGTTTTATTTGAGGAAGAGAAAGATGGCTTATGGTCTGGGTATACTAAAAATTATGTGAGAGTTTTTGTTGAGAGTGATGAGAGTTTGGAAAATAAGATTCTAAAGGTTGAAATAAAAGATGTATATGAGCTTCGGGCTTATGGGGTAGGATATTTTTCTGATTGGGGACGGTTCTTTTTCCGAAAAAGAACCGTCCCCAATCAGAAAAAACTCCTTGCAAAAAAATATAAAGTTTGATATATTTAAGAAAAAATTAGGAGGAACAAAAAATGACACAAGCAGACAAGAATTTTATAGAAACATGTAAAGAAATATTAAGTAATGGATATTCATCAGAAGGAACAGGAGTAAGAACAAGATGGGAAGATGGGGCAGAAGCAAACTATATTTCAATAGTAGGAGTAAGTAACAAGTATGATTTAGAAAAAGAATTCCCAATGATTACATTAAGAAACAACACAAATACTGTAAAAAGAGCAATAGATGAAATTTTATGGATATGGCAAAAAAAATCAAATAAAGTATCAGACCTAAATTCTCATATATGGGACCAATGGGCAGGAGAAGATGGAACAATAGGAAAAGCTTATGGTTATCAATTAGCTAAAAAATATGAATTTAAAACAAAAGATGGAATACAAACTTTAGATCAAGTTGATTATATGTTATATTTATTGAAAAATGATCCAGCAAGTAGAAGAATAATGACAAATATATTTGACTTTGGAGATTTAAAAGATATGAATTTAGAACCTTGTGCATTTGGAACACAATGGCTTGTAAAGGGCGGAAAATTACATTTGATATTAAATCAACGTTCGCAAGATATGCTTGCAGCAAATGGATGGAATACTATGCAATATGCGGCTCTTCAGTGTATGGTAGCACAATGTGTAGGTTTAAAACCTGGTACACTTACACATAATATTGGAGATTGTCATATATATGATAGACATGTCCCATTAATAGAGAAATTAATAGAAGCTAAGCCTATGAATGTTACACCAAAACTTGTAATAAATAATGATACAACAGACTTTTATGAATTTAAAGTTGAAGACTTTGAAATACAAGGATATGATTATAATAAAGATATCAAATTAGGAAAAATACCAGTTGCTCTATAGTGACTATGTTGTGAAAAAGTAAGAAAATAGATATAAACTAAAAAACGGAGGAATAAAAATGCTAAGTATAATAGTTGCAAAATCAATAAATAATGCAATAGGAAAAGATAATAAATTATTATGGAAAATACCAGATGATATGAAAAGATTTAAAGAAATAACAACAGGTCATACTGTTATAATGGGAAGAAAAACATTTGAATCTATAGGAAAAGTATTGCCAAATAGATTAAATATAATTCTAACAAGAGATCCAAATTATAAAGTAGATGATCCAAATGTAAAAATATTAGGTGGAGTATCAGATTTAGAAGAATATATAAATGATGAAAACGAAAATTTTGTAATAGGTGGAGCACAAATTTATAGTATTCTTATGCCTAAATGCAAAAAATTATATGTAACACAAGTAGATAAAGACTTTGTTGGAGATACATATTTTCCTGTAATTCGTGAAAATGAATGGGAAGTTACAGAAAAAACAGAAGGACCAAAAGATGAAAACGACTTTAAATATGAATATATAACATATAAGAGAAAAGGTAATAATTAATTAAAAATTGAATATAAATAATACTAATTAAAGATTAAGAAAGGACTGGTATTTCGATGGAAATATTTGAAAACAATAAACCTATAATTAGTATTATAAAAGGCACAGCCATATCGTTTTTAGCAACAATAATTGCATTAACAGTATTTGCTGTGCTTTTGACATATACAGATTTATCAGAAAATACGGTAAAACCTGTTATAATTACCATAACCGGAATTAGTATTCTTATTGGAAGCTCAATTGGTACCAGAAAAATCCGAAAAAATGGATTAATAACAGGAGGGATTATTGGAGCTTTATATATTCTAATTATTTACATAATTTCAAGTGCAATAAACACGAATTTTGCACTTAGTCTTGGCTCTGCCATCATGATGGGAATTGGACTAATTGGAGGTGTGCTTGGAGGAATTATTGGGGTGAACACAAAGTGATTTTTCTGATTGGGGACGGTTCTTTTTGCAAAATTTCGAAATGGGGACGGTTCCTTTTTTAAAAAGGAACCGTCCCCATTTCGAAAAAACTATTGACATTTTTATAACTATGTTATATAGTATTAAAAACTAGATGGAGGATAAAAATATGAAAAGAACAAAATTAGATGAAAGAGTATTACCTACATACACAAAAGGGGAAGAAATATTTAATATGACATCACATATAGTAGGAGGAGCCTTAGGAATAGTAGCATTAGTATTATGTGTTATATTCGCGGCAATACATCACAATCCTTATGGAGTTGTTGCAAGCTCAATATTTGGTGTAACAATGATTTTATTATATACAATGTCAAGTATATATCATGGTTTAAAACCAGATACAAAAGCTAAAAAAGTATTTCAAGTATTAGACCACTGCTCAATATTTTTGCTTATTGCAGGTTCATATACGCCATTTGCACTATGTACATTAAGAGAAATGGATACAGCAACTGGATGGTGGATTTTTGGAATAATATGGGGAATGGCAATATTAGGAATAATATTAAACTCTATAGATTTAAAGCAATTTAAAGTATTTTCAATGATATGCTATTTAGCAATGGGATGGTGTATTATTGTTAAAATAAAATGGGTAATAGAAGGTCTTGGATGGACAGGTTTTACTCTTTTAGTTGCAGGTGGTGTAATTTATACCATTGGTGCTGTTTTATATGGATTAGGTAAGAAGAAAAAATATATGCATTCGATTTTTCATTTATGCATTTTTGCGGGTAGTTTGTTACATTTTCTTTGTATATTATTGTATGTTGTATAAAAATTTTGAAATGGGGACGGTTCCTTTTTTAAAAAGGAACCGTCCCCATTTCAAAAAATTACAACTTTATAAAATTATAATCAACACTACTATTTAAAGTTAAGCTACCATCATAAACTGTAGAACTCTCAGTGGATAAAGGAATATTCAAAATAAAAGGACAAGAATAAACTTCATCTAAATTATTAGTAATATTAATAACAAAGCTAAGTTTACAAGCAATAGAATTTAATGTAATACCACATCTTTTAAGTAAGGTTCCATCATAAGATATATGTGACATATTATCTGTTAAAGTATAATTAGATTTCAAACCAGAATTTACATAGCAAAGTGTAATAGGATTTGCACAATTGTTATATAAAATAGGTTTTGAATAATCAATTTCATCCTCAGAAGAAACTTCAAAATCCAAATTATTCTCTATTTTTTTAGATTCATCAAAACTATTATTTGCAAAATCGTTAATATTTTTAAAATAAAGGTTAGGCGTTCCAATAGATGGTTGTAGGCTAAATGAAATATTTGATAAGCTTACACTTTTTAGGGTATTTTTTGCATTGTAATTTCCATCATTTACATTATTATTTATAAAGATTGCGATATCTGTATATTGATATAAATCATTTATTGTAAAAGATGAATTTGCATTTATTTCAGATTTTGCATTTGCACTGCTAAAGTAGACGATTTTGTTTACTGAAAAAGGTGATGTTAGGTCTACATTTAATGCATTTTCCATTGCTTTTGTACTCTTTAAATTTTGAGCAAATGATTTTATTGATAAAAAGCTCAAAAAAAATAATAGTAAAATAAGTAGTGTAAGTACGATATAAAATATGTATTTTTTCTTAGGCATTTTTGCTCCTCCGTTTCATTTGTATTATTATATTAAATAATAGTATAAAATATTAATAAAGTCAATAAATTTGCTTGCATAAAAGGCAAAAACAATATATAATAAAAAGGCAGAATAATGAGTACATAAAAGAAAAGGAGGTTTTATTAAAATGAAAATATTATTAAAAAATGCAAGAGTAGTAGACCACAAAAATAAATTAGACGGAAAAATGGATATATTATTAGAAAATGATAAGATATCAAAAATATCAGAAAAAATAGAAGAATCAGTAGACCGAGAAATTGATTGTACAAATTACATAATAATTCCTGGAATGATAGATATGCACTGTCACCTAAGAGAACCTGGGTTTGAGTATAAAGAAACAATAGAAACAGGTTCAAAAAGTGCGGTAGCAGGAGGATTTACAACAATTTGTCCAATGCCAAATACAAAACCAGTACCAGATAATGTAGAAACATTAAAAATGATTATAGAAAAGGCAAAAGCAGTAAACTTATGTAATGTGCTTCCATTTTCATCAATAACAAAAGGTGAAAAAGGTGAAGAATTAGTTGATTTTAAGGCAATGAAAGAAGCGGGAGCAATTGCATTTTCAGATGATGGAATTCCAGTTGTAAACTCAAAAGTAATGAGAGAAGGGATGATAAAAGCAAATGAGGTTGGTTCATTTACATCAGCACATTGTGAGGAAAAATCTGTTGCCAAAGGTGCGATAAATGCAGGCAAAATTGCTGAAAAATTAGGAGTAGAAGGAGTTTTACCAGAGGCAGAGGAAATAATGGCAGCTCGTGATGCAATAATTGCTGAAACAAATGATATACACGCACACATCTGTCATATTAGCACAAAAACATCAAAAAATATGATAAGAGATGCTAAAAAAAGAGGAGTAAAAATTACTTGCGAAACTTGCCCACATTATTTCTCATTAACAGTAGATGAGGTTCTAAGAAAAGGAACAAACGCAAAAATGAACCCTCCTTTAAGAGAAGAAAAAGATAGATTAGCTATTATAGAAGGATTAAAAGAAGGAACAATAGATTGCATAATAACAGACCATGCACCACATTCAGAGGAAGAGAAAGCAAAAAGTTTAGCTGATAGCCCAAACGGAATCATAGGATTTGAAACAGCTTTATCTTGTGAAATTATGAATTTAATAGACACTGGAGCCCTAAATTATGATGATTTAGTTAGAGTAACATCATATAATCCAGCAAAATTACTAGGATTAAATACAAAAGGAGCAATAGAAGTTGGCTTTGACGCAGATTTAACAATATTTGATCCAAATAAAGAATATGTTTATACAAAAGATATGATAGTTTCTAAAGCTAAAAATTCACCTTTTATAGATGAAAAAATGAAGGGAAAAGTTGTGTACACTATTGTTGGTGGAAGAGTAGTGTATGAAGAAAAATAAAAGAAAGGACGCAAAAAAATGGAACATAAAATAGTACCAATTACAGTATTAACAGGATATTTAGGAGCAGGAAAAACAACACTTCTAAATTATGTATTAAACAACCAAGAAGGCTACAAAGTAGCAGTAATAGTAAATGATATTGGTGAAGTAAATATAGACGAAAAATTAATAAAAGATGGAGGATTCATCAAAGAAGAAGACAAAGGAAATGTAGTACCTCTATCAAACGGATGTATATGTTGTACATTAAAAGAAGACTTAATGAATCAAATAGTAGACATCTTAAAAACAAGAAAATTTGATTATATTTTAATAGAAGCAAGTGGAATATGTGAACCAATGCCAATCGCACAAACAATTATGGCATTAGAAGATTCAACAGTTCAATATGGGTTGCCAAAACTATGTAGATTAGATAATGTAGTTACAGTTGTTGATGTTTTAAGATTGGCGACAGAATTTGGATGTGGAGATTATTTAGTAAAGGAAGATATCGAGGAAGAAGATATAGAAAATCTATTAATCCAACAAATCGAATTTTGTAATACAATCATCTTAAATAAAGTTGATGAAATAGAGCCAGAACAATTGAAAAGAGTTAAAGCAATAATAAGAGAGCTTCAACCAACTGCAAAAATTATAGAAACGAATTTTGGTAAAGTTGATTTTAAAGAAATTCTAGATACAAAGAGTTTTGACTTTGAAAAAGTCGCAAGTTCAGCAGGATGGATAAAAGAGCTTGAAAGAGATGATAATGAGAATATGGACGAGCACGAAGAGCATCATGACCATCATCATGAACATGAAGAGCACGACCATGAACACGAAGAAGAACATCATGGACACGAACATCATCACCATCATCACGAACATAATGATGAGGGAGAAGCAGAAGAATATGGAATATCAACATTTGTATATACCTCAAGAAAACCACTAAGAGAAAACAAATTTGATGAATTTGCTAAAAATCTACCAAGAAATGTTATAAGATGTAAAGGTTTAGTATGGTTTTCAAATGATAATGAAATGTCATATTTATTTGAACAAGCAGGAAAACAACTTTCACTTTCAGAAGCGGGATATTGGCTAGCAACAGCACCAAAAGAAGAATTAGAGCAAATGGTTAAGGCAAACCCAGAGATTATGAACGATTGGGATGACGAAGTTGGAGACAGAATTACAAAGCTTGTTTTCATTGGACAAAATATGGATAAAGAAAAAATAAAAAAAGACTTAAAGGATTGTGAGTAATTTTTCGGATTGGGGACGGTTCCTTTTCCGAAAAAGAACCGTCCCCAATCCGAATTTTTCGTGAAAGGAAACAGTCCCAACGAAAAAAGTATTGAAAATAAAAAAATTTATGTTATAATGTAACAAAAAAACGAAAGGAAGATAAAGAAAAATGGAAGAAATATACATATTTGGACACAAAAATCCAGATACAGACACAATTTTATCAGCTTTAATATTAGAAGCTATTGAAAAAACAATGGGAATTTATAAAACAAAGGCATATAGATTAGGTGAGGTAAACAAAGAAACTCAATATGCATTAGACTATTTTGGGGTAAAAGCACCAGAATTATTAGAAGAAGTTGAAGAAGGAAGACAAGTTATGCTTGTAGACCACAACGAATTTGGTCAAAGTGTAAAAGGAATAGAAAAAGCAAAAATAATAAGAGTTGTTGACCATCATAAAATTGCTAATTTTGAAACAAAAGAGCCACTATTTTATATGGCAATGCCTGTTGGTTGTACAGCTACAATCTTAAGAGATATGTGCAAAGTAAGTGGCATAAAATTAGATAGAGTTACAGCTGGACTTATGTTAAGTGCAATAATATCTGATACATTATTATTAAAATCACCTACAACAACAGAAAAAGATAAAGAAGCAGCTGAAGAGCTTGCAAAAATTGCAAATGTAGATTTGAATGCTTATGGAATGGATATGCTAAAAGCAGGAACAGATTTAAGTGACTTCACACCAGAACAATTAATAAATATCGATTCAAAACCATTTTGCACAAAAGGTGTAAAATATCAAGTAGCACAAGTAAATACAGCTTCAATAGATAATGTTATGAAAGACAAAGAAAAAATTGAAGAAGCTATGGCTAAATTTATGCATGAAAACGAAGAAGATTTATTTGTATTTTTAATAACAGATATAATCTCAAATAATTCACAAGTAATAGCACTTGGAAGACAAGATATTGTAGAAAGAGCTTTTGATGTTGAAATTAAAGAAAATACAGCATTTTTATCTGGTGTTGTATCTCGTAAAAAACAAGTTGTACCTAGAATAGATAGTTTTATAGGATAAAGATGGAGGTAACACATTGGAAGAAGAAAAAATAAATAGATTAAAAGAAGCTATTGAGTGGATATTATGTATTGTAATAGCACTTGTAATTGCAATTTTATTTAGATATTATATAGGAACACCAACAATAGTAAAACAGCCATCAATGTATCCAACATTAAAAGAAGACCAAAGACTTTGGTTAAATAGATTAGATAGAACAACTAAAAAAATGCCTAAAAGAGGAGATATAATAACATTTGAGGCACCATCTACAACAACACTTTCATTAGAAGAAAAAAATGAAAGTGTAATTGCAAGATATGAAAATGAGCCAACAAATATATTTAGTAAATTTTCATATTATGTATTGGAATTGAACAAAATAAGTTACATAAAAAGAGTAATAGGATTACCTGGTGACCATATTTTAATAGAAGAAGGAAAAGTATATGTAAATGGTGAGCTTTTAGAAGAAAGCTATTTACAACCAGGAGTAGTAACTGATAATGGAAAAGGATATTGTACAGACTTAACAGTTCCAGAAAATACAGTATTTGCAATGGGAGATAATAGAACTCAAAGTACAGATTGTAGAAGCTTTGGATGCATTCCATTAGAAAAAATTGAAAGTAAAGTATGGATTAGAATTTGGCCATTAAATTTATTTGGAAAAATAGATAAATAGGGAGTAAAGAATTGTTTGATAAAATTTTAGGAAATGATAAAATAAAATTTGAATTAATAAATTCTATAAAATCGGGAAAATATTCACATAGCTACTTATTTTTAGGAATATCTGGAATAGGTAAAAAAATGATAGCAAGAGAATTCGCCAAAATGATACTATGTGATGGTGAGGAAAAGTACTGCAATAAATGCAAATCTTGTTTAGAATTTGATTCAAACAATAATCCGGATTTTACAGAAATTGTGCCAGATGGAAACAATGTAAAAATAGAACAAATAAGAGAAATGCAAAGAAAGATTGTAGAACAGCCTATTATATCAACAAAAAAAGTATATATAATAGATGATGCAGATACAATGACAAGAGAGGCTCAAAACTGTTTATTAAAAACCTTAGAAGAGCCTCCAGAATTTGCAAATATTATATTAATAGGGTCAAACGAATCAAGTTTTTTAAGTACAATAAAATCAAGATGTACTATAATAAAATTTAATCCAATTTCAGATGAACAAGTAAAAGGATATATAAAAGAAAAATATGAACTACCAGAAATTTCAGAAAGTATAATTTTAGCATCATCTGGAAGCATTGGAAAAGCAGAAATTTTAAAAGATAAGCAAGAACTATTTAGTTCAATAGACAAAGTAATAAATAATATTGAACAAATGGATTTAATAGATACCTTAAAAAATGCAGATATAATTTACAAATCACAAGAAGATAAACAAGATATATTAGAATATATAAATATTATTCTATTTAAGAAAGCAAAGCAAAATCAAAAATATTTAAATTGTATAAATATTGTAGAAGATACCAAAAAAAGACTACGTGCAAATAGCAATTATAATATGACAATTGATAATATGATTATGACAATATGGGAGGAAATACATTGAAAAACATAGTTGGAATAAGATTTAGAAGGCTAGGTAAAATATATTTCTTTAATCCTCAATATCTAATATTAAAAAAAGATGAAATGGTAATAGTAGATACTGATGAAGGTGAGGAAATAGGAAAAGTTGCAATTCCAAATAGAACTTTAGATGAGGAAAAAGTTCAAAAAGAATTGAAACGTGTACTTAGAATTGCAAATGAAAAAGATTTAAAACATTACAAAGAATGCCAAGAAAAGGAAAAAGAAGCGTTCAAATATTGTAATAAAAAAATAAAAGAATATGGCTTAAAAATGAATTTAACAGATGTAGAATTCAAATTTAACAATTCAAAAGTACTATTTTACTTTACTGCTGATGGAAGAATAGATTTCCGTGAGCTAGTAAAAGACTTAGCAGCAGTATATAGAACTAGAATTGAATTAAGGCAAATAGGTGTTAGAGACGAAATAAAACGTCTTGGCGGAAATGGTGTTTGCGGAAGACAGCTTTGTTGTTGTTCATTTTTAAGTGATTTTGAAACTGTATCTATAAAAATGGCAAAAGACCAAAATTTGTCATTAAATCCATCAAAGATATCTGGTAATTGTGGTAGACTTATGTGTTGCTTAAAATATGAGGACGAAGTTTACCAAGAAAAAATGAAAAGATTACCACATATTGGTGCAATTGTTAAAACACCAGATGGAGTAGGTGAAGTTGAATCTGTTGAGACTTTAGCCGAAAGAGTTAGAGTTAAGTTTAAAAATGATGACGATTATAGCAAAAAGAAATATGATATGAAAGATATTAAAATTATAAAAGATACTCAAAAAGAGGCTATTGACGAAGAAGAAGAAAAGCATAAAAAAGAGCTTGAAGAGCTAGAACGAATGGAAAATGAAGATAAAAAAGGAGGTGGAAATTATGGCATTTAGAATTGATAAAGAAAAATGTATAGGATGCGGAGCTTGTGTAGATGCTTGCCCTATGGGATGTATAGCTATTGGAGAAGATGGTAAAGCAGAAATCGATGAAGATATATGCATTAGCTGTGGTACTTGTGCAGCTGTTTGTCCAGTTGGAGCACCAGAGGATGCAGAATAATTTTGGATTGGGGACGGTTCCTTTTGCGAAAAATGTTCGTTTGGGACCGGTTCTTTTGTGAACAAATCCCACCCAGAGAACTATTGGTATTAGTTCTTTGGGTGGGATTTGTTTTATTTAAGGAGACCTTTTTGAATTATTACAAAAATATAATGAGTTTAAATTAGTAGTATATACGAAAATATCTCCGAAGTAATTATTAAAAGTACTTAAAAAGATGTATTGTTACAGCAATTTTATATTTATGATACATTTGCTAAAATATGTTGAACTGGGGCAACTATAATGCTAGAATTAAAATAGATGCATAATGTGAATATATTTAGGAGGTATAAAATGAGAGTAGATAAGGATAAAAAAGGTATTACATTGATTGCGTTAGTTGTTACAATAATAGTACTTCTAATTTTGGCACGGAATTAGTATAAGCATGCTAACTGGTCAAAATGGGATATTAAATAGAGCACAGGAAGCGAAAGAAAATACAGAAACAGCTAATAAGGATGAGCAAAGAAAATTAGCTCAAGCAGAAGCATTAATGAATACAGAAAGAACAACATATAAAGGCATAACTTTGCCAGAAGGATTTGCACCAACAAGGATTGAAGGTGAAGATTCAATTGACGATGGATTAGTTATAACAGATGGATATGGTAATGAGTTTGTGTGGGTAGAGGTACCGAAAACAGCTGAAATATACAAAACAGCTGGAATTGATGTAACAGACTTTACTGTAGATAATTATGCAAAAATAGAAGAAGACTTGCATCAATACACTGTAGACTACAGACAAGGCGGTTATAGTGATATATACGAAGCGGACGATTCTGAAGGATGGTTTGAGGATAAAAAAGCTTATGATACTGCAAAACAAAAAATGTTAAAAAGCGTATATCAAAACGAAGGATTTTGGATTTCGAGATACGAAGCAGGAATTGAACTTAACAGAACATCTAATACAGAACCAGTGTCGATACCAGTGTCAAAAGCAAATATGTACCCATATACATGGGTAACAAGGACGCAAGCTAAGGTATTGGCTGAAAAAATGTCAAAAGGAAACTATACAAGCAGTTTGCTATTTGGAGTTCAGTGGGATTTAACCTTGAAATATATTGAAAGTAAGAATAGTCAAACAGTATCAGATATAAAATCACAATTAAAACAAGACAGTAGTAAAATAGGAAATTATCGCAATTCACAATTTGAATTATCTAGAGGAAAATTTACACAAAAGGGGAATTTTTCAAAATGGTATGATTTTAATAGTGAAGAAAAAAGCGAGCTTGTAACAGGTGGGAAAAAATTAGAGCAAACATTGGTAGGAAATAGTGTTTTTTTAACTACTGGAGCAACAGAGGCATCAAATTTACAAAATATATATGACATGGCAGGTAATGCATGGGAGTGGACTTTGGAAAATGCAAACAAGATAGAAAATAATCCATGTACTAGTAGGGGAAGTGGATATGATTATAATGGTAATGAATATCAAGTTAGTTTTCATGGTTATAATACTGCTGCTAGTAATAGTGAAACAGTTAGTTTTAGAATAGCTATATATTAGATTATTTTGGATAGAATGAGATGTAGGATTGCAATTATATAAGGCGGTATTATGTTTTACATCAAATAAATTTTTATGAAGAAAAATGAAGATGAAGGAAAATAAAGGAATAACTTTAATTGCGTTAGTAGTAACTATTATAGTTTTGTTAATTTTAGCACGGTGTTAGTGTTTCAATGCTAACAGGCCAAAATGGAATATTGAATAGGGTAGTAGATGCTAAGGAGAAAACATCTATAGCACAACATGAGGAAAGTAGTGCATTAAATAATTATGAAGAACAAATTTCAAACTATGTAGGAATTAATTGGGAACTAGCTAAAGCAAATGCAAAAGCTCCAGAAGAGCAAAAATAAGAAAGAAACAATGGGGTAATTGGTATTGGAACAGATGGTAAGCCTGTGAATATGTTTTTGTGGGAATATACAAAATTAGATGATGGAACATATGGATTAAATGATTCTAAGAGTTTAACAGATGCTGGGACAAAAACAAAAGGATATATATTGGGAAGATTATAAATGGAAAAATAGATAGCTCTGTACCTGCATATATAAAAGGAAAAATGATAATGAATTTTTTTTAGTAACTAATATGGCATACACGTTTTTCAACAATAAGGAATTACAAGAGGGACCTGAAATACCGAATGAAGTTACAAATATCAGAGCATTATTTAATAGTTGTGAGAATTTAATTAAAGTTTGTAATTTGCCGCAAAGAGCTATTAATATGTTTGGAACATTTGCTAATTGTAAAAAGATGAAAAATGCACCTGAAATACCTAATAGTGTTATGAATATGGGAGGAACTTTTTTAGGTTGCGAGGATATGGTAAAAGCTCCTACAATTCCAGACAATGTACAGACACTGAACACTACATTTTAAGGATGCATAAATTTGGAGAATGTACCGGAAATTCCAAACAGTGTAACAAATATGTATGGTACCTTTTCGGATTGAGTAAATTTATTGAAAGCACCTTCTATTCCAAATAGTGTAACAGTACTATGTGCAACTTTCAAAGGATGTTCTAAATTGCAAGGTGAAATAGAAATAAATGCAAGTGCAACAGGAGCGCAATTGGGTGAAGAATACTCTAATAATATAGATTATAACAATTGTTTATTAAATGCCTGCACAAAAGGAAGTTTAACTTTAAAAGTAACAGGAACTTGTACTGTAATTGATAAAATAATAGAAAACGCTTCAAACCCTAATATAACGAAAAAATAAAGGGGCAAATAATATTAAATTTTTTAAAATATATAAATAAAAAACTAACAAGCAACTAACTCAACATTTATTATTCACCCAAAGAACTATTGGTATTAGTTCTTTGGGTGGGATTTGTTTTATTTAAGGAGACCTTTTTGAATTATTACAAAAATATAATGAGTTTAAATTAGTAGTATATACGAAAATATCTCCGAAGTAATTATTAAAAGTACTTAAAAAGATGTATTGTTACAGCAATTTTATATTTATGATACATTTGCTAAAATATGTTGAACTGGGGCAACTATAATGCTAGAATTAAAATAGATGCATAATGTGAATATATTTAGGAGGTATAAAATGAGAGTAGATAAGGATAAAAAAGGTATTACATTGATTGCGTTAGTTGTTACAATTGTAGTTTTGTTAATTTTAGCACGGTGTTAGTATTAGTATGCTAACTGGCCAAAATGGAATTTTAACAAATGCGGCAAAAGCAAAAGAAAATACAGAGGCTG
>ERZ827101.966-NODE-966-length-40037-cov-14.278725_pt1 | contig 40037 bp, 33 predicted proteins | sample MGYA00519869_ERZ827101 | MGnify/ENA primary metagenome ERZ827101 (study PRJEB31778, sample SAMEA3449256) | human gut metagenome | biome: human gut; feature: human-associated habitat; material: faeces | place: United Kingdom | collected 2010/2012 ...
AAGCCCTGCTTGTGGAACTTGTAGCACTTGAGCAGATAGCCCAGCGCCAGCGGGAGAAAGTTCAGGATGAGCATGAGCAGCGGCTCGTTCTTGAGGGGGAGCAGGATGCTGTTCCGGCCGCTCTGCTGGCTCTTGAAGGCGTTGTACTTCACCGCGCCGGTGCTGGCACCGCAGATGTGGTAGCATTTTGCGGTGGGGCAGAGGACACACTTGTAGCCTGCGTTGTTGGCACGCCAGCTCAGATCCACGTCCTCAAAGTAGGCAAAGAAGTTCTCGTCAAAGGTGCCGATCTCCTCCAGAATGCTCTTGCGGTAGAGCGCCGCGCCGCCGCAGGCCGAGAAGATGCGCTTCTGTTTGGTGTAGCGGCTGGCCCGGCGGCCGTCGCCGGTCTTGCAGGCAAAGCCCATCCAGGTGACGTAATCACCGGCATCGTCGGCCAGCTCCCGTTCAAAGTGGCGGAGCATCAGGCTCTGCACGGCAAAAATTTTGGGATCGGTCTCGGCGGTGCGGATGAGTTCGGCCAGCCACCCGGGCTCGGCAAAGGCATCGTTGTTGAACATGACCACATACTCGCCTTTGGCCCGGGCAATGCCCTGATTCACGGCGTGGGAGAAGCCGGTGTTGGTGCCGTTTTCGATCAGGGTGAAGTTGGGGCGGCCGCAGTAGCTGCGGGCCTGCTCCAGACTTTCATCGGTGGAACCGTTGTCCACGATGATGAGCTCAAAATCCTGCTCTGTCTGGGCATAGACCGACTCGATGGAGTCCTTGAGCCAGCCTTTGCCGTTGATGTTGGGGATGACGATGGTTGCTTTCATATATAAATGCTCCTGAAAAATCAACTTCAAGGCAGATTATACCATAATTGCGTTGAAAAAGAAACCGGCAGTTGAGAGAAGGCGTGGGAAGCACGATGAAAAACTTTTCCGGACTTTTGTAGCAAATAACCAACCACTTCACTGCACGATTGTGCAATCTGCCCTTGAATTGTGACCAAAGCGTGTAAATATTGAGAAAATGGCTGCAAAACTGTTTACAAAAGAGTAACAGAATGATATACTTTACACCAGTGAATGAAACGCTCTTTTGTGAAGAAAGGATACTGACGTGGAAACAGCCAAGCACTTTGGAAGCAAACTTCGGAAAACTCTCGCTGCCCTGCTTGCAACGATGGCCCTGATGGCCGTGCTGCTCCCCGGGGCACTGGCCGTGGACCTGAACGTTGATGTTGGGTTCTACTTCAAACAGAGCCGGGGCGGCACCTGCACCCTGGCCTCTGCCGCAATGATGCTTCGCCGCCGGGCCTATCTGGATGGGATGGACAGCTGGGTGGATGTGACCGAAAACGGCATCAAGAGCACGGCCTGGTCGGGTGGGCTCTCCCACAGCTTTACATACAACGATATGCATGTGGGTTATGCGACCCTGCCCTCGGGCAAGGCGGCCAAGACGGAAGCGCTGGTCTCCATTCTGGCAGAGCATCCGGAGGGCATTGTGCTGTACGACCGCACCAGACCCCATGCCGTGCTCCTGACGGACTACACCAACGGCGTGTTCTATTGTTCCGATCCTTCCAACGGGGTTGCCTCCGGCCGTGTACCGCTGTCTGCCGCCAGCATCTCCATTGGCGGCGCGTCCTGCTACTGGTACATCACCGAGGATGGCAATGACGATGGTCTGGAGCTTCTGGAAGAGGCTGTGCAGGCGGAGGAAGCCGCCGCGGAAACTGAGACCACGGCGGAGACAGAAGCCGCTGCTGGCGAGGAAAGCAGCAGTCAGGATTGGTGGACGAGCCTGTTTGGCTGAATATTGATCTTCTGGGCGGCTGGCCGTTGGGTCAGCTGCCTTTTTTGATTAGCATCCTCACCCTCTCAGGCCGCTTCGCGTCCAGCTCTCCCAAAGGGAGAGCTTTTGACAAAACCGCAAACCTTGCATTTACTGCCAAGGCCTCCCACTTTGGGGGAGGTGGCATCGCGTAAGCGATGACGGAGAGGGTGAGCCCGTTCACCTCCGCAGCTCTGTCCCCGGGAAATAGTGCGCCAGAATTTCCTCCGCGCTCTGTCCCTGCTCGGCCAGCGCCTTGGCACCCCACTGGCTCAGACCCACACCGTGGCCATAGCCCTTGGTGGTGAGGAGAAAGCTGCCCTCCTGATACTGTACCGTGAAGCAGGCGCTCCGCAGGCCCAGCGCCTTGCGCAGGGCCGGACCGGTGACGCTTTGCCCACAGACGGGCAGGGAGGCTACATAGCCCGAAGGGGTGAGCGCGGCCTCTCCGAACCAGTTGGCAGGTGCGGCAGGGTCAGGGAGCAGGCCCAGCCCGGCGAGAGCCTGCTGCATCTGCTCGGCGGTGAATTGGACGGTATAAAGGTAGTTGTCCGCATTGAGGTCGGTGGAGCTGTCCACGGCCACAAGATAGGGAAGGGCGGTGCCCCAGACGTTTTCGCTGGCCTCGGTCATGCCGTTGGAGATGGCAAAGTAGCTTGTCCCGGCGGGGGCGCTGCCATAGTAGAGCACATCGGTCAGCACACTGTCCACCAGCGCCGAGAGGCGGGTATAGTTTTCCTCATAGGCGGTGCCCCAGTAGCTGCGGAGGACTGCATCTGTTAAGTATCCCTGCCGCCGGACGGGGTCCACGCTCAGCCAGCCGGAAGCTGGTTCGGCGGCATGGTCGCGGCAGTAGAGGGCATAGCTGTGGGCCGCGATGGCCTGCGCCTTGAGCGCCTCGTCCGGCCAGCTGATGGGCATTTCCGCTGCCACAGCCCCGATCAGATATTCCCGCCGGGACACCGAGACCACGGCCCCGGCGCTCTGGTCGGCCAGCAGAAAGCTCTCGCTGTCCTGATCGGAGGGCGGCACGGCGGCGCTGTCCGGGGCGGTTTTCGAAGCCGCAGTGCCCGGCAGGGGAGCGGAAGAAGCCCCCTGTGCCGGGCCGAACACTGCCAGTGTCAGCCGGTAACCGGCGATCGGCAGGAGCGTGCCCAGCACCAGCAGCAGGGCGCAGAGGAGAAAGAATGTCTTTTTCATCGTAGTTTTCCCTCCCGGACAGGCATTTTTCTGGGCATAGTGTACCAGCCCGGCGGGGTGAAAAAGCGCACATTTCATCCAAGACTTGAATTTACTTCACAAAAGCGCTATCATAAGGGTGTGCCATCATGGTGGATGGCCGGAAAGTATATAAGAGAGAAATAAGAGAAAGGGGAAATTTGCGCATGAACTATACCCATGCAGGAGTAGCGTCGCTGGACCCGCAGACCATGCGGACGCTGTGTGAAGAGTATCTGGCAAACAACTACATCGACCCGGAGACGAGTGAGCGTCTCGGTGTCAAGCGCGGCCTGCGCAACCCGGATGGCACCGGTGTGCTGGCAGGCCTGACCAATGTTTGCGACGTTGTGGGCTACAAAAAGGATCAGGAGGGGCATGTCATTCCCATTCCGGGCCGCCTGATCTACCGCGGTGTGGACATCAACGAGATCGTGAACGAGGCCTACCGCAACGACCGCTTTGTGTTTGAAGAGGTCATCTGGCTGCTGCTGTTCGGCAGCCTGCCCACCCAGGAGCAGCTGGACGATTTCTGTGAGCTGCTGGCAGAGCACCGTGCCCTGCCCGATGGCTTTATGGATACCATGAATGCTCCTTCGCCCAATATTATGAACAAGATGCAGCGGTGCGTGCTGGGCCTGTATTCCTACGACGAGCACGCCGAGGATCTGACGCTGGAGAATATCCTGAATCAGAGCATCAACCTGATCGCCAGTATGCCCACCATGATGGTGAACGCTTACCAGATGAAGCGCCGCTATTATGACAAGCAGAGCATGTTCTTCCACATGCCCAAGCCCGGCCAGAGCACCGCGGAGCACATCCTGAGCACCTACCGCCCGGACCAGAAGTTCACCCACGAGGAAGCCAAGCTGCTGGATATGTGCCTGCTGGTCCACGCAGACCACGGCGGCGGCAACTGCTCCACCTTTACCGCCCGTGTGCTGTCCTCCTCGGGCACCGATACCTATTCGGCCATTGCAGCCGCCATTGGCGCGCTGAAGGGCCCCAAGCACGGCGGTGCCAACCTGATGGTCAACCGTCAGCTGCAGGATATCCTCAAGCATGTGGAGCACCCGGAGGATGACGACGAGGTGCGCGAGTATCTGCGCCGCATCCTGCGCAAGCAGGCGGGCGACGGCTCCGGCCTGATTTACGGTATGGGCCATGCGGTCTATACCATGAGCGACCCCCGTGAGGTCATCCTGAAGGAGCGCGCCAAGCACCTGGCCTACGAGAAGGGCTTTGAGGAAGAGTACAACATGCTGTGCAGCATCGAGCGGCTGGCTCCCGATATCTTTGCCGAGGAGAAGGGCAGCAGCAAGCCGGTGTGCGCCAATGTGGACCTGTTCAGCGGCCTGATCTACAACATGCTGGGCATCTCTGAGGATATCTACACCCCGCTGTTCGCCATTGCCCGTGTGCCGGGTTGGTGCGCACACCGGGTGGAGGAAGTCATTTTTGCCAACCGGATCATCCGGCCCGCCTATAAGTATCTGGGCGTGCGCCAGAAATATAAACCGATCGAGGAACGCTGATGAACGCTTTATGTGTGCTGATTTTCACCTGTGGTGGTGCCCTTGCCATTGGGCGTGGGCTCGACTTGGCCCTGTGGACGGACTGGAATACCGGCCTGTGCACGGCGGGCTCTGTCTGGCTGCGGTACGGCAGCCTGTGGGCGGCGCTTGTCGTTGGTATCATTGCCGCCCGGAAGCTGGCCCGCCAGCCCCTTGTTCTGCGCAGTGCGTGCAGGCCGGTGGGAGTTACATCGGTGCTGGGCGGCGTGTGTGTCGGCCTGGCCGGTGCGGTGCGTCTGGCAGTGGGCATGACTGGCGTTGGCGCGCTGGTGCGTGCCGTGCTGGAGCTGATGTGCGCTGTCTGGCTGATCCGATTGGGCCGCAGCTGGACGCATAAGGGAGAATACCGTCTGCCCGGCCGGAGCATGACCCCGGCGGTGCTTGGCACGGCGGTGTTCTACTGGGGGGTGCTGAGCCGCTTTATGGAAAACAGCTCCAGCTGGCACCGGGTGGAGCCGACTGCCATGGTCTGGCAGATGCTGGCCGCGCTGGTGTTTCTTTCGGCGATGATCCGCGCCCTTTGGCTGCCGGAAACGTCCAACGGCTGCCAGCTGTGCGAGGCCGGGATCTGCACGTTCCTGCTCTGCTTCTGCTGGGAGCTGCCCCGGGTGCTGGTGCTGCTGTTCCACGGCATCACGGCGGCCGACCTGCCCGAGGTGCTGTTTGGCTTTGGCATGTGCTGCATCGGCGCGCTGGGGCTTTTCACTGTGGCGCGGGTGGCAGGAAGTGACGGAAGGCCTGCAATACCCCGACACGCCGTTGGTTGAATTGCTGAAAAGATTCCCATAAAAGCTGTGAAAATCGTTCAAAAACAAAAAAGTGTGAAATTACCTTGTTAATTTTTTGGCGGGCACTTGAAGGTTTCCGCGATTTGGTCTATAATAAAGCTACCGTGATTATTATCCGATAAAAGGGTAAGAACATTTAGGAGGTACTATTAACATGGCTGTTAGAGTTGCTATCAATGGTTTTGGTCGTATTGGCCGTCTGGCTTTCCGTCAGATGTTTGATGCTGAGGGTTACGAGGTCGTTGCAATCAACGATCTGACCAGCCCCAAGATGCTGGCTCACCTGCTGAAGTACGATACCGCTCAGGGTTCCTTCTGCGGCAAGATCGGCGAAGGCAAGCACACTGTCGAGGCTACCGAGGATTCCATCATCGTCGACGGCAAGGAGATCAAGATCTACGCTGTTAAGGACGCAAAGGATGCTCCCTGGGGCGAGCTGAACGTTGATGTCGTTCTGGAGTGCACCGGCTTCTACACCAGCAAGGAGAAGAGCATGGCTCATATCCAGGCTGGCGCAAAGAAGGTCGTTATCTCTGCTCCCGCAGGCAACGACCTGAAGACCATCGTCTTCTCCGTCAACGAGAAGACCCTGACCGCTGAGGATCAGGTCATCTCTGCTGCTTCCTGCACCACCAACTGCCTGGCTCCCATGGCTGATACCCTGAACAAGACCTACCCCATCGTTTCCGGCATCATGACCACTGTTCATGCTTACACCGGCGACCAGATGATCCTGGATGGTCCTCAGCGCAAGGGCGACCTGCGCCGTGCTCGTGCTGGCGCACAGAACATCGTTCCCAACAGCACCGGCGCTGCTAAGGCTATCGGCCTGGTCATCCCCGAGCTGAACGGCAAGCTGATCGGCTCTGCTCAGCGTGTGCCCGTTCCCACCGGTTCTACCACCATCCTGGTTGCCGTTGTCAAGGGCAAGGATGTCACCAAGGAGTCCATCAATGCTGCTATGAAGGCTGCTACCTCTGAGTCCTTCGGCTACAACGAGGATCCGATCGTTTCTTCTGATGTCATCGGCATGCGTTACGGCTCTCTGTTCGACGCTACCCAGACCATGGTCGCTAAGCTCGACGACGACACCTATCAGGTTCAGGTCGTGTCCTGGTACGACAACGAGAACTCCTACACCTCTCAGATGGTCCGTACCATTAAGTACTTCGCTGAGAACTGCTAATTGCGTTCCTACGCTCAAAAGTGCTTGAGGTGTCGTGCTGAGTAACAGCTTGTGTTGACCTTTCTGGTACGAACATGCTGTGATTGGTACGACAACAGGATAACGAGTTCAACACCTTTCCTTTTGCGGGTTTCCGTGAGAGGAAGGGTGTTTTTTATGTGTTTGAAGGATCTCCGCGATGAATTTCTGTACGACTGCGAATGCCGCCATCTTGCCAAAGGCTCCTTGCGCAACTACCGGGCAGCGACACGATTTCTGGTGGACTTTCTGGAATCGAAGCACATCACTGAACTGGAGGATGTCAAGCCACATCACATCCGGGATCTGATGAAGGAAAAGCAGGACATGGGCAGTACGCCACGGTACATCAATGATCTGCTCAAAGTCTGGCGGACTTGGTTTAATTATCTGGTGACCGAGGGCTATCTGGACGAACGGGACAACCCGGCCAAGAAGGTGAAGCCTCTTCGTCAGCCTAAAACCATCATTGATACCTTTACCGTAGATGAGATGAAGCGGATGATCCGGTTTTATGATGGGACAGATTTCCTGTCGGTGAGGAACAAGACCATCATTATGCTGCTGTTCGACACCGGGATGCGCTGCAATGAGATGATCCTGATGGAGCCGGAAGACATCAAACCGGACTATATTCTGGTCAAGCATGGCGAGGGCAGCAAGGAACGCGTGGTGCCAAAGTCGCCTGCGCTGTCCAAGCAGCTGATGAAGTATCGTACCCTACGGGATGCCTATTTAAAGGAATATCCCAGTCGCCACAAGAACCTGTTTCTCAGCAAGAACGGGAAGCCTTTGACGGATGAAGCGGTTGCCCGGATGCTGAAACATTAAAATCTATCAACAGAAGGCCTCTGCCTTTCACAGAAATGTGATGGGCAGGGGCCTTTTTACGTTAAGAAGAAGGTTGCTCAAAAAAGAAAAAAGTATCCTCCACATGGAAAATGGAGGATACCATTCCTTTGACATCGTTGTCTAAAATCTCATCTTATTTTATCATGGTTATATCTGGGATTCAATAGAAAACATCATAAATGTATCACATTTGACCCTGAAAAAACATCGCGAAGGCCGGATTGTTTTTGTGTCATGCCCAGTTCTGTATAATAATTCCAGCTGTAAACGAAGATTGAGAAAATAAGGGGTCAGATGAGGGTCTAAACAGCAGGAGGAAACAGCGATGGCGCGACGGGGAGAAAACATTCGCAAGCGTAAGGACGGTCGGTGGGAAGGCAGGTACATCAAGGCGCGTACATCGGAAGGTAAAGTTCAGTGGGGCTACGTCTATGGCACAGTCTATGCAGAGGTCAAGCAGGTACTGATTCGGAAAAAAGCGGAAGCGGGCTTCTACAATCTGAAAAGAACTGACCTGACCTTTGAAGCGTTGGCCGAGGTGTGGCTGCACTCCCATCGGAATGCTGTAAAAGAATCCACCTATGCGCATTATTCGTACACACTGCACAAGTATCTTCTTCCGGTTTTGAGCAAAGTGCCCGTTGCATCCCTTGAGGAAAGCTTTCTGGAGCGGGCCATGCAGCAAATCATCACGCCCACAGATGCGGCACACAAACCGCTGGGAAACTCCTCTGCCCGGGAATGTCTCTCCATGCTGCGCCGCATCTGCAAATATGCCGCTCATTTACGTCTGATTCGTCCAATGGAGCTGGAAGTTGCGCTGCCAAAAGCCATCGACAAAATTTCTGCGCCTCTCTCCCCGGCGGAACAGCAGCGACTTCATCAATATGTACAGGCGAACCCCACGCCTCGCAAAATCGGCTTACTACTGGAGCTGGAATTGGGGCTTCGAATTGGTGAGATCTGCGGCCTGCAATGGGGCGATTTTGACCTGAAACTTGGCACGCTGGAGATCAACCGGACGGTCTGCAGAATTTCCTGTGGAAACGGCCATACAAAGGTGGTCACCCAGACACCCAAAACCCGCACCTCCCGCCGGGAAATTCCAATCCCGAAACAACTGCTTATTATGCTGAAAAAGCTGCGCGGAAAAGTCAGTGATTCTACATGGTTTCTATCTGGTAATGAATCCAAACCTACAGAGCCCCGCTGTTATCGGAAAAGCGTCAAGGCGTATCTGAAACAGGCGACCGTCCGGCAAGTACGTCCGCACGCGCTGCGACACACCTTTGCTACCACCTGTTTGCAGGCGGGGTGTGATGTAAAGACCCTCAGCGAATTGTTGGGACACGCCAACGCCAACATCACCTTGCAGCGCTATGTGCACTCTGACCTGACCCGAAAGCGCAGGGAGATGAATCGGATATTTTCACATCAGGTGTCAATGAGGGGTAGGAAAACGCCAAGTCTAATGGAATAACGTTATATTTCGCTCATGGCCCTCCATTTTCCATGTGAAGGATACCCCTTTACTGCGGAAAGGGGTGAACAAGGTGGCATTGCGTCTGTTTGAGCACAACGAGAAAGCATATCATGCGGCAGTCCGGATGATGGAGCAGTATGGCAAGGCCGCCATTGTCCACCCGACCGGCACTGGAAAGAGCTACATTGCGTTCAAGCTGATCGAAGACAATCCGGAGAAGGTTGTGATCTGGCTTTCGCCCAGTGAATATATCTTCAAGACCCAGCTGGAAAGCCTGAAAAGGAACGACCCGGATTTTCCGTTGGCAAACGTTCACTTTTATACCTATACCAAACTGATGTGCTGCACCCAGGCGCAACTGGATGATATCGCAGCGCAGAAACCTGCCTATATTATACTCGATGAATTCCACCGTGCCGGTGCGGAATGTTGGGGCAAAAGTACGGTGGCTTTGTTAAAGTTATGCCCGGACGCAAGACTGCTGGGCTTGACAGCGACAAACATCCGATATCTGGATAATAACCGTGACATGGCCGAAGAGCTTTTTGACAGCCGTGTTGCGAGCGACATGACCCTTGGCGAAGCAATCGTCAGGGGTATTTTGCCTGCTCCGAACTATGTGACTACCGTCTATCAGTACCAGAAAGACTTGGCACGCTATCAGACAAGAGTTGATAATCTGCGTTCTGCTGGGATTCAGGACGTAAATCAAAAATATCTGGATGCCCTGCGCCGTGCCTTGGAACAGGCAGATGGATTAGATAAGGTTTTCGCTCATCATATCACGAACAAGTCTGGAAAGTACATCGTGTTCTGCGCCAACAAGGAGCACATGGACGAAATGATCTCTCATGTGCCGGAGTGGTTTGCAAAGGTGAATGCGGAAGTGGCGGTCTACGAAGCTTATTCCGATGACCCCGGTACAGACAAGGCTTTTGCCGACTTCAAGGCCGATGAAAGCGACCGCCTGAAGCTGCTGTTTTGCATCGACATGCTGAACGAGGGAGTTCATGTAGAAGGCATTTCAGGTGTCATCCTGTTCCGGCCCACCATTTCACCCATCATCTACAAGCAGCAGATTGGACGCGCTTTGACCGCTGGGGAAAATTCTACACCGCTTATCCTCGATGTAGTCAACAACTTCGAGGGTCTGTGCAGCATTGCGGGGTTACAGGGCGAGATGCAGGAGGCGGTCTACCGCCTGAATGCTAACGGTGAGGGCAACAAGATCGTAACCGAGCGGTTCGAGGTTGTTGAGCAGGTGCATGACTGCCGGGTACTGTTTGAGCAGTTGCAGGCAAGCCTTTCTTCCAGTTGGGATCATTATTTTTCGGAAGCAAGCATTTACTATGCGGAGCATGGCGACCTGAATATTCCAAAACGTTATACCACACCGGCGGGATTGAGTCTTGGCGAGTGGCTGACGACCCAGCGCCGTGTCCGTGCAGGACAGATTCCGGGGAACTTGACCGAGCAACAGATTGCACGGCTGGACAGCATCGGGATGGAGTGGGGAAATCGCAACGATGCCGCATGGGAGCACGGCCTGGAAGAAGCGCGAAAATTTCGGGAACAGTTTGGAGATTTGCAGGTCCCGGCGAAATACAAAACGAAAGATGGCTATCCTCTGGGAAAGTGGATCAACAATGCGCGGAAACGCCGAAACGATGGAAAGCTGACGGAAGAGCGCATTCGACAACTGGATCAGATGGGAATGATATGGAGCGTATTTGATGCCAAATGGGAACAGGGATATGCATTTGCGGCAGTCTATGCGCAGGAGTATGGAAATCTGGATGTTCCACGAGATTATAAAACAGCAGATGGAAAAACGCTTGGTCGCTGGATTCAAAATCAAGAACTAGCCTATGAGCAGAAAAAATTGTCTGCGGATCAGATCAAACGACTGGAAACCATAGGAATACAGTGGGGCAGTCGCTATGACCGACAGTGGAATGAAGTTTATCAGGCAGCGAAACGGTACTTTGAGGCAAATGGAAACCTTGATGTCCCGGTGGCCTATGTTTCACCGGAGGGATATGCTCTTGGAAAATGGATGCGGCGGCAGCAGTATGCATATCGGAATCCGGAGAAGAGCAATGCGATTTTATCACAAGAGCGCATTGAGTTGCTGGATGCCATCGGAATGCAGTGGGAGAAACCTGACCCGTGGCAGCACCGGTACGAGCTGGCGCAGGAGTATAAAAGATGCCATGGAAATCTGGAGATTCCGGCGAAATATAAGACTGCGGATGGCATTTGGCTGAGCCGATGGGTGTACAACCAGAAACGGCTGCTGCAAGACGAGCCGGAAAAGTTAAGTAAAAAACAAAAAGAACAATTGGAGAAACTGCTGAACGGTTCAGCGATAAAATTTGGAGAATAAGTAAGTGCTGCGAAGGCAGAATGATATCTGAACGGGGAGAAAACAACTTTGGAGAAGGAAAATCTGAATTATTTTGTGGAGTTTGGAGAACATTATGTCCACATAACAGAAAGACAAAAGCACTACTTGGAGATGCGGTCAGTAGTAGATCGGGTTCTTGCAGCGGCAGCACTGATTGTGCTATCACCTTTGCTTCTGGTGGTGAGTGTTGCGCAGAAAATCAATGCGCCGTATGAGCCAATCTTCTTTTTACAGAAGCGTGTAGGCAAAGATGCACATTGCTTTAATATTATAAAATTTCGAACCATGAAGAGCACAGCACCTAAAAATGTAGCTACGGGTGATCTGGAAAGCCCCGAAATATATATTTCAAAGCTCGGCCGTATTCTACGTGATACTAGTATAGATGAACTTCCGCAGCTCTGGAATGTGGTCCGAGGTGAAATGAGCCTCATTGGCCCTCGCCCACTGGTATATACCGAGCGCGAGATCCGTTTTTTGCGTCGATGGTACGGTGTATATCAGGTGCGACCTGGTATTACCGGTTGGGCACAGGTAAATGGACGGGATACCGTGGATATCTACGATAAAGTCTATTATGACCGTGAATATGTCCAAAATGTCAGCCTGAAATTTGACCTGAAGGTGCTCTGGAAGAGCGTTCTTGTGGTTCTGGGGCGACATGGCGTGGTTGATGGAAAGGTTGACCCGAAGTTCCGGCAGGAGAGCATCGTGTTGTTGAGGGAAAGCAAGATGGCCTCGACAGACGAAGGAAGCGGTAACTTAGAGCAAGAATTGCAGACGGTGTGAGTGTGAAAAAATGAAAAAGATTTTATTTGTAACGCATAATGGACGGTTTTTGGTTCAATTTGAGCTGAACGATATCCGTGTCCTTCAAGAAATGGGGTATGAGGTTCATTGTGCTACGAACTTTAAAGGGGAGTTTATGCGGGCAGATGCTGAAACGACGTTGAAGGAGCATGGAGTCATCTGTCACCAGGTTGACATTGAACGTTCTCCTGCAAAGCTGAAAAGCAATTATAGGGCGTATAAACAGATCAAAACGCTGATGAAGAAAGAATGCTTTGAAGCACTGCACTGTCATACACCGATGGGGGGAGTTGTAGGACGACTTGCCGCCAATGCGACCGGAACAAAGCCGGTTCTCTATACCGCCCACGGCTTCCATTTTTACAAGGGCTGCCCGCTAAAGAATAAACTCATCTATCAGACAGCAGAAACTTTTCTGGCCCGCTATACGGATGCACAGATCACCATCAATCGGGAAGACTTTGCAGCAGCGCAGAAGTTTCCTCTGCGTGGGAAAGCATACTATGTGCCCGGTATTGGTGTGGATGTGAAGAAGATTTCTTCTGTGCAGGTTGACCGGGCAACAAAGCGTGCGGAACTGGGGATTCCGCAGGATGCGTTTGTGGTTATATCCGTAGGGGAACTGAATGAAAACAAAAACCATTCTACTGTGATTCGTGCTTTGGCAAGGACAGATATCCCCAATAGCTATTACTTGATTTGCGGCGAAGGAAAATTAAAGCAGCAGCACTTTGAATTAGCACAAAAATTGGGAATTTCTGAGAAGGTGAAGCTGTTGGGCTTCCGGACCGACGTGAGCGAAATTCTAAGAGCCTGCGATTGCTTTGTGTTCCCTTCATTCCGAGAAGGACTGTCTGTTTCGTTAATGGAAGCAATGGCGGCGGGATTGCCCTGTATCGCTAGTCGTATCCGTGGAAATGTGGATTTGCTGGAGAATAGTCGATATCTGTTTGAACCAGCGGATGAAAGTGCACTCTGCCAGCTGCTGAAAGATGCGGCGAATGGTGTGCAGACCGAGCAAGAGTGTGCACAAAACCGGGAGATGTTGAAAAAGTATGATATTGAAAATGTCAGCAGTTGTATGACAGAAATTTATAGCGAACAATTGGGGGGTAAATAATGCTGAGGGTATTGCAGGTTGTGACCAAGATGGACCGTGGCGGTTTGGAAACGATGTTGATGAATTATTATCGAAATATTGATCGCAGTAAGGTTCAATTTGATTATTTGGTTCATAGAGAAGAACGCGGACGATATGATGATGAAATTGAGACGCTGGGCGGAAAAATATATCGTGTTCCTCCGTTGAATCCGTTGAATCCAAATTACTACAAAGCATTAAATCAGTTCTTTAAAGAACACGAATATAGGATTGTGCATTCAAATCTGGATTGCACGAGCACATTTCCTCTCCGAGCAGCAAAAAAAGCAGATGTACCGTGTCGTATCGCACATGTGCATAATACGAGTCAGGATAAGGACTTTAAATACCCAATTAAAATGATCTCTAAAGAATTGCTCCCTTACTATGCAACGGATTATTTTGCATGTGGCGAAGCAGCAGGAAACTGGGCATTCTCAGGTGAGCGTTTTACAGTAGTAAGAAACGCTATTGATACAAGCCGATATGCACCGAATGTTGAAATCAGAAAAAAAGTTCGAGAGGAATTTCAACTCAAAGACCAATTTGTAGTGGGGCATGTTGGACGTTTTGATCCGGCAAAAAATCATGAATTTTTGTTGAAAATCTTCTGCGAATTGAAAAAGAACGCTTCGGATGCAAAACTTATGCTGGTTGGCGGTGGAAATGGAAAAGAGAAAATTGAGCGAGAAGTAGAACAACTTGGTCTGGAAGATGATGTTATCTTTACCGGAGTGCGTTCAGATGTCAATGAGCTGATGCAGGCCATGGATGTTTTTGTTATGCCGTCGCTGTATGAAGGGTTTCCGGTTACAATGGTTGAAGCCCAGGCCGCAGGTCTTCCATGTGTTATATCTGATAAAGTTCCTTTTGAATGCGCTGTGACGAGTGGACTTGTGTCAAGTGTTAAGCTTTCGGATAATTTGGATGTCTGGGTAAAAGAAATTCTTAGCACAAGGACTATAGAGCGAAGAAGTCATTTGGATGAGATTGTTAAAAAAGGATTTGACATTAAGCAGGCAGCAAAATGGTTGGAAGGATATTACTTGATGCACATGTAAAGGATAGGATAACTGTGAATAAGCAATTTGAAAATCTGCCAAGGGTGTATTTTTATATTAATGTATTAGGTGGTGGTGGCGCAGAAAGAGTGATAACAAATCTCGCAAATATGCTTGCAGAGGACAATTATGATGTGACTATGATTACATCTTACGAAGAAGAACGCGAATATATATTGACGAGAAATGTTCGAAGATTATCGTTAGAAGATAGAGATAGACAACGCTCAAGAATTATACGTAATTTGAGTCGAATTTTCAAACTTAGGAAGATTTGCAAGGAAGAAAAGCCGGATATTCTGATATCTTTCATGGAAGAACCGAATTTTCGTGCAATATTGGCGACAAGAGGATTGCCTGTAAAAACACTGGTTTCTGTTCGGAATGATCCTAACAAGGAATGTGCAGGAAAAATAGGGCGGTTTGTAGGCAAAGTGTTGCTTCCGATGGCGGATGGCTGTGTGTTCCAGACAAGCGATGCACAAAAGTGGTTTCCGGAGCGCTTACAGAAAAAATCACGAATCATCTATAACGCCGTTAAGGAAGAGTTTTACCAAGTGGAGCGCACACCAGTGCGAGGTGAGATCGTTACCTGCGGTCGCCTGACAGAGCAGAAAAATCACAGATTGCTGATAGACGCATTTGCAGAGGTGCAAAAAATCCATCCTTATGCAACATTAAAAATTTATGGAGAAGGAGCACTTCGGGAAAAGCTCCAGAATCAGATCGATTCACTGAATCTTAATGAGAAGGTTTTTCTGATGGGAGCCACCAATGATGTAGCAAAAGTGCTCCAAACGGCAGATCTGTTTGTGCTTTCTTCTGACTATGAGGGCATGCCAAATGCCTTGATGGAGGCAATGGCAGCCGGTGTGCCGTGTATCTCTACGGATTGTCCTTGTGGAGGACCAAGGGAGCTATTTGGAGAGGATGCTTCTGATAAACTGGTTCCGTGCAATGATTCTGCGCAATTGGCGGAAGCGATTTGTTGTGTGTTCGATGGAGCAGAGCACAACGTCGTAGAGAAAAAACATGCAGAAGCCTTCCGGCCGGATCGTGTTAATACAATGTGGGAAAAATACATAATGGAAATTTGTTTAAAGGAGCGTTGTAGTGGTTGTTTATGAGGTTGTTTTAGGGGCGGTTTCGTTATGTGCGATTCTCTCCTGCACGAGGCAGTCCCCGAGAATGAAGGACTTTTTATATTGGATATGTGCAGGAGGAATCATAATAGCATCTGCACTTCGTAGTACGGATATTGGTGCAGATACATTGACATATTGCCAGGAATATCAAAATATCCGAGCTATTTCGTTTAAGGATGCAATGGGATTTGGATGGGAGCAAGGTTACGTTGCAGTAAATTGGGTGCTAGGGCATTTTTTTGAAAGTGAACGGGCATTGCTTGTGTTTTTGACGATATTCATTTTGATTCCGATTTTCGTTTGGATAAAGAAAGAGTCGAACTATCCGTTACTATCACTTGTGATATTTATCGGAATGGGAATGTGGAATGCATCAATCGGAATTTTTCGTCAATGGTGTGCGATTGCAATACTTACCATTTCCTATAAATATATTAAAGCAAGAAGATTCATCCCATTTTTGATGGTGGTATTAATTGCAATGCTATTTCATCGGACAGCGGCAATTTTTTTATTGGCATATTTTGTTGAAGGGATTCCGCTGAATATGAACACAATCATTGCGGCGGTACCTGCTTCGGTGATGGTTGGATTGATGGGAGATAAAATATTAAATTTCCTCAACAAATTTGCACGAATTTCTGAAGAAGGAAATTTCAACGGAGGAATTTCTCTTTTGATTGTATTGTGGTTGTGTGTAGTAACACCGCTGATTTGTTATAAAGGGAATATTCCAAAAGAGTTGAAATTTCATATGAAACTGGTCCTTTTTGCTGCATTTATGCAACCGGTTGCTTTTACGTTTTCCAACTGGGCACGAATTGTTGTCTATTTTTCGATTTCGCTTCTGATATATTTACCCAATTTTGTTTCTGAAGCGATTCTTGAAAATAAGCTAAATGCGAAAATCTCAATTCCGGTGGTTACGGCAGTGTGTGGACTGATGTTTTTGTGGCTTGGTAGGCTAGACGTTGGAGCGTTTACTTTCTTGTAACAGTTGGGAGGATTAATATGAATAAATACATAAGAGTGATTAAGAATTTCTGTGCAAATAAAACCATTCGTTTTTCCTATCTGACAAAATTGGGTATTTTCAACGGCCTGTCAGACGAGCAGTATTTGAAGTTGAAATATAAAAATGTATTCGGCAGAGATCTTGATTTGGAAAATCCGAAGACGTTCAACGAAAAACTCCAATGGCTTAAGTTGCACAACCGCAAGCCTGAATATACCGTAATGGCAGATAAATATCTAGCTAAAAAGTATGTTGCTTCCAAAATTGGTGATGAGTACGTTGTTCCATTATTAGGTGTATGGGATAACCCGGAGGATATTGATTTTAATACACTGCCGGATCAGTTTGTGTTGAAATGCAATCACAATTCTGGAACAGGGATGTATATCTGTGTAGATAAAAGCAAATTGAATATCGTGGCAGTAAAAAAAGAACTAGATAAAGGTCTGAAGGAAAATTACTATATTCAAAATCGAGAGTGGCCATATAAAAATATTCCGAGAAAAATTATAGCGGAAAAATTCTTGAAAGATGTAGATGATGAATGTCTTACAGATTATAAATTTTTCTGTTTTAATGGAAAACCGGAAATAGTTTATATTTCAAAAGATAATGCTGTAGATGCTAGAACAGATTTCTTCGATATGGATTTTAATCACTTGAATATACATATGAAGGATCCAAATGCAGCTGTTCCTCCCTCTAAACCACAAGAATTTGAAAAAATGAAGGAGATTGCGACAATTCTTTCAAAAGGAATCCCTCATGTTCGAATTGATTTATATGACATTTCAGGAAGGATATATGTTGGTGAAATGACATTTTACCATAATGGTGGGTTTGGACCTGTATCGCCGGATGAATAGAATTATAAACTTGGTCAAATGATAACATTACCAACAATGGAAAGGGAAACGTTATGATAAGGGTAGTACATTTCATTCACGGCCTGAATATGGGAGGCGCAGAAACATTAGTCAAAGACTATGCGGTTCTCTTGGATAAGTCGAAGTTTCATGTTACTGTTTTGTGCTATGAACGCTTTGATTCTCCTTATGAAACGATTCTGCAGCAGAACAATATTCCTGTTGTCTATCTTTGCGATGAAATGCCTTTTTATGGAAAAACGGGCTTGATTGCGAAACTAGTAAATCGTTTTCAACGGTATTGGTTGGTTCGTCGAGAATTGCAGCAGTTGGATCCGGATATTGTTCATTTTCATTTGTCATTAAGTGATTACGTTAGATTTTCAGGACTCAAAAAGAGTGTAAAGCTATTTTATACACAACATTTCAGTGCAGAGGTTTGGAAATCAGAAAACTCGAGTGATATTCAAAATCTAAAATGGTTAATGAAGCACTATCAGGTTCAGCCGATAGCATTGAATGCTTCGATGTGTGATAGTATGAACAAGATACTCCAGACAGATAGTACAAAGATATTAAACAATGGAGTGGATTTGTCTGAATACAGCAGACTATATGACCGTGACAAGAAGCGTATGGATTTGAATATTCCACAGAATGCTTTTTTGGTTGTTCATGTTGGAAGATTTAATTCTGTCAAGAATCATGATTTTCTTATAGATGTTTTCAAACAGATAAAAAAACAAAGAGCCGAGGCGTTTCTTCTTATGGTAGGAAAAGGCGAAACGGAACGGAGGGTTGAGGAAAAAATTAAAGTCGAAGGGCTTGAGGATTCCTATAAAATTCTCCATGATCGGACAGATGTTCCAGAAATTCTCCGAGCTTCAGATGCAGCAATCTTCCCATCCATTTCAGAAGGTCTCGGTATTGCAGTAATTGAAATGCAGGCAGCAGGCTTACCATGTGTTGTATCCACGGACGTGCCAGAAAATGCTTGCATCTCGAATAAATTACAATTCTTGAGTCTTGAGTTGAGTGCGAGGGAATGGGCGAGAAAATTGCTTGAAATGTGTGAAGATACAACGCCGATTCAATATTCAGGCATTGAAGAATGGGATATCCGGCACAATGTAAAGCAGCTGGAAAAAATGTATGAAGATGCTATTAAATAAATGCCCGATATAAAATCAGACCACAAAAAGATAAAAAAATACAGAGCAACGATTTGCGTTCGAATTTTTGGCAGTATATTTGTTCAAATCTGTAAAAATTGAGGGCGAAAATTATAGATTTTGAGATAGAAAATCGGAAAAATTTGAGCAGAGGATGATAAAGAATATGGATAAATATCAAATAGTAGTGGTATCAACAAAAGAATCGCATGCTGGAACAAAAGCACCAGAAGATGTCACAACCATAGCAAAAAAACTGAATTTTGAACCTTTTTACATTCGATTAAACAATTCAAAGCCAGGACTACTGAATAAAATACGTCGACAATTTCAATTCCTTTGTAATTGGGAAAACGTATATAAATCTGCAAAAGGGGATTCTATTATCCTATTACAGCATCCTTTTTATACCCATCAACTTAAAAGAGAATCTACCTTATTAAAATTAAAAAAGAAAAAGCATGTTCATTTTATCTGTGTTGTTCATGATGTAGATGATCTGAGAGTTTCGGATATCCCCAGACCATATAAGACTGAAAAGTACTTCCGACGTGAATTTGAACTTATGATGCAAATTGCGGATGTGTTGATTGTGCATAACACCGTAATGCGTGATTTTTTTGTTCAAAGAGGTTTTGATAAATCGAGAATTGTTGTTCTTGAGATATTTGATTATCTGAGAAGCGGAACCAACTACAAACTGCCAATTTATGAGAAATCAATCATGATAGCAGGAAATCTGGATTCCAGAAAAAGCGGATATATTTCTGGTTTGCCTGAGATAGCGTGCAAATTTTATCTTTATGGTCCTAACTATAGTCTGGGAGAGTCGGATAATATCACCTATGGCGGAGTTCTTTCGCCAGAACAAGTTCCGGAAGTCTTGACGAAGGGGTTCGGATTAATCTGGGATGGTAATACCGTCGAAACCTGCAAGGGTGGTACTGGTGAGTACCTGAAATATAATAATCCGCATAAGCTTTCTCTTTACCTTTCGTCTGGACTTCCGGTTATTATCTGGAAAGATGCAGCTGAAGCCAAATTTGTATGCGAAAACGGTGTGGGCTATACAATCGATTCCCTTCGTGAGATTCCAGAATTGATGGAAAGAATTTCTGAAAGTGATTATGAAAGAATTAGCAAGAATGTCAGAAATATTTCGGAAAAATTGACCACCGGGAAATATATGCAGTGTGCGTTGGATAAGGCGGTAGAAATTATATCTGCTAAATCTTGACAAAGTCAAAGGAGAAAATGAATGTGAACCAACCTTCAATTAAGAAAAACTTTATAATGAATGCCTTACTTACAATTTCGTCATTCATTTTTCCTCTAATTACATTTCCGTATATTTCCAGAGTCCTATCACCAGAAGGCATTGGCAAGGTATCCTTCGCTAACTCTGTGGTCGCATATTTTGCGTTGTTCGCTCAATTGGGAATTCCAACTTATGGTGTTCGTGCATGTGCAAAGGTAAGAGATAATAAAAAGGAATTATCGCAGACGGTACAGGAGATTTTTATTATCAATATCGTTATGACCATAATTACCTATATCGTATTTGGCATAACATTGAGCTGTGTTTCACGTCTGCAGGCAGACAAACACTTGCTCTTGATTATAAGCAGCACAATGTTATTTAATGCTGCAGGCATGGATTGGTTTTATCGTGGCCTGGAAAAATACACATATATTACATCTAGATCTATTTTATTCAAATTTATTGCCATTTTTTTAATGTTTGCATTGGTTCATCAAAAGAGTGACTATATTGCTTATGGGTGGATTTGCATTTTTGCATCGTCCGCTTCCAATATTTGCAACCTGGTTAATATCCATCGGTATATTGAAATCAGACCCGTTGGAATGTACAATTTTCGGCACCATCTAAAGCCGATTATAGTTTTTTTTGCGATGTCATGCGCTACAACGATTTATACGAACCTGGATACTGTCATGCTAGGATTCATCCGGACAGATATGGATGTTGGTTACTATAATGCTGCGGTAAAAGTCAAGAGTGTGTTGCTGGGGGTCGTCACTTCACTCGGAACGGTATTGTTACCAAGAGCTTCCTATTATGTTGAGCATCACGAAACAAATGAATTCCAAAGAATTACAAGAAAAGCCATTAATTTTGTAATTCTGATCGCAATACCGCTGACCTGTTATTTTATCTTGTATGCACGAGAAGGAATCTTGTTTCTGTCAGGAAACGCTTATATGCCGGCTGTTTTTCCAATGCAAATCATTATGCCTACGATCTTGTTTATAGGCCTGACCAATATCATGGGAATTCAAATGCTTGTTCCTCTTGGTCGGGAAAAGATAGTCCTGTGTTCAGAGATTGCAGGAGCTATCGTTGACCTTATTTTCAATGTTTTGCTGATTCCACGTTTGGCTTCAATAGGAGCTGCAATTGGGACACTTCTGGCAGAAATCGTTGTTTGGATCGTTCAGTTCACGGCATTACGAACGGAAATTCTTCCGGCGTATAAGAGTATCCAGTATCCCAAAATTCTATTAGCGACCGTAGCTGGTATAGTAAGTTCTGGATGGGTCAAGATGCTCGATATTGGGAACTTTGCTACCTTATTAATATCTTCTATTCTGTTCTTTGGGATATATTGTGCTATTCTGACTGTTATGCGTGAGCCCCTCGTGTGTGAAGTCAAAAATCAGATGCTCGCAAAAATAAAATCTAAAATAAAGTAACCCATGACATATGCAGGGTACAACAAAATATATCCTCGTGCCGTGTTTGACTTTTATGGTATTTTTTGAGGTTTTGCTTATTTGCTTAGAATACTCTATAAAATGCTAAAAAAGGGGTAAAAAACAATGAAAACAATCTTTATCACCGGTTCCTCCGGTTTCATCGGTTCCAACTTGGCAAAACGTATCCTGACCACTGAGCCGGATACCAAGGTCATTGGTTTGGACAATATGAACGATTATTATGATGTTCGTATCAAGGAGGCTCGTTTGGCAGAGCTTCGGGATTTCGAGAATTATACCTTTATCAAGGGAAACCTTGCGGATAAAGCTCTCATCAACAGTATTTTTGGGCAGTATCACCCGGATATTGTAGTCAATCTGGGCGCTCAGGCTGGTGTTCGCTATTCCATCACCAACCCGGATGCCTATATCGAGAGCAACATGATTGGCTTCTACAACATTCTGGAAGCCTGCCGCCATTATCCGGTGGAGCATCTGGTGTATGCATCTTCCAGCTCCGTCTACGGCAGCAATAAGAAGGTGCCCTACTCCACTGACGACAAGGTGGACAACCCGGTATCTCTGTATGCGGCTACCAAAAAGTCCAACGAATTGATGGCGCACGCCTACTCCAAACTCTACAATATCCCCTCCACTGGCCTGCGGTTCTTTACGGTCTACGGCCCCGCAGGTCGTCCGGACATGGCATATTTTGGCTTTACCAACAAGCTGGTAAATGGGGAAACCATCAAGATTTTCAACTACGGCAACTGCAAACGAGACTTTACCTATGTGGATGACATCGTGGAAGGCGTTGTCCGCGTGATGGCAAAGGCTCCTGAAAAGAAGAACGGCGAGGATGGCTTGCCCATTCCGCCTTATGCAGTTTACAACATCGGCAATTCCAACCCGGAGAATCTGCTGGACTTTGTGCAGATTCTGTCTGAGGAGTTAGTACGTGCCGGTGTGCTGCCTGCAGATTATGATTTCGAGGCTCATAAGGAACTGGTTCCCATGCAGCCTGGTGACGTGCCGGTGACCTTTGCAGACACCGAGCCATTGGAACGTGACTTTGGCTTTAAGCCTCACACTCCGCTTCGGGATGGACTACGGAAGTTTGCTGAGTGGTACAAAGAATTTTATATGGCATAAGGTGATGGGAGGAAACGCATGCGTTGCGAAGAACGATTCTACGAAATATATGGAAAAGATCCCGTTGGCATCAGCTTTTGCCCCTATCGAATCTGTCCCATCGGTGCTCACAGCGATCACAACTTGGGAAAGGTCACCGGACTCGCTATTGATAAGGGAATCCATATTGCTTATAAGCCCAAGATGAACGGCGTTGTTGAAATGTGCAGCCTTCAATTCCCTAAACGTGCCCAATGGCATATCCGGGAGATTGGCGACAAAACGGGCGATTGGGCGGACTACCTGCGGGGTGCTACCTGGGCGCTGAGCAATCGGTTTCCGTTGACAGTAGGACTCAGTGGTGTCATTGAGGGCTCTTTGCCTATCGGAGGGCTTTCTTCCTCTGCGGCGGTGATTCTGTCTTTTTTGGAAGCGCTATGTCAGGTCAATGGAATCAAGCTGAGTTCTTCAGCGCTGATCAGCATTGCGTTCGAGGCAGAAAAAAAATATGTGGGTGTTAATGTAGGAACCCTGGATCAGAGCTGCGAGGTTCTGAGTAAAAAAGACCACTTGCTGTATCTGGACTGCAAAGATAACAGCTACGAGCTGATTCCCACGAATCCCAACATGAAGCCTTACAAGATTGCGGTATTTTTCAGCGGTTTGGAGCACAGCTTGGCTGGCTCTAAATACAATATGCGAGTGGATGAGTTGCGTTCAGGCATTTACGCCTTGCAGGCTTTTGCGGGTCTTGACTACGGAAAGTTCAATGAAGCTAACGCCCGGGATGTTTCGTATGAGATCTACCAGACCTATAAAGATAAGCTGCCGGTGCAATGGGCAAAACGTTGTGAACATTGGTATACCGAGTTCAAGCGTGTGGAAGCTGGTGCGGAAGCATGGCGGCGAGGCGATTTGGAGGAGTATGGACGCCTGTCCTTTGAATCTGGCTGGAGCAGCATCCACAACTGGGAATCCGGTGCGCCGGAGCAGATCAAACTCTACGAGATTATGAGGGAGACCGCTGGCATTTACGGTGGGCGCTTCAGCGGTGCTGGCTTTAAGGGGTGCTGTATGGCGTTGATCGATCCCAATAAGGTAGATGACATCCGGGAAAAAGTGGAACGAAAGTATCTCACTGCATTCCCGGAGATGCGTGGTAAGTACAGTTTCCATCTGTGCGAGAGTGCGGACGGCGTAGGGCATAAGACGGAGGACTAATATGAAGTGCTTGATTTTGGCCGCGGGATACGCAACCCGCCTATATCCCTTGACGGAGAACTTTCCCAAACCCTTGCTGAAGGTAGGGGATAAGACCATCTTGGACTGGCTGGTGGATGACATTGATACCGCTGGTTTGGTAGATACCTATGTGGTCATTAGCAACCACAAGTTTGCCCACCATTTTGAAGACTGGGCGGCAACCAAGAAGCAGAATATACAGGTGGTAGATGATAGAACCAGCAGCAACGAGACACGACTTGGCGCTGTGTGTGACGTACAGTTTGCCATTGACCAGCTGGGTCTGGATGATGACATGTTGGTGATTGCCGGAGATAACGTGCTGGATTTCTCCCTTTCCAAATTTGTGGCTTATGCCCAACAGAAGAAAACCTCCTGTATAATGCGCTATTATGAACCAGAGGAAAAGAAGCTCATAAAGTGCGGTGTGGTGGAGCTCGACGATCAGGACAAGATCCTTTCCATGGAAGAAAAACCTGCCCAGCCCAAGAGCCACTGGTGCTGCCCGCCCTTCTATGTGTACACTCGAGAGGATGCCCAAAAGGTCAAGGATGCAATCGAACAGAAGAAATGTGGCACCGATGCGCCGGGCAGCTTTATTGCATGGCTGTGCACGGTAGCGGATGTGCATGCTATGGAGATGCCGGGCAAGCGGTATGACATTGGCAATCTGGAAAGCTATCAGCAGGTTCAGCAGGAGTATCAGGGAATCAAGGCATAAAAGACAACACAGTGAGATTCTGTGGCTAGAATATAAGTTGAAATTATTAGATTTGAATTGATACTAGAGGGCTTCAGATGATTACTATTGATGAGGCAGCAAAGAAGTGGAGCTGCAGCAAAAATACGGTTTTGTCTTATGCTTATAAAAGATACATTACTGGCATGTGTGTAGATGGCGAGACGCTGCTGTTACCCGATATTGAAAAGCCTTATATTCCGCGCAAACGTATCGACGGCAGTTTGTATTATTACAGGGCACTCTTGCGAACAATTCAGAGAGAACGGTTTATTGATGAGCATATATTAGGCATATCCAAAGAAAAGTTTAATGCATGCATAGAAGAACTCGAGAGTGCGGGATATATAAAAAAAGTGGAGCCGGATGCAGGCATATCGGGACATATTTTGACGGAAAAGGGAAACGATGAACTAAACAGGAAAAGAGAAATATCAATTATAAAAGAGTTGAGCCTCAGATTGGTTTAATAAATGTTCAAAATTCGGTCAGTGGATCTGTTGTATAAGATAAGATCGTTATCCCTGTGAAAGGAAAACTGAGAAAATGTCGGCAAGCGGCGTGAGCGCGGACGAGATCCTTGCGAAGCTGAAGCGACTTAAAAATTTCTAACGCAGTAGTTGACAGAAATATCTACGCGGCAAACCTACTAAAGTGTGTCAAAAGCAGAAGTAGAAGATATAAACAAATATTAATTTTTGCTGGGTGCAGTTGAGCACCCCCTTCACATTGCTTGAATCAAATTATATTTTTATTCTACAGAATGCACCTCTTGCGAACATAAAAAACGAGTGTTATACTGAAGCCATCAAAAAACATTGGAGGTGCCCCCTATGCCCCGTCCCAAAGGAAGCAAGAACAAGCCTAAGAATGTAAAAGCAACCGTTGACTTTGCTGCACAAATTGCCGAAAAGCAGTCCGCAAAGGAAGCCGCTGCTGCTGAAATCGAATCCATCACCGCTAATATCGATGCGCTGAAAGCTGACCTGAAAACCAAGAAAGCTGAATTGAAATCTATCGACAAGGAAATCGCCAGAATCGAGGCTAAAAAGATCAAAGCTGAAACCAAAGCAGCGGAATCCGCAAAGAAAGCCGAAGCCGAAGCTGTGCTGAAAAAGCTGCTGGCATCCGGTATGACGGCAGATGAGATCCTCGCAAAGCTGAAATAAATATTTTAGAGCCGTGTGGATCAGTCGGAGCGTAGAGTTATAGCTCTGGCAATTCACGCGGTTTTCCTATATAAACGGTAATTGGTGTGACTCGGAACGAATAGAACTGTTCCATATCAAACTAAATGACTACATTTCCCACACCATGGCTCAAAATCACGTCCGGAGAAATTTCAGTTAATCAGCAGGAACATGTTGCCAATCTAGCTGTCATAGAGCTTCTGAGGAGAGTGCCTGGGAGAGCTGCTGCCCCGGCGGAAGCCCTAGGCCTCAGGCGCTCGAACCGTGGAATGACGTAAAAATATACGCTGAAATCTGAAAAATGCAGGCCATAAGTGAAACGAATTGAATCCTTGCAAATGACGCTGAAACGTGATATAATCGTGGTACGAACAAACCGGTTTTGGTACGACAACGGTATGTTCTGGTACTGTAACTGTTGTTACAAAACTGTGAAGAACTACTTGGAAAAGTGCGAAAATTCAGCGTAGCTGCGACGACACCTATCAGGTTCAGGTCGTGTCCTGGTACGACAACGAGAACTCCTACACCTCTCAGATGGTCCGTACCATTAAGTACTTCGCTGAGAACTGCTGATCGGAGTTTCTCCTGAGCTGAATAAAGATTGACTGCGCCCTTTCTCTTGTGTGATGCGAGAGAAAGGGCGCTTTTTGCTGACCATTTTGGGCGCGATAAGGTGCTTTCGTAAAATGGCACAACACATTCGTAGTGATCCGACAAAAGCAGCACGCATTCGATCTCCATCTATTGCAACCCTTCTCCCGATATGATAAAATGGTAAAAATAAATGGAGACAACGAAACAGTATGATTACGAAACGTGAAAAACTGCAGTATGGATACCTGTTTCTGATTGATCTGCTCTCTCTGGTTCTCAGCATTGGGCTGGCGTGGGGGCTGACCGCAGGTGTTCTGCACAAGATGGGGGACTTCCAGCTGGACGATCTGGTAGAAGCCTGTTTTTTATTGCTGCTGGCCTATATTCTGACTTTTTTTACATTTGATCAGAGCGAAAATATCGTGAACCGCACGCCGATCCGTGAAGTTGAAATTGCGGTGCGGTTCAATTTTTTGCTGACTCTCATTGATGCGGCCTGTCTGGCGCTGACCAAGGCTTCCATGCTGCACTCCCGTTATTTTCTGGTGTTTGTGCCCGTCATCGATGTCTTTGTGATGACGGGCGCTCATGCTGTCCTCAAAAAGATGCTGGTACGCTCCCGCTATACCAAGGGGATTCAGAGCCTTGTGGGGGTGGTGACCACGCAGGAGAACGCAAGCCCTATTCTGGAAGAGCTGAAAAAGGACTGGTCCAAGCGTGTGACCGGCCTTGCCATTCTGGAAGCTGCCCCGGAGCAGCTTCACACTGAGATCGATGGGGTGAAGATCGAGGCGAACTTCGATAATTTTATGGACTGGCTGCGGCAGGCAGCGCTGGATGAAGTGTATCTGGATGTGGCGCAGGAGAGTGAGGAGAACATGCTGCCCTATCTCGAGGAGATGGAGAGCATGGGGCTGACGGTCCATTTCCGTCTGCCGGTGCTGGATCGGATCGAAAAAGCCTGCTGCGATGAGACCAGTGCGGTGCGCATCAGCCGGGAACTGAGCCGCTGTGCGGGCGGCAATGTTGTGACGATGGGCACGGTGGAACTCAAGCTGCGGGATCAGGTGCTGAAGCGGACCATGGATATCGTGGGCGGCATCGTGGGGTGCATCATCAGTATCCCCATCATTGCGTTGGTGGCCATTCCGCTCAAGCTGGAAAGCCCCGGCCCGCTGATCTTCAAGCAGCGCCGGGTGGGCCGGAATGGACGTGTGTTCTACATCCACAAGCTGCGCAGCATGTATGTGGATGCGGAAGCACGCAAAAAGGAGCTGATGGCCCAGAACGAAATGAACGGCCTGATGTTCAAGATGGAGGATGACCCCCGGATCACCCGAGTGGGCCGCTTCATCCGGCGCACCAGTATCGATGAGCTGCCGCAGTTTTTTGACGTTGTGCGGGGCTCCATGAGCCTGGTGGGTACCCGCCCGCCCACGCTGGATGAGTACCGGCAGTACGAGAGCCATCACAAGCGCCGCCTTTCCATGAAGCCGGGAATTACCGGCCTGTGGCAGGTAAGCGGCCGCAGCGATATTGATGATTTTGAAGAAGTGGTCAAGCTGGATGTCCAGTACATCGACAACTGGTCCATCTGGATGGATATCTACCTGCTGTTCAGGACGGTGGGCGTTGTGTTTGACCGGAAAGGGGCAAAATGAATTATATTCTTTTTGGTGGATCTGGTTTTATCGGCACCCATCTCATTCATTTGCTGCTGAAGGAATGCGTCAGACCCGGCGACGTGATCTACGACCTGGATCTTGTGATGCCCGGGGAAGAGGGCGTGGTGCCGGGCATTGTGGAAAAGAACGATGGGGTGCAGTATATCCGGCTGGATGTGCGCAAGCCCATCGATTTTGAGTTCGTTCCGACTCCGGAGGATGTGATCTTTGATCTGGCAGCGGTCCACCGCACCCCCGGCCACCCGGAAGAAGCCTATTTTGAAACAAATATCCGGGGCGCGGAAAATGTGACCGCCTTTGCGGAAAAATACGGCATCCGGAAGATCCTGTTCACCAGCTCCATTGCACCCTATGGCGCGTCCGAGGACCTTAAGACGGAGGAGACTCTGCCAACTCCCAACACGCCGTATGGAATCAGCAAGCTGGTGGCAGAAAAGATCCACCAGATCTGGCAGGCCCATGATCCGGCCCGGGAGTTGACCATCGTGCGGCCAGGCATCGTTTATGGCAAAGGGGAGCACGGCAACATGACCCGCCTGTACAGGGGGCAGAAGAAGGGCTACTTTTTTTATGCCGGCCGGAAGGACACCATCAAGGCGTGCATCTATGTCAAGGAGCTGGTGCGCTTCTTCAAGTACCGGATGCTGGATCATTCTTTCCCCGGAGCAGAGATCTATAACTGTACTTACGAGCCGGCTTATACCATTGAAGAAATCTGCAATACAATGCAGAAGGCGACCGGCCTGCACCGCCATGTGCCGTTGGTGCCCGCCGGACTGCTGCTGTTTGCGGCGGGCATTCTGGGACCCATCGGGGGCAAAAAGGTGGGCATCCATCCCGCCCGTGTCCGGAAACTGATGGTATCCACCAATGTCTGCGGCAGAAAGCTGGCCGCCACCGATTACAAGTTCCACTATACGCTGGAGGAGAGCTTCCGGGACTGGTTCGAGGATTGTGACCGCAAGGAGCTGGTATGACCATGGAGCAGAATGCACAGCCCATCCGTGTGGCTCAGATGATGACGGATATGAACTACGGCGGTGTGGAGATGGTGGTGATGAACTACTACCGCCACATGGACCGTTCCAGAGTTCAGTTTGATTTTTTTGCGCTGGAAGGCTCGACCCTGCCCCAGCGGGAAGAGATCGAACGGCTGGGCGGCCGGGTGTATGTGGTGCCAAAATATACCCACCTGCCGCAGTATGAACGGGAGATCGGGCGGCTGTTCCGTCAGAACGGATACCAGATCGTTCACTCCCACATGAACACCCTGAGCGTGCTTTCCCTCTGGGGGGCAAAGCGTGCAGGGGTGCCCAACCGGATCGCGCATAACCATTCTACGGTGGGCAGGGGAGAAGGGGCAAAAAATGTGATGAAGTACCTGCTCCGTCCCTTTGCCGCAGTGTATCCCACCCGGCTCTGTGCCTGCTCCAGAACGGCAGGCAGCTGGCTTTATGGTGAAAAGCCTTTCCGGGTGTTCAACAATGCCATTGAGCTCGACCGCTTTACTTATGATGCTGCCAAACGGAAAGCCGTCCGGCAGGAGCTTGGCCTGGGGGATGAACTGGTGCTGGGCCATGTCGGGCGGTTCTGCTATGCTAAAAATCACGAATTTCTGCTGGATGTAATGGCGGAGGTCTGCAAGCAACGGCCGGATGCCGTTTTACTGCTGATCGGAGAAGGGGAAAACGAGGCCGCTGCCCGCCGGAAGACGGAGGCACTGGGGCTGCAGAGGAACGTCCGCTTTCTGGGCCGCCAAAGCGATCCCGCAAAGTTCTATCAGGCCATGGATGCCTTTGTTCTGCCTTCGCGGTATGAGGGGCTTGGGATCGTGCTGATCGAAGCACAAGCGGCGGCATTGCCGGTCATCTGTTCCACGGAGGTGCCGCAGGAGGCTCAGGTCCTGCCCGAGATGCAGTACCTGAGCTTGCAGGAAAGCCCGGCAGTCTGGGCGGATGCGGCGATCCGGGCTGCAGAGAATGCCCGGCGGCGGGATACCTCTGTCGAGATGCGGGCAGGCGGCTTTGATATCGTCACCGAGGCGAAGAAGCTGGAAGAGTTTTACTTCGACCTGCTGAAATGAGGAGATAAGATGGACCCTTTGGTAAGCATCATCGTTCCTGTCTATAATGTAAAGCCATATCTGAACCGCTGTGTGAACAGCTTGCTGGGGCAGAGCTATCAGAATATGGAGCTGCTGCTGGTGGACGACGGCTCCACCGATGGCAGCGAGACCCTCTGTGATGAATATGCTGCACAGGATGCCCGGGTGCGGGTGCTCCACAAGAAAAATGGTGGTCTGTCCGATGCCCGCAACGCTGGTGTGGACGCAGCAAAGGGGGAATACCTCTCTTTTGTGGACGGCGATGACTGGGTGTCACCTTATTACATCGAGAACCTGTACCGGGCACTGGAGCAGGCGGGAGCGGACTTTTCAGCCAGCTGTTTTGAAGAGGTGTTCGAGGGCCAGCCGATGCAGTCCGTGCCCACAGAGCGTCTGGAAGCATTCGAGATCCTGAGCCGGGAGGAATGCCTGCGCCGCATCCTGTATCAGGAGGGCATGGAGGTGACCACCCCCACCAAGCTCTATAAGCGTGCACTGTTTGAGGGCGTGCGCTACCCGGTGGGCAAGCTCTATGAGGATATCCCGGTCGCCTACGAGGTGACAAAGCGTGCCCATAAGGCGGCACATATCGCAAACCGGGATTACTACTATTTCCAGCGGGGCAGCAGCATCCAGAATATGGCCTTCAACCCCAGAAAGCTGGACAGTGTGCGGCACTGCCACGCGCTGATGGAAAATGTGAAGCGTGATTTCCCCCAGTTGAGCCGTGCGGCAGAATGCCGCTATCTGAGCAATGTCTGCAATATTCTGTTCCAGATCCAGGACAGGCAGCATGAAAAAATAGAGAAGGCTCTCTGGCAGGAAGTGAAAAAATACCGCCGGAACGTTCTGCTGGATCCGCAGGCCCGAAAAAAGGCCCGGCTGGCGGCGGCACTTTCCTACAGCGGCTGTGCCACGACCAGACGAGTCTATGAAAGAACGCAATGGCGTGGAAAAAAGTAAAGTGGAGGGATCCGGTTGGAGGAAAGAAAACCGCTTGTATCGGTCATTGTGCCGGTCTATAATGTTTATCCGTATTTGCGGGACTGTGTGCAGAGCGTGCAAGCGCAGAGTTACCAGAACTGGGAGCTGCTTTTGGTAGATGACGGCTCCACCGATGGCAGCGGGGAACTTTGTGATGAACTGGCTGCGGAGGATGGCCGCATCCAGGTGTTCCATAAGCCCAATGGGGGGCAGTCTGATGCCCGGAACGTTGGGTTGAAACAGGCGCAGGGAAAATATTTTTACCTGCTGGACAGCGATGATCTGATCCGCTCCACAGCGTTTGACCAATTTGTGGAGCGCTGTGAGGCAGATGGTGCTGATGCAGCCCTGACCCCGCTGGAGATGTTCTCGACAGAGCAGCCGGAGGGGCGGACGGAAAATCCGCACCAGATCCCAGAGCTGCTGAACCGGGAAGAGACCATGCGCCGGATGCTGCTTCATCAGGGCATCGGGCATGGGGCAGGCGGCGTTTTCTTCCGGCGGGAGGTTTGGGGAGATTTGCAGTTCCCCGTTGGCATCCTGTACGAGGACTATGCGGTGATGTATCGGGCCATTGCCCGCTGTGCAAAAGTGGAAGTGTTTCCGGAACCGATGTACGATTACCGCATCCATACCGGTTCGACCATGAAGAGCGGCATTGCCGAGAAGAATCTGGTCATTCTGGATGTGGGCGAGGACGTGACCCGCTTTATTGCGGAAACGGTCCCTGTGCTGAAAGCGGAAGCGGAATACCTGCAGCTGGTTACATACCTGAAGACACTGAAAGGCATTCTGGATGGCGATTTTGCCAGCTATCCGGAGGCTCAGGCACGGATCTGCCGCTTTGTGCAGGAACACCGGGCGCTTGCCCGGCGGCCCTGGGCCAAAAAGGCAGACCGGATCAAGGTGGAAACACTTCTGATCAGCAAGCGGCTGTTTTATGCCGTTTATGGGCTGGGAGAATGGAAAAATAAACACACAGTCGAAAAATAAAATGGAGAAGTTATGCTGATTTATCTGGGGGCTTTTGCGGTTTCTGTGGGCATTGCCGCCTATGGCGAGCACCTGCGGACGAAGAAAAACAATGAGAAGGGCTTTTATCTCTGCCTGGCGCTGGCGGTGCTGGTGATGGCGGTATTGGCAGGCTTGCGGGACCCGTCCATTGGCACGGACAGCGTGGTGTATGAGGGATGGGTAGCGGATGCAAAGCTGCAGGATGGCCTGCTGGCCTGCATCCGGCAGCGGCACAAAACAGAGCCGCTGTTTATGACGCTGGTCTATCTGGCGGCACATGTTTTTGGTGATGTCCATTGGCTCTACTTTATGGTGGACCTGCTGGCCTGCGGCCTGTTTATGATCGGGCTGGTGCAGTATAAGGAGTATGTCTCCGTGCCCTATGGCTGGCTGGCTTACCTCTGCCTGTATTATGGCGATACTTATAATGCCGAGCGGCAGTCTGTGGCGCTGGGTGTGGCATTTTTGGCGTTCAGCTTTGCGTGGAAGAAAAAGTATCACTGGGCGGTCCTACTGCTGGCGGTTTCCTGCCTGTTCCACAATGCCACCTTTATCTCGTTTGGTGCGCTGCTGATCTATATCCTGCTTCAGCATTTCGACAACTGGTGGGTCAAGGGTGGCCTGGCGGCATTTTCGGTTTACCTTGCCTTCTTCAGCAAGGCTGTGGTCAGGCTGGCCCTGAATGTTGACTTTATTGATCGACTTTACGGATATTATTATGATGCCAATGCGGGCGGTTTCACGCTGAATCCCATCATTGTGCGTCTGCCCTTCCTGATCCTGCCCATTGTGCTGTACCGCTGGTACGCCAAAGAGGAAGGGGAGGGCCGCCGCCGCTTTACCCGCTCGGATGCCGATTTCTGGATCGTGATGATCCTGATCGAGATGGCAACGGCCCAGCTGCGCAACATCAATGTGCCGCTCTACCGCATCTGCTTGTATTTTGCGTTCTTCCGTTATCTCGCCATTGGCCGTGTGGTCAAGTGCGTGGAGGATGAGCGTCTGCGCAAGCTGCTGAAGGCTGCCATGTGGGGAATGCTGGTCATCATCTGGATCTATCAGGCGTATATTCAGGGCAACAATGCCATTTGTCCGTACACCTCGGAGATCCTCCACATCGGCAGAGAAACATTCTTCTGAGGAAACTGAACATGGAGACAGAGCTGATCAGTGTCATTGTTCCGGTCTACAATGTGGAGCGATATCTCCGCCGCTGCGTGGACAGCATCCTGCACCAGACCTATCAGGATCTTGAGGTCCTGCTGGTGGACGATGGTTCCACCGATGCCAGCGGAGCCATCTGCGACGAATATGCCGCACAGGAAGAACGTGTAACAGCAGTCCACCAGAAAAACGGGGGACTCTCTGCAGCGCGCAACGCGGGACTCGAACGGGCACAGGGAACGTATCTCTGCTTTGTGGACAGTGATGACTTTTTGGACAGCCGGATGCTGGAAACACTTTGCCGTGACCTGCAGGAACAGGATGCGGATGTTGCTGTGGTGGGCTTCCGGACGTTTGAACGGGAGGAAGAGCTTGCCCCGGCTGAACTCGCCGCACCGGTGCAGTGCATGACAGGCCGGGAGGCCATCCGCAGCACCCTTGTCTCGGATGAGCTGGGGGATTTTGCCTGGAACAAGCTCTACAAGCGGGAACTGTTCCGGGATATCCGCTATCCGCTGGGGCGGATGATGGAAGATCAGGGCACGACATATCGCATTTTTCAGCAGTGCAGCAAAGTCGCATACCGCCCGGTGCCGCTGTATTATTACTATCAGCGCCCGGACAGCATCCTTCACCGCAGGAACATGAAGTTCTACGAGGATAAGCTGGATATGGGCTATCAGAAATATCGGGCCATCCGGGAAGCATACCCGGGAATGCCGGAGAATGATGCCGCTATGTTGAGCGTGGTGGAGCACTGCTATCCGTATCTGATGCAGGACACGGTGCGCCGCGCAAAGATGGAGGCCTTTCTGCAGGAGTGTGACCCGGCGGCGGCAAAGCTGCTCTGCACCAGCAGCCAGCGGAAGTATCAGCTGCTCAGATGCAGCCGGAGGCTGTATGCAAAACTGTTCCTGCTGAAAAACGGCCCGGCGGCAAAATAAGGGAGGATAATTTGTGCTGAACGATACCGTCAGTATCATTGTGCCGATCTATAACAAGGAAAAGTATCTGGAAAAATGTCTGGACAGCATCCTCGGTCAGACCTATCGGGATCTGGAGATCATTCTGGTGGATGATGGATCAACAGACAACTCCCTTGCCATCTGCCAGCGCTACGCGGAAAAAGATCCGCGGATCAAGATATACCACAAGCCAAACGGTGGTGTTTCTTCTGCGCGAAACTTAGGATTGGAAAAAAGTACAGGCACGCTGATTTCTTTTGCTGATCCGGATGATTCACTCCACGCCGAGTGCATAGAACGGCTCAAAAGAGTGCTGGATGAGACCGGTGCGGAGATTGCTTATTGCTACGGTCTGGATCTTCTGGGCACGACCGGACAAACGCAGACGAAAAGCGATGAGACGGAGAAAGTCAGTGTTATGCCGGTCAGACGATATGACTGGAACAGCCGGAAGGCACATACAGTGTGCTGGGGTGCGCTTTACCGCCGTGAGGTCACACAAGACGTTGTGTTCGATACTGATTTAAAAATTGGTGAGGATACGCTGTTTCTTGCAAAATGTATCCGACAGGCAGAAAAAATTGCCTGCATCGACAAGGCACTTTACTATTACTATGTCAACGATGATTCGGTGACGAGCGGGCATTATTCGGCAGGAAAACTGACAGAGCTGAAGGCATGGCAGCGTATCTGTGAAGTGTTTGCAGATGAACCGTTCGTGTATCGGTCTGCACGGGCCGGATATGCGCTCCGGTGCAGAGAAATTGTGGTGAAATACTGCAAGGATGATGCTTTTATGGAGCAGGCGTGTGCCGAAGCGGAACGGGAGTTCAAGAGAAATGCCGGCCCCCTTCTGGCAGGCTGGCTTCGTGCAGGGCAGTATCGGTATTTTATAAAAACGTTGTATTCGTATCTGCTCTGGAACAGCTGGCTGAAAAAGAAACAGGCCAGAAAAACTTACGAAGTGGAGATCTGAATGAAAAAATCCCTCAGTCTGAATGCAGCGATGAGTGCGTTCAAGACACTGATGAATATTATCTTCCCGCTCATCACATTCCCCTACGCTTCCAATGTTCTTCAGGTGGAAAACCTGGGCAAAGTGAACTTTGCCAGCTCCGTCTGCGGATATTTTCTGCTGTTTGCGGGCCTTGGCATCTCCTCCTATGCGGTGCGTGAGGGTTCCCGCTATGTGAACGACCGGGAAAAGCTGTCGGCCTTTGCCTCGGAGATGTTCTCCATCAATATGATCTCCACGGCCCTGACCTATGCGGCATTGGCGGTGACGATGCTCTTCTGGACAAAGCTCCATGCCTATACCGACCTGATGCTGGTGCTGAGTTTACAAATCTTCTTTACGACCATCGGCACCGAATGGGTGTTCACGATCTTTGAGGAGTATACCTATATCACCATCCGGGGTCTGCTGTTTCAGGTGCTGTCTATTTTCATGCTGTTTGCCTTCGTCAAGACCCGGGATGACTACTGCATCTATGCAGGCATCACGGTATTTGCGGCGGTAGGTGCCAATGTGCTCAACTTTTTCCGGGCCCGGCGGTACTGCACCATCCGGCTGACAAGGAAGATCGACTGGAAAAAGCACCTCAAGCCCATCCTCATCATCTTTGCATCCACGCTGGCAACGACCCTTTATGTCAGCTCGGATACCACGATTCTGGGCATTCTGGGAACAGATTACAATGTGGGTATTTACTCGGTGGCGGGTAAGATCTATGGCATTGTAAAGAACCTGCTTTCGGCGGTGCTGGTGGTGTCTATCCCGCGGCTGTCCCATTATGCGGGCGTGGGGGACAAGGCAAACTTCAACAAGCTGTTCAACAATATCTTCAACGCGCTCATCGTGGTGGTGGCTCCGGCTGTGGTGGGACTGTTTGCCCTCAGCCGGGAGGTCGTTCTCTTTATTTCCGGGGAAAGCTATCTGGATGCGGTGATGCCCCTGCAGATCCTGAGTCTTGCCCTGATCGTCTGTCTGTTTGGCTGGCTGTACAATTCCTGCGCGCTTCTGCCCTGCGGAAGAGAAAAGGAACTGTTCTGGATCACGCTGGTCAGCGGTCTGCTGAACGTGGGGCTGAACATCCTGCTCATCCCGCGGTTCCGGGAGAATGCGGCAGCCTTTACCACCCTACTGGCAGAGCTGTGCTCCATGATGCTCTGCATCCGCTGCTCCAGGGGCCTGGTTACGGTCTCAGCTGACCGGCGCACCGTTGGCTCAGTGCTCTGCGGCTGTGTGGGCATCGTTCTTGTCTGTACCGGGGTCAAGGCACTGGCTCTGCCCAATCTCATCTGCATTCTGGCGGCGGTGCTGGGCTCAGTGGCTGCATACGCAGCCATCCTGCTGGGCATGAAAAATCCGCTGGTGCTGGAATATCTGGAAAAAGTGAAGCAGAAGTTCCGGAAAATATCCTGAATGGACAGGACCCGCTGCGGGGGCGAACACTCCCTGCGGCGGGTCTTTTTCAGAAAAAACGGCGGTTTTTGGTGCGTTCCGGCAAAATCACCACATTTCTTTGCTTCTGCAACAAATGTTTGTTAATAAATTATCCATCCCCCGTCCTTGCAATACACACGCTTTTTGTTTATAATAAGGATGTACGGGGAAGTTCGCAGTGCGCGGCCCCCGATGAAGAGCAAAATTCGATTCCGAACGAAAAGAATTTGAGAGGAGTTTGTTACCATGGGTTTAGGTAAGAAAACGATCGACGATCAGAATTACTGCGGCAAGAAGGTCCTTGTCCGCTGCGATTTCAATGTCCCGATGAAGGACGGCGTGATCACCAACGAGAACCGCATCAATGCGGCTCTGCCCACCATCCAGAAGCTGGTCAACGATGGTGCTAAGGTCATCCTGTGCAGCCACCTGGGCAAACCCAAGAACGGCCCCGAGGCAAAGTTCAGCCTGGCACCCGTTGCTGTGGCTCTGAGCGCAAAGCTGGGCAAGACCGTTGTGTTCGCTGATGACGATAACGTTGTGGGCGAGAACGCAAAGGCTGCTGTTGCCGCAATGAACAACGGCGATGTCGTTCTGCTGCAGAACACCCGTTTCCGCAAGGAAGAGACCAAGAACATGCCTGAGTTCAGCCAGGAGCTGGCTTCTCTGGCAGATGCATACGTTGACGATGCATTCGGCAGCTGCCACCGTGCACACTGCTCCACCGCAGGTGTCACCGACTACATCAAGGATACCGCTGTCGGTTACCTGATGGAGAAGGAGATCAAGTACCTGGGCAACGCAGTCAACGATCCCGTTCGTCCCTTCACCGCCATCCTGGGCGGCGCTAAGGTCGCCGATAAGCTGAACGTCATCTCCAATCTGCTGGAGAAGGTCGATACCCTGATCATCGGCGGCGGCATGGCTTACACCTTCGTCAAGGCTCAGGGCTACGAAGTCGGCAAGAGCCTGTGCGACGATACCAAGCTGGATTACTGCAAGGAAATGATGGCCAAGGCCAAGGAGAAGGGCGTAAAGCTGCTGCTGCCCGTGGATGCAGCCTGCATCAAGGACTTCCCCGATCCCATCGACGCTCCTGTGGATGTCACTGTGGTGCCTGTCACTGCCATCCCTGCTGACATGGAGGGCTGCGACATCGGCCCCGAGACCATGAAGCTGTTTGCCGATGCTGTCAAGGCATCCAAGACCGTGGTGTGGAACGGCCCCATGGGCGTGTTCGAGAACCCCACCCTGGCAGCTGGTACTCTGGCTGTTGCCAAGGCTATGGCTGAGAGCGATGCTACCACCGTGATCGGCGGCGGCGACAGCGCAGCAGCTGTGCAGCAGATGGGCCTGGGCGACAAGATGACCCACATCTCTACCGGCGGCGGCGCTTCTCTGGAGTATCTGGAGGGCAAGGAGCTGCCTGGTATCGCTGTGATCCAGAACGCATAAGCATCTGAACCAGCATCACTGAGGTGCGGCGGCATATACGCCGCCGCACTTTTCATTTTGGGTAATAAGATCTCTCAGGCTTGCCGACGCTCGCCAGCTCCCCATCCGGGAGGCAGGAGATGTCGTTTATCCTGCCTCTCCTGCCGGGAGAGGCGGCACCGAAGGCGGCGGGGAGGTATTTTGTGATAAGGAGATCGTTAGAATGGATAAGGCAAAGCGTAAGGCAATCATTGCAGGCAACTGGAAGATGAACAAGACCGCCACTGAGGCAGCCAAGCTGGTGGACGAGCTGATCCCCGCCGTCAAGGATGCTTCCTGTGAGGTCGTTATCTGCACCCCCTACACCGATCTGGTCACCGCTGTGGAAAAGACCAAGGGTACCAACATCCATGTGGGTGCTGAGAATGTCCACTTTGAGAAGTCCGGTGCGTTCACCGGCGAGATCAGCGCCGATATGCTGGTGGATCTGGGCGTGGAGTACGTCATCGTCGGCCACTCCGAGCGCCGCCAGTACTTTGCAGAGACCGACCAGACCGTGAACAAGCGCGCTTTGGCTGCCCTGAATGCGGGCCTGAAGGTCATCATCTGCGTGGGCGAGAGCCTGCAGCAGCGCGAGGAGGGCGTGACCGAGGAGCTGGTGCGGATGCAGACCAAGATCGCCCTGCGCGACGTGACCGCCGAGCAGATGGCAAATGTGGTCATTGCCTACGAGCCCATCTGGGCCATCGGCACCGGCAAGACCGCGACCGCTGACCAGGCCGAGGAGGTTTGCGCTCAGATCCGCAAGGTCATCGGCGAAGTGTACGGCGAGGCTGTGGCCGAGGCTGTCACGGTCCAGTACGGCGGCAGCATGAACGCCAAGAACTGCGAGGAGCTGCTGAGCAAGAAGGATGTGGACGGCGGCCTGATCGGCGGTGCATCTCTGAAGGCTCCTGATTTTGCTGTTATCGTCAATGCCGCTTCCAACGGCTGAGAAGGCCCTCTGACCTGTTTTCCCAGCGCCCGGCTGCGCCGTTTTTCCAGCGCTGTGCCGGGCGCTATTTGTTCTAAATCAAAGGAGATTCAACGTTATGTCCAAGAAACCTGTACTTCTGTGCATCATGGATGGCTTTGGCTGGGTGCCCAACGAGACCTACGGCAATGCCGTGGTCGCCGCAAAGACCCCCCATCTGGATGCCCTGATGGCAAAATATCCCATGACCACCATCGAGGCCTCCGGCATGGCTGTCGGCCTGCCCGATGGTCAGATGGGCAACTCTGAGGTGGGCCACACCAACATGGGCGCTGGCCGCATCGTTTACCAGCAGCTGACCCTCATCACCAAATCCATCCGGGACGGTGAGATGTTCAAGAACCCCGTGCTGGTCAAGAACATGAAGGCTGCCATTGAGGCAGGCAAGGCCATCCACCTGATGGGCCTGGTGGGCACCGGCGGTGTCCACAGCCACGCTGACCACTGGTTCGGCGTGCTGGAAATGGCAAAGCACATGGGCGCAAAGGAAGTCTACCTGCACTGCATCACCGATGGCCGTGATACCGACCCCCATGCCGGCAAGGGCTTCCTGGCTGACCTGCAGGCCAAGCTGGATGAGCTGGGCGTTGGCAAGATCGCCAGCGTTTCCGGCCGTTACTACGCCATGGACCGCGACAATAACTGGGACCGCGAGGAGAAGGCTTACGCCGCATTCGTCTACGGTGAGGGCAACCACGCTGCCAACGCTGCCGAGGCCATTGAGGCATCCTATGCTGCCGATAAGACCGACGAGTTCGTTCTGCCCTGCGTCACCTGCGAGGGCGGCCGCGTGCAGGATGGCGATACCGTCATCTTTATGAACTTCCGCCCCGACCGTGCCCGCCAGATGACCCGCATCTTCTGCGATGACGACTTCAAGGGCTTTGAGCGCCGCGGCGGCCGCAAGCAGGTCAACTATGTCTGCATGGCTGAGTACGATGCCACCATGCCCAACTGCGAGGTCGCCTATCCTCCCGTGGAGCTGAAGAATGTTCTGGGCCAGTACCTGTCCGAGAACGGCAAGACCCAGC
>ERZ827101.999-NODE-999-length-39160-cov-27.849661_pt1 | contig 39160 bp, 61 predicted proteins | sample MGYA00519869_ERZ827101 | MGnify/ENA primary metagenome ERZ827101 (study PRJEB31778, sample SAMEA3449256) | human gut metagenome | biome: human gut; feature: human-associated habitat; material: faeces | place: United Kingdom | collected 2010/2012 ...
TCCTTGACATGGATGTAGCAGAGGAGCGTTACCTCTACGGTCCACCACCTACTCCTCCTTGATTTTCCTACATTTCCGAAGATTTTAACAAAAAAATCAGAATAAAACAAAATGTAAAATTGTGTAAAAAAAATGCACAAAAGTGTATAAAGTTTCACAAAAGTTACACAAATTTTACACAGTCATCTTTCCCGATTCTCTTTAACCAATAAAATCTGCATCCTGTCGCTTCGCACTTTTTTCAACACCAGCTCCTTTATTCCCTCATTCACCACACACCGGAGCTTAAAGTCGGGATAATCCTCACGCAGCCCTTTCACGAAATCAATAAACTTCTCCCGCGGCGCATAGCCAATCATCGGGCATTTTCCCGGCTTGTAACAGCCTATATACGCATCGGCATGAACAATATAAATTTCTTTCAAATCAACCTCCCAAATTTATTTTTAAAACTGCCCTTAAACCCATTGACTTATTAAACATTTCCCCTTATAATTATTAAACTTTTTTTGGACTATATGAACGAATCTCATTTTTTTCTTTACAAAATAGCAATATCGTGTATTATATAGGCATAAAAGAGGATGTTATGTGCATACAATTTACGTTAAATCCGAACAAAGCAATGCAGACCCTGCTTTGGATATTGACCCAAAAGCCGGACATAAATGTTTATAATATAAACAAAGTTATGTTTGATGCGGATTGTTACAGCTTAAATAATTTTGGACGTCCTATTTATGGTGAACAGTATGTTGCCATGAAGTTTGGCACAGTTCCAAGATTTATGTATGACTTAACAAAGGTAACAAAAAATATGCCTTTTTTCAAATCTTCCTTACATGGTTTAAGCACAAATGCTACCGTAGATATGAGTGTATTCTCTCCATCGGATTTAGAAGCACTCCAGCACGGAATAGATGAATATGCTGACCTGAATTTTGGAAATGTCTTAAATAAAAATCATGAACATCAAGCATGGAAAAATCGCGAGCAGGAATTATCCTATCAAAATGCTGTTAACATTCCATATGAAGATATGATTGACAATCCTGATGTCTTAGAAGATTTAAAAGACCTTGGCAATCTAACACAAAATATGGTATTCTAATGTTTGAAGTAGGCGATGTTCTTTATGTATATAATACGGCTGTAACACCACCTGAACACAAATATAGCGTATTTGTTTGTTTAAATCCTAATTTATTCCTACTAATAAACACAAAAAATAGAAAAATTTATAACTGCATTCCTGTAAAACAGGAACATAATCCTTATTTGAAATATGATAGCTTTATTTCATGCAACCGAACATTTCAATACACTCTTGATCAATTAAAAGAAACAAATAAAGTAGGCCGCCTGGATTTTGATACACTAAAGAGACTTTATTTGCACATAAAAGACAATGTCAATACCCTCCCGCCTATTGAAAAAAATATAATTCTCAAACAACTTAACGATTTCATTGAAGATAATTCCTAATACTTCGCCTTGTACACCTCAAGACACTTCGCCATATCCAAAAACGTCTTCATGTGCCGGTGGCACGTTATCGGCTCACGCGGTGCCTCGACGTAAACATATTCAGTCCTCGCGCAGCCGCAAAGTAACAGTATCAGCAGGCAAAGGGCTGTCCCAATCAAAACCGCCCTTGTCCTTCTCTGCTTCTGCTGCCTCCTCAATCTCGCACAATCTGACTGAGGTTTCCAAGGCCTTTTCATCTCGTTTCGCAATTTCCGCCTCCAAAAATGATGTTTTCCCCAACAGGGCACTCTTTTCGCCCTGCAATGCCGCAATCTCCCTGCCCCGTTCGATATACAAGCTTACCGTGATATACAGCGCCAACAGCAGCCCCGCCACGGCGTATGTTAAAAATTTAGTCATTCACTCCTCACGAAATCACCCCATAACCAATACAAAACAAATACTTAAGAAAGAAAAACGCGGTTGAGGTTATCACCCTATTCCCTCAGCCAAATCCCCTCTTTAATCAGCCTTGCAATCCGTTTCGCCCGTGCCGGTGTCTGCCGCGCATAGTCCGAGTTCAGGCATTCTTCCGCCGCTGTTTGCCACTTGCCCCAGCGCATCGCTTCAAGCATTTTCTTGAACCCGCACAGCCCCTTAAAGCCGAGCTGAAAGCACATATCAAGCAAAGCGTATTTTCGCTCCAAATCAAGCTTGGCATAAAAATCCAACCCCGACAGCTCATTTTTGCAGCGGTCAATATCATTCCGCAAAAGCATCAACGCCGCATTGCGAGTAATTCCGTGTTTCCAGTCGCCCACGGCTTGCAGCTCTTCTTTGGTGAACGGGTTTGTATCTATGCACCGCCCGATACCGATGGTTAATTTCCCTGCCGTACAACGATACGGCATGAGCCTACAGCCTTCGTTAAACTCCAGCCGCCGCATTTCCCAGTCTTCAGCCATGATTCCCCCTCTGATAATGTTCATCAAGCAAAATCCCCAGCTTGGCATTAAGCTCGGCCAGAAGCTTACTGTTTTCCTCCAGCCTTTTGCCCACCACGTCAAACCTGTTTATTGCCGCCGCAGATTCCCGCTCCAATACATCAACTTTCGCCTCAATCGCCCCTTGCCATTTGCCGAAACGGATAAAATTCATCGCCACCCCGGCAATCGCCGCAATGGCGCACATTCCTTCCCAGCTCATCATAATGCCCCCCAAATTGCCGCCAATGCTCCGGGCGCATAAATTGCCGCCGCTACGCCGACCACACAGCCGCAGAGGATTAAAAAAAGGCAGATGATAAACAGCTGCCTTCTGGTCAATTTTTCGATAACTTTTTGCTTTATTTCCGTATCGCTCATTGTTATGCTCCCGTTACTGTCTTAAACTCATATTTTCCCGTTTCGTCCGTTGCCCCGGTGGCAAACCCGGTTACCGAATTATCCGGGTAAAAATGGAACAAATCCACCGGGTCGGCATAAACCGCATCGGAAGCGTTTGAAAGGTTGTATGCGTTCAGATAATTTCTGCTCGTGTAATAGCACATCGCCGCCTTTGTCCGGTCTGCGGTGATGTCAAACGTCATAAAATATCCGTCCGCTTTGTCGCTTGGCGGCAACACGTCTGCGGCAATGCTGGCAAAAGTCTTGCTCTCCTGATTAAACTGGAACATAACGAACATCTCCGCCGTTCCTATATTTAAAACGCCTGTCGATGCGTTATAAAACATCTTCACGTTGACCGACGTCCACGGCAGCAAAATCCCCGGCGTATCTGCAACCAGCTGATAATTCTCATTAATTTTATAAACCGTCATCGTTGCACCGTTTCCAAGTCCCGTACTTACGACATGCACAAAAACATAGTCGCCGGGTTCGCACCCTGTCGCATACGCAACGTCTTCAATATTCGCCGTCGTCCCGATAACCGAATTTGTCGTCAAATCAAGAATGTAAACCGTGTCAGTGAACCAGACCAGCACTTTGTTTCCCAGACGAATGACACGCCCTTGCTTCGCACCACTGCCGCTTGTCCAACCCTCCCGGATATCGCACAGCACTTCCGTCCCGATGGTATCCGTGGCAAAATCGTATGTCGTCAAAACCAAGCGGCTGTCGATACAGGCCAGACACCGCCCTTCCCCATTGTACTGCCCGATATAATATGCCGCCGGATTGATAATGCCGTGCGGATAAATCGACTGCGTATTTACAGTATAACGTATAAGCCTCTCCTGCACCGCAGAGCAGATGTTATCGTCAATAAAGTCAATAAACTTTCCGCCCACGCCGGCAATATCAAGGTTTGTCGCCGCCCAGCTGCCGGATTCCGGCGTGTAGGTCAGGCTGTACAGACCACTTGAGAAAAAGGCAAAAACATCGTTTCCTTGGCAAAAAGGAAAATACATATTGCTCGGATTAGTTGAGTTAATCAGCTTTTCTGCCGTTGCCGTCGTTTCCCTCTGGTGGCTGTTTAGCAGCGCTTTCGTCCCCTTTGTTACCGCCGCGCCCGTATTGTTTACAGCATATACCGTTTCGCCGCCGCCTCCGCCGCCCTGCAAAACTACCGCATTTGTTATCCCTTTCATGATTCACCTCTATTGTAAAATAATGCATGGAATCACTAAAGTTTCCATAGGAATTTCTTTAGCATAAATTTTTACCCAGCCATCGCCGGATTCAGCCACCGGGGCATAATTTCCCGAAACGGCATCGGTTATATTAAACACAACCGTAGGCGTCAGGTCTTCTGCTGCATCATCTACTGGCATTTGCACAAAATAACGGTATCTGGCCTTATAATATTCGTCATCTTCCGCAAGCTTGACCCACAATCTGCCTGCCGAACTGATGTTCTCTTCTTTAATGACCGGAGAAGAATTGATAATATCCTGCTTAATTTTCTCATATTCGCTGTTCAAATCTTCCGCATACCCGTCATACGCAGTTTTAAGCGCAGCCAAAGCTTCGTTCATCTGTTCAATAATCGCATTGACATCCAACTCGGATATTTCCGCCGTATTATTTGCCACCTGAAGATAAAGGTATAAGCGCACATTTTTCGGATGCCCCTCGTCTTCCCCCTCAGTTGACAACAATACCTCATTTTCCCCGTCAGTTGAAGGCCACCACGGCGTAGAATATTTTGCAAAACCAACACCAAGATATTGAGTTTTTGAATCTCTGTAATCACGACCGCCTTGCGAAGAAACCTTAACATTATGAATATGCGTCTTATTACAGTCATTTTCTTCCACGGCCACATCGTTAAGACTTTCAATAGAGCTGATAAACCGCGTTATTTTCGGCAACCTGACGTGTCCGTTCAAAGTATCAATAAAAAACGACGCACACTGTCCGTATTTCTCAAGCTTTTCCTCGTATGCGGCATTATCCGCCACCGTCGGCACCTGCGAGTTCTCCGCCAACTGGTTTAATTTTTTCCAGAATTGCGGATAAAGCGTCTTGCAGTTTGTTATCGTCTCACCCGTCCATAACGGATACGCTCCGACCGGCGCTACGCCTGTGATGCTGTAATAAATGTCAAACATCTCGCGCGTCGGCTTGTTTTTTAGGTCAGAAATAGCCGCCTGAAACTCGTTGATTGTCGTATTAATTCCTTGCGCAAACAACTGCACTGCCTCAAAGTTTGCCATAACTTCGCTTGCAACTGCCCGCTGCCCGCCCTGAAGCTCGTACGGATATACCAAATTTGTATCTGCCATTGTTTTCTCCATAAAAAAAGCGGAAGTTTCAAACCTCCGCTAAACTTTGCTGTCAATAATTATAAAATCAAAGGGCGGGGCTTGATTTCCCCGCCTCATCACCTTATCTTAAAATAACGATGATGATTTTAAGCGCCAAAACAACAACGCTCAAAACTTTGACCAAATCAGGCATCTTTATCCTTTCAGCCCTTACAGGCGATTGGGAAAGAAGCCTCCCAAAATAACTATTGACAAATAGCCGTTTTGGTTTATAATCTAATCATCAAGAGAGAAGATTACGGCTTCTTTCTGGTGTTAGACCAAACCTTAGGGGCACAATCCCTAAGGTTTTTTCTTTGTATCATACCTTTCTTTAAAGTCAATCCTTAAAGGTTCCCCGCCTGCTGCTACTCGGCGGCAAACATCCCTGATAAATAAGCCGAAAGAGTTGGATAATTTTCCATCAGCCAGCTGCCTTCAGTCCCGACAAAGTCCGGGTCAAGCAGATTCTTCGCTGCCTGTTCGTATGCTCTGCCGCGCAAAGCCTCATTCACCCAGTCAAGCCCCGCCCCGAGCGTTGCCCCTTTGCTTTCCAACTGCTCACGTCCAAAAAACCAGTCTTTTTCCGGCATAACCAGTTTATTTTGGGCTCGCCCCCCTAATTGTGCCAGCCGATTGTAACGCACGTTTTGCCGGTTTAACCCGTCCATTAAGGCATCATACCGGCTTGGCGGCAAAACGCCCGAAAGCGCATTTTCATATTTTAAAGCGTCGTTCGCCAAATTGCTCCCCGTTAACGGATTATGTGTCATCCGTTGAAACAAACCCTGTGTAAAAGCATTTCTTTCAAGCGGCGGTAAACTCGGAATAAGCGCGTCATTGCCCACGGCGTTAGGATTATAGCGCCTGCCTGCATTATATGCCTCATCCATGCTTTTTGCCTTGCGATAGCCTTTGTCGCGCCCCTTCAACGCATCGCCCAAAGTCCGGTCAATGCGCTGCTTAACCTCGCGTAATTGCTTTGTATCTGAGGTATCCACCAAATTTAAACTGTTTTTCTCGTCCGGCACCTTCGACTTCATAATATCATCATTCAATTCTTGCTTAATCCGGTTCATACTGTCCAGCGTCCCCAGTTTATTAGTCGTTTTTTCACTCCCCCTTTTAACCGCGCTGTTAAGTGATTTAACCTGATACGGCGTCAAGCCTTCATACAACGTTAAATAATGTGGAAGTTCAGGGTTGACAACCAAGCCGTTAGGGTTTATAGTATTATTAAGGCGCACGTTCAGGGAGGGAGCAGCCCCCATTTGACTTGGCGTGAGGGTAGTGCCACCGGTGCTGGTGCGTGCTATCCCTTTTTTAAGAATATTTTCGGTTGTAGTTTTTCCTTTTCTTCCTTCTCTTGCAAATTTAGTCAGTAAAGTTCCATCTGAATTCAATACCCCTACATCATAAACCGCCTTTTGATTATCAGGATTATAAAATGTCTTTAATAAATACTGTCTGTTTTGATTGTCATTAATTCCATCAACTATTTTATCAGGAAATCTATATGTACTAGCCAAAGAATGAACATACTGCTGTCTTTGACTATCTTTCAAGAAATGCGGATAGTCATAATTCCCCTGTTCATCAAGTCTAAACTTAAACTCTGGTTCTGTTTTCTGTAGATTGCGTCGTATACTTTTGAGCACAGATAAATTATCTTTTCCTCTATATCTGTGTACCTCAGGCAGCAGTTCCGAAAAGTCCAACACTTCATTCCCCGCGTTGGCTTCCATAAAATCGCGGTACTTCTGTTTTTGGCTGGCAACGGTTCGCGGCACATCTATCCGGCGGTTGAGCGAATTGTTTATCATATCCGCCGTTTCGCTGTTAATTCTCCTCGCTGCTGCCGGTACTTTGTTCATAAACTCCTGCGCCACATTGTCGCTTGCGCCGATTCCACGCCGCACAATCTTGACTGCGTCAGGATTGTCCACCACGTTGTTTAACCCGCCCTTTTTACCTTTGGTAAGCTCTTTGGCGGAAAATACCTTGCTTAGCGGTTTTAGAGCCATATTTCCGGCTGTTCCCAGTAAGCCCCCCATCAATCCACCCTCCAGAGCGTCCTGAGTAATTGCTTCCGAGTTTGTAAAATCATTGTCAAAAGCCGACATAATCCCAGCATCTGCCGCCCCGCTTGCCGCATACGCCGGCAAACTCCACAAACGCGAACCCAGCAGACGGCTTCCCAAAGCTGCCGTGGCCCGCGGAACACCGCCTAACCCGCCGCCTAACCCGGCCGCAAAATCTGCTGTCAGGTTCAGACTGCCCAAGCCCTCGTTCCCGGCCAAAGCTTGCAATTCCTGACGGCGTTTGTCCATTTCGCCGCCTAATTTGCGATTAAGCCAGCCATACCCGCCGAGCGTTGCTCCGTTAAGCGCCGATTCCGTACCGCTCAAAAGCCCCTGCTCAAAACCCTCGCCAAACGCTGACGGCACGCCCTGCCAGTAATTTCCGCGTGGTTGTGCCCGCAGTTCCGGAGAAAGCGGCGGCAAAGGCGTGTTTTGCACCGGTGCCTTATAACCGATGCGCTGAGAAAAATCTGCAAAATCCATATCTTTATAATATTTTTGGTGCAACCGTTCCGCCAGTTCCTTATCGCTGATGTTGCCATACTGCGGATATTTTTCCCTGATTTCTTTGATGTTCATCTCTTTCTCCTATAAAATCCCCAGCGGGTCGCTGTCGCCATAAGAAGCTATTTTTCGCGCTTTGCTGGTAATATCGGCTTCTTTTTGTGCAATAAACGAATTTAAAATGGCTTTTTTCTGTTCCGGCGTTGCATCAACATTACCCAAAGTCTGGCGCAACTGTTCCCCTTCTCTCTCGGTAAACTGCGCCCCAAACGTATCGCGAAGCAACGGCAAAATTTGATTATTGACAATTGCTGTGTACTCTTCTCTGGCTTTTGCCCCTTCCGTCGTTTTGCCAAAGGCCTGTTTTTGCAAAAAGTCCTTTGCCTGTCCGGCATAAGTAAATGTTGCCTTGTCAGCCAACTCATTAAGCCTTTTTACTGTCTCTTTCAATTCCGGAAGCTTGGAAACCATATTTCTGTATTCATCTTTATCTTTGGCTAATTGTTTCTGTTGCTCTGTATTAAATGAACTGTTTTCCGGCTTATTTTGAAAATAATTTCCGCCATACGCCTCGTTTGCCGTATCGGCGCTGATTGTCTGATTGTTTACGCCGGTTTGAAGCTCACCAAACGACGGTCTTCCCACAACCGCGGCTTCCTTCTGCGCTTTCTCTGTTTCTGCTATTTGCTTTTGTATAATAGCGTCCATAAGCCGCGCAGTAGCTTCGTCTTCAGAAATATTGTTAAATCTGGCATAGGCTTGTATTTGCTTTTGCTCCTTATCTGAAAGGCCATTTTTAAACAATTCCAATATTGCACTGCGCATTATATCATTATTTGCTTTTTCCTCGGCAATCTGCGCTTTATAATCGGCCATATACATGTCTCTCCCGGTCTGGGCGTTAGCTGCCCGCTGTCCATAATTGAAATCAACCCCAGCATTTGCAGCATGCGTCCCCCTATCAATAAGCGCCTGTCCTCTGGACAGATTTAATGCCTCTTTTGTTTTTTCTGCTGGCGACAACGCCCCGACATATTGCCGCGCTTCATCGGGCGAGTATCCCTTGCTGATATAATAATTTATCATCTGTGCGTCATCTGGCAGATTTTTCGGTTTTTCAGCAAAAATGGCCTGTCCTTTGTTCAATGCTGCCGCATCCAGCGTCAGCCCGGCTTTATCGGCAATACCTGCATAATCTCCCAAACTTAAAGGCGGTTCCAGTCCCTGCATAAGCTGATTGTAGTTTTTCATCTTCTCAACCGCTGCCTGCTGTTCTTCCGGCGTCCCGTTCATAATATCATAGTGCCATCCATCCATCGGGGTATAATCTATTCCGTTTGCTTTCAACCACACCTGATTGCGCATATTTTCCGGCAATAAGGACAATGCCGCTTTAAGCCGTTTCTCCGCCCGTGCATCCGCCGCGTCCTGCTCCATCTGATTATATTGATATTGCGCTGCCAGCTGGTTTAAGGCGTTTTGATATTGTGCCGCCGTCTGCTCTTTTTGCGCCTCAATTCTCTCGTTTTGTAATTCTCTCTGTAACCGCCGCCCCGCCTCATAATTTTGCCAATAAAGGTTTCTCTGCGCCTCGCGGTCTGCCCAATGCTTAGCATCCTGTTCGTTGCGATACATCGTCTTGGCGGTATTCCCCGCACCGATGACGCCATATCCGAGCGCATCCCTGAAATCGCCGCCGGAAAGCCCGACGCCCAAAGCTGTCCCTAATCCCCCGAGCGTCATTCTGCCGCCTTTGGAACCAGCCCATTTCTTGAAACTACCCCACAGCCCCGGTTCACCATCCTGTTTGATTTCCACTTGGCTCATAATGTTGGAAACCGGGTCGTTAGCCGGAATCTGCCCTGTTTCGGCAATCTTAAAAACTCTTTCGTTTACCATAGCTTTTCCCACAAAAAAAGCCCCGTTTCCCGGAGCTTGACTTTAAAAACGAATCTTATATAAAAGAAAAACCAGTTGCGCGAACAACTGGTTTTTTCCACTAGGAAAGAAGTTGGACTATAACTTCCCTCTTACGGTTGTTATTATAAGCATAAAAATAACAAAAGTCAATAATAGTTTTCTAAGCCAATATAACGTTAAAACCACCCCTTTTTTGCTTTGACTTTTCATTTTCCTTTTGCTATAAAAGCAAAGCCAGCGTTGCACCGCTGGCTTTTTACTTCAACTAGAAAGGGGTTAAAACCAATCTTTAACCTGTTTCCTAGGTTGAAGATAGCATGTTTTTTCTTGTTTGTCAAGTTAAAACAGCGTGGTTTTCCCCTTTCAATATTATTGAAAGGTATAATAATGAAAATAAGAATTATTATCATTATTCGGAAATTCCGACTTTTCTTATCTATCAGACGATAGATAAGCGGGGCGGCGGTTTCGGCTTCCGCCCTTTGATTTTACCCCAAAAGCGAGCTTCCGGCTCCCGCCGCTGCCCCTGCCGGACCGCCCATTACATAACCCAGTCCCGCTTTGGCGGCAGTCTTCAACGCATCCCCGAACCAGTCCGAACCGGCAATGTTTCCAACAGCCCCGGCAATTCCGCCAAACAGACCGTTATCGCTCTGCTGCTGATTGCCGTACAATCCCTGGCTTTGGCTGTTCAGTCCGGTCATAATGTTATACGGAACCTGATATGTCGTAAGCAGGCTGTTTAAGATATTCTGCACCCGCGCATCCTCGTTCGCCATGGCTGCAACCTCGGCATCGGCCAGCTTATTGGCAAACTGTCCGGAAAGCTGGTTGACCGAACTGCCGCGCGTCAGTCCCCGGCTTGCCAGCGGGTTAATCAGATTATTTTCGAAGCTCTGGTTTGCCAGCCTGTTCCTCTGCGCCGTCTGTGCCTTGAAAACTTCGCTGTCATAACTCGGGTTAATCAGCTGTTCCAGATACTGCGGAATTGCCGCCGTCGTCTGGTTCACGAGCTGCGTTTCAAACTGCGACGGATTATATGTCGTCCCGTGCTTGTTGGTCGTCGAACTCCCGTATAAGCCGCCGGTGCTGACCGTCTGCGATTTAGGCTTGCTGCTGCTCATCTCTTTTTCTCCTTAAAATGCCTTTTTCTTTGTCAAACCATTTAAAACCTGCCCGCAAAAGGCAGATTACCGCCGTTTTGTGCCGCGTTTCGGCATAAACTTCGTCAAATTCTCCCGCCACCCGTTTTACCGCATCAATGCAGGCACGATGCCGGTGCCGCACCGCATATCCGCCGAGCCAGACTTTTCCGTCCGAACTCTCATAGGCAAAAACCGAACCGACGTACCCGTTGTCATAAACATTGTAAAACCGCCCCGCACTGACCAGCGCATCAAATCCGTCCCTGTCGTCCAAATTCTCCCTGTTTTCTTCAAACAGCGCCTGCGCCCTGTCCCGGTCAAAAAACGGACTTTCTTTTGCAACCAATATCGCTGTCATCCGATTGTCTTCGTCTTGAATTTGACCCGTTTCAGCTCCAGGCGCTTGATGCCGAACTCCTGCGGCGCCTCTTTGGTAAAAATGCGGATTTGCAGCTGTTTGAACGGCAAAACCCCGAACAGGTTGAACATGACGTTGTTTTTGTTGTCCGGGCACCATATTCCGCCCTGCTCGTCGTCCTTGTCCGCAGCCCAAAACCCGCCGTCTTCATCGTCCTTGTTTTTTGCCCAGATAAGATACTCTTTGGGGATTTTTATCACTCGTTTGATACGGCTTTTGTCCTGCCGGTCGTTATAGATAAACTCAATGTAAAAATCATTGTCGTAGTCAAAATCCAGCGTTATGATAAGCGGCATTTTCAGTATCTTAAGGTTGGAATCCGAACTGACGTTAATGATGTTCATCTTGTATTCCGCCGCAATATACGCCCCGTCAAACGTATTGCCGACATATTCTTTCAAAATCTTCGTCCCGCTTGCCGAATACATCGCCCCGCTGATAACCGCAAGCCCGCGGATATCGTCCTGTGCCCGGCGTTCAATCCACTCGCCTTTCAGATAATCATAAATCAAAATCCCGTTCCGATTTGCATACGGCAGCTTAAACCAAATTTCGCTCCTTTCGCCCGCAACAAGGCTCACCACTTCAATCTCGTTAAAACGTGCCCTGTCCACGGTATCAAAAAAGTCAATCACATTATCAGCCAGCCCCGCTGTCGGCCTGGTCTGCCCGCTGTCCAAAAGATAATAGGCAAAAACGTTTTTAGCCTCATTGTCATAATAAAACAGCTTGTTGTCAAACTTAATCACGCTTTGAAACGACGGACAGCCGCCGCCGGAAGCGCCGCCCCGTTCAAAATTCGCCGCATCACCCGGGTTGCCCTTGAAATAAGTCGAATATTCGTTGGTAAACGCTATCAGCATGCCGTTATAATAAATTATCGCGGTAACGTTGCGGTCAAATTCCTGATACGCCGGGTTTGTCGTTACGTCCGGGTCGCTGGATTTCCAGTCAAAAATATCTGAAACCTTAGACCAGTGTACCCGGTTTTCGCACATCGTCGCCAGACGCCCGTCGTATGCTTCCAGCCCCAGCCCGCGAATGTCCCTCCCCTCGGCATCAACCGCGCCGAGTTCCTTAACCCGCTCGCTTTCGTTTTCCTGCTGCATGGAAACGCCGACATAGTCGTCCGCACCGTTGGTAAACACAAACCAGTCGTAAAACCCCTGCGCAATCGTAATCCCGTTGCATACGCCGGTTACGCTGAATCCGTCCTTCATCAACGTAAAGCTGCCCTCTGTCGGATTGTAACGGTACAAATACCCCTGTTCGCCGTCTTCGGCATAAACAAACCAGTAGGAAACACCGCCCTGCACGCTCTCAAACTGCCTTATGACGTTCTTCCCCAAATCGGCAACGGCCTTGTTGCCTTGCGCCGTGAATATGCCCACATTGGCACCGTTTTCGGTGTATTTCAGCTCCGTATTGACGCAGCTCACCGCCGAAATAATACCTTCGGCCTGCACATCCACTACCGGATTAACCCTGCGGACGCCGCGAAAATTTTGAATAAATAAATTCTGCATACGCTTGCCTTTTCAAAAAAAAATCGTCCGCCGGTCAGATAACCAGCCTCGTTTCGCGTTTAATCCCGGTCAGGTTCAAAAGGTTCCGATACGCCTCTTCAAACTCCCGCTGGTAAGGGACATAGTTTTCATCAGTTTCGTCCGCTATCAGATACACCATGGACTTCGTGTAAAGGCAGTGCAAATACAAATCCTCAATTGAGCGGTCATTCGGCAGGTTCAGCACGTCGCCCATTGCCTCCAGGTTAAACTTTACGTTCCCCGAGCTGTCTCTCGCCTTAAAATTGGTTTCATAGCGCACAATCAGCGTCAGGGCTTTGTCCGGCACCGGATAGAGGCTGATTGCCGCGCCCTGGTCTGTAAATTCTACCCAGAAATACCGCGGTTCGCCTTTCTTTTCTTCCCACAGTTCCGCCTCCTCCGCCTGTACCGGAATAAGATATTCCCCGTTCCCGTCAATCCGGACATTGACGATATTCCCCTCGGGTGCCAGCACCGTCGGCATCCCCGGCTGTACCGCAATACCCTTTTTCTTCTTTTTGAACGGGAAATCCGCCAGCCCCCAGATATACGAATGCGCCTGCGGTATCGCCAGCTTTACCGCTCGGCTGGTTTCGGCAAAACTCTCCGGTTCCGGGTCGTCAATCGACCAGCGCAGGTTGGAAACGTCCTGAATAATGTCATAAAAAGTCTTCATCGCCTAACTTCCTTTTCCCTTGTTCCAACGTTGGAACAATACCGAAAAAGCCCCGTCTATCTGACCAGCTTAAATTTGAACCCGTTGTATTCCAGCTCCTTTGTACCGGAACGCACTGCTTTTTTTCCCGCAGCGTCCAGCATTTCGTGAACCATCACACCGTCAAATTCCGAAGTACCGCAGTCTTTTTTTTCCACTTTCCAGACGTTTTCCCGCGTAAAATAGTCGGTTGCCGCCGTTTCTGCTTTTTCCGTTTTCTGCGGACGCCCCAAAATCTTGTCTTCTGCTCTCATTGTCATTCTCTCCCAAAACAAAGGGGAGGTTTCCCTCCCCGTCCTTAACCGCCAACTCCGGATGTTGCTTCCACCAGCGTATCGGCCGCCGTAACATCGACAACCATGCCGGCCAGAGCTTTCGGCAAAACGACCTTTTTGCCGTAAACATAAAGCCCGCGGACATTGTCGCCGAAAAACTTGTCGTCGCGCATGCTTTCCACCTTGGAGATGTTGCCCGCATACGCAATCGCTTCGTTGATTCCGGCCATGATGTTGACTTTCTTTGACGTCGTCGGCAGGTTGGTGCAGACCAGAACATCCAGCCCCGCAATCGTGCCGATAGACCCTTCGCGCAGCAGCCTGTCGCCTGCCTGCGTGGCATGGATAAATTCCGGAGCCTGACGGATAATCGCCTCAACGTCCGGGTTGATGACACACCACGGCAACGGCGCGCCCGCCGCCTGATTAGTCTTGTAAACTTGGTCGTTTCTGACCTGAACCGCATTGTTGTTTTTGAGCGTTTTGGAGAGCCAGACCAGGCATTTGTAGGCATTGTCCGGCGTCAGCACAATCGCTGTCGACGCACCCTGCTTGTTGTCAGCCGGAATTTCGGAAAAAGCGCCCAAAATGAACGTATCCTTGACCAGGTCAATCGCCGTTCTCGCGCGTTCCTCAAATTTTGCCTGCAATTCCTTGATGTTGGACTGCTTTTGTGTGATATCGCTCAAAAAAATGCCGAAAGACTTGCTTTGGTCGAGTTTCAGCTGCTGGCTCGTCGCATCAACGCGCTGATAGGTAACGCCCCCGTCGCTCGCGTCTTCCGAATAGTCGGAAACCGTAACGTCTCCCAACTCGCCGATATTGACCGTATCGCCAAAATTTTTGATGTCTTTTTCATAAATTTTGTTGACGATTTTCATCCCGACGCCGGACTTGTCCAGCTTTTTGTTTAATGACAGAGACCAAATTTCGGGAATAAGTTTCGGCATCTGCCTTTCCAGCGTTTCCGCATTTGTAGACATGATTTTTCACCTTTCATAAAAAAAAGCCCCGCCTGCCTGAGCGTCAAGCCCTTTAACGGTTCAACACACCTGAGCGTCAAACCCTTTAACGGTTTCGCCAAGAACCGGCGCGGCTCGTATGGTTTAAGTAAGCATCGGCTTAAGTTTCCCCTGCCGCTCCAGAAGAATCTGCCGTTCTATTTTGTCGCGGTTGGCCTCAAACTGCTCTTCGCTCATCCGGTTGTATTCCTCGCGGGTAATCCATTTCTCGCCCGCAGGTGCCGTACCGCCGGATGCCGGAGCCTGAAGGCTGCCCTGCAACTGCTGGTTTTCAGCTTCGATTTTCGTTTTTTCCTGATACCTTTTCACGGCATACGCCTCTACGGCGTCCACAAGCTCGCGCACCTTGTTCAGGTCAACGTCGGAGCCTGCCAGGTTCACAGCCATGCCGACGATGTCCTGCCGCTCTTTCGGATTAAGCCAATCGCCGGTTTCCTTGGCAAAAGCCGCCACTCTCGTCTTGACCTCCGCCAGACGCTGCGTCTGTACGCGGTTTTGGTACTCTCCGGCCGCCTGATTGCGGTACAAGGCAACCTGCCCCGCAATTTCGGCAATCGTTTCCGGTGCAAAACACGCCTTTGCCGCCGCCAGTTCGCGCGGATTGAGCGTCGCCCGGTAACGCGCCAGCGCATTGTAAGCTTCCGTATACTTCTCGCCCTCAAGCGTCGCTCCCAGCGCTTCCACGCAGCGGGCAAACTCAAAGTTCTTGACTTCCCAGTCCAGCCGCTGCTCTTCGGCATCATTAAAACCGAGTTTCCGTGCCGCGTCCTGCCGTGCCCGGCTTTCCTGCTCTTCCCTTTCCTGATAAGCCTTTAAGCGCTTCTCAAGCTCAGCCGAGCGGGTAATCGCCTTTTCCGCTTCCTTGTAGCCTTTTTCGGCATCTTCAAGCGACTTATATTTTCCGAAAATCAATTTTTCGGCGGTATCTTCCCCGTTTGCGCCGGTTTCCTGCCCGTCTGCCGCGGAGGTGCCGCCTGACGCTTCCGTTTCAGCTTCGCCGTTCTGCGCTTCCGGTTCCGCCGTTTTTGCCGGTTCGCTCTGCGAAGTGTCGGCATTTTCCAAAACCGCGGAAGTGTCTTCTGCGCCGGTATCCGGCAAAGGTGTTGATTCTTCAGCCATAACTAATTCCTTCCTTTGTTACGTTCTTTTTCAAATTCCTGCCCGATTCCCTTAACGCGGGAAATCAGCATCCCCATTCCCTTAACCCACTCGGCGTTGGATTTGCCGGCGGCCGCGGTTTCAACCATAACCTCCTGCATATAGGCCAAAAGCCTTTGCCCCGCTTCTGACTGCACCGCCTCGTTAAGCAGCGCCAAACGGTTGTTGTCCATCGTCTTCTCCTTGGTTAAAGGTTACTCCGTCAGGCGGCGGCGTCAGCGCCGGTATCGCCTGCTGCGGATTGCTTTCGCCGAAATATTTTTCGGCATTCTCTATGCCCGCGTTGATTAAAGCGTCGCGGACAATATCTTCTTTCTTCAAGACCACCTGCGGGTCGTTCCACACCGGCCCCAGAATCTGCGTCATCGTCTGGTTCTGCACCAGTTTTTTCTGAAGGCCGGTATTGTCGGTATATTTGTATTCATAATGCCCCTGCCGCACCGTATCGCCGATAATAAGGCTGGTGCGCCCCCGCCCGGTATTCATATACAAAAGCTCGTCGCCGGTTTTCATATTCGCTTCCAAATCGGCCACTTTTTCCACCATCGGCACTATCGCATTCTGTTTTATCGTATCCAGAATCTTGGACAGTCTCGTCGTCTGCCCCTGCACCTTGACCTTGATTTCGGTTGCCGTTGCGTCCTTGACTTCGTCTTGCCCCTGCATATTGGGGAATATCCCCGAAACGCTTGACGCCGTCGTGTCGTAATATTCTATAATCTGCTCGTTGGAAATGAGCGGAAACTGCATTTTGATAATGGCGTTCGGGTCTTCAAATCCTTCTTTATAAGTAACGACCTTGCCCGGAAACAGCCTGATTTTGTCCTCTTTGAAAAAATCCTTCGGCGCATAGCATGGCTGGTTTAAATTCAGTGCCTGCGCGTCGTTTTGCAGGTTGACTTTCTTTTCCTGCTCTTTGCAGATGTCATAAATCGACCACAGTTCCGGTATGCCGCGCTTGTTGCCCGCATCCCGGAGCGTCGCGCAGTTGATTATCGGATTGATAACCCAGCGGTTCGGCTCAAACACTGCCAGATATTTCCGCCCCACGGCTACCGCGTGCCAGTTGCGCAGCACCGTCCCGTCGTCAAGCGTAAAATTTCCCCAGTATTGCAGAACCTCAACCCGATTGCCGTCAAAAATCAGGTCGGACTTATCGCCTTCCGGTTCGTCCTCGTCGCGATTGTCCCGGTTCAGTTCGGTTTTAATTGCCTCAAGCTCGCCTTTAGATAACCGGTAATACTTGTTTAAGGCTATTGCGTCGTATGTTTCCCAAGACTTGATGATTTTGCCGCAGGCATTGAACTTTTCCGCATCTTCGGGACTGACTTTCGGGTCCCAGACCAAATTCAGCGGGTCAATCGCTTCCACGTTGGCGCCGTTGTAAACCTCTTCGTTAAATATCCCGTACGCACCCGTCCTGTACAACAAGCCGTCCGCTCCCATCATATCCAGCCGCCGCCGGATTTGCCGGTAAACCGTCTTCCAGGAAACGAACAGGCATACTTCCCCGACCGCTCCCCAATACTCAATTCCAGCATCAAGCTTGCGCTGAATGCCGATTTTTGTCAGAATATTAACAAGGTTGGACTTCTGCGCCGCAGCCGTTTCCTCCGAAATCTCGTCCGCCCCTTCCACGTCAAACAAATGGTCGATGTCGGAATAGATGTTGTCCCAGATATACGCCTGCTGCGTCTGGTTTAAGGAATAAATCTTGTTGAGGTGGACGTCGGACTTCCATTCGTCGGCAGCATCCGTAACCTGTCGCTCCCTCTCGTCCAGATAGATTTCCGGCCTCAGGCGTTCCGCTATCGCCTTTTGCTTGGCGCGCGCATCGTCCCACGTCTTCCACAGGCTGCCGATGTCCGCCGCGGTTTTGTTTGCCTCGGCGTCCGAGAGCCGTCTCGGCTTCTGTTCCTTCTCCAACATAAATTCAAACATACTGTTCTTGTCCCTTTTCCTGTTACCCTCCGGCACACCCGGCCGGCTTTCCCGCCGGTTTGCACTCTCAATCCGCCCGGGGCTTATTCCCGGACTATCGGATAAAAATATTCCGCCATATAGCTTGCCGCGTCGAATATATGCCCCAGATACAGTTTCTTGTCGTCCTCGGCAATCTGCGACGGCGTCGGCGCATCAATAATGCTGGTTCCCTCTTTGAACTTGAGGTTCTTCATATTGTATATCAGCCATTCGCAGCGCGGATGAACCAGAATATTGCGCTCGCCCGCGTCTGAAAATACCAGGCGGTTAAACGCGTTGACCCGCGCCATAATCGCCGGATTGAAGCGCCGGACGTTCAAATTCCAGCGATAGCCGTTTTTAGCCAGCGAATTGACAATAATCGCATAGTCCGAATACCGGCTCTGTGTCTTGCGGTATTTGCCTGACGCATCGCCGCATATCTGCACCACGCCTTTGAACTCCTCCGGCGGATAACGCCGCATAAACTCGTCCGCCACGTCCTGAGTGATGCAATTATTAATGACAATCTCATCAAAATAAAAAAACTTTTTCCCGTCGCGGTGCGCCAGCGTGCTCATTGCCGGGTTGACGTTAAAGTCCAAACTCCAGTATATGTCCAAATCCGGACAATAGCGGATATCTTCGTTTATGTTCTCTTTGCTCCAGTACGGCACCACCCGCGCCACGTTCGCCCCCTTGGGCTTATTCAGGTAGTCGCGCTCGTATTCGTCGGGCTTGTTCTGCTTAACCAGTTCCGCATAGCTCAGAAATTTCTCTCCCAAAATTCCGAGATGAACCAGCTCCGGATAATTGACTTCGGCAAAATAAGTCTTTTCCGGCGCCGCCATATTCTCATAATCGAGAAACAGCGCCTTTTCCACCGGCAGGTCTTCTTCTATCCGGTTATAAATGACAATCAGCCGAACGCCTTCCTTGCGGATGGTCTTCAGCAAAACGCCCCATACCGGCTCCGTTACCGCCTGCGCCTCGTCAATCAGCCAGATGTCCACCTGCCCCAAGCCCTTGATGGCTTCTCTGGCATTGCGGTTGCTGTCTTTCAGTCCTAAAAACGTAACTTCTGCCCCGGTGATGATATTTGTAACCTTTTCCGAGTTGGCAACAAATCCCCGTCCCTTAAATTCCCCCTCAATCAACTCCTGAAATTCAACGATAAGGCTGGACTTCTGACTGGTTTTGGTTTCGCGAAAGCACACCACACGCACTTTTCGCCGCATCATCTCTGTCAACACCGCCCGAACCGCCGTCCCGGTTTTCATCGAACCGCGCCCGCCGGTAAAAACAAACGTGTCATACTTTCCGCTCGCCATATTCAACAGCGGGGCAAATTTTTTATAAACTTTCATTAGCGTATTTTATTGCCTAACAAATTGTATTTTTCCCCGTTTATGATGATAACGCCCAAATCATATTTTTTGTTAATCACCGCAAGTTTTCTTTTAGCGAGTTTGTCCTTTTGCTTTTTTCCCTTTTTCTGTAAGACTTCCACTTCCTTTTGTTTTTTTAATAAAGCTTCCGTCTCTTTTTGTTTTTCTGAGATTTTTTTTAATTCTCTTTTGCGTTTTTGTGCCAGTTTCTTCAAATTCACGCCAAAACGATATACGCAACCATCATTAAACCGTGAAAATTCCTCGTCCGTATGGAATTTATTAAACCCTTTTTCAACAGACTTTAACCTATCTATCCAAAATTCCTCAGCCTTTTTAATTTGATTTGTAACTTCTAAAATACTAAATGTAAAAACGGCGTCTGGATTTCTTTCCACAAAGCGTTTTATTTTCCCGTTTAAATAAAAAAAAGATTCCTTATGTTTTAGGAACCTTTTCTTAAAATCTTTTGTTCTTCCGACATACACCTTTTCATCTAAACTGTTAGAAATTTTGTATATGCCACTAGCGCGCGCCAATTCGCACGGTACATCAAATATTATCTTCATTCAAAACTTACTCAACCACGTCAATCTTAAACGGCGTCAGGTCTAAACCGCCCGAAATTTCCCTCTTCTCCACATAAAGCCCCTTGAGTTTTCCCTTCAGCTCTTCGGCCTTAATCGCATCCGACAGCTTTTTATTTTTCATCGCCAGCGCTTGGATTTCCGAGAGTTTGCGGAAACTGTCCTCAACCGTATATTTGATTTCTTCCGTGGTTTCGGCTCTAAGCTCGTCAATTCTTGCGGTAATCTTGCGGTTGCCCATCAATTCTGCCGCCGTGCGATTTACCGTCTCAGGTTTCATTTTACCGGCATTATAAGCCTCGCGGTATGCGTCAGAATAATTAAGCCCCTTTGCAACTCCCTGACAAAATTTTTCTTGTTTGGCCGTCAGCATTCGCCGTTTTCCCAACTTGCTACAAAAAACCGCCCGAAGCAAAAGCCACGGGCGGCGAGTTAATGAACATTCAACAAAAAAGACGCAACTCTCCAGAGCCACGTCTTCCATTGTAGTGATTTTTATCACCACTCATTTGATATGTCAAGCGTTATTTTCAGGATGTGGATTTTTCTAATATTTGAAATCAAGGTGTTTATTTCAAAATGGTAATATTTCTGCTGCCCCCACTAAATTATATCGCTCGGTATCTGAGTTTAAAATTCTACTATCATTTTTAATCTTTTCCGCAACAAACTCACATACCGTTTTCTGAAAATCAATATTTTCGCCAATTCCAAAAATACCACTGTGAGAATCTTTTGATGATACCCCCTGTATATAAAAATCAATTAAAAACGCATTTGCTATATTTTTGAAATCTTTTACAGATAGATATGCAAATCTTCCTTTGGAACTACAATCAAATTTATTCCTTATATCATCAATCACTTTTAGTATATTATTATGATACTCGTACCAATTACAAGACACATAATCTTCATTAGCACGCAAGACAAAAGCTTTTTCATAATTCAATTCTTTTTTCTCTTCGTCCCACCACTTGGGCCGAAGATAACGGACAAAATGCTCATCATCTTGTAAGATGTACCCCAGACATCCATTTTTTTCAGACACCAATTGGATATTTTCTGATATCTCTAAAGAAGTCATCAAAAGTCCCTTTTTCGCATAATATACTTCCCGATGCAGCAGAAACTATTCTATAAAAGACACTGCCATCATCTTTAAATTTTAAAAACATATAGCTATCATGAAAAGTTTTCTGCAGACAAGCTTGCCCAGATGAATCAATTTGCAGAGAAACATCTAACTTGTCAAAATCCGGATATTGGGCAAATTGATATAACTGTTCAAAAGAAAGTACAGAAAATGCATTTTCATCCTCTTCTTCATCGTCTGAAAGCAATACATCTAATCGGCGACAAAGATAAGCATGATTTTCGCTTTTATTTTTTAATTGTTGAAATTTATTAATAATATATTCCTTTTCTTCCGATAATGCTTCAAATGTATACCCTACAATATCATTTTCGTGCATATCTAAAACATTCGGATTATTATCAAATGCTACATTAAAAAATTTTTGATAAACCTCGTAAAGTTCCTGGTTCTTCTGAAACACTTTCCAATACTTTGCAAAGCCGATATTTCCTCCCTTATTACAGTATATATTATACAATTCAGGAAAATCTCCTGCAGCTGGAGAAATGTCTCTAGAGTAAATAAAATCAGGACTATACCCACTATGATATACCCGAAACATTAAATTATCGGACATATTATAACTCCACTGGTACTAATACATTCTCAATATACTTTTTAGAACACAAACCAAAAAATATCTTTTTAGCCGTTAACTGAGCATCTCTAATAATGTTCTCAATTTTACCATCCTCAAAATTGTCCATTTTCTTAACAACATCAATATCTAAAACCAGAGCCTCTGTTTCATTCTTCTTACTACCAGTTTTATCTTTATATACATACTTGATATTATTTGAAATAACAACTTTAGCTTTTTTAGAATCAATCTCGAATTCACATGTAGATTGCCAAGGGACATTTAAAACTGTCTTATTATTTATTTCAAATTTAAAATTAAAATTTTCAGGGTTGATATCTGCTTTATCCACCATATTTATATAACGTATATTAAGTTGATGTATGTTTGAAATCATACCTTTTACATTATCATATAGATACATAAAATTTTTGATAAAACTATCTTTTGAATCATATTTAAAATCTCTGATCGTCAAACCAAGCGTTCCATCGCCAACACATATTGCCAGCGCTGTCTCTCTATGCTCCATAATATATAATGGAATATTTTGGAGTTTTTTATCTTTTTGTCGCATTTCACGAGGAATAGATGCTGAGGGCAACATTTGTGGCTCATTATAAAGCTGTTTCAACTTCTCTGCCAATGGCCACACAACCTTCTCTGCATTAATACCCGAAGCAAAACGAATTTCGATTACAGCAGCTAGCACTCTAGAATTTCGCACTTTTTTCGGAAGGTTAGATAAATCAACATTATCAAAAAAGCTCATTTTTTACCTCTAAATCTTAACTTTTACTTAAGAATAATAGTATTCTTTGCTCTTGTCAATCTAAATATAGCCAATAGTTATTAATCATGGCTTAACAAAAAAATAAAAAAGCCGGTTTCCCGGCTTTCCGTTTCTTTCACTACGCCGCATATCGGACTGTCGGGTCTTTGCTCTCCTGCCGAGAAACAGTGTCGCAAATCCCTTTAAAATCCTTTTCCCGTGAATATTCGCTGAACTTGCCGTAATTGACAATGCCATAGGTTATCAGATACTCTTTCATACCTTGGCTCATCTTCGGATAGTTTTTGAACACATACTCCACAAAATACTTGACCCGCTCGTCCATCTCCGCCTTGATATAGGCATCAATAGATTGCCCCAAGCTCTCGCACGCGGCGTCTTTTACCCAAGGCTTGATGAGCTTCTTCAAACTGCCGTAATAATCTTCGCTGAAGATAACATCGGCAATCGCCGCTTTCGCCAGCTGTTTAAATTTATCGGCATAAACCATATCTGTCGCCACGCGCTCCAGCTCCTCGCGCACCGCAACCGCACAGCAGTTCTTGACGATACCGCCGATAGCCTTGGCATCCAGCGGAACCGGAACCTGGCTTTTTAGTGCTTGCTCCATGGCGTTAAATGCCGCTATGTACTGGATTTTAAACTCTAATGCCTTTTTCCCGGTAAATCCCATTGCCAGCAGAGTAAAGCCGTCGCGAGTAACGATGTATTGCTTTTGCTCCCGTCCCTGAACGTCATAATAGGACGTTGGCTGAAAATTAAGCCGACCCCCGTCTTCCAAGTTGCGCAAATCGCCAATAATGTTATTGATTGCTTGCATTACGTTTTTATGTTTCTTGCCAAACACCTCGGCAATTTTTAAAGAGGTGGTAACCGGCTGGCGATTTTCATTGATTGTAACTAAATCATTTTGCTTAATATCATTCATCGCTTTTGCCCTCCAAAACTGCAACAATCTCTTTGAGTTTTGCCAGAACAAAACGCAACGTTTCTTTTAATGTTTCTTCTGTTTGATTTTCCATTTTCAATATCCTTTATAGAAAAGCCACGCAAATTTGAGAGGTGGCGGACTCACTAAGCCGATATTGATAGGCTGGCAGGTATTGGATATTTCCTGCTCTCATCCGCCATATAGCGAAAATCGCCATTTCGGGGCGGAAACCGTCAATATCGTTTAGGCTTCCACCCTTACACATAATCAGTTATTTGTCAACAGTTTTGTTTTCACAAACGTCTTTCAATGTTTCTATTATATCACATTTTGGATAAATATCCTTATATTGTGAATATGCACCACAACGACTGCTTTTTAAAGCTACATTTAATGTAATCCTTTGCATCTCATAACATTTATCAACTTTGTTATCATCCGTAGCTTCTCCTGCTAAACAATCCCAAAGTGTACAATTACCTAACGATACAGCAATCATATATCTTGCATTTAGCTCTTCCATATTACCGCCATTTTGTTTATAAAGTTCTATACACTTTTCTAGAGCATCAAATCGTGTATTTCTTTCAGTAATAGCTGAATGTGTTGCTGGAAACTCATACTCATTTAATGAATACAGTAATCTCCCACACTCTGCCCCTAAGGTATCCATAAAGCCCGCAGCTCTTGCATTCCCAGCCAGAACCAAACAAGCCGCTAATATCAAACAAAACTTCTTCATAATCCATATTACCTCAATAAAATTCGCAATTTCCTACCATTGTCCAAGCAGATATATCCACGCCTTCCATCACGCCCAAAGCCCCGGGATAACTATGCTTTGACATAACAAATTTATTTTCTTTGGGATAAAATGTAACAAGTGCATCACCGAGCGGCGCATGCCAAATTCCCACAATATTCTCGGAAGAAAGAGAAGAAAGCATTGTATATTTTCCATCATAATTATCTAAAATAACAGAATCTTTATAATTAAAAACATAAGTTGCCTTATAGGGAACCCTGTCGTCTGTAAAATTTTGCTTATTTTCTTTAATTTCCAAACGTTTTCCTGTCATTTCCGAACATACAGCCATATAAGGAACTTCAGCGTTTACCGGTTCAATAAAAGACAGCCATAAAGCAAAGATGAATAATAGTTCTTTCATTATAGATTCCTTTCAAACCATTCGTCAGATTTTCTCTTGGTGTTCATCTGCCAAAGATAATTAAAACGCTCCTGATATTCCTTAACAGCTTTCTCATCTTCAAAAAACATACAGTTCTCGCTGTTTTTCTTGGTTGCCGGTTCTGTCCAGTTGTAAGAGCCGGTCATCCCCCTTTCCCCGTCAAAAACCGCAAATTTGTTATGTTCTATCTTATATCGGGAATGCACACGAATATTTATACCATATTCTTTTAATTCTTTAACTTTGGAATTTTTATTGGACGCTTGCAGCCTATCGGTCAAAATACGCAACTTAACACCACGGTCAAAAGCTTTTTTTAATGCTTTGACAATATCTTCGTTGTTAATTGCATAAACTGCGGCATCAATTTTTTCTTTACTATTTTCTATCCTCTCTATCAAAGTATTTTCACAACGAACGGACGGTGAAAAATAGATTTGGACATCATCCGCATAACTGCTAACCGGTAATAAAAAATAAAATAAAACTATTAAAAACCGCATAACACCTCTTTCTTTTTTAGAACATACTTTTGCAAGATTTAAATTTCCCTTAACCCCGCATAAAATTTTCCAAGTTCATCCAGACCTAAGCATAAAAGCGTTGCCTGGTGTACACGCTCTTTATTGCGCTCATAACAGGTCAAACCCTTTTTAAGGCTGAAATCGCAATCATCAATGCAAACGCGCCGGACAATTCCCCTGCATCCTGCCGGAATTAACTTCAAAGCTTTGCGATACCTGTTTTCGGCTGCGGCAACATATTCCGGCGTAATCTGTTTTCCGTTCCCGTCGACCCTGATTTTCTCGGGATTAAGCGCCGACACAGAACCAACTCGCGAGCGAAAGTAATCAGCAGCAAACCTCTCCCCAACACTTTTACGGTCAGAAGCGGAAAATCTGCTATCGCCCCAGTCCAGCCACCCCGCATCTTCACAACGCTCCAAAGCCGTTAATTTTCTGTAAATACCGTCGTCCCCTCGTTGAAATCCACGCCGTTTCAGCTCTTCCTTATTGACATATTCTTCCATCTCGCCCCCTTATAATCCTTGCACAAACTGCAAAAATTCTGCCTTGCTGTTGGTTTTAAAAACATCTCCGGCTGTACTGACGGCGTTGTACTTGCGCTCTTTGTTGGTCGGATAGTTCAGAATGTAAATCGTATATCCCCCCAAGACGTCTTTTGCAAAAGCTTTGCGCCGCGCCTCTCTTTCCCTCGCTGCCAAGGTTTTCATCTTTTGCTTGCGTTTATCGCGATATTCCTGTTGGTATCTCGCAATCTTTTCTTTGTTAGCTTTTTGCCAAGCTCTAACTATCGCCCGATTACATTCATTACAGAGCGAACGTAAACCGTTTTTTCCTCCCTTCAGTCGCGAAAACTCGGAGAGCGGCAGCTCTCTCCCGCATTTTGTGCAACACTTAGTCTCTGTCATCGCGGCATACTCCACTGGCGGATAAAGCTTTCCAGTATTCGCTTGCAATCGCCGGATTTTGCCTTAACGCCTTTCAGACCGGCCGCCTGTAAATCCTCATCGCTCGGAAATTCAAAATCACGCGGTTGTTCTCCCCTTGCCGCGGTTCTTTTGCGGCACGAAAGCCTTAACCCTTCGTCAAAGTCCGTCGCCTCGCCGGATTTAACCAGCACCGCCGCATCCCGGTAGCAGTACAGGTTATGCCGGCACCGCCCCAGCGCAATGTCTTCGTGGAATCTTCGCTCCGGCATATCCTCAACCAGTTCGCCCGGCGGCTGATAGGCCAGTGTCCGCTGGCTTTTGATTGTTTTCAGGATTTCCGCGATGTCTTTCGGTTGCGGTTCATACCGGCTTGAGTTTTCGGCAATGTATTTCACGACAGCACTTTTAGCCTCGTCAAGCGTTGCATCGCCCAAGGCCTCTTTCCAGCCGGCCAGCTGCATTTCCCCGGTCGGGTTAAACTTCGGAAATGCCGTCTTAACGCTTTCAATCCAGTTGTTAAATTCGTAGTTTTTCATTCTCACTCACCAAAAATCTTATCAATCAGTTCCTGTTGCCTGCGCTTTTCCTCTGCGCTCATTTCCGGCGGGTCGCTACTTTGCCTTTGCTCCCAAGTTCTGACAGCAGCTTTCCAGTCTTTCATTGGTGTTTTGCCTATCATCCACCCCTTGCTGGCATAAAAATCCACAAACTTTTCAGGATTAACATCATTCTTTCGCTCTCGGCAATATTCCGCTACCTCTTCACAGGTTGGTCGAACAAACTTTTTTTGTGATAATAATTTATTATTATCATTTTTTTGTTTCTTGTTTCCTGTTTCCGTTTCAAGAAAGGATTGACCACTTTGACCAACTTTGACCTCTTTTTGACCTAAACTGTTGTTTTTTTGACCAACTTTGACCTCAATATTATTCTGTTTATCCTTGCTGTGCTGGTTTTGTCCTGCCGGGTTATGATTGCCCCCTCTTTTTTCTTCTTTGTCCAAACTCGGCTTAATTGCAATTATCAAACTTTTTATAACGGGGTCTTCCGGTTCCTCGTCATCAAAAACATAGGCGGTTAATGCGTCATAAAATTTCAACCTCAAATCATCCGGCAAAGTGTCAGCAATCTTTTTGAAGTTTTCAAAAAACAAAAAACGGTCTTTCATCTCAATTTCTCCCCAGTACGTCAAAAATCGTCATCTGCCGCCGTTCCTCATCCAGCCTTTTTACCGATGCAGCCCAATAGTCCGGGTCTTTCTCCACACAGATAAAATGACGTCCGAGCTTATGGCAGGCTACCGCTGTTGTGCCTGAACCTGAAAACGGGTCAATCACGACATCACCTTTTTTTGAACTCCTCTCCATTAAATACATAATCAAAGAAAGGGGCTTTTGAGTTGGATGAAAACGTCCATTATCTTGACAAAATGGACAATCTAGAACATCTAATGCCTTTTTATCATTATTCCAAACCCGACGTAAGTCTTCATATTCTTTAGTAAGGAAATCAAAACCTATTTTTTCTCTGATAAAGTTCCAGCGTTCTTTTGAAATTAGACAATCACCATCAAACCACCTATTAACCATCGCGGAATCCATCTTTAATTCATTAACAACAAATTTCCTTATTTGTGCAATGGAACCAAATTTCCGCAATAATTCACTTTTCAAATATTCAGCCAAAGGATTTGGCATTATCTGTTTTACCATTTGCAAACCGGTTTTTCCTTCACCCTTATCATAAAATAATATTCTTTCCGTAACCGGGGCATAGGAACGCAAAACAGAATATGTCCCTTTTGTTGTAATTAATGATTTTTTTTTCCAAACAATATTATTGAGAAGTCTGAAATGTCTATCTAGTTCAACCTGACAATATGCAACATTTTTGTCATCGCCAAACCAATAAAATGAACCATTATCCTTTAGGACTCTGCAAATTTCTTTTCCTATTTCGTTAACCCATTTTTTAAATTCAAAAATATTTTTCCATTGATTATCCCATTTATCTTTAACTATTTTAAAATAAGGCGGGTCAGTCAGCACCAAATCAACGCATTTGTCCGGCAGCTGTTTTAGCACGTCCATGCAGTCGGCATTTATTATCGTATCCATATTCTCAGTTAAGAAACTCATCTTACCTTCTCCTATAGAGTTCGTTACCAACCCTATTTAACCCGTCCGGAACGTCTATCCGGCAGCCATAGCAATACTTTAACACGAGTATCAGCAGCTCTCGAACAGCCAGAAACGGCAGTTTTAAAGGGATTAAAAGTTTATGCAATTTGACTCTCCTTAAAAAAGGCGTTAGGACTCCCGAATAGAAATGAGAAAACGAAAGGAGTCCTAACATGGAAGATTTTATTAACTATGCCATTTATCCTGCTATAGGCATCGGCTTGTATCAGTTGAGCAAAATGTTTATAAATAAGATTTATTGCAAACTTAAAACTTGGAACGCTATGCGGTGTAAAAAATGCCATTGGCGCCAAAAACAATGGACTATTGGCAAAATGGAACCTGTATGTCGGAAGTGTGATAACTAACATTACTCCCCTTTCCTTTCAGCCACACCCTGCAAATATCCGCTTCCATAAACAACAAAGAAAGTCAAGATTCTAGAAACTTCGGGCAACATTGGCATAAGCAACCATACATTCAGCACCAAGCCCAATATTGTTCCGAAAAAAATATTAAGAGGACTGTTCATTATTGATAACTTCCTTTTCCTCTATACCGTAAAAGTCATTCGCTGTTACCTCGCCTTTCGTATAAGCGACAATCTTTGCCATCGTTTCGGGACGAGGGATACGTTTGCAATATTCCCAGCTCAAATACACATCTTTTGACACGCCGATTAAATCAGCCATTTCCTGAATTTTTTTGTTCTTTCGTTCTCTATATTCTTTCAACTTCATACTTAAACTTGACCTCTCTTTAATCTAGAAATTGAATCTACATATTTCGTACATAGCGTACAAAACATACAAAGTCAACAAAAATATAGTACAAAAAATACATTGTGTAAAAACTTGTAATGCTATACAATTAGTACAACATTACAGGAGAATAAAAATGAGTTTCGCAAATACACCTGAAGGAAAAGCACAAGCCAAACGATTAACAGAATGCCGTCTAGCTTTAGGTTGCAAAAGTGCTAAAGATTTTTTTAATAGGTATAGCAATGGTCTTTTTTCTTATCCTCAATACCAAAAGTACGAAAGTGGAGAAAGATTGCTCGCACGTGGAGCTGCTATTCTTTATGCGAAAATCTTTAATGTTGATTATGAGTGGTTACAAAATGGCAGCCAATCGGAACCAAAAGAAGAAATTATTTTAAATGAAGAAGAGAAAGAATATATCCGTAATCTACGCAAATCTCAAAAAGTTGATACAAATGAAAAAGAAGAACAAGCCGGCTAATGATAATCTAAGAGAATAAGTAATGAATAAGAAGACTGAAAAGGAAACCAACCCAATGACTACAACTCCCCTAGATGAATTGAGAAATATTATTAATAACAGTACCTCCGATATTTATTTTTATGCTGGTGATATTGACTCTAATTTGCAAGGTTTACGAAATTTGATTTGTAAACATCCTGATAAGAAAAATGAAGTTGATTTATTCTTAGTAACAAACGGCGGCGATCCTAACTGGGCATATCGCATTGTTTCAACTTTAAGAACACATTATGAAAAATTAAATGTAATCGTCCCTGGAGCTTGCAAAAGCGCAGGAACACTTATTGCTTTTGGAGCAGATACCTTAAGATTCCACGAATATGGTGAACTCGGCCCTTTAGATGTGCAAACAAAAAGAAAAGACGATTTATTTCAAAGAAATTCCGGATTAGACGTTTTTCAGGCAATTTCTGTAATTAACCAATCAGCTAGCGGTTGTTTTCATAATATGTTTTTAGAATTTCTAGCCAATGGCAGAGGAACTTTTTCAACAGAAACTGCTGCTAAAATTGCTACAGATTTGGCTACCGGTATATATTCTTCTATTGCTTCTAAAATTGACCCACTGGAACTCGGAGAAAAAAATAGAGCAATGAATATTGCAAAAACTTACGGTAACCAGCTAGAACGTTTAACCCATACCCCTAATTCAAAATCAGGAACTTTAGATAAACTTATTGGCAACTATCCTTCCCATGGCTTTGTTATAGATATGAGGCAAGCTCAAGAGTTATTTAACAGGGTTGACATAATGACCGATAATGATTATAGAATATATAATCTATTTATTTCGCATATAGTCGGATTTAATCCGAATACTCTTGTTATTCGTGATTTAATAGCAGATTATAGAAAGTTACTACAGGAAGAAAGGATATCACAAAATGACACAGAATCAACCATTAGCCAAAATTCAGACATACAAATATCCTGCTCCGCACCAAACCCAAAACCTAGAACAAGAGCTAAACCCAAAACAAAAAAAACAACCGCATGAAGACTTAATTATTCGTGTTATAAATCAGGGAGGCGACTTAGTAAGTCAAGCATTAGCATCGATTTACACCCCTCCACGAAATTAAAATAAAATATTTCTTTTTCCAGCCCCGAAAACCGGGGCTTTTTTTATATTTAAATTAAAAATATCCATAAATGTATTTTTTGTACTTTTTTACTTGACTTATAAAAATACATATAGTACATATAGTACATCAAAAGAAAAATCATACAGAGGCAATAATGAGACCAGTAACTGAAATCAAACAGGATTTAGAACGGCTGAAAAACCGGATGGAGTTCTGTGAAATGAGCAACGACGGCTATTACCTTACGCCACAATACAAAGAAGACTGCCGCAGGAAGTTTGAACTTGAACAGGAACTGCGCAAAGCATCGGAGAAAAACAGATGAAGCATATTGATATTTTCCAAAACGGCTGGAACAACCTTTGCAACAACCAGCTTGCCGAAATCAAAGCCCTGCGGGACGAAAACCTGCGATTGGTGAACAAAAACGCCGGCTTGGAAACAACCTGCATTTCTCTGGCTGTCGTTTTAGTTTTAACCCTCATTTTCGGATAATGCAATGACACCAGAAGAACAAAAGCTTGACCGGCTGTATCCTAAATTAGCACGAGGCAGACGCTGCGTTTGTTGTTTCAGCGGACTGACAGAAATGCATCATATTATCGGCCGTCGCAGCCTTCTCCTGCGCTGGGATGTCAGAAACCTTGTGCCGCTCTGCCGGGAATGTCATCAGAAAGTGCATGAAAAAGGAGCTAAATACCTCAGGCTTTTTCTGCCACAAGCACGGTTTGACTATCTGGAAGAGGTAAAAAACAAGGATTTCAAGCAGTACCTTTTGGAGCATAACCTGACTAAGGAAGATTTTTATAAACTGAAAGAAAAAGAATTAAACGAGGCAATCAGATGACAGATATACGGAAACTCACACCTGACGAAATATCGGTTAAAGTTAAGCAAATCAGCGATAAAGGCTGTCTGCTCCTCTTATACAAAACCGCCCGCGTCGATGCACAGATTTTGGATGAAACTTTCGGTGCGACCGGTTGGGCAAATGATTTTAAGGAAATTAAAGGCAATCTTTTCTGCGGCATCGGAGTCAAACAGGAAGACGGCTCCTTTCTCTGGCGTTGGGACTGCGGCGTTGAATCTGCCACCGAAGCCGAAAAAGGCGAAGCAAGCGATGCTTTTAAGCGCGCCGGTTTTAAATGGGGTATCGGCAAAGAACTCTATACCGCCCCGTTTATCTGGGCAAAAGTTAAGACACTTGCCAACAAAAAAGGCGGCTTTGAACTCGAAGATAAATATATGAAATTCAAGGTTTCCGAAATTGTCTATCAGGGGGATAAAATCAGCGAACTGACAATAATCAATAATAAGGGCGAGATTGTATTTTCCATTGACCCGAAAAAACGCCCCGCAGCACCAAAGCAACCGGAAACACCTCCGGCGCCCAAACAGAAGACTTTGGACGAAAGGATTGAAGATTTTAAAAAATATATCGCTACCACCACGCTGGAGGATATGAACGGCGACAAATACAAAAAAGCGTTCAATACTCTGTGCAAACTCGCCGGTCCCGAAAAAGCCGAGGAGTTGACCCAAATTCATAACAACCGTTTTCAATTTTTGATGCAACAACCTTTGGAGAAAGAATAATGCCCGGAATTTACGAAAATATTATGAGAGCAGAACGCCTGCTTGACGAATGTTACGACCTCGAAACCGGCGAGGTTGACGAGGAAAAGGAAGCAAAGCTTGCCGCTGCAAAAGATGCGTTGATTGCCGAGGGGCTGGAAAGCCTTTGCAATCTCCGCGCCGACAAGCTCGCTTACATATCAGGCCTTGACGCCGAAGCTGCCCGCATAACCGACAAGGCCAAAGCGGAAAAGAAAAAACTTGCAGGCCTCGAAGATTTTATTCTGCTGATACACCGGAAATCCGGCAAAGACAAATCAATCGCAGGCAGCTGGACGGTCGGTACGCGCAAGTCCGTGCAGGTCAGAATTATCGACCCGGATTTCAACGACCAGCGGTTCTTTGTTATCAAGCAGACTTCCCAGCTGGATAAGATAAAGCTTAAAGATGCGCTGAAAAACGGCGAAGACGTCCCCGGCGCCGAACTCGTAACCAATTACAATTTGAGTGTAAAATAATGATAGATTTAACCTCTTCATACTTTTGGCTTGGCTGCGCCATAGGCTTTCTATTAAGTTATTTTCTTTTCAAGGCTTAACAATTTGTGATGTATTTTTACCACATAGAGGACACTGATAATGATTTATAATTCTCTCATTTGCAACACTTTGCCAAGCCAAACTAAATTGCACCTCTTTATTGCAGAATTGACAATAAGTAGGCGGAATATTTGTTCCATACTTACTAAAAGCCTTAAAAGTTTTAGAAAGTTCATCCAGCTTTTTCCCATATTCAAACCAAAAGATAAGAGAACTTCCTGCACCTCCGAGAATAATGCCGGCAATCAAATTAAGCCAATCAATCATGTTGGGACTCCTTTCCTTTTTAAGTTTTCATTGGGGAGTCCTAACACCTCTCTTTTTACCGGTCAAGACATTAACAGGATTTTGGAGACAAAATAATGATTATCGCCAACAAGAAGGACATTACAGCCGCCTTGTACAAAATAATGGAAGATGGCAACAAAGCTGTTGCGGCTGGCAAAAAGCTTAAACTGGAAATCTCCGAGTTTAAGGAAACGCGCAGCACTGCGCAAAATGCCTGGTACTGGCTGTTTTGCTCTGCCGTGGCAAAGTTTTTGGATGACGCCGGATTAACTTACGGCGAATACGCCCTGCCATACACCGGCGAGCTGATACATGGCATCCATAAAAAGGTTCTGGGCTTAAAAACAACCACTAATTTAAGCAAGGATGCCTTTTCCGAGATGTGCCTCCGTCTGGAAGTATTCTGGTCAGAAAAAACGGGCGGAGAATTTATAATGCCGGAACCTCCGGTTCAATATTTAGCAATGAAAGGATTTGAAGAACTATGAGCGACAACAAACCTATTTTTACCTTACGCGACAGAATGCTTTCCGCCTCGTGTTTTATGAAAACCTACACCCGTGAAGACGGACGGGAAGTCCCGTTATTCTCTATCTGCCTGCAGCGCTCTTACAAAAAGAAAGGCGATGATGAGTACACCCGCGAACAGATTAACCTGATGCCGGATGAACTGCTGAAGTTTGCCCGCCTGTGTACCGATGCCTACGGCGAAGTCCTGAAAGCAGCTATGGCCAACCGCCCCGCCAAACAGGACTATCCTGCGCAGGAAATGGATATACCTGACGATGATATACCGTTTTAAGGAATAGGACGATGACTAAAACACCTGAAGAACTGACAGAGGATTGGAAAGCGGGAAAATTAGATGTTGGTTTTTATTATGTAAAAGGCGTAGATGGTCTATTTGGAATAATGTCTGATTATGCTCTTTATAGGGTGAATTTAAATCATTCTGATAATGAAATGACATTGCTTGCTCCCGTCCCCACTTATGACGAATACAAGGCAATGCAATCCGCTATCCAAAACGGGGAATCCGCTATTGATACAAACAAGAGAATTTGCAAAACGATTGAAGAATTAAAAGAACAACTTGCCGATAAAGATTACATAACAGAGGAACAACTTAAGAAATTGAGAGGTGGAAAATGACAAACTACGATATATTAAAAGAATATGAGGCTCACAAGACACCTGTGCCGAGCTATCAGGAATTGATAGAATTGCAAGAGTACAAACGCATTGTAACAAGCTACAATATGAAGCCGATTGATTATGAAGTTGCTTGTGATACCGTTAATAAATTGCTTGACGATAAACAAAAGATAAAAGCCGAAAACGAAAGGCTTAAAGAATTGCTGGAAGAGTGTAGACCGGCATTAAGCCACTTAGGCAAATGGAATGTTCAAAGACAAAACCTTTTAACCCGTATTAATACCGCCCTTGGCGAAAGTGAGGAGCGATGACGAAAAGAAACAACTTATAAAACTGTTTGGAGAAAAATACTAATGGCATATTTAGAAGAACTGCTGCCCGAGTTCAGAAAAGGGGCAAAGATTAGACGTAAACATTGGGCGTCGAATGCGTTTATCCAAAATATTGACGATGATGATATAGATATTAAAGATTTGTATCGTGATGACTGGGAACTTTACCAAGAGCCTATTGACTGGGACTACATCATCAAGAACAAGTGCCTATGCTGGTTTTGGGATGCAGACGAATCAAATAAAAGGGCAGGTATTTTAAAAATAGTATCTGAAAATATCAATGTTCTTTATTGGAATAATTATGACCAACAATGGTTTAACTGCCGCCCCGTCCGCAGAGATGAAGTAGCTTTTTACGAGGATAAAAAAGATGAGTAACAAAGATATTTTGGAAAGTATTAAAAAGTGCGAAGGGTTTGTTGGGGCAATCCTCAAAATTAAAAGAAGTCACTATGAAGTTATTGATTATGACTATTACTTGGGTTTCATCATAAAAAAGATTTCAGGTAAAAAAGAAAATTCTTGTATCAGAGTTTCTTTATCTCAAATGGTTAATGGGATAAATGCTGGAGAAATTAAAATTTTAGATATTAAGGAGCAATCAGATGAGTAAAGAAAGGGTCTATATCTGTGTCGGTGAGGGCTACATGAACAACATCAGACAAGGCTTGTGCGGTGGCTATGGAACCGTTAGCGATATCATTTACTGGTTATTTAATCGTTCAAAAAAAGATTGTTTCCCTGAATTTACAGACAAGGAAATAATTGATTATGTTGCCAAGAATTACCGGAAACGGTTTGAAGAAAAGAGCAACGAAAGCGGAGGTTGGAGTATTCAATGGGAGTTATTCGATGTGGCAGAAGATTAAATGCTGGCTTGGTTGGCACGAGTGGGGTTGTGTCTGTTCTCTTTATAAGAATTGCCAAAGAATAAAAACCTTGAAATGCCGAGTTTTTAATATTCGATGTAAACATTGCGGAAAGGTAAGAGATGAAGAGGAAGAAAATAAATGAGTGTAGAATTGTCTGACATAGCAAAAGATTACGGTTGGGAATCTTGGGGCGAGTATTTTATTTTAAGCAAAGCACACGGCGAGTTTCATTTAAGTAAAAATGGATTGTTTTTTGTTTGTGCGAGTTGTTCAAGAAATACACCTATCAAAACTATATTAAAGCCTAAAGATATTAAAGATATTTTGAAAGCATTAGGAGAAAAGCGATGAGTGCAGAGAAACCAGAAGTCGGCGATGTATGGGAAGACTCAAAAGGTATGGTGCATATTAGTCGTATATTTACATTATCGGACGACACAAGAGCAATAGTTTTTATCGATAATAACAATAACACAGTACTCGAAGATTCCGCTAGAGAAGAACATTTTATTAAAATGTTTACTTATAGCGGCAAGAGCAAAGCCAGCATTGAAGATTTGTTTTGTGTAAAAGAAAATGCCAAAAATTATACACAAACAGATTTGCGTATCATAGGTGAACTGCAAGCCGAGATTAACAGGCTTAAAAAGGTATTAAAAGATATTTTTATAATAGCCAAACGAAACAAAAGCGCCTTATTAGCAACGCCAGAAAATAATACTTTATCTCTAATTGAAAATGAGTGCGCTCTTGCCTTAATCGGTGAAAGTGAGGAAAAATGAAATATACCGGATATACAAAAGCCGAATTAATTGAATGGTGTCAGTGCCTAGAACACAACTATAATGTTGAAAAAGAGCGATTTGAGCGGGTGTCTGGTATAGCTCAAAAAGAGGCTATTGAAATCGTAGAACTTCGCAGGCTGCTGGAAGAGTGTAGACCGGCATTAAGCCACTTAGGCAAATGGAATGTTCAAAGACAAAACCTTTTAACCCGTATTAATACCGCCCTTGGCGAAAGTGAGGAGCGATGACGAAAAGAAACAACTTATAAAACTGTTTGGAGAAAAATACTAATGGCATATTTAGAAGAACTGCTGCCCGAGTTCAGAAAAGGGGCAAAGATTAGACGTAAACATTGGGCGTCGAATGCGTTTATCCAAAATATTGACGATGATGATATAGATATTAAAGATTTGTATCGTGATGACTGGGAGCTTTACCAAGGGCCTATTAACTGGGACTACATCATCAAGAACAAGTGCCTTTGCTTTTTTTGGGACAGTAAAGAATGTTCTACAAAAATTTCTTGTTTAAAGAATGTAAGACTCTACGATAACGATACTGTTCAATATATAGATACAAACGACACGTATTGGCTAAAGTGCCGCCCCGTCCGCAGAGATGAAGTAACTTTTTACAAGGATAAGAAAGATGAACAAGATTAAATTGAAAAACTTAAAACAAGAATATGAGGGACGCTGCAAAATTATTCCTTGTTGCGATTTGCCTAAAATTGAGAGTAATTTTGACGATTTAAAAGACGATATTATTGACGCTTTCAAAGATCAGCGAATAATTTGTAATTGGTCGTTGAAAGACGGTGTTTTAGAAAAATATAAAGACAAGGATTTTGACAACGAAGATGAAGAAACTGAATATTTATGGTTGGAATTAATTTGTCAATGTATGGATGACGGTTTTTTAATTATTTACGAATCACCTGTTCCGCACAATATAAGAATGGAAAATGGGAAAGTTCAAAGTTATAGTTGTTCTTGGGGTTACACTCAAACTAATTATATCCATTTAAACGATATAACTCAACTGTCAGCCGTTTTATCCAATCTTGATGATGAATTAATTAGAGAAGAATACAAGGAAGAAAACGATGAGTAAAGCTTTAAAATGGATACCCGACAAAAAAGACTATATCCCGTATGATTTACCAGACGGGGCCTGTCTTTATACCGATAATATGGAACAAGAGATTGCCTGCTGCCAGTGCGGTAAAAAGGTTAAGTTTGGAGATTGCTATACCAGCCGGACAATCCATACAGAGCTTGGTCTTGGTTATGCAGAATGCGAAGATTGCTACTGTAAAGACCTCGGTTCTGACAGTTGGAAAAACACTTAGCCCTTTCCCCTGCGGCTTCTAATCACGCAGATAGGGCGGAACCCGGGGCGCAGGGGATAAAATGTTGGGTTCAGCCTATCCTCCCTGCCCTCCTTTTACAGCATTGTGCGGAGGCTTTTAAACCGTCCAGCCCGCAAGGGTTCAAGCTTTAGGCAAAGGGAGAAAAAGGAAGCGAATGGCGGTACCGCACAACATCGGGCGCAGATTTTGGCACATCAGGTTAAATTAAAACTACTGCGCCCGCCTTTTAAACTTGACTCTTCGAAAGGTTAGAATTATGAGTCTGCTAAACGCTAAACAGGCGGCTAAATATTTAGAAATAGGACTACATGCCTTTAATGCAGAAGTTCTAAAAGGCAATATTAGAATCAAGCCTGTTGGAAGACGAAAAATGTATAGAACAGAGGATTTGGAAAATTGGCGAAACAGCACAATCAGCCTTTCAGTTTATACAAACGCGGAAACATCTACCACGCGTACATATCGTTTGTCGCAAGTTCAGGAGAACGGGTGCAATCTCGCATCTCTACGCACCAAATATTTCCCGAAAAAGCAGCGCAATATTGCCTAGATTATATCGAACAAATTGAAAAACAGATAAAACTTAATACCGGTCATAATGAAGTAGAAATAAGTTGCGAAGAGGCTTTTGTTCTTTTCTTTGAAAACATTGGAAAATATCATCAAAACGCAAAGGATACATTGCTTAAGCTTAATACACTCTTAAAGTATTTTAACAAAAAGCTATCTGAAATTACACCACAGGATATTGCAAATTATATCCAAATTTATAGAAACCAAGAAAAAAAGCCCTCTACAATTAATCGGAACTTAACTGTTTTATCGTCTGTAATTAATTTTTGCAAAGATAGGAATTACCACACGCCCGATATAATAATAGCCAAATTTAAACAAAAAGAACCGGCTGAAAATATAAAATATCTTTCAGACTGGTCTATTGCCCAAAAAATAATCGATAATGCTGCACCGCATCTCAAACCCATTATTTATACAGCGCTCTACACAGGAATGAGAAAAGGCAATATTTTAGGTTTAAAATGGGACAATCTTGATTTTGTTTCTGATACAATCAATATAAAAGTTAAAGATAAAAACAAAATAGGTGGTAAAAATTTATCTATTCCGATAATTCCACAACTAAAAGAAATTCTTCTGCAACAACCAAAAGTCTGCGAATACGTTTTTACTTATAAGAAAAAGCCAATACATAATATTGACGGTGCATGGCGCCATATTTTTTATAAAAGAAAAGACCAAAGAAATTTCAGCAAAGAATTAAAAGACCCTGACTTGCCCTATATAAACTTCCATACATTACGCCATACAGCCGCCACTTGGATATTAAAAGCAACAAATAATCTTCGCATTACACAGGAAATTTTAGGGCATGCCAATATAAAAACAACACTTAAATATGCCCACGTTCTAGATGGAGAAAAACGTCGTGCATTAAATGCTGTTTTCAGCGAAGTTTCACAAAACTTACACAAAAAAGACAATGAACAAAATTAAAATTTTGATTTTCAACAACAAAATATAATTTTAAATCTCCTTGACATGGATGTAGCAGAGGAGCGTTACCTCTACGGTCCACCACCTACTCCT
>ERZ827101.1003-NODE-1003-length-39035-cov-5.382709_pt1 | contig 39035 bp, 27 predicted proteins | sample MGYA00519869_ERZ827101 | MGnify/ENA primary metagenome ERZ827101 (study PRJEB31778, sample SAMEA3449256) | human gut metagenome | biome: human gut; feature: human-associated habitat; material: faeces | place: United Kingdom | collected 2010/2012 ...
GTTACCTGTTCTCGTTCCAGTAACTGCCCGGCTAACGGTCTGGTAACTGAACAACTTCAATATTACGTTGTCATTTGCATTTTCTCAATTTGGCAAAATACTGAAACAATGCTCATTTCAAACGGTTTACGTTTAATCTTCTTATCTCTGCTTTTCCTTGCGTAGCCTATCACTTTCCACTCATACCGCAGGACATACGCGACTCTTCAGGCTGCAGCGGGTACTGATATCCGTACTATCCAAAGCAACATGGCGCACAAGAGCATCACTACCACCCAACGCTACATGAAAGTAGTCGACAGCAACAAGCGTGAGGCGACCACCAAAATCACATTGATAAGAAAGGGCTGACCTGACTGATTCATGCCTGTTTTATCGGTTAGAGTATGATTTTTCGCTGAAAATCATACTCTAACCATATTTTTTCTTAATTCCCGGCTAATTTTCCGTCATTATTTACAACTGTCTGAAACCGGACATCTATTTTTGTCCTATCATAATTCCAAATAATAACAGTTTATGGCAGATAACAACCGAATATCCATCAAAAAGACAAGCCGGGTTCTTGCGATTACGTGTGTCGCCTATACAACAGTGGCAACAATATTGTACAACAATTATCAGATTGACCTGATTGACTATTCCACTCCGGTCATATTAGGAATCGTAGCTACAATCATGTCGTGCGCTGCACTGCAACGCCTGTTCTGTTCTCTACTCTCCAAAAGCTATCTTTCTTTTGGCTGCAAGGAGTTGTCCTCAAGAGGAACTGTCCCTTCCGAAGCAAATCCTGATACCAAGGAAGAATTGCCTCCAACTGATAATACGACCAGTGAAAAACACGTCGAGAGTCCATATCTTAAGGAATATGAAGCCCGTATAGAAGAATTGCGGCGCAATGAAATGGAGAAGAAGACCGCTATTGTGCATGCGATACATGAATACACCACACACGAAATGTCACAGTTCTTATCCATAGACGATCTTGAAACTCTCCATGAGAACATAGAATCTCTGGCATACGGACAAGCGGAACTATATAAACCGGTTCGTTCCAAGCCCGATAATCAAATCAAGTCCCCTTCGCTGAGACATTATGCATGGAATATCGGGGAGAGACTTGATATCCCTTTAATCGACAGGGCAAAGTTCATAAAAACAATATTCCCGCATGAACTGGAAAATGCGACAATTGAATACCTTTGTAAAAATCTTCGTGACTCAGTTCCCGCCATAATTGCCATAGATGTCCCGGAGAACGGGGACTATCATTTCAGTTGTATGCAAACTTCAGCAGACAGCGATAATTAGTTTCTGCTGATTGTAATCTGCATAATATCATTATGTTGGTTTGCAGCATGTTAAACATTTAAATATTAGAACATGCTAAACGAAAAACTGACATTCAATGACCTGCCGGAAGTGGTAGGCAAACTTTGCGAAAGAATCGAGAGTCTCGAAAATGCGTTGAAGGACAATTTTGCCAAACAGGCTCCTGTCAAAGAAAACCTGCATGTCCCCATGACCGTCGAGGAAGTATGCAGCTACCTTGGAATATCCAAGTCATCCTTCTATTACAAGGCCAAGCATGGAGGGATACCTGTCATCAAGCAGGGGAAACATCTGTTCGTATATCGCGACGAACTGGACAAATGGCTGGAGACCGGAAGAAAAAGCCAAGTTCCTCTTAGCTTCGAGGAGGAACACGAGCAGATGCTTGCTGCGACAAGACATAAGGCCAAACCAAGAGAACTGTAGGAATATGGAAAAGACGAGCTGCAATATTCCTACTCCGGAGGAATTGAGAAACTACATAAAAGAATCTGTTATAAGTATGACCGGGACATATGAACAGTCCGCTTCCGTGCTTATGGTGGATGATTCCACAATCGGGACTCTTGGAAACTTCAGTGCATCCATTGGAAAGGCCAAAAGCAAGAAGACCTTCAATGTCTCTGCCATCGCTGCGGCCGCCCTGAAGAATGGCACAGTGCTGCATTACCGTGCCTGCTTCCCGGAGGGGAAAAGGAAGATTCTCTACGTTGACACGGAACAGGGCAAGAACCATTGCCAAATTGTTCTGAATAGAATCTTGAGACTGGCAGGTCTGCCGAAAGATTGTGATGCAGACAATCTGACGATGTTGGCGCTCCGGAAATATTCGCCCGAAGTACGACTGGCAATAACAGAAGAGGCAATCGGCATGATACCCGATTTAGGTCTGGTCATCATAGATGGCATCCGGGACTTCATCCATGATATCAATTCACCCGGTGAATCCACCGATGTGATATCCAAATTCATGCAATGGACCGATGACCGGCAGATACACATCCATACCGTCCTGCATCAGAACAAGAATGATGAACACGCACGCGGGCATGTCGGCACGGAACTGAACAACAAGGCGGAAACCGTCATGCAGATAGAGCCAGACAAAGACGACAAGTCCATAAGCGTGGTGGAAGCCATACACAGCCGTGACCGTGAGTTTGAACCGTTTGCCTTCCGGGTAAACGATGATTCCCTGCCCGAACTGGTGGAGTCATATCGGCCTCAGAAAAGGCAGCCAGGACGCCCTCCTAAGGAACCGTTCGACCCGTACAAGGAAATACCTGAGGATTCGCACCGTTCCGCTTTGAACGCCGCTTTTGAGGACGGGAACATCAGCGGCTATAACGGTTACCTTGAACGGCTGAAAGAAGGCTACGGACGGCAGGGAATAAAACTGGGGTACAACAAGGCGGTGGAATTGGCAAAGTTCCTATGCAACAAGCGGATGGTCGTAAAAGAAGGGAAAGAATACAAATTCAACCGGGATTTCCATTATTGAGCCCCTATACCATCAAATCCCGGTGTGACATTTTTCTGTGACATTTCCTGGCTTTACTTTAATGCCGGGGTGTAGATATAGGAATAAAGCAAAGCTATGGCAGGTTTCATCATACAGGTGCAATCTGCCATACTTCCTTTTGTATGTACACTGGAAACCGGACAGCATCTGCATTATTTGAAGTGAAGCTATTATCCATACCGGGCTTGCCCGTCTGCCAGTAGTAAACCCTATGGGGGAGCCTAATACCCCACTCGCCTTTCGGCAGCGGGATGAGTGCCACTTAAAACAGCAAGCTGGGCACGGGAAAATCAATGTAGGGATTGGACAGTGGACGACAAATCCTATCTCTTTTGTAGCCAACGATGATATCGACTTTATGCACCTGGTTCAATCAGAAGAATCAGATAGGACTTTAACCAAGTTATGATTTGAGGCAATAGCTATGGCTGGAGCAAAAACACATCATGTGAAATAGGGTAAGCCTACGATTCCTAAATGCGAGGTCTACAACCAAAACTCTTGAATTCTTTCGGCAGAATATCGGACTGTCCCATGCTTTGGCTATTGGACATATTATTGATTTTGTATCCCCTATTTTTGAGTTTGATTCGTCATGTCCATAGCCAAACTTACTATCGGAATCAAATTACGAATGTTCAATGAGCATGCCACACACTCTCTTACTAAATTTGGTTCATATTATGGCAAACTCCTATCATGGATCTGGCAAACGAAATTTCTTTGACTGAATAATATCATCTGCAATCTATCTTGGAAATCCGGCAAACGAAAGCTAAACCCTTTGGCAACATCAATGATTGTATATCGTTTAATATGTCCAATCCAACAATGCCGCCGACCGGTTTAAGCAATCTATGCTTGGGTTTTGGCCACTGAGGACAGATGAAAAGTCAGATTAAATCTGGAAAATTTTTCACCAAATCGATATTACATCTCACCTGTGATACCAATTGATTTCAGAAATATTCATATAGTAGAATATCTTCCTTTACACACTTAATTCTCGTCATCCGAATCAGCATAAAGTTCACATTGCCGGATAACGGTTTCGAGAGCAGCCTCTTGTTCCTCTGGTGGGTATTTGTACTTTTTCAACAATCGCTTCACCATAGAGCGCATCTTGGCACGAGCCGATTCTTTCTGCCGCCAATCAATAGTCTTGCTACTGCGCAGGGCTTCGGTCAGCTCTTTTGCCATAGCAACAAGTTGGCTGTTTTCATAAAAATCTCTTACGGCTTGCGGCTTTGTCAAAGCATCATAGAAAGCCTGTTCTTCCTCGGTCAATCCTAATTCAGATGCTTGTTCCGCATTGGCTTTCAGTTCTTGCGCCATTTTGAGAAGCTCCTTAATCACTTCCTCGTTGGAGATAAGCCCACGGAGGTATTCTGCAAGCCGGGCATCAAGCATTTCACTGAATTTCTCGGCTTCAACCATTCTTTTTTTAGCATATTTCTTGATGTGTTCTTCAAGCAGCCGTTTGAGCAATTCAAGAGCAAAATTCTTCTCTTTCATCTCGGCTATCTCTTTCAAGAAATTTTCATCAAAGAGCGAAAATTCCGAGCCTTTTGTATTGAGAATTTCCACAATGCCATCTGCCTTGATTGCAACTTTCAACAGTTGCGTGATGCGCTCGTCTATAATTTTACGGGTAATTTTATTGTTTCCCGAAAGGCGCAAGAGCAATGTCCGCACAGCTTCAAAATACGCTTCCTCAAAACGTTCTGCAGGAGTAAGCAAACTGCGGCAAAGTGAAGCGGCTTGCGACAAGCGTTTGCTTTCTTCCATAAAGACTTTCCTCGCCTCGGCAGGAACGGCATCCACAAGAATAATGTTACCATTTTCATCAGTTTGAGTGGTAGGTTCGGACGAGACAAGGTTATCCTTATCAAGTAACACGTTCACACCACCTCTAATGAGGTTGGCACGTTGCAGATTGGAACAATCGGAAAAAGCTGAATAATCGTAATCGTTCATACATTCCCAGCAACGCTTGAGTGCGGCAACAAACTGTTGGTAGGCAGTTGTCTTGATGTTCGGGTCGCCGTAGTTTTTCTTGTCACGCCCCGTATAGTCGTGCATGGCCTTTTTGAGAGCCTTGGCAATGCCGATATAGTCCACTACCAAGCCACCGCTCTTTTCGGGGAACACACGGTTTACACGGGCGATAGCCTGCATAAGGTTATGTCCTTTCATCGGCTTGTAAACATACATTGTGGCAAGCGATGGAATATCAAAGCCTGTGAGCCACATATCCACTACGATAGCAATTTTTAGCGGTGAATTGTTATCTTTGAACTGGCGAGCCAATTCTTCTTTACGTGCGGCAGAACCAATGATGTCGTTCCATTCTACAGGGTCTTGGTTTCCTTGCGTCATAACTATGCAGACAATATCTTTCCATTGAGGACGAAGCTCCATCAACTTTTTGTATATGTCTATGCCAGTAGCACGGTCAATCGCTACTATCATGGCTTTGCCTGTGAGCAAGTCGGCTCGGTTGTTCTCATAGTGTTCTACTATGTCTCTGCAAAGAGTGTCGATTGTTTGAGGTGCCGAAAGCAAGGCGCAAAGCCGTGCATTTTCGCTCTTTGAACGTTTGATGTCCTGTTCGTCAGCACCCTCTTCAGCCAGCTTGTCATACTCGTTATCCAACAATCTGAGCGTGTCCTCGTCCAAATCCAATTTTACCAAACGGCTCTCATAATAGACAGGCACGGTAGCTCCATCTTCCACGGCTTGGGTCATGTCGTAGATGTCAATGTAGTTGCCAAACACCTCTCTCGTGTCGTTGTCGTCTTGTTCAATAGGCGTACCGGTGAAGCCAATAAAGGCCGCATTGGGCAGGAGTTTGCGCACGATAGCCGCAAAGCCGAGTTTCAGTTCTCCGGTTTGTGTATCAATCTTTGTCTTGGTGTTTGATTGTGTGCGGTGGGCTTCGTCGCTAATCACAATCACATCCGAACGGCTGGTGATGAGATTGTCACGGTCTTTGAACTTTTGGATATTGGCAAAGATTATCCCGTGGCTCTTGCGCTTTTCGAGCAATTCATAGAGGTTTTCGCCATCAGTAGCTTTGATTGGTTTTTGGCGCAAATAGTCGCTGCACGATGCAAAAGTGCTGTGCAGTTGGTCGTTCAAGTCAAGACGGTCGGTTAGCACAAGCAAAGTCGCACTAAGCAGATTTTTCAAGAGTTGGTGGGCATAGAATACCATCGAAAGGCTCTTGCCCGAACCTTGTGTGTGCCAGAATACGCCGATTTTCCCATCATTGCGTTGCAGGGCTTGTTTGGTACATTCAAGGGCTTTCTTCACGGCGAAATACTGGTGGTAGCCAGCGAGTATGCGTATCTTCTTGTCGCCACCCATTGTAAGGGTAAAGTTCGCAATTATATCAATGACCCGATGTTTCTCAAATATGCCGTTGAAGAATGTTTCAAAGTCTGCAAACGCCGTACTCTCATAGCTTCCGTCCGTGGTTTTCCACTCCATATATCGGTCGAGCGGAGCAGTTATCGTGCCTACTCGCGTGTCTGCCATATCACTTATCACGAGCATTTGGCAAGCAGTGAAAAGTTGCGGCACAATGCGCATATAGTTCTGCAACTGTTGGTGGGCTTCCTCCGAGTTCGTCACTTCACGGGAAGGGGATTTCAACTCAACAACGGAGATTGGCAGTCCGTTGATGAATACCACTATGTCGGCACGTTTGGTGGATTTGCCATTTGTAACCGTCCATTGGTTGGCAACCACAAAAGAATTGTTGTTGATATTGTCTGTGTCGATTATCTTGATATGGTCGCTACGCAATGAGCCTTGAGCGGTTTTGAAGGTCACATCCAGCCCATTTTGCAGCCAATCGGTGAGGGTTATGTTTGCACTTACCAAAGGTTGGCTGAATTGTTCTCTGATTTTGCGGATGGCTTCATCCACGGCGGCGACTTTGTCCGCTCCGTTTATAGCCAACATTGCCTTACGCAATGCTCCCGGTATGGTGGAATCGGTAAGTTCCCTGCTGGTATCTGCGTCAAGTTCCGGGCCATAATGGTATTCATAGCCCATATCCTTGAACAATGAGATTATCGTTTGTTCGTATGAATCTTCTGTGAAATGAAACGTCTTAGGCATATAGGTTGGCATTAAATTATCATTTATCCGGCGGTTTAGCTCGATTTTGTCATCGAGAGATGAAAGTATGTCTGCTATACGTTTCTGTTCTCTAAGAGATGGAAAAGGTATCTCAAATTCCTTTATTTGCTGCGTATTTAAATTTTGTTGTGCTCCTCCGTTTGCAAGAGATGAGAGGAAAGCATAATCATTACATAAGGCATAATAGGCGAATCGATAATCTGCTTTGGTCGAATCAATGGTTAGATTACAACACGCTTGATTGGTTGTTAATGGAATCCGAGTAATAGCCGTTTTTCCAGCAGTCGCTCCATACATTGCAACAATAACAGAGTTTGCTGGAATCCATTTAGCTGATGAATTATTAAATCCTTCGTCAGTTATTGTTTTTTTCTGTTTTATAAATACGGCAAAAATTTATTTCTTTGGTATTAAGCCAAGGAATATTCCCTCCATAATATTCAGCAACGGTACTTTTAGGCGTACCTCCACTACATATATTTGAGCAAATTTGCTGTATTTCTATTTTATCGTATTCTTCCATAAACTAATTATTTCAGTTTCTTATTTAGGTAATTAATAAAAGAACTACACGACACCAACATAAACAAAGCCTCTTCTGCAGCAGGAGTGTATGTGCCGGATTCATCCATTAAAGCATGTCGGATTCCAGTATCAGGCTGATTGGTATATGCATACAACTTTTCGAATGCAACTTTTAATATTTGAGGTATGACTAGTCCTTTGTTATTTATTTTGTTAAGTGCCTCACCTAAAGTCTTCTCTCCTGTAATCTCACGGCAATATGCCTCGATAGCTGAAATTGATTCTTTAATGGAATTTCTATAATCCCCAACTGGCCGTTGAGCATATAATTCTAAAGCTTTATTTAAATGCATTTTTATATTTGAAGGAGAATCATGAATGGAAGATTCAACTGCATCAAGTTCTTCTTCCGAAGTAATTTCGACTATTTCGGTATTAACAACTCTGTATGCGAAATTTAACCGCTTAAATTCGTAATTAAGTTGATTAACAAAAGAATGGAAAACGAACATGCGTCTATCATACTTTGCATCAATGGTATATAAATATTTGATGGTAAATTCTATTAAATCTAATTTTTTATACCAAGGATTTTTGACATCCTCTATGAATTGCGTTGCTACAATGTGATACCTACTTCCTACATTAAAGTTTCCCTCACGTTGATTAAGGAAATAAGTCCACAAATATTTTTCCATATCGATGTAGGGATCACCATAATATATTCCAGAGTCTATAAAGAATCCTTGCAATTTATCATAACATGAACATATTGCATTCTGTATTTCTGGTGTGATTTTTTCTCTTATAATCACATCGTTTATTTTTACGTAATTATATCGTTCTGAAAATAGTTTCATATTGTTCTATAAATGAGAATTTAGCTATTAGTTTGACCATCTAATTTAGCTTCTATCTCCTTGATGGACGGCATTGTGCCTTCCACCTTTTCAGGATATAGTTTTTCAAGCTCATATTCTGATATTCCGAGGGGCTGACTGCTTGATTCAAGTGCATATTGAGCCAACGTATTGTTCTTTTGCTTGCAAATAAGTAATCCTATAGTTGGATTGTCACGCCCCTCTTTGCGCAAAATATGATTGCAAGCCACAACATAGCCACCCAACTGCCCGACATCAGCAAAGTCAAACTCACCAATTTTAACCTCTACCACCACATAACAGGACAGTTTGAGATTGTAAAAGAGCAAGTCAATAAACTTTTCTTTCTCAGCTATTCGTAAACGGTACTCTTTGCCTACATAAGCGAACCCTGTGCCAAGCTCCAGCAAAAAGTTTGTGATATTGGTGAGCAATGCGTCTTTAAGGACACGCTCGTTGTATTTTCCTCGCACATTAGTGAAAGAAAAGTTGTATGGGTCACGTGTCATTTCCTGTGCTAAATCGCTGTCGGCATCAAGAAGTGTACTTTTGAAATTGCTCTGCGCTTTGCCGCTACGTTCATACAGGTTTGTTCCCAACACATTGAGCAGCACATCCCGGCTCCAACCATTTTCCAATGTTTGACGGACATAGAACAAAGCCTTTTCCGGGTCGTTCGAGCATTTGTCTATGATATAGCGGTGATGCCCCCATGGAATAGAAAACAAGTCGGAATGTAATCTTTCCACAAGCTGTGGAAGATTTGCTTTTTCAGAATCTTCCACAAGTTGTGGAAGATTTGCAATGTGCTGGCTGTAAAGAACATAAAAGCGTTTTGCATAACGTATAGAAGTTTCCGACAGCCCCTCTACATCAGGCATTTCATGGCGCAAATCACGGCTTAGAGTAGCATAGAACTTACTACCATACTTATTGTCTGCTTGCTTCTCTTCTATGTCTTTGCCAAGTTCCCAATAATAGCGGAGCAATTCGCTGTTCACTTTTACCGCAGCCTTGATTTGACTGCTGCGATAACGCTTTACGAGTTCCTTGACCCATAGCGTGTAATCCTTATCTAATATGCCGATAGACTTATCCATAATTTTACATTTCTACTTTGTCAATTTTCAATTCGCCAGACATCAGCTTTGGTAGAAGCGCATCACGGAGAGCAGTAAGGTAATGATTTTCTCGTTGCGATGAGTAGATTTTTTGCCTTATTTTATCCAATGAATTAGTTATATTGTTTTGCTCTCTTGCAAAAGGAACACGAATAGTCGCCAAATCGGTATAAGAACCTTGTGGAAAAGTTCCCGAACGGCTTTCTGTTTTTAGCACAAAGTGTTCCTCCACTTCTGGCAAAAGGAGATATTGATATAAAACAGGGGCAGATACCATATTGGGAATATTCCTTATTACCATCAATCGTGTAGATATAACATACTCATCTCCATCAAATAGGACATAACCATAATGATGATTGCGAGGTCTAATCTCTGAATATAATATATCTCCCTTTTTAAAACGTTTCTTAAAATGCCCTTTAAGATTGATATTTTCAACCAAAGGATATTCACCAAAAATGCCCTCTGTTATATCCGAGCTATTTATCAGTCGAACTTGTTTATTCCGATTTGGTGTATAGTCTAAAACATTCGTGGCTATTTGCCCAATTTCTACCGTTTCAGTGCAACCGTCACACCAATCCTTGAACAATGCCTGTGCCTGCTGCTCTAAATTATCATTTCCGCGCTTATTTTTGGGAAATGATGTTCTTCTGCTGTATGTCGAACAACACCACATGCTAATTTATGAATTTACGGTGTGATAGTTTTACATTGCTTTGATTAACCATAGCATAGTGCATGGTAGTGTCAATCTTGACATGACCAAGCAACCGTTGCACTTGCTCAACTGGCATACCCTTATCAATAGCCATTGTAGCCAATGTACGCCGGAACTTATGAGGATGAACACGCACAATCTTAGCCGAGCGGCCAAGTTTGCGCAGCCGTGTTTCCACACCCGAAATCCCCAAACGCTTGTGCGGCTTAGCCAATGAAACAAAGAGTGCCTTATTTCGGTCTTTGCGAGAAGCCAAGTATTGTTGCAGATGTATTTTTGCTCGGGCATTAAAGTAAACGATACGTTCCTTGTTCCCTTTGCCGAAAACGATACATTCACGCTCGTTGAAGTTGATGTCCTCACGGTTGAGTTTCACCAACTCGCCCACACGCATACCAGTGGAAGCCAATATGTCAATGATGGCAAGGTCGCGGATTTCGGTACAACTGTCACGGAGCTGTTCGATGTTCTCATCGCTCAATACCTCTTTTACTTGCGTTCCAGTCTTTACTTTGTGTATTCTGCGGACGGGGCTTTTGACGATGTAATCTTCTTCTTCAAGCCAAGCGAAGAATGAAGAAAATATCCGGCGGATGTTGTCGATAGTCACACGGCTTGACTTGTTCTTACGTTGGAACACGGCAAGATAGGCCCTGATGTCTTCGGTGGTGTAATCTGTTACCTTTTTAGGCATCTTTTTGAACAACTGCCGAATGGTCGAGCCGTAGTATTTGATAGTCGGAGTGGTGCAGCCCTCCACCTGTTTTGCAGACAAGAAGATGTCAAGCAGACGGTCGTTTGACACTGCGTTTTCATGCAATGCCTCGCCGTCCTCGGTAATAGTGTACTGGCTTATGACTTGAAGCAATACGCTATTTAGGTGAGCCACTTGTTCAAAACTTAACACTTCTGCCATTGCGGTGCTGATTTCTTGGATTAATTTCTCTTTCATATCTTCGTTATTTTTGGGTAAACATAACGAAGAGTAGAAGTTCTCACTTGACGGTAAAACCAATGCTTGCCAACTGCTTGCGGATTTCATCTTCAAGCGTATGCGATTGGGCGAACAAATCCGATAGTTCGGAAGTAAGCCTCTCCATCTTCTCTTGGAATGGTTCGCCGTCATCCTCCACTTCCGCAATGCCAACGTAACGACCGGGAGTAAGGATAAAGTCTTGCTTTTCTATATCCTCAATGGTGGCGATTGCGGAGAAGCCTTTTTCAACTTCCAGCGTTCCGGCACGGAACTGTTCAAAGGTTTCTGCAATCCGTCCAATGTCATTACCATGGTCTTCGGTTTCTTCACCACACGACAGTTCACGGTGTGTGCGGTCTTTCATATAGCCCATGTTGCGGGCATCAATGAAAAGCGTCTTGCCCGGCTGAGCCTTTTTCTTCGTCAAGAACCAAAGACAGCAAGGTATCTGCACATTATAAAACAACTGCGATGGCATGGCTACAATACCCTCTACCAAATCTGCATTGACAATGTTTTTGCGGATTTCGCCCTCTGTGCCTTGCTGTGAGGAAAGCGAGCCGTTGGCAAGCACTAATCCGATGCGTCCGTTGTCCGCCAAGTGATAAAGCATATGCTGCATCCAAGCAAAGTTGGCGTTACCCTCCGGCGGTATGCCATATTGCCAGCGAGGGTCGTCACGCAGTTGGTCGCCGCCCCATTTGGAAATGTTGAAGGGTGGATTAGCCATGACGAAATCCGCTTTGAGGAACGGATGCTTGTCATCGTGGAATGAATCGCCGAAGCTGTCGCCAAAGTTGGCCTCAATGCCACAAATGGCAAGATTCATTTGTGCCAATTTCCATGTGTTGCTGTTGAGTTCCTGCCCGTAAACAGAAATTTGGTTGATATTACCTCGGTGACGTTCGATAAACTTACTACTCTGTACAAACATACCTCCCGAACCACAAGCCGGGTCAAAGATTTTTCCTTTGTAGGGTTGGATAACCTCAACAATGGTGCGGACAACACATGATGGTGTGTAGAACTCACCGCCTTTCTTTCTTCACGAGCAAACTCTCCAAGGAAGTATTCATATACACGCCCGAGCACATCACGGGCTTCTGTGCCTGTAAAGTGCAGGTTGTTTTCAAAAATATCAATTACATTACCCAAGCGGCGTTTGTCAAGTTCGGGACGAGCATAGTTCTTCGGAAGAATGCCTTTAAGCTGCCTGTTCTCCTGCTCCAACGCTTCCATTGCTGTATCAATGACAACTCCAATTTCAGCAGTAAGCGAAGCCTTGACGATTTTGTCCCAACGGGCATCTGTAGGAACAAAAAAGATGTTGTCACCGATATACTCATCAGGGTCTTCCTCAAAGCCAGCACCCTCTGCTACAAGTTCATCGTGCTTAACTTTGAAGCAGTCGTTGATATATTTTAAGAATACAAGTCCGAGTACTACACTTTTGTATTCGGCAGCATCAAGGTTGCCGCGTAATTCGTTTGCTGAATCCCACAGAGTTTGCTCGATGGTTTTCTTTGTCGCTTCCTTTGCTTTTGTTTTCTTTACCATTGCTACATAAAAATGAAAACTCCTTGCTATCCCATGCGAGGCCGACCAAAACCCATAAGATTAGCGGAGGAGTTTCATATGTTGCGTTATGTTTATTTCTATTCAGGTCATTATCGCATAGCTTTATTTTGCAAAGATAATTCTTTTTCTTGAGTTCTCTTGCATAATCTAATAAAAAGTGTATAAGTGGGCGGAGAGGAAAATTTTTTGATGTGATTTTGTTCTGTAGGCTCGCAAGAACCAAATAATGATACTAATATGGTACTAAATTACATATTTCACTATTATTATTGCATATAATATTTTATATATTAGCATAATATGAAATTATATATATTGTAGCCCACATTATACAATTCTTTATCATTCGCAAATATATTCCTGCCATTGTCAGCACCGTGTTATGTTTGCCTTATTGCGTCATGGCAATAAGTGCTGGTCAAGAGCAATATTCCAATGTAGAAAACGTTTTGTTAGGTGTTTTAAGCCTGGTTATTTGTATAGCCAATCTTTGCCTGATGCAAATCGTAACACCCAGAATTTATAAGTGGATTAAAAACAAGATGTGAATACCCAGAATGTGCATATCCCCCAAAAAGCGAAGTCAATTTGAGGGAAATGTTGGAAATCCTACAAAAAGAAACTGGAAACTTGGAGGTATAATCAAGAACAAATGCTACCTTTGCAAAGGTAACAGAAAAAAATAGAATTGTTCAACCCGTATGAAATGGCAAGTGTGCATATAGCTGCGCTTAACGGATAGCATTTTAGTCATAGCTATTCAGCAACGGACAGGCTTATAACAGGTTTGTCCTTTCTTGTTTTGCCATTATTCCAAATTCATAATCATGCGATGTATCATGCCGCCTTATGCAGCAGGATTTGTCGCATCTTATCAAGTTGAACAATGAATTATACATATAAACATATTTGGCTCATCAACTTTCCTGTAATGATGAGCATCCTTATCGAACAACTTATCAATATTACCGATGCCATTTTCCTGGGGCATGTGGGAGAAATAGAATTGGGCGCATCCGCCCTTGCCGGGATTTGGTATCTGGCTATCTATATGCTCGGCTTCGGTTTCAGTTTGGGCTTACAGGTCGTTGTCGCACGGCGCAACGGAGAGCAGCATTATTCCGAAACAGGAAAGACGTTCTTTCAAGGATTGTTTTTCTTGTCGGGACTTGCTGTCTTTTTATGTCTGTTTTCCAAACTGTTTTCCCCGATGATTCTAAGTCGGCTGATAACTTCTGCGGAAGTCTATCATGCCGTGATTGATTATTTGGACGGACGAATTTGGGGACTGTTGTTCTCTTTTCCGTTCCTTGCCTTGCGCTCGTTCCTGGTCGGCATTACCCGAACAAAAGCCTTGAACGTGGCAGCCTTGACAGCCGTATTGGTGAACATTCCGGGCAACTGGCTGCTCATATTCCATTGGGACATGGGGATAGCGGGTGCAGCCGTCGCATCGTCTTTTGCCGAAGCGTGTTCATTGGCTGTGCTGACAATTCATGTCTTACGGAAAATGGACAGACGGCTTTATGGTTTGTATTGGAACTTTGATAAAAGTTTGTTACATCATGTTTGTCGTGTGTCCGTATGGAGCATGTTCCATTCGTTTATCGGAGTGGCCTCGTGGCTTGCATTCTTCGTAGCTGTCGAGCATTTGGGAGAAATGGAACTGGCAGCTACCAATGTCATACGTAGTGTCTCGACGGTGTTCTTTGTCATCGTCAATTCGCTGGCGGCTACTACCGGTTCGCTGGTAAGCAATTTGTTGGGAGCCGGACAAAAGAGACAGGTCATCCCGCTGTGTAACTGTGTTGTCCGTTTGGGATATGCCATCGGCTTTCCGCTGGTCATCCTTGCTATGATTTTCTATCGCCCGATTATTGGTATTTATACGGAAAGCCCGGTTCTGATGCAGATTGCCCATTTGCCGTTTGTGGTCATGCTGCTGAACTATGTCTTTGCCTTGCCAGGCTATGTCTATATGAACGCAGTGACAGGTACGGGGGCGACACGCATGACATTTATTTTCCAGTTGATAACCATCGTGGCATATCAGATTTATTTGTGGAGCATAAGCAGTTTCAGTACGTCATTGTCCGTTTATTGGACGGCTGAATATCTGTATGTGATATTACTCGGCCTGTTGTCTGTCTTTTATCTCAAATATAAACACTATTAAAAGCTGAATGTCATGATGAAAAAGATATATCCACGCACAGGCGACACGCAGACCGTGTACCTGAATGCCGTCGTGAAAGACCCGTCTATCGAGGTGGGCGACTATACCATTTATAATGATTTCGTGTCCGACCCGTTGCTTTTCGAGCGGAACAATGTGCTTTATCATTATCCTGTCAACCATGAACGGCTGATAATCGGCAAGTTCTGTTCCATTGCCTGCGGCGCGAAATTCCTGTTCAACTGTGCCAACCATACCTTAAAATCCCTATCCACTTACACCTTCCCGCTCTTTTATGAAGACTGGGATTTGGAGAAATCGGATGTGGCAACGGCTTGGGACAACAAAGGTGACATCGTGATAGGCAACGATGTGTGGATAGGCTACGAAGCGGTGATTATGGCTGGTGTTCACATCGGCAATGGGGCAATCATAGCCGCCCGTGCCGTTGTTACGAAAGACGTGCCGCCCTATACGATAGTCGGCGGTGTTCCTGCCCGACCGATAAGGAAGCGTTTCGATGAGGACACGATACGGAAACTTGAAACGCTGAAATGGTGGGACTGGCCTGCCGAAAAGATACGGCGATGTCTGACTTATATCGTGAATGATGACATCGATAACTTGTTTGATGACAGGGAATAAATGACCAACTTTAAAACCTAAAAGAGAGTATTCCACGAATTACTCTCTTTTAGGCATCAGATTCTTATTCCAATTAGTATTTTAGTTCTCCTCAAAAGTAACATTAATAATTACGAACTCCAATTATATGAAAAGCAGCATTAGTTCTCAATACCAATAATTATATTCATTCTTAATCCTCTTAATTATGAAAATCTGTAGACTTTTTTATTCCTCTATCTCAAACACACCTTTTGTAACAGTATCCATAAATCTCTTGAAAATCAATACTTTTGTCCGCTATTTATCCGTTTATTAATCCGTTCGAAATCCGAACAAAAGATCAACATTATCTTCCCACCAACACAAAATCCTTCTCGATAAGAACTTTCATTGATTACTATTAATCACTAGCCAATCATTGCTCATAGTTATAAATTACTCTATTTTCTTCCATTTGATTTAATGATTGCGTTTATGGCTAACACGAAGTATCTCATCATCTTCTCTATATGATGAGATATATCCAATAGTTTTTAGCCTCTCTAAAAGTATTTTATTCATGTGATTATTTTCTATGGAGGCCCTCTTAGATTTATCAGTAATACTTCGATATGGATCGCCTAAAGACTCTATTAATTCTGTCACAATGTCAAAATCATCTTTATACTTTTCAATCAGGTCCATCAAAAAAGACAATCGCTCTTGCAGGTTAGTTGAGTCAGATAAAATAATCTTCACTGTATCATAATCAAATTTCTCAATATTGTTTTTCACCACAGGAAGAGTAATATTGGCTAATTCATTGTCCCACACAATATGAGGAAGGAAATGCTGAACTACACTTAGAGATTTTTCTCCGATCACTCTTGAATCTCGCATAAGATACTTGTATAACCTCATATCAGTAGGTAACTCTTCTATTTCTCCAATGCACTCATCCAAATACTTATCTACATAATATATAAGGACATCACTATGATTGTCTCTGATTGTAGTCGTATAATATGTGCTATATGGGAGCATATCAGCACAAAGCAACGATTTAAAATGAGCGCTATCAACTCTGCTAATGTCTTCATCTTCAAATGTAACACCATCAAAGATTTTGATAAGCTTATCGTACACCGGAATCTCAAAGTTTGATGTCAACAAAACACTGTGTGCCAATTGTTCTTTCTGGGCATCCTCCAATTCAGATATATTTATTAATTCATCAATATGTTTGATAATGAATGTACCTAATCTAGAAGTTATTATATTATCTTGGCTTTTATAGAATGCATATATCTCAGACCACGATGGTATAACTATGTCAACTTCAATAGCAAACTCCCATTGAGTATCGTTAACATCGAAAAGAGAAATCTTATTCTGCTGCCCCAAAAGGTATTTGTATTTTGTTTCCGCTGCAATATTATCGGAATTGACAATCTCAAGAACAATTTTTACGTTCTCTTGTTTCGCTGCATCTGTGATAAATACATTATTTAGCGCATCATCTAAACGTTCATCTATATAATCTGATACAGGTTTTGCTGATTCACAACTTCTCAGTATCGTAACATTTAAAGGATAATGATCTAATGTTTTTATCCTTTCTTTTCGATAATGAACAAATGCACATGCAACATTTTCTGGTGTAAGCATATATGCTTTGTTTTCTACAACATATTCAAGTAGACATTCAGAATCTGCATTAATATCTGTAAATATCAGTTTCCCATTTGACACAATTTGTTTGACTGTATCAAGACCTATAAGATCTACTCTATGAGATATAAATGCGAAATTCTTACACAACCAGTTGCGGCTTTCTTTCGTAGAATGTTTTAGTTCAAGGAATCGTAACCACGCCTCAAATAATTCATCGGAACTATGTTTTACAAAAATCTTCCATAATCCATCAGTAATATTACCCAAATGATTGAAAAGTGAGCTTGAATCTTCAACTGATTTATAGAAATCAATTAAAAAGTCCCACTTTTTATTATTCTTGATAACATGTGCTATTGAATGGAGTTTCTCGTTATTTGATTCATCTCCAATATGTCGACTGATATAATCGACTACTTGAATATTCAATATACTTACATCTTTGTAACATTTATCAGGAATATTCTTTACGCACTGTTCTACTTTGTCTATATGATAATCATACGGCAAACTATGGCGAAGTTTTAATTCCAGAATAAAATCATGGTCATGCTGATTAATTGACTTACCAAAAAAGAAAGATATATAATCAAAGTAATCTTCATTTATAAATCCTTCTTTCAAGAAAGCCTCAAGCATTTTAGAAACCTTGAGCTGATTAAAAATCTTATGCGTCTGAATATCAACATCCTGCAACAGTTCTTTTATTGGAGTAGCATAATGATTGTTGCGTGATAATTCTAGCATCTTAATCTGTTCACGATATTTTTTTTCACCCTCTCGCAAGGCTTCTAATCGCTCATGGTATGTAAAGTCAGAATTAACTATTTTCTCTATTTGACTGAATTGAATGGTGCAGTTATCTTCAAATGTATTATAATAATATCTAACACCATAATATGTGTTGTTGGGATATTTCTTAAAACATTGATATCGAATAGAGGATTGCGATATAAATGAATTAAATAAAGTTTCATTTTCAGCGATGTCTTCAAGAGGCATAAAATTATTTTCAACGAAAAACAAAAAGGCGTTACTTTCATTTTGTCGTGATAATTTTTTACGATAGCCTTCAATATAAATCAGCCTTAATTCTTTTTCTTGTATATTATGTGTCGCTTCCAAGGCTTGAAGCTTTTTAGTGATAACACTAATACGTTCATCAATTTGCTTATTTCGCTCAACTAATAACTCGTTCTTTTTATGCAAACAATCATACAAAATACCTTTTCCTTTATGCAAGTCGGCAAAATCTTTTGGATGATAGTTTTTATATACAATCATGGCAAGAAGTTTATTTTGATCCAATTTCTCATCAAGTTTTTCTCTATATTGGGCATATTCATTGACAATGTTCTTAAGTAACCTCATATCATCAATAAAAAAAGCTAAACTTTCGATTACCTCAACATTAAGATCTGAAAAGCCTTTTACCTCTAGTTCCTCTTTCAGTTTGTCTACCGAGTTTGATGAGTTGATTATTGGGATTACTGTTGTGATATAATCAAAGAATTTAGTACGTTCTTCATCAAAGAACATATCATCCTTAACCGCATATATGAACGTAACTTTGCGCCCCACAGAATTTGATTGATTTAAGAGCTGATTTACTTCTCGTAACTTAAGAAAAATATCAGTATTATTAAATCTATCTAAGTCCTCTATAATCACGACATTATAATTAGTGACCTCAAAGAAATAGACAATCTCATCCATGTGCTTATTGAAAACAGATGTGTCTTCTTTGTTTTCTTTTAATTCAATCTCTCCATTTTTTAGATTTAACCTATTAAGTTTACTATTACTCAATGACTTGATAGTCTTTTGAGCGAATACTATTGTTGCGATAAATATATATGTTAGAGCAAAAATATCTGACCATTTATTTAATACCGGATTGCTTAAACGGTTGCAAATCCATTCTACTTTCAAAAACGATGGTTCAAATACAATAATTACAGCAACAACATAAAGTATTATTGCAAATGATAAAGCGTATCGAGCCCAAGTTGATTTATGATAAATCCTTTTTAATCTGGAATTATAAAGCGTCTCTTGTTTTTCTTTATAAATAAGTTGTTGAAGAATACTGTATTCAATACGATTATTCATCGTATCAATATCTATTTCTTCCTTTTTATTATCTAATGGAGACTTTAGCGTAGCAAGAGATATTGAAAGATATTTGTATTTGGGAAAGTCTTTCTTCAAAGTTCGAAGAATAGAACTCTTTCCGGATCCATAAGGGCCAGTAAGAGCTATGTTCAATATGTCTTTCTCCTCTATTTTTCGTGCAAGATTCAAAACACTCCTGTACTGCTTCTTATCGTTTTCATTATCACGATTAAGCAGTGCAGGAGTTAATGATACTTGTTTATCATCCTCCATTAAATTATTTGCACAAATTTTCTTCCAAAAATTCCAGCTCATTATTTATAGATATTTTTAATCATATTTTTCCTGTTATAATTACATATTGCTTTATTGTCTATATTAAAGCAACGCCAAATTTTCGGATAGTATCTCCACTATCTCTTCCAGATATTGATTTACCTATAGCTTTTTCAATTCTATTAGCAAGTTCAATCGCCCTATCTATGATAAATTTATCAAAATCATCTTCATCAATAAGATTAAAGTTTATCTTGTATATAGCATGGATTAAATCATCTTTCATAATTTTCTAATTAAGAATCGTTTCTTATAGCGACAATGCTCATCATCATCTCTGAAAAAGCAAAGCTTACTTTTCACTCCCATTGCAGTCTTTAAACATTCAAACGAAGTATAGATTTCTTCTTCCGAAACCCCAAATTCATCTATATAGTTTTCATTAGTAGTATCGAGATTTTTAAAACTTTGTTTCACGGTCTTCTTAAAATCAACAGCAATCTTTTTATAATCTTCAACCATTCGGTTATAATCTTCTTCCATAATCACTCTCATTTACTATCAAAAGAATAATTAATTCTTAATGTCTCAACTCCATTTCTACTTAGAAAAACGGATGGTTCCCCTTTCTTTGTCTCACCTTTAGAGTTATGTCTTATGGAATTACTTACCAGTACACACAATTTCTTTGCTCTGGTCACACCTACATAATGCAAATCCAAATCTTGTTCTTCATTAGGATAGTAAGTAACCCAATCCTTATATTTCTTGAATGGAATCTCAAATTCATTCATATTCAGATGATACACAATATCGAATTCCAATCCTTTTGACTTATGCAAGGTCATAATTACCACCTCACTAGTTGAAAATGGTCTGTAGCTATCTACCAGCTCCTTAGAATTCAGCACCACGTTCAAATGTTGCATCGAGCTACCCTCTTGATATTTAGGCAACAAAATGTCTGCAATGTTTTTGAATAGTCTTGGCAACGCATCTATCATATCATCTTCATTTACCGACCTAATCTCATCACGGATTCCAAGGAGTCGTTTTCTAGCGTATGATGTCAAAAGTCCAAAGTCCATATAATAATCTACCACCGACATAAATGGTATTCCCTCATCAAAATAGTATTGCAATAACTGCGCAAAAAGATGTGATCGAGGATTCAAATCATCATCTAACGGAGTTGAAATCACAACCCTATGAGGTATATCCAAATACCCATCTATCATTTCCTGCATCTTTGTGCTTCTCACAAGAATTGCCACTTGACTGAAATCTGTTACCTCCCATTTCTTACAATCATTAATTATCGTATTGTCTAGGTATTCGGCCACTATTTCTTCATCACCATTCACTGCGATATGTTCTACACCCATTTCCCCTTCACATTCCAACAACTGACAGTTTGCATCAAGAAGTCTGTTTGAATAGTTCACAATGGGTATTGAACATCTAAAGTTCTCTGCCAACTTATAAGATGTAAATCCTTCCATTGTTTCAAGTGCGACTAAATAATCACTCACTTTATGTGCAAAACCAAAAATCGACTGATTCACATCTCCTACTGCATTTCCGATTAACCCCAGCCCTATAAGTTCAAGAAATATTCCATTCGTATAAGTATCTGCATCCTGAAATTCATCTATGAACACATACTTAAACCGTGCTTTCAAATGAGCCCTACAAGCAGGACAGTTTTTAATAATGTGTAAGGCCACAAGTTCTAACGAACTGACCAATACTTTCCCTTCCTTGAATAACTCATAAAGATTCTCCCAAACAGCCTCATTTATCTCTTCATAATCCGGATGTATCTTATTTATCCATTCAAAATCTACCATTTTGTCCTTTTCTAAATCATTCTCTGTAATTGGCACAACTTCTTCCTTCGGATATCCTATAAAATAATGTCCGAAGGGCAGAATAATCTGTGTCAAACAGAAGCTATCTATCGTTCCAAAGAATGAATTTTTCTCCCATGTGCCATTTTGAAGAGTCTTACGTTTCAAATGTCCTGAAGCTTTACGAGTATAAGAAATCGCAATAACACCTTGATAATCTTTTAAGACATCAGACTCTAATATTCGCCTAATTTTCTCTGAAAGCACAAAGGTTTTACCACTGCCCGGCATAGCAAGCACTACAGTATTTCCTTCTTCTTGGATGATATTACGCTGGATGGGTGTAGGTTCCATAATGACTTTCAATATATTCTTTAGCAGATATCAGTAAATTGGCTAATCTATCGTCCTTTAATAGGTGCAATTGTTCCTTCTTCTTCTGTAGGAAGTGATACATATTAAGCGCCTTGTGCTTTTTCATCTCATCAATGATTTCCTCATCGCTCATTTCATTATCTTCATCATAAAATTCTTTTAGAGAATCGCGCAAAAGGCTGTTCATCATATCAGTTTCCAAATCGACGTTAGCCAACTGAATATCATAACCATCCAAGAAATCAATAAACCATTCAGCTGCTTCCCGATTCTTTTCTGGAATGTCTTCAGGATTATTAAATCCCCGTAATAATTTCTTGTTATTTTTAATAGTATCCTTCTTCCCTTCATCGATAATACAGCATTCCTCTAGGCAAGCCACAGCTCTTTCTATCCCTGCATATCTATATTCGTCTTTTTTTGGTATTTTCGTAATATCATTGTCTGTTCTTAACGCCCATTCTATCTCCATCGCATTCAAAACTTTGCAATAAGTTTCGAAGTCTACGCCATCAACGCTTAACACAGAGATATTCATCCTGTCTAAGTCAATTCCAATTTGGCTAGCCAGCGTTTTAAAAAACAATAGTTCGGAAGGGCCTTCTATAAGAATGACATAGTCAGCAAAAAAAGCCTCGGCTGGAATTACACTCATTCTGTACCCCAAGCCATCTATTCCATCTTCAATTATTTTCGAACATCCATCTGAAGCTACTATGGTTTTATTATCCTCTTTTTTATAAAGCCTAATGATAGAATTTGGACTAAATTCACTAACGATGAATGGAGAATGGCTGGTTAATATTATTTGACCATTTAAAGTTTTGCTCAAATAAGCAGCAAGCCCACGCTGTTGATGAGGGTGAAGATAGGCTTCAGGCTCCTCAATACAGATGATAGACACTTCGTTCGCCAACTCTGAATTTTCGTTTTGTGTTGCCCATAGAGAAAGATAGATTTGATTGATTCTACCCTCTCCGCCAATTATCATACTTTTGTCTCCATATTTTGAGGCCAGCGACACGCTATTAATCACTCTGTCTATTTCTGTTGTCGAAGTATCAAACACGATCCTTTGCTCCCTGTTGTGTATGGACAATTTGTCAAGTTCTTCATTCAGACGATCTGTAGCATTCTTTACATACGACAACTCTGGAATTTTTTTATCAACATATTGAAGTTTTTCTGCTATATCGTCATACAAAGCATCATCTTGTTCAATAATTCCGGATTCTCTATTATCTTTTGCCTGATTTAAAAGCATATTCTTCGACTTGTTGATATATCCCCAAAAATCCCTTCTACTACTTATATATTTCAAATTCAAGAATCGTCTATACCAAGGACCTTCAATTTCAGTTAAATCCGTCTCATTATCACTCTTACCACAATAGAAATGGTAATTAACTTTGCCTTTCTCCTTCGCAGCTTTATATTGTATCACCATCTCACCGGCATCGCTATACTTGCCAGGCATCCTTGCAATAACGCACTCATCTGTCACATCAGTGAAATATATCCTAATGATTACCTCTTGTGTATCTTCATACGCATAAAAATCCGAATCATTCAATTCAAAGTCATAATCTGAAAAGCCCTTATCTAAAAGCAAACGCATAGCATGAATCAGGTTTGTCTTACCCACATCGTTTGCTCCTATAACAAGACTATTTTTATTTAAATTGACTGTAACCTCTTTGAAATTACGATAGCCTTTTATATAGATTTTTTGTAATAGCATAATCCTTATTTCTTTCTTGTATAATTACATAAAACGATTTTTATAGTGCTTTATTGTAGCTACTAATCTTTTTACATATCTCTGATTCGTTGCAAATATTCCATTCGTATTAACCTTAAAAGTACAGGTTTTCTTTTTCCGGCACCTTGTTCTCAAGGAACATAACATGGTAAATCGGGAGATAAAGAATATTTCCTTTTGTCTTTATTTCCCTTTCGTTTGAGAGAACAATAGATGAAACAATATGGTAGTCCTGATTTGTCATCAGGTTATCCAATGCACTATGAACTGTATAATCCTTTCCGGATTTAACTTCAATAGGCAGGACGCTCATGGTGCTACTGTCATCAACAAGGAAGTCTACCTCACCTTTCTGCTTATTGTCGTAGTAAAACAATTTTTCGTAATGTGCTTTCAGCTCCTGGGCAACAGCGCTTTCATAAACAGAGCCAAGGTTAATGCTGGCAATGTCGTTCAGTATTGGCTGGATATTGTAATGATACAACTGGGAAGTAAGCATACCTACATCGTTCATGTACAGCTTCAACAAATTTTTCTGCTGGGATTCTGCTAGGGGATATTTCGGATTGCTGATTGCATGAGATGGTATCGTAATACCAGAATTGATCAGGTACTCAAACTCTTCCACATAATTGCTGAATCTATCGCCTTTCCTGTCTAATATATCTTTTGCCACAATCCGCTTCTTCTTGTTCTCCATCTGAGAAGGAATCATATCATAGATACGGCGGATATACAGTTTCTTGGCAGCGTCCTCTTCGTAACGGGAAGCATCGACACCATACAATTCTCTGATAGCCTCCTGAACCTCTCTCACTTTGACGATATTATGACTGTTTAAATATTCATTTACCGCATCCGGCATACCTCCCACGAGAAGGTATCTTTTGAAAAGACTTAGCACCTTATCATGAACCTCCGGGGCCAAAGGCTGTTTCTGCTCAAAGGATTGTCTCAGATGCGTAATCGCATCCTCGCCGAAACCATTTGCAATCAGGAATTCTTCAAAGTCCAGCTGGTACATTTTCTTGGGAATAATACTTCCGACCGGAACCGAAACGGTCTTTTTCAATGCAATTCCCAACAGACTTCCACTGCAGATAAACCGATACCGGTGTTCTTGCCTCAAGAACTTGAGCATCGTCAGAAATTGCGAATAATGCTGAATCTCATCAATGAAAACCAATGTATTTTCATATCTGTCCAGTTTGGATCCTGCCACCATACTTAAGTTCAGGTAAAACTCTTCCGTTGTGCGGACATTCTTGAATATCTTGTCGCCCGCATCGTCTTCCACGAAATTTATCTCCACATAGTTGTCATAGAGTTCTGTCCCTACATCTCTTATGATGTAAGATTTGCCTATCTGCCGCGCTCCTTCAATAAGGAGAATCTTGTCCTCATTAGACCTGAGGTGGTCATCTATATATGATCGGATCTTTCTGTACAGCATTGTTTTTACATTTTTCTAAAAGATTTGATAGTGCAAATATACACTTTTCCTCAGAAATAAACCTTATGATTCTACACTTTTTCTACATCCTTTCACTTTTTGCAACGTAGCAACCTAGACTTATGGCGAAAGTGACTTTACTTTATCCCCGTACTCATATATACGCCCAATAAAGTAAAGTCAAAATAAGGGAAGAAAAGAGATGGCTTCGCCAAAAACAGAGTATCCGATTTGCCGAAGCCTACCAATGATACAGCCTGTTTTTTCTTTTGGCTGCAAAATCTTCGTGACTGCATCTTGCTTTTAGTTGACATCAGTTGGTGAAAATCCCACTTATTTTCGTACCTTCGCAACGGATAGAAAACAGGTGGACTTCGGACGGGAAAAGGGAGTTTTTCCGTTGGTTCTGATTCAAGTGAAAAGTGCGGCAAAAGGACGGTTTTGAGGCCTGAAAAACAAGCGAGAAAAGGCTTTTCTACCGTTAAAAACGCAACTCTTTCACATTCAGATTGTTCGGTATGCTGCATCGGATAATCGTCAAGCGCCTTAAGGTCGTCATAATAATCATCAACGGAGTAATAGAGACCATCCGGAGCGAACAAATCATTATTTTCAGAAAGGAATATTGTACTGTCGTTGAACGAATCAACAATACCCTTCTTTAAAAGGAATGCGATAAACTTCTCGTTATGTATCTGGTCATGCAGCCACTTCTGGAATCCTTCGCCCTCACAGGCTCCATGCAGAACATCAATATCGTATTCCTGGACTTCGCTATGATATTTTAATAGGAATGATGAATACCTGGGCGGAGCGAATAATTATCGTAATCTCGAAGCAAAGGGTGAGGGAAGAAATCCGACCACTCAGACAATGTCAAAATTTCCTCATCTGTCAAAATACCAGAACAAGACAATCCAGTGGTATCATAAATAACATCTTCCACTGGCTTTAAAACGATTGATTTGTTCTCTACAACAGGGAATGATACCTTCTTTATCCATCTTACTCTCAAACCCGCTCTGAAACATCTCTATGAAGTCATCATACTTGTATCCTTGTGTCTTTTTACACTTATTAAAATCAGGTACAAGAGCAAAAATGGAATCATAGTCGTACTCTCCGCTATCCATCAGATCCTTGATCCATGAGAAGAATTTCTCGCCAGCAATACGAGCAAGTTCAAGATTGAAGTTGGTCTCATCCTCATCTTTCAGGTAAACCTCCCTCTCAATGTCGTCACGGTCGCCCTTCGGAATCATATCCGTATTCATGAGGAACGGGAATCCCCATGTTGCGCTGGTCGGGAGATAGCAATACAGGTTGGCGTTCTCTATCGGCAATAGCTTGCGCCCATCTTTGCGGCAGGCAAAGAAAATCTTTGTCCGCTCGAAATCCTTGTATTTCTCCGGAATACGACTCTTTCCGATATCGATGTCTTTATTTACAAGAGCCTGAAAATCCTCATTGATATTTTCCTCGTAGTCGGACACAAGCCACTTAGCTTCATCTATCACACAATCCCTTTCAAGAATGCCATTGATATACACCTTGACGGAACGGATATTCGGAATGAACAGAATAAGGTTCGAATCATCAAAAACATCTCTGAACAACGCCTCGTAGTTCTTTCTTCCTGTGTGAAGAATTGCAGGATTGTCTGGTCTTAGAGCAATCTTTACACGATATTTCTTGTTGGCAGCATTAAAAATGGATGCGATTTCCGGCTCCACTTCATCTTCTGGAGTCCAAACCGGCAGGATTGGCCAAGGAGCCTCAAGACGCTTAATTTTACTTGCTTTCTTGTCGAAACGGAACGAATAATCACCTGTCTTAATGTAAACATAATGATTGTTCAAAAACACAGTTTTGAATCCTATACCCTTATAACCTATAGTCTTGATATTAGCTGCCTTTTCTTTTTCGTTGATGCCACAAATGCCGGATATGTTCCTTACGTTGAAATAATCTCCGGAGTGCATGAACACAAGATATTTGTCAGTGATATGGAACTCCACATCAACCGGAACACCATTAACCGGATAGTCATTGGCATTTTGCAGCAACTCATATATGAATGTAGATTCCTTAGCACTAAGCTGCTTGTTCAATGTGTCAAGAAAGTTAGCTGATGACTCAAAATTCTTTGACTTATCGTTATATCTATCGGCAAATAGCTGGTCGATAAACCATTGAGGTCTGATTGGCTGAGGCTGAAAATGGAAGTCGATATAAATCTCATGAGGATTGTATGGATTATTCCCAGACAATCTCCAGTTGAAAAGATAGTAGTTTTCCGAAATAATACCCTTAATTTCGCCCTTATAATGCAAAGAAATCGGTTTTTTTGAGCATCATTGGGATAATAAGGGATTTTTGCAAAATTAGGTTTACGGATATCATCCACGATAGATATTTCATTCTCGTGGTCATAATGATAGTAACCGATAAAGTTGCAATCCGAGACACCCCAATACTCAAACAATTCCTTTTCGGCAGAAGAATGCTCCTTTTTTCCCTGTTCAGCCCTTTTTTGGCTGAATACCCTCATCTTTTCTGCATTCAATAGGTATAGCGAGCTATATACTGGACGAAGCATAAACATATTGTCAAGGCTCTCCCTACGCTCCCTGCTTTCCAGTTCAAAACGCATTTTAAATTGTCCTTTTTGGAACTGGAACTTTGTAGTGGCTAATATGTTGAAGAATATTGGATACCTGCTATAGGGATAGCAGATTAACTTGCTGTTATTAGTGATATTTGTAATTGACCCCTTGAAGTTCTCAGGATGGCTTGTTTTATATGTTTTATCGTTAATAGTGCAGTCAAACACAAAGTCATCGCAATTCCAATATGAACAAAGATATTCGATAATTTGCTCGTCGGACCATTCTTTTGGGTTGGAATAGTTTTCCATATTTCACTTGGATTCTATGTTAATTAGTACTGAAATAGGCTTACATTTACTTGACAAATATACGCAAAGCCTTCTAAACATGAAGTAATTATAGGCCAATATTGTATTTTTCTCCTTTACTTTATCCCCGTATTCATATATACGTTCATTAAAGTAAAGTCAAAATAAGGGAAGGAAAATCCCAATATATAGCAGTCGGTAATGGTGGATATTTTACCAGCTCATTGGACGGGGAGACATGGAGCGAGCCTGTACAGACTCACAAGAATGACAGAATTGACTGGCTGAACATTGAATATGCCAATGAAATGTTTTTAATCTCAGGTGAAAATCAAACGAGGCATTACATCTCATATTCAAAAGACGGAGCAAATTGGTCTGAACCCGTTACGGACTCTGGAAATGGGCGTATGGTATTTGGAAATAATTTATGGATAATTTGCGCCAGTTATTGTATATATGTATGGAACAGGGATTTTACGCACAAAGAACAGGTTGAACCTTCTTATGACAATGCCCGTGTGGATTATTACGATGTAGCATTTGGTAATGGTCGATTCGTGTTGGTCTCAAGTTGTGCAATTGACGGAGACGTATTCACATCAACGGACGGTTTGAACTGGAAAAGGCTTTTTACAGAAATATCCTGTCAGTGTATCACATTTGACGGGAAACAATTTGTAGCAGGAGGTGGTGGAGGTCGTATTTGGACTTCTACAGACGAGGAGAATTGGACGGAACACCGTGCGTTACCCTCAAACTTCCTCCCGTCAAAAATCAAATATGGAAATGGAAATTATATCATCATGGGGACATTGAATAGATATTGGTTTGTCAATCAATTTGTAGCTATCTCCAAAGACGGGATAAATTGGACTGATTTGAAAAAAGTTACGGACGAAAGCATTAATGATTTTTGCTTCATAACTGAATGAAAAGTGTATTTATACGTTATAAATGTTGTACCCATATCCTATGTTGATAAAAATAGAAAGGGGGCTGGAGTCGGGAAATCCCCGAACCAGCCCCCTTCTAAGATTTTCCAGTGTCGATATGTACGTTAGTACCAAAATTAATGGAGCGATAATCAACCAAAGTTTAAGAAATAAGATTTTTGCTCCAATAAAAACGAATGAAATTGCAATCAGCGCCCGAGAATATTTATTAAAATTTGCAACAGAACAATATGCAGGGGTACAAGGTCTATCGTATGCAACTATATATCACCAATTGGAAGATAGAAATGGACATGAAAAAAACAGTCAAGTTCTTGAAAACTTTGCTAAAGAATATGGAACACAAATTAAGTTCTTTGGTATCGAAAGTGTGATCGACAAAAATATCATTCCTGACTCATTACTATATCCCAATAGATTATTGCTACTAAATTTTAATTATACCCATACTGCCGATTTATATATTCCTCAAGGCAAAACAAAAGAGTATTGGTTTCCCATCAATCATATTCATGGTGATTTAGAGAAGCCTGACGACATTATCTTTGGCAACGGTGATGAACTTAGTGAACTTGTAAAGCTTTACAACAATGAGCATTTACGCAATATCAAATCCACAAAATATCTCGAAACCGATAATTATCGTAAAATGTTAACTTTTATTAATTCAACTCCTTATCAAGTCTATATTATGGGCCACTCTTGTGGTAATTCGGATAGGACCCTCTTAAATACATTATTTGAACATAAGAACTGTATATCTATAAAGCCATTCTACTACATAAAAGAAGATGGTTCTGACAATTATCTTGAAATTATTCAAAACATTAGTCGAAATTTTACAGATATGAAACTGATGAGAGATAGAGTTGTAAATAAAACTTATTGCGAAAGGTTGTTAGATTAACAAATAGCAATCCATAACAAGCATGATAAATAAAATAGTACTAATTTCGGCGAAAGATAAAATCGATTCCCTGTCGGTTGGTACAGGAACGCAAAATCTCGTAACACGGTCAGGAATAAAGTATTTATAATTCAAATCTATAATTTTAGAATACAATATCTTTTTACAAACTTATACAAAGACTCATCTTATTTTCAAACACTTCTTATCGCAACCTTGATAACTCCGTCCTCTCTATTTTCAAAGATACGGTAAGCTTTCTCAATTTCATTCAATGAAAAACGGTGAGTAATGAGCGGCGCGGTATCTATACGGCCCGATTCTATCAAGCGAAGTATCTCTGCACAATTACAGCCGTCCACCCCTCCGGTTTTAAAGATAAGATTTTTTCCATACATATCGGGTAAGGGCAAAATTTGAGGTTTATCGTAAAGTGCCACGATCGTTACAATAGCATTGGGACGAGCACATTTCCAAGCCAAACGGAAAGTATTCTCGCTTCCCGCCACTTCCAAAACCACATCAGCACCGCCATGATCGCTATTTTTACGAACAAACTCCTCGCAATGTTCAGGAGTAGTTACCAATATGTCGGGATAATGTTCTTGCAAAAACTGTATTCTTTCCGGGGACTGCTCACAAACAATAATACGCCGGGGATTCTTTAACAAAGCGCACAATAAGGTACAAATGCCGGTAGGACCGGCTCCAATAATCAGAATCGTATCCTCCGATGTAATTTCCGAAATACGTACGGACCAAAAACCGGTTGCCAAAATATCGCCTACAAACAAAGCTTGTTCGTCGCTTACCGTATCTGGAATACGATTCAAACCTTGATCGGCATAGGGCACTCGAACATATTCGGCTTGACCGCCATCGATACGACACCCCAAAGCCCAACCGCCATTGGGATCCATACAATTATTGACATACCCACGACGACAGAAGAAACATTCGCCACAAAAAGTTTCGACATTTACAGTAACCCTATCTCCCGGCTTAATACCTATAACATCTTCTCCCACATCTTCTACGACACCCACCATCTCGTGCCCGACCGTTACTCCCGGTACGGCACGCGGCACGCTACCATGTTTGATATGGAGATCGCTGGTACAAATACTTCCAAGAGTAACCCTCACAATCGCATCGCGCGAATCTTTCAACTCGGGTTTCGGCTTTTCTTGCAATTCAAACTTACCGGGTTCAACGTATGTATATGCCAACATAATATTATCCTTATCATTTTTCAAAACTTCCCTCACAAAGATAGAAGAAACGGATTTCAGAAGCAAGTATTCTTTGTTAAACAGTGTCACTACGAATCAAATAGCAATCTACCGGTGTACTCTATGGCAACTATCAGCTATGTAAAAAGAGTATGATATCAATTAAAAAATATTTACTTCATACAAATACAAACAGCTTTCACAACTTTCTTGTTATTTTTGTATGACTAAAAGAGTGTTAATATGAAAAACCGAACAAAAAAATTGTTTAAGATTACGGGTATTACACTGGGAGCGTTGATAGTCTTTCTCTCGGCAGTAATCGCTTTCTCCATAAATTTTATATTTACGCCTGAAAAATTGACCCCCATCGTATTAAACGTAGCCAATCAAAACATAAATGCCAAGCTCGATATGAATAGCGTAGAGCTGACCTTTTTTTCAACTTTTCCCCGTTTTGGAATAAAATTGGAAAATGGCACATTAGTATCAAAGGCTATCCGTGATTCTTTATGGCAACGTACCGACACATTAGCCACTTTTCGAAAAGCCGTTGCCGTAATCAATCTCGTCGATTATTTGCAGCAAAAAAAGATCAGTATCAACCGATTATCATTGGATAGTACAAACATATACGCCTTTAAAGGAAAAGATGGAATCGCCAACTGGAATATATTGATCGCCGACACGACAAATACACCCGATACAACAACCGCTACTTCGCCAATTATTAACGAAATAGACATCAAGCACGTTTCGCTACGTCATACCACGGTCACTTTCGACGATCGGGAAACGAATGTCTTCGCCAATCTATGGGATGCAAATCTTAAATTAAAAGCAAATTTAAAGAAAGAACAGTCTACGTTAACGTTGGATTTCAACAACAAAAACATTCTGTTCTGGCAAAATGGTGAATTACTGGCTCATCGTATCGCCACTCACCTACAAACCGACATCGAGCTAAATCGTTCGAAACGGGCTCTTTCCTTGCACGATGCTATGATGGAGATTAACGACATAAAATTAGACATACACGGTTCTATCTGTAAAGACACGACCGCACAAGCGTTAGATATCGATCTGCAATACGGGCTACATGCTCCTTCGTTGGAAACAGTCCTTCACATGATTCCCGAAAGTATTCTCAAAAAAGAAAAAGTTTCGGCCAAAGGCGACGTTACAGTTAATGGCAATCTAAAAGGTCTATATGGAAAAGGGAAAATGCCATTAGCTACATTAAAAATAGAAATAAACGATGCATCCGCCCAATATGCCCAATTGCCCTATGGAATAGATGAACTTAAAGCCAACTTTTTCGGACAGATAGACTTAATGCGGCAATCGCCATCTTATCTCGATCTTAAAATATTTCACTTCAAAGGAGCTCATACCGATATTTTGGCCGACGCCAAAGTAAATGATCTATTAGGCGATCCCGATATCTTGTTTCATACCCAATCTACGATAGACCTAACTGCATTGGCACAAACATTTCCTTTACAAGATGGTGTGAGTATCGAAGGGAAATTAGATGCTGACATGAACGTGCGCTGTCGTTTGTCATCTATCAAGAAGAAAGACATAGGACGAATTCGGGCCAAAGGAAAAATAAATATGAACAAATTGGCTTTACGAGACAAAAATAAGAAATTCGAATTCACGAGCGATGCTTCACTGTCTTTCGTGGGAAACGATGTATTAGGAGCCCATATCGAAATAGGAAATATGGCTTTTCACTCAACGCGATTAAACTCATCGATAAACAATCTATCGGCTTTAATAAAAACAACCAACCCACAAGATACTACACGAATCGCTTTTGTAGAGTGTAAACTAAATGCAAACAAACTAAAAGCATCCCTACCGGATACATCAAATTTATTTTGCGGAAAAACTGCCGCAACCATAAAATTACAACCGTCAGAAAACAATCCTACCCGACCCGAAATAGGATTCGCATTAGAAGCCGACACCTTGTTCTGCCGTCTCGGAGATACTAAATTGGGCATGGACAAAGCCGGGATTACAATAACGGCACAACAATTAAAAGACTCTTTGTGGATTCCAAAAGGCATAGTAGGTTTTAATCGACTTTTTGTACGTACCCCACAATCGGCTTTACCTATTCGAATGCAAAAGACTGCGATTTCAGTCGGTAATCGAGCTATTACTTTACATAACGCAACCATGAAAATAGGAAGATCCGATTTGACGGCGACCGGCGCGATTCACGATTTATACGGCGCTATGCGTCACAATAAAAAACTACGGGCCACATTAACACTTTCCTCTAAGAATCTAAATTGTAACCAGTTAATTCGGTCTATTTCTTTCCCAAAAGACACTGCTCAAATCGAAACTGAATCCGACACAACGTCGACTGCCCTAAAACTATTCGTTATTCCTCGAAATATCGATTTTGAATTACAAACCAATTTGAATCGGGTTCGTTACGGGAAAATGGTTTTCAAAAACGTACACGGTGCAATAGATATACGCAATCAAGCCATTCACCTCAAAGAGCTCAGTATGGAAGGAATGGATGCGACTATGCGCACGACGCTGATCTATCAAGCCCAACAACCAGAGCAAGGATATGCCGGATTCGATTTCAAACTTCATAATATCAATATAGGGAAACTTGTCGATTTTATTCCTTCGTTAGATACCATTGTTCCCATGCTACGGTCATTTCAAGGAACTGTCGATTTCAATGTATCGGCCGAGTCGGGCTTAGACTCATGCCTCAATATAAAAATACCCTCGTTACGATCGGCTATCCATGTTGAAGGCGATAGCCTCGTCCTTCTCGACGGTGAAACTTTTGCCGAAATATCGAAAAAATTTTTCTTCAAGAACAAAGAGAGAAATTTGATCGACAGTATCTCTGTCAACATCAGTATCGAAGACGGTAATGTAACCGTCTACCCGTTTGTAATAGAAATGGATCGCTACCGGGCTGCCGTAGGAGGGAACCAAGACTTGGATATGAATTTTAATTATCATATATCCATACTCAAATCGCCCATACCCTTCAAACTGGGACTGAATATTTCGGGAAATTTAGATAAAATGAAGTTCGGTATGGGCAAAGCCAAATACAAAAACGCTGTCACACCGGTAGAAATACACAAAGTCGACAGTACTATTGTAAATATGGGAGAACAAATTGTTCGGGATTTCAAGAAAGTCATGCGACGACAATTGCCACAAACACAAGTCTCCAACAAATAAGTATCGTGTTCGATAAACTCATATGTCATATAAAATCGCCCTATCTTCTTCGCGAGATTACACAGAAATACTTAATGTATGGAGAAACTCTGCAAGAAGTTCCCTTTACTTTTTAAGCGAAGAAGATGTACTTTACTATAAAGGGCTCGTTCCTTCCTACTTTCCACAAGTAGAATTGTAAAAAATCATTCGATTCTACCACACTTATGTGTCCCAAAATAATCGGTCGGGACAAAACCAGCCTTTCGGGAAAGCTCTACCCTATATTACACCTAATCATTAAATAGATACGATTATCGCTTATTTCATAAATACAAAATAAACGGCAAGAACAAGGCAGCCGAACGCCGCAATATGGTTCCAATGCAACGACTCTCCTTTAAAAACTACGACCGAAAATAAAGTGAATATAATTAAGGTTATTACCTCTTGTATTACCTTTAATTGCATAAGACTAAACGGTCCTCCATTCTCTCTAAATCCCAATCGATTAGCTGGTACTTGGCAACAATATTCGAACAATGCTATACCCCAACTAAGCAATATCACACCATAAAGCGGCCAATTATTGATAACCTTCATTTCTTGCAATTTCAAATGCCCATACCAAGCCAGTGTCATAAACACATTAGAAACAATAAGTAATCCTATCGAATATAATCCTTGCATTGCGTCTTATTTTGGAGTGCAAAGTTACACGAAATAGCAGTAAATAGAATAAATTTCATAGGTCAAATTTATCAAAAGCTGTACAATAAAAGTCCCCTTCAAAAATTATTTCCCCTCGATATATTATCTCTATATTCACATAATATAAAAAATAGGCTATACTTCGGTAAAATCAAAAATTTGATTTTGTCATCAATTATATTATCTTTGTAAAAGTATATAGTAAAACATTGTATGAATAGAACCCATATTGAAACTTTTTCATACCAGTTATCTCCTCAATACTATTTTAACAGACTGCTGAAAATCTGGTTACATAATAATTGGGGGTGGCTTCTATCTTTTTTCCTCCTTCTCGTGGGGCTATCCATTCAAAACCCTCTATTTATTTATGTAGGACTTATCATTTTATTTTTGGTATTTCCTATGATCATCTCTTACCTGTGGTTCGCTTATGCTCTACACCCCGATTGCCGTATGTCCATACTTTCAAAAACAGTCGAAATAAACAAAAACGGCCTTTCTTGTACTTTCGACGATGGACGAACAGAATCCATAGTATGGGAACGAATTACCCGTATACGTTATACCTCGACAGACATTATCTTCCACTTATCAAACTATATTTTTTTCATTTTACCATACAATTCGTTCAAATCGAATGACGATTTAGAATACTTCTTAAAAAATTTTCTCGCTCTCAACATTCAGAATAAAAAATAATTGTATATTTGAGTACAATTTTTCAAACATGAAAATGTTCAGACAAATTCTAAAATATTCATTTGCAGTCCTAATTGTCTTCTCGACAATCTTCTCATCGAGTGCACTGACGCTTGACGAAGCACGAGAGTTGTACAAGGCCGGTAAATACAAAGAAGCCGCTCCTGTATTCAAGGCACAACTGAAACGCCGCCCCAATGATGGATCGTTGAACCATTGGTATGGAGTATGCCTTTTTCACGAGAAAAAATATAACGAAGCTGAAAAATATCTGAAAATAGGGGCTAAACGTAAAGTTCTCGAATCGCCTCACTATTTAGCAGACATGTATATGGCTCAATACCGCTTTGAAGATGCCATAAGCAGTTATGAAGAATATACAGCTGCATTGTCCAAAGCGAAAAAACAAATACCCGATTCTATCGGCAAAGCCATAGCTCGTGCACGTAGAGCGAAATTAATGTTGCAATATGTCGAACGGGTACAAATCATAGATAGTTTGATAGTTGATGCTGACTCGTTCTTCAAGTATTTCAAAATGTCCCCCGAATCTGGACGGATAGGAACGAATGAAACACTAGGTATAGATATTCCCGAAAACACGATCGGCTATATTCCCCAGCGCGGAGACAATGTATTTTTCGGATATCCCCTTGAAGGTAAAGGATATGAATTATGTACAAAAAATAAACTGATAGAAGGGAAATGGAGTGACATCATACCGTTACCCAATGGTGTCAATACAGAACAAGATGAAGCCTATCCATTTTTTCTCAACGACGGAGTTACACTCTACTTTGCCTCAAATGGAGAAGGTTCGATCGGAGGATACGACATATTTATCACCCGTTTAAATCTCGAAAATAACACCTACTTGAAACCCGAAAACGTAGGTATGCCCTTCAATTCGATATACAACGATTACATGATGGCAATAGACGAGATGTTAAACATCGGTTGGTTTGTATCGGATAGAGAACAAATTCCCGGAAAAGTGACAATCTATCTATTTATCCCGAATGAGAGCAAACAAACATATAACATCGATGAAATCAAAACCGATATCAAATCGCTAGCTCTGATTCGATCTATTCGAGAGTCTTGGCCGGAAAATGCAGATTATACCGATTTATTGCAACAATTGGACAATATTAAGGAACCAAAAAAAGAGACTCGCCCCGATTTCATCTTTGCAATTTGTAACGGAATCCATTATACTAAACTGGACCAATTCGTCAGTCTTGAAGCTCGCAATCTATATGTAAAGTCCAAAGAATTACGTAAGAATATCATTCAAATAGAAACTAAGCTCTCGGAACTGCGATCTCAATATGCTAAATCGAAAGGCACAACTTTAAAAAGACTATCGTCCGAAATTCAAAATTTGGAATCGCAACTACTCACACTCTATCCTCAACCGGAAAATTACGAAAATCAGGCTCGAAAGATAGAACTCGATAATTTGCAAAAGGAACATAGATAGAACATAAATCTAAGAAATATGTTTGATATATTAGCTGTTACACTACTAATAATATTAGCGCTAGTTCTGGCGGTACTGGAAATATTCTTTCTTCCCGGAATTACCATCGCAGGTATATGTTCGGTCTTATTTTATGGAGGTGGAATTTACTATGCCTATTCGGCCTTCGGAACAAATGGGGCTGTAATAACATTATTCATTGCAGCCGTCACTACTATTGCTGTCATCATAGGATTTATGCGATCCCGAAGTTTAGACAAAATGTCACTGCATACCGAAATAAGCTCGGTAGTACCCTCCCCGATAACCCCTGATATTAAAGTCGGTGACATGGGAGTAACACTAAGTAGACTAAACCCTATGGGAAAAATCATCGTGGGAATCCACACCATCGAAGCCCGCGCAGATAATGAGCTGATTGATGAAGATACACCTGTAAAAATAATCCGCATAGAACCCACGGTAGTCATTGTTTGCAAAGAAACAGAAAATGAAAAAACAGGGAATAATATAAACACTTCTAAACAAAAATAAAATTATGGTAGGATTAAGCGTATTTCTTCTAATTGGCATTATTGCCATACTCGCTGTATTCTTTTACTTCGTACCTTTCCTTTTATGGATTTCGGCACGAGTATCGGGGGTAAGAATCTCTCTTATCCAATTATTCTTGATGAGAATCAGAAAAGTACCGCCACAAGTCATTGTTCGAGCTATGATTGAAGCCCACAAAGCCGGACTTAAAACAATCACGCGTGATGAATTAGAAGCTCACTATCTGGCCGGAGGTCATGTAGAACGCGTCGTACACGCACTCGTATCCGCTTCGAAAGCTAATATAGATTTAGGCTTCCAAATGGCTACCGCTATTGACTTAGCCGGACGCGATGTATTCGAAGCCGTGCAAATGTCTGTCAACCCGAAAGTTATCGATACGCCGCCGGTTACAGCCGTGGCCAAAGACGGTATACAGTTAATAGCCAAAGCTCGTGTAACAGTACGGGCAAATATTCGTCAACTAGTCGGCGGTGCAGGTGAAGATACCATATTGGCTCGTGTAGGAGAAGGTATCGTGTCGTCCATCGGCTCGTCCGAATCTCACAAACAAGTTCTTGAAAACCCGGATTCCATATCCAAACTAGTATTGAAAAAAGGGCTTGATTCAGGAACTGCATTTGAAATCCTCTCCATTGATATAGCCGATATCGACATCGGTAAAAACATTGGAGCCACCTTACAAATGGATCAGGCACAAGCCGATAAAAACATCGCACAAGCAAAAGCAGAAGAACGTCGGGCCATGGCTATCGCTCTCGAACAAGAAATGAAAGCCAAAGCACAAGAGGCAAGAGCAAAAGTAATCGAAGCCGAAGCCGAAGTTCCCAGAGCTATGGCGGAAGCCTTCCGTTCGGGAAATCTCGGAATCATGGATTATTATAAAATGAAAAATGTCGAGGCAGACACTGCCATGCGTGAATCGATAGCCAAACCATCGAGTAAACCCGAGAAATAATGAAATCAAGTAATTAGAGAATGAATCGGACATTATAAAAATGTGTATACTCCAAGTAACAGAAAAAAATACTTAGATATACGAAACTTTTTTAGTCCGACGATTGTTATATAAGTAACAAAGAAAAATAAATAATTATGATTTACGAATTGCCTCCATTACCTTATGGTATTAATGATTTAGCCCCTGTAATTAGTCAGGAAACGATAGAATACCATTACGGTAAACATGAACAAACTTATATCGATAACCTAAATAAACTTATCGAAGGAACACCCTTCGCAGACAAGCCTCTCGAAGAAA